>Ga0126314_10000333_pt1 | contig 23490 bp, 35 predicted proteins | sample Plot105B_FD_92535 | JGI IMG/M metagenome (GOLD analysis project Ga0126314, IMG submission 92535) | Serpentine soil microbial communities from UC McLaughlin Reserve, CA, USA - Plot105B | ecosystem: Environmental > Terrestrial > Soil > Grasslands | place: USA: UC McLaughlin Reserve, Lake County... | reverse complement strand
GCTATATCCAAAGCTGCAACGGTTATGTTTGGTAAGCGTCCATACTCTGCCCGTGATACACAGACCATTACGCCTGTGCTTACTGGTGTATGGATTAAGAACCCTTCACGTCCCTCCTTGAATATCCAGGTAGACGTCAATGATGTTTCTGCGATTACAAGGTCGGCGCGTACCGAGGTGTTCGACATTATCGGTAGGACTAACCCTGTTGTGGTTAGCGACGTTCAAAGTTCTAGATCACTGACCTTGGTTTTTACAACTAAGACGTTGGCTGAGTATAGAGACATGGATGCTCGATTAGCTACGGGACAGCCTATCTTTGTTCAGGCTCCTGGATTAGATGAGCAAGTCCCAACGATGTATGCGGTTATCCGTGACATCACTGTTTCCAAGAACTCTATGTTCACAGAGTGGAGACAGTTCACATTGCCTCTAGTAGAAGTAGCTGCACCTGGTGTGACTATCGCCGGTGACACGATTCTATGGCTTGACGTTGTTGCTACTTATGCAACGTGGGCAGATGTGGTTACAGCTAAGTCGTCTTGGAGCAACCTTCAGGATTCAATCGCGGACAGTGGCGAAGTCATTGTTCCTTAATAAACGAGAGGTGGTACAGATATGCGTCTAGCAAGTGATCAGTTCTTTGGAACTATTCCTAACGCTCATAACATTGCGCTGCGAGCGCGTATCTGTGCCCCTAATCAGATAGGGGTCAACCCTGTTGGAACAGTGATTGATGTAGAGAGTGGTTCTGTCACCTATGACTCTACTGCTGATATCAACGCTACATGCTCGCTTACGGCACGACTTGACTCGTTCCCGCTTGCTGCTTCTGATCTGGGTAGCCCTTATGGTCAAGAGCTCTTCATTGAACGCGGTATCGTGTATGGCAATGGCAAGGCAGAGTATGTAGGTCTCGGCTACTTCCGTATCAATAGCGCTAAGCGTGACGAGCCTAGAGGTCTGATCTCGCTTACAGGTGCGGACCGTATGGCCAATATTGCTGATGCGTTCATGTTGCAATCGCAAGTCTTCGGTTCTTCTGCGTCAGTTCAAGGCGTGGTGGATCAACTGGTGCAGCAGGTTATGCCTGGTGTTACTACGGTCTATGACTTCTCTGCCGGTACTACCTTATTGGGTATCCAGCATGTATGCGATGACGATCGCTTAAAGTTCTTGCTAGATCTAGTCAACTCGTTCTCAAAGACTATGTACTTTGACTACACGGGAAGACTGCAAATCAAGTCACGTCCGGATCCAACTAAGACACCCGTGTACACCATCAACTCTGGACGTAACGGTGTACTTGCTGAGATCTCGCAGAACATCTCTCGTGACTCTGTCTATAACGCAGTAATCGCTACTGGTGAACCTGCGGGAGAGCTACCGCCAGTCCGTGGTGTGGCTATCGATAATGATCCTGCTTCACCAACCTACTTCTATGGACCGTTTGGTCAGGTCCCTAGAAAGTTCAACTCTACGTTTATGACCACACAGGCACAGTGTGATGCTGCTGCCTTATCGATGCTTAGCGGTCTAACTGGGCTGCCATACACGGTGTCTCTCGGGACTGTACCTAATCCAGCTCTTGAGACTGGTGACGTCATCAGAGTTACTTACGATGACTATGAAACGCCAGAGACACACATTATTGAGAAATTAACTATCCCGCTATCTCCTAAAGGGTTGATGCAGATAGAAACTAGAAAACAGTATTTGAAGGAGATTTAATGGCAACAGCCGCTGAGATAGCAGCTGTCCTAGCTATAGGACAGAACGCTCCATCCGAGAATGGTTCGCTTGAGTACAAACAAGGTGTTGTTCAGTCTTGGGATGACATCGGTGCAACTAACACGGTGATTATTGGTGGGACTGTCGTTCCCAACGTGCGAGCATTTCAATCAGGGCTCGGTATTCAGTATCAGCCTGGTGACGTAGTAGCAGTAGGAAAGAACCAGACCACGTATTTCATCATGGGTCGCATCGCTGCCCCTGGTGCTGGTGCTGCTCAGCAAATCGCATCAGCAAGTGTGGCTACTTATGAGTTCACCACTAACAACGGGAGCTTCATTGACTTGACTACGCCTGGTCCTGCGGTTACCACCTATATAGGTTCTTCCCGCAAGTGCCTTCTTAATCTTAGCTGCGTTGTTTCATATGCTGGCACAAAGGCTGCCTACATTGGCGGCTATATGGGCTTTCAGGTAACTGGCGCAAGTGCCATAGCGCCTAGTGGCTTTAAGTCTGTTTTAGGTTTTGGCTATGCGGTTACTGGTGTTGGTACTACTGTCAGTGTGTCAGCTCAGTTCTATCTGACTGCCGCCGATGGGCTTAATCAAGGCTTTAATACTTTCACTGCTAAATATAAATCCGCCGATAACACTATCGCCGGTGGATTTGATACACGCAACATTACCATCATTCCGCTTTAAACAATCAACCCCTATCTGAAGGGAGTTCACTAAGGAGAAATAATGCCAACACCTACATATGGATTTCCATATCCTGTTTCAAATGACTCGCCTAACGGTGCTGCTCAGATACAAGCTCTAGCTACCGCCGTAGAGGGCAAGTTCGTTACCGTAGATGCAGCTATCAATACAATCATTGGTGGTGAGTATCGAGCTTCCGGTACGCAGTCACTAATCACTGGTCCTAATAAGCTCAACTTCGGCACTACCATCACTGCCGCTTCAGGTATCACCTGGAATGGTTCTAATCAGTTCACCACACTGACTGCGGGCCTCTACGCCTGTTCAGCCATGGTCTATATGCCGGGTGGCACTGGTCTTAACTACGCCGTTTACCTCGGCACTTCGGCTGCTACCTTATTCGGTCCGCCTGGTGCCCTCTTTATTGATGGTGTCTTTTCGCCGAATGGTCTTTCAGCTTCTGCGAGTGTGACTGTGAGCCTATCGGCGGGAACCACTATCTCTGCCTACTGCTATAACAACCAAGCTACTGCTAGCACTGCATTTGCTACAGTGCCTGCCGAGTTCCGTGTATGGCGAGTACGTTAATAAAACAATTAAGCCCCGACATTCTATATGTCGGGGCCTTTTTGTTTTGCCGTAGGTGCGTTCTAGCTAGCTTTACGTATGTCCTCTGCAAGCTCAGTCATCGCGCTAGAGCCATGCGTATAGGCCGCTACCTTCAACGGCTTGAGACGTACAGCTACCCGCTTGCTCCTGACACTCTTCACGAGCTTCAGTGCCTTACGGCCAGTCTCAAGGGCTTTATCTGTATAGCCTGCTGCCAGATAGGCATGTGCCAAGGTGGCTGTCTCGAACGCGGTAGAGCGTGTACTAGCCGGACGCTTACGTAATGCCAGCCGTAGATCCTTGATGGCCTTCTCTGGGGCTGAGAGCACCTGTGCTTGACCGGTGACCGCTAGGAGGTCGGTGGGGGTTACAAACTTCTCCATCTGCTCACGCTCGTTCTGGGGCTTCATCAGCCCATAGGATTCCCACGTGTGTTCCGTGTAGCGGGCAACGTGTGAAGGGTCCAGTAGCGAGACGGCCCATGCACTGTGTGCGGCAAAGCCTGCTTGAAAGAGCTGTGAACCAACAGCGTCGGCAGGGATGACACCAAACTGAAAGAGCTTCAGTGCTTGCTCAGGGTCGCCGTAGTGAAGCTCAGCTTTACCAGCAGAGTAGAGAGCACGACACTTGCCAAGATGGTCGTTGACGCTACCGGCAATATTTAGGGCTTCTGAGAAGTGCGACATACCTAGGTCAAAGTTGCCGCTGTCGATAGCGCACCATCCGGCAAAACTGTTCATCCAACCTTGCATCTGGGTAAGCCTAGTCCGAACATCATCAGTCATCTCTGACTTGAGCATCTGTCCAGTCTGGCGAATCAAAGCCTGTGCCGGTAGAAGCTGTCCGCTGTACTGCTGCTCTATCCGCTGAATAGCTAGGAAGTACTCATTGGCTGCTGTTGCGTCTGCTTTGCCTATATGGCTATAGCTAGGTGTGGGATCTAGGAGATAGCTAGACCGCTCATAAGAAGATTCACCGATCATTGCTTTGATGGCATGTTCGAGCATGTCCGGTGCTTCTGCGCCTTGATACTGCTTAGTGCTGTCAGACCAGGCTAGGCCCATCTTGCCCGGGGGAATGTGGAAGCTCTTAGCAACTTTCTCAAAGAAGTTGACTTTGATGGGCTTACGTCGGCCCTTCATGATGTCCGAGATCTCTGACTGCATAGAACCAAGCTCGAACGCTATGCGTCGTTGTGTCCAGCCCTGCTCTACCAGGTAGCCGAAGATGGCCAGTACGTCTCTACGGGCTAGCGCGTCGGCATAGCGCGCCTGTGACCAGTCTGGGAGCTTGGGGGCAGCAGTCATGGCCGGAGAGTACACCCGTGGACCAGGCCACGAACGGAGTAACACCAGGTCAGAGGCTATGACACAGCTGAGGTAATATGTCCATGTGTAATGTCCTGTGTACTAGACACAGGGTAGGCACTCGCTACTAGGAGTGACATGGACCAGGAAGCGGCTGTAGAGGACGGCACAGCCTGCATCGTATGTCGGCACAGCTTCACGCCAGAGGGCAGCCCACAGACGCCTACAGGCTGGTCTGAGACCGGTACACAGGTCTTCCGGCACATCACGTGTGAGGACTCTGCCGATGCCTGAACCTTGGGGGATCTACCTCCGCAAGAGCTACGTAGCTGATGACAGTGATGCCGAGTCAATCGATGTACAGCGGGAGAACGACACTGCCTACGTTGAGTCTCGTGGGGGCTATGTAGCAGAAGAGTATGTAGATGAAGGCATCTCAGCTTCTAAGGGCTTAGACCGGCCTAGTTTTCTAAGGATGCTTAGTGATATTGATTCAGGCAAGCTTAAGCGTATCTGTGCACGCGATCAGGCTCGTATCAGTCGTGAGCTTATTGAGCTGCTTGTTTTTCTTCAGAAGATAGAGAAGAAGAAGGTAGAAGTACGTGACTCCTATGGGCGTGAGATTCAGAACGACTTGCAGTCACAGATTAAGGGCATGGTAGATGCTGACTATGCCAAGGCTGTTGGTAGGGCTGTTGCTGAGAAGAAGCTCTATAACGCTAAGCAGGGTAAAGCACCCTTTGCTAGGCAACGTCCGTGTGGCTATACCAAGGGCTATGCTTCCGTAATCCCGGAGGAGAAAGCCTATCTTCGTGAAGCTCGTGAACAAGCTGTAGCGGGTATGACTGGCTATGCCATTGTGAAAGGTCTAACCGAGAAGGGTATTAAGACAACCACTGGTAAGGACTGGAAGACACAGGATCTTCTACGTACGTTGCGTAGGCCTGAGCTTGCAGCCATGAAGACCTATAAGGGTGAAGTGGTTGGACAAGGTTCATGGGAACCCATCTTCACCAAAGATGAGCACTATGAAGTGGTAGCGGCTCTTAGCGGGAAGAAAGCTTTCTCACGGAATACAGCTCGGAAGCATCTTCTAACAGGCATTCTGGTATGTGCTCTCTGTGGTGTGAAGCTATCTGGCAAGAGTCCTAGCTACGTGTGTAATACAAACCGTGGTGGTTGTGGCAAGGTAACCAGGAATATGAAAGCCGTAGATGACTATATGATCCGGCGGGCATATGAGTACATCAAGAAACTTCCTAAGCCGTCCGAGGAACCTAAGGAAGATCTCACCAAAGTCAAGATAGCTAAGCTTGAGAAGCAGCTAGAGGAACTGCAACTTGCTAAGGAAAATCCTGATGTCGAGATGACGTTCGCGGACTATGCTCAGTTTGCGGCTAGCTATCGTGAGCAGATTAAAGCCCTACGTAAGACGCAGCTAAAGACTGTCCCACTGCCTGTAGATGACGCTGAGAGCTTCATAGACGCCACCGTGGACAAGCAACGAGCAACTATCTCAAGGATCTATCCTGTAGTCGGTGTGCGGCCAACAGGCCGCAAGGGACTCCGCTTTGACCCTGATACTCAACTCGTATTCTAGGAGGAATCATGAACAAGCTTGAGATTAACGACTACGTCAAGGTCAACGGCTCATACACCTTGGGCAAGACTGAAGACACTCCCGAGGTTCCTCCTAGCACGCCTGGTCAGGTTATTGGCTACTCCGGGGATGATGCCTTGTGGGTTCAGTTTGAAGGCATTGACTCGGCTGTCTTGGTTCACCGCTTATACTTGGACCGCGCGTAGTTGCGTCACATGTAGTATCAGGGTAGAGCAGAAAAGTATTCTGCCGGACGATAGGAGTGAACATGGCTGAGCTTCTGTATATGCGGGTTACCGAGGACAAGACGTCCATCATTCTGGAAGACAGGGACGGCAACGAGCTTAACCGCTACGTCAACGCCGATGATCTGATGAAGGCTGTCAGTACTCTCTATGGACCAGGAACATTGGTAGAGCCACGTAAGCAGTAGTAGATATGCGAAAGGCCCTAGGTAATCCTAGGGCCCTTCGCTATGTGAGTATGGTGTGGATGTCTCGTGCTGTCTGCTCATCAAAGCTTTCACTCTCTAGAGCTTCTAGTATCTGGTCTATCCAAAGTTCACCGGGTAACTCCTTCTCCATATAGTCTCATTTCAATAGGTTCCTTGCCGAGATAAGCTGTAGCTGAGTACATCCGAAACACTCCTTTGTTTTCTTCCTGGCAATGTAGGGGGTGTATGTGCTTTCCAATAGCATGGATGCACAATCGGCAATGATCTCTAGCTCGTCTCCATATGCTGCTGTTGTGCGTTCGCCGTATGTGTCCATCTGACGGGTGTGAGCCCATTCGTGATTAGCGACTGATACGGCTAGCTCACAGGATACAAAATCAGAGATATGGACTGAGTGCGTAGCAGGATCCACAAAAGCCGCTGCGTCTATCTTGTGTTCGTTGTCTTCTATCCATAGCCAGCCGTTGATGCCTAGCTGTGCAGCTCTTGCGAGTACTTCTGTCATACATGCCTTAGGGGTTGGTATGGCGTGTACAGGTTCACTTATGGTTAGCCCGAACAGTAGTACTGCTATTACTATGATTGCTAATGCCTTCATGTCTCTACCTCCTTCTCTTAGTATCCTTCTAGAACCTCCTTATAACTAATACTTAGGCTTATCGTGACCTAAGCGTTGGCTACTGGGAGTATATTGCTTATCATTCTGTTGTGAACTCTGCCTCTAGGTACATGCTATGTAGCCCTAAGTCATGCGTAGCTATGACATCCTGGCAGGCTTCACATACTGTAAGTAGTACGTCTGGGAGTATTAGAAGCTTTACTAATAACCCCCGGCAGGGATGGTTGCCATACCAACTGTGCTGACATGAGCAACCATCTACCGTCATTCCTTATCGTCTTCGTTTCTTAGAGCCTGCCAGAGCAATGCTTGAAAAGTGTATTCATGAGTTCCATAGGTGCACTTCTCAAATACTGCGTGGTCACCCTTCTGCGCTAGACCTCTTAGTAGCTCTAGAAACTTAGTGGTAGCTTCGTTTGGTTTATGAAACATGCTACTTCTTTCCCTTCTTAACTGGCTTGTCTTCCTTTGGTGCCTTATCTCGCTCTTCCTGCTCAATCTGTTCTTTGACAACACGAGCACGTTCCTTATGGAAGTTCTTGACGAACTCATCATCAATAGCTACTACCGGGCGTTCTTGTTCCTGCTTAAGCTCGATACGCTGATCAATGTATGCATCAAACGCTGCTTCATCTTCAAAGTCTGGAATGTATCGCTCAGTCATTTGTGTAACCCAACTTGCCCTCGTATTCACTGATAAGGTCAATTAGTGGCTCAATCTTGCCGGTTTCTTCTATGCTTCCTTCCCAGATTACTTGCACTGCCTCATCGTTATAGCGCCATAACTTGAACTGCGCATTACCATCTACCTTGTTGTATCCATATCGCACTTTGTTGTTACTCATACCCATTCATCTCCTAGTTTGTCGTTTAGTTCTACATAGAATGCCGCAATGGCTGCATCTTCACCCTCAATAGTGAAAACCGTATCCTTGTCACCGTACTGTCGAACAATGCGGAAACCGTCTGCTACGTCGTTGTCTAGCTTAATAGTTACTCTCATTTCTTCTCCTTATAGACTTCTGTTACTACCTTAGTTGCGATAATAGAAAGTACTGCTAGTACTCCTCCGGCGATCATCCATAGACCTCCGGCAATAAAGGCTACTGCCGTAAAAGCCCAGAAGATAAGCGCTATGAGCACCTGTGCTATTAGTTGAACCATGTCTCTGTCTCCAATCTGTGTAGTTCTTTGCTGATATTCTCTAGTGTTTCGGTGATCTCTTGTAAGCCTTCTCCTAGTAGTCTGAAAGATTCATCCATACTGAGAAACATTGCTCTAAGGCGCTGTACGTTTTCATCGCTCAACATCTGTGGCACCTCGCTTATACTTGGCATCGTTCATGCGTCGGTATACATGCTCAGTGAGCTTTGAGACGCGTGTTCTAAAGCGCTTGTTCTCTGCTTCATCCTCTGGATAGTCAGCCGGGGGAGTGAGGAATAGCTCTAGCTCATCCTCTGTCAGTGTTGAGATACCGCATTCAAAGTCCACATAGACAGCGTGAGCGTCGCTCGTGACGTTGGTGTACTTCCCCTGAGCTTGAGCTAGCTCGCCCTTGTGCTTGCGAATGAAGGACTTTGTGTAGATGTGCTGACCAGTGTTCTCAAACCTATTGGCTTGTTCCTTCATGGCGAGCTTCTTAGCGTGGTTGTTGATAATCTTCACAATGTAATTCTCTGTGACCTTGGCTTGGATAGCTTTGGCCTCTAGATCGTCTGCATTGCTGATAAACCACTCGGCTACATCTTGCACCAGGTCGTCAGGATCAACGGCATAGGCGAAAGCCGTACGGCGAATAGCTAGGTAGCCGTCATCTCTGCCGATCGCTTCTAGCCATGCATCTCTAAAAGTCTGCTCAGTGGTGGTTGTCACGCTGCACCTACATGAGCCCAGACCTTGCGGTTTACAATCTTGGAGATAGCAGGACCTGAGACGTTGAACATTGCGCCTAGCTCGGCTTGAATGAAATTGCCGGTAGCGTAGAGCTCTCTGATTCGTTCTACATCGGCTTCTGTGAGCTTAGCGTGCTGATTGGCTACGCCGACATTCTGAATTCCTATAAAGGCTGTACCGGCCTTGACTGAATCTAGCCAGTTGTCACGGGGTGTTCCATAACTCAAATTAAAGATGGTGTTTACGTGCGGCTTGTTATTCTTATGTAGAATAATCTTGCCCTCTGGACGTGGCCCGATAAACGCTGCACATACTAGTGAGTGTGCAGTAACTACTTTACGACCTGTACCAGTGTAGAGGCAGTAGAACTTGTATCCATGTACATGTGTTCCTGCTTGGAGAATTCTTTCTTTGCCAAACTTAAGCGACTTGACTCTTCCTAGATTACTTACCTGGTAGAACTCGTATTCGGTGTCCTTCCAAACCTCGGGGATATTGATTTGTTTCACTTACATCACTGCTTTTCCTTTTATTTACCCCACCTTCCGGGGCATACTCTAATTATACTATGCCCTTTTCGTTACTCTTCCTATAGTTGCTGGTAGAAGCATTGGCTAGATAAAAGGTAATGTAACGGTTATGTAACGGTTCTGGATTGTTTGGTTTAGATACTATTTCCCAGTAGTCAGATAGTATTTCTGAGTAGCCATTTGCGTCATAAATGGATATCCGTACAATAGAGATAAGGGCAATGACATGACATCAGGAATCTAATTCCAGCTCAAATCCAAAAGGCTTAATCCCCGGGGTAGTCATGTCCCCCGGGGATTATTTTCATTTAAGGACATGACATGCGATACAACAAGAACGAATGGATGCGCCAAATAGACGACGCCATCACAGCTAAGCTTAATATCGAGCACAAGACGAAGACTGGTAAAACAGTCACAATCAAGATGAACATGACAGTAGGGTTCATTGCCTACCATCTAGCCGATAAGAGAGCTACATGGGAAACAGGACAGGGGGTGTGGTGCTCTCAGGCGAAACTGGCTGAACAGTTCAACGCTTCACGTCAGACCATCTCAGACGCCTTTACGATCCTCTCAGCTCTAGGTTTCCTAGTCCGTGATGTAACCAAGGAGAAGCCAGGTGGTACCAATTTCTATGATCTTCAGATGGTGACCCTGTCTTCTCTCAAGACAGGGGGTGTCTCCACAGAAGACAGGGGGTGTCCAGATTCAAGACAGGGGGTGTCTCCATACAAGACACAAACTACTAAGAGAACTACCCATAGAAGTATGAATAGAAAGACCAAGGGAGAATTTATCAAAATAGAGGATAAGGAAGAAGGTCAAGCTGAGCAAAGCTCAGCACCCGCTAGCGCGGGTAGTATTTCTCCTATTGATAAACCTAATCATTCTTCTCTATTGGCAGATACTCCTATTGAGGTAAACCGCACCGAAGGTGCAATATTAGAAGATGAAACTAGAAGAAGAGTAAGGGAATTTAGAAAGAACAACCCCTCTTTAGAAGAGATAGCTAAAGTCAGAAAGAATCTTCCAGCGAAGTATGATCAGGAGGCAGAAGAGAACTGTACTTGGTAAAGTGCAAAACTCGCCGAAAAGCCGTTTGCAGCACACTAACTAAGTAGAGGGATAAAACCTCGCTGCTAAATAAATATTCACTCCACCTTCAAAGGGTCCCTGCATCTACTTCTACTGAAATGCAGGGGCTCTTTTAAACTTCATACTTGCATTCATCCCAGACTATTAACGATCAATGCAATATACAGAAGACGGCCGGGGTAGAGCGGTTGAGGCTGACTCCTGCTCTACCCTGGTTTTCAAGTACAAACTTAAGAAAGGACTGTGCCAATTGGAGACAGTAATTCAGGTCTTCCTGGGCTTGGTCAGTGGGGGAGCGCTATTCAAGTTTGCCGATATGTGGCTACATCGTAAGGCTCCCAAGTATGAGATGGACAAGGCTTTACGTGATGAGCTACGCGAGACTACCGATAAGCAAGACAAGAAACTTCAAGAGCAGTCCGCTCGTATAGACGCCTTAGAGGCTGAATCGGCCGGGTGGCAAACAAAAGCGTTCGGCTGGTATCAGAGATACAAGATAATGAAACTTAAAGCCCTAGACGCTCTGATAGCCCATAAGGTGCCTATCGCGGATGCTCAGCTAGCACTTACAGAAGATAACGAGGATTGGATGCCATGAGCTATGAAACCAACAAAGGAACTACTAGCAGAGATTGAAGACTGCTTCTTATGTGTCGAATGTGAAGACATGATAGGAAATTGGCCCGGTGGCTTTAGAAAAGATAATCAAGATCCTATCTGTAGAGAGTGTGCAGAAGAGCTAGCCATAGGAGAAGAAACAGAATAGAGGCTTGGCTTTGCCAAGATGTCATTCGTTACGTCACTTCGTTGAGACTTCGTCTCTGCCTCGTTACATAACCGCATGACAGCCGGGGTAACAAGAAATAAGGATTCTCCGTGGGGAGAAAATATAACGGCCGTGGGGCCAGAAAGAAGTATCAAGATGGATGAAGTAAAAGGATTGCGAAAGTTCAATAGCAGTAAGACTATAGAGACGTTTGACCTAGAAGAACCTAAGGTCCTATTAGAGTCAATCATTCATAAGACGAATGGCTCAGGATCTAACTATCAGGTGGTTGTTACCTTTGAAGAGCGCGATCGTATGGCTGTTGTTAAGCTATTCAAGCAGCTTGCTAACGACCTAGATCCGCAAGGCATTAGAGATCTTGGAACTACATTTATGTCTAGGCTAATAGATGATAGTGATCTTTATTTGAGTAAGGTTATCGAGCAAGTGGGGTTTGTGGCCTCAAGGGGAGAAGCAAAGCGTCTTATTGCAGAGGGCGGAATCATGGTTAATGGCATTAAGATTGCTCATGATAAGGCAATGAATCCTGGAAGCTATAAGCTTCAAAAGGGCCGCCGCCACTTTGCCAATGTAGGCATTCAATTCAGAGATAAATATGGCAACTCAGTCGACGCAGAGGGAAAAAATATCTTTACTGGAGCTAAACCCAAGATCCAATGACACCAGCCCGTTAAGTCACGGTGACGAAATAGGCAATACAATGCTTGGTACATATAAGAGCCGGCGAGCTTGGTACAGTCATTGGTACATATCTTTGCCGGCTGACCTGGTACAAATACTGATACAAACGCTGTGTCGGCACAGCAGCTCGTGCACCAGGACATAGAGAAGCCCCCGCCAAACCAGGAATGGCCTAACGGGGGCTGAGAGCGTCTCTACCGAAAGATCAGGCGTCCGGCTCAGGATCGTTGGGGTTGGCCTCGGTATAAGCGTCAGTGACCTTCTGGGCAATGCGGCCCTTCTCGGCCACCTTGTGACCGTTCGATCCGGCCCACTCACGTACACGCGCCAACCACTGCGACTTCTCAGACGTAGCTAGGAGCGCTGTAGGGACGGCTCGACCTAGGACGCGCCTGTGAGGGCCCATACCGTCCTCATCCTGCTCAGAGTCACCTTTGGCGATAAACGCCTTAAGGGCAGTCTTGAACTTAGTACGGGTAGCTGCACCTACCTCAAAGCTGTACTCAACACCACTGATCTGAAACTTAATGTACTCAGCTTCAGTCTCTTCAATCGAATCACCAGTGAAATCGTCGGTGACCTTGTATTGAACGATCTTTTCGCGAGCCACTAACTCTCCTTAGTAGTAGATACCAAGGCAGAGACTACCAGTACTACATGACTACACCTAGTACCACCCCCACTACAGGCGTGTCTGAGAAACGCGGGGGATAGGGAGTAGCTATTAGTAAAGCATGGAAGAACGGTAGTACTAGAAGATGGAGAGAGCTAAGAGTAGTAGTACTTAGACTCAATGAAGGTGGCACCACATGTGTACTGCAAAGAGAAGGATGCACAGGTAGAGCCACCCACATGGATCACATAAGACCTAAGAGTCAAGGTGGACAAGACATCATAGAGAACTTACAGCCAGCATGTGCATGGTGTAACCAAAGTAAGGGCGACGGAAGATTAAAAGATCCAAAACCAACACCAAAGACAAACTGGTAAAAATAAAAAAGAAAGTTGAGCAAAAGGCTTGCGTTTTTTCTGAGGGTATGCCAGCCCTGGACATCCACGTCCTTCTGTTCTCTCTCCCCCGACACTTCACACGCACAGAAAGGCACTCATATGAAGCGACACATTATCGAAAGCGTTCGTGAAGCGACTTTAGAGACTTTGCAAGAATTAGATCTTAATCCGGAAGATATGGCTGCTTCTGCTCTAGCTTTGACATTAGCTGGACAAATTGATGTAGAAGAAAGCGGCAGAACTATCGCCGAATTGGCGGCAAAGCTGCTAGCAGTACTTGAGTCATTAGGTGCCTCTCCTATGGCCAGAGCAAGTTTAAGAAAGGGGGGCGCACCTATTGTTATCAATCAATCCAGCCCCCTTGCAGAGCTACAAAAACGAGGCTAATGGTGAGTTCGGTGACGTATACGGCAACACAAGTCCCAGATTATGCACTGAACCGCTACGTGAACTAACAGAAGAAACTTCAAACGGCTTTAAGGTTATCAGGTTCGCCAGAGACGTTATGGGCGTTCCTCTCTATCCTTGGCAACAGGAAGTAGTGATTAGAGCTCTTGAACTACTACCTAACGGTCGCTATAGATTCAAGACTGTTCTAATCATCGTTGCTCGACAGAACGGCAAGTCATTTCTTAGTCAGGTCATAGCTCTCTACAAAATGTATGTAGATGGAGCAATGAACGTGCTAGGGACTGCCCAGAACCTACGTATTGCCCGTGAAGTGTGGCAAGGCGCAGTTAAATTCATAGACGCAATACCTGACCTGCGTGCTCAAAAGGCGGGGGTTAGAAAGACTAACGGTGAGCAAGAGCTAGAGCTGACCAACGGTGCTCGCTACCTCATCTGTGCGACTAACGATGACGCTGGACGTGGTATGACTATCGACCACCTCACGCTAGATGAGATCAGGCAGCACAAGAACTCTGATGCTTGGAATGCGCTAGCGCCAACAACGCGTAAACCACGCAAAGGGCAGATCTGGGCTATCTCGAACGCGGGGGATGCTCAGAGTGTTGTACTCAATGACCTAAGAGCTAAAGCCATTGCTGGTAGTAGCTCAATCGCTCTATTCGAGTGGTCGGCAGAAGAAAACTGTCAGCTTGACAATAGAGAAGGCTGGAAAGCTGCTAACCCTGCATTGGGTTATATGTTCCCGATAAGCGAGATTGAAGACGCTCTAGAGGGCATGAAGCAGAACGGTTTCCGTACAGAGGTTCTATGTCAATCTGTAGAGAACCTTCACACTGCCGTAGATCTAAACGCTTGGGACGACCAGGCCGACGATAAGGGCACCATGGATGGTCTTAGAAATAAGATTGTTCTGTGTCTCGATATAGCACCTGATGGAAATCACGCGACGCTAGTTGCTGCTGCGCAGACAGATGACGGACGTATTCGCCTTGAGTCGGTAGCGGCTTGGGATAGCACCGAAGAAGTCAGAGCAAAACTGCCAGCATTTATGGACAAGATTAAGCCAATAGCTTTCGCGTGGTTTCCAACTGGTCCGGCTGCTGCTCTAGCTACCGAGCTACGTCAATACGATGGCGTTGAATTGATCGGTGCCAAAGTCAATGAAGCTTGTCAGGGGTTCTCGGAACTTATCTCTAGTCGTCGCATTATTCATCCTGATGACCCGCTATTGAATGCTCACGTTAAAGGTGCGCGTCGTTATTACAAAGGCGAAACAGGCTGGTCATTCGTTCGTAAGGATGCCGGTCACGTAGACGCAGCATATGCAGCAGCAGGAGCTATCTACGCGCTACAGACCAGAGAAGAGCCGGAAGCACAACCTAACTGGCTTATCTACTAACGGAAGGACTTACATTGAAAACAAATCTAAAGGGGGGAGTGAGTATGAGCTGATGTGGAATCCATTTAAGAAGGAGAAGCCTGTAGAGCAAACTCGCTCCACAGTCCCGTTCTGGCAGAACATCCAAGGATATTCGCAAGGTTACTACCCAGCCGGATATTACATGGGCGCTATGGCTATTCCAGGCGTCGCCAGAGCAGTACAGATTATCGCTGATGTGATCGGTTCACTTCCATGGGATGCATATACGACACACGGTAAAGCTAGAGCAGAGAAGATCTTCCCTAGACCACCGTTGCTCGAACAGCCATCACCACCGGAAACACGAGCCAATACGTTCAGCGCATGGGCAACAGACTATGTCATGAACGGAAACGCATTCGGTATTATCTCTAGTTGGGATGCTAACGGCTATCCAACCTCAGTAGTTCCTGTACCTGTGTGCTCAGTAGGTATCAGACGGGTTCTGAAGCCAGGCGAGTCATGGTTACCAGTAGGCGCTATTGAATACAAGGTAGGTAGCGAGACGTATAGCTCAGTTGAAGTAATTCATATCAAGGGTGAATGTCGCCCTGGTGATGTACGCGGGTACGGGATCTTGGAACTTCAGATGAGTACCTTGAACCTAGCTCATGCTCAGAACACTCAAGCAGGCTCATTGTCTACCGCTGGTGTCCCCACAGGCGTTCTAACGAACTCAAACCCTGATCTGACACCTGCACAGGCACAAGCGCTCAAAGCGTCTTGGCTTGAGTCTCAGGCCACTAGAACAGTCGCCGTGCTTAACGCTCAGACAGAGTTCAAGGCACTAGCTTGGAACCCTGAAGAACTACAGCTCATTGAAGCTCGCAAGTTCATGCTTACCGACATAGCGAATATGTTCGGTGTGCCAGCATGGTTCCTTAATGCCGAGACTAGTAGCGGCACCTATTCAAACATTGAACAGGAAGCTATCAACCTCGTTAAGTTCGGAAAGCTGCAAGGTATGATCGCACGCTTTGAACAAGCGCTAAGCCTGCTGTTTCCACGTGGAACAACAGTGTCAATCGACTTGGATGCTCTCTATAGACCAGACAAGATGGCTCGCTACCAGACTTACGAGATTGGTATTCGAGCCGGTTTCATTGATGCCGACTACGTGGCCGAGGTTGAAGGCTTGCCTAAACCTAAGCCGCTGAACCTAGCGCCACCACCACGACAAATAGAAGGAGGCGACAAAGATGCCACCAACAACACGCAAGACGACACAGGCGACAAAGCAAACTCCTAAGGTGCCCACATGTACGGCGGGGGAGTGCAAAGAACCTGAAGTTAAGTACGGCCTATGCGCTGAACACTTTAAAGAATGGAGCGGTATGAAGTAATGGACGATATGCAAATACGTAGCTTCACACCTGACCTAGAAATACGTAGTTCAGGTGACGGCCGAACAGTTGAAGGCATCGTAGTTCCATACGGACTAGCTAAGCGTATTGATGCCACTCTAGTAGAACAGTTTGCCTCTGGTGCATTTGATCACCAGGCCGCTGCTGTTAATAGAATCAAGTTCACTCGTGATCACCAATCGCAAGGCGGATCAATCATTGGTCGCGCTATCGAGATGCGTAATGATTCACGTGGTCTCTATATGCAGTTCAGAGTCTCCAATACCGAGCGAGGTAACGAGACTCTAGAGCTACTAAGAGACGGGGCGCTAACAGATCTATCTGTAGGGTTCCACATGGTTTCAGATAGACGCCTACCCAATGGCGTTGTTGAACGTACCAAAGCACACCTCTTTGAGGTATCAGTAGTGCCTGAAGGTGCGTACGGTGAAGACGCTCTAGTTACTGCCGTCAGAGCAGAACAGAGCAGAACCCGTTTAAATCAAGCTCAGCAAATACTAGCCACATGGCCTGTATTGCCTCCACTGGCTTGATATGTACCGCACCCCGTTCTAAGAACTAAGACACCCAGCTAGGCATAGCTGCACCCCTTACATCTTATTAACGACACCCGGCAAACAGGAGGTTTAGCAACACAAAAATACTTTAAAGGGAGCTATACAATGTCTAATCCATATATCGCTGCACAGAGAGGAAAGTTCGACGCACTAAACGCGAACGTTCGTTCAATCACTGACAAGGCAGCCACAGAAAAGCGTGACCTATCAGATGACGAGTTGCGCAGTGTTACAGAGCAGAACGAGGCAGCACGCAAGCTAGCCGACGAAATCACTGCTCTAACTGAAGCTCAGGAACGTTCTACCAAGGTAGGCGCTCTAGCGGCAGAAGTAGACGCAAACACAGGAGCCGAGGAAACACGCGGCTCACGCTTCACAACTCAGGACCGTGACCCTGGTCATTACCGTAAGGAAGGTGGACACTCATTCTTCGCTGATGGTTACCAGGCTTCAAAGGGAAACCGTAATGCGGCTGAGCGTCTACAGGCTCACACACGTGCGCTATCAACATCTGCGGGTTCTGGTCTTATCCAGCCTCGTTGGATGACTGATGAGTTCGAGACACTTAAGCGTCAAGGTCGTGCGATCGCTAATGCTGTTCGTAACCTTCCGCTAGGTCAGGACCCACGTGCAATCAACTTCGGTAAGCAGACTGCGGGTACTGATTCAGTAGTAGGTGTACAGGCGAACGAGAACGACGCGCCTACCGCTACTAACGCAATCACCACAGGTACCGATGTAATGACTCCTGTAACCATCACTGGTGAGCAGGACTACTCACGTCAGTTCCTTGACAGCTCAGACCCTTCAATCGACGCAGTTATCTTCGGTGACCTCGTTTCCGTATACAACTACCAGATTGAAGCTCTAGTAGGTTCCAAGCTTAAGACAGCAGCTGGTGTCTCAGCGACCCTAGCCAATGAAGCGGCTTTCGTAACTGGTGCTCTAGATGCAGTCGTTGACGCATCTGTTGCTGTACGTGTAGCGCGTCACGCCAACGCTGAACTAATCGTTATGACCCCTCAGCGTTATGGTGCATTCCTTAAGCTAAAGGATGCTGATGGTCGTCCGCTAATCGGTGGTGACTCTGGTGTCGCAATGAACGTCTTCGGTGTCGGTGAAGTTGCCGTCGAAGGACGTATTCGTGGTCTAGGAGTTATCCAGACTGAAGGTGTAGGTACAGGTTCATACCCGGACAAGTTCCTTATCCTTAAGCCACAGGACACCCTTCTATTCGAGAGTGGCCTAACCGAGTTCACTTACGATCAGGTTGCCGGACCTCACACAATCAAGGTTGGCATCTGGGGTTACGCGGGTTGCATCGTTCGTGAAGGCGGGCGCGGCGTAAAGGCTGTTCAGGTTACAGCTGCTAGCTAATAAACAGGATGTACAGAAGGGGTCGCCGAAAGGTGGCCCCTTCTGCATCTTAAAGGAGAATGCTCAATGGCTATTTGGCCACCAACATTAGGAGACTTTAAAGCAGACAAGTTCACTGATGTAACCAACCGTGAAGACGATAGAGATGATGCAGCACTACAGCAATGTCTAGACGCTGCTGTTGCATACGTTGAAGCGAATAAGTGGGACATGGACTTTAGCTTTGATGAGCTCGACACACGTCCTAAGCCAACAGTCCTTACAGTTCTCGGAACCCTGAGACAAGCTGGACGTTGGTTTACTAGACGTAACTCACCTGAAGGCTTTGTGTCTCTAGGTGAATTGGGTTCAGCTCGCGTTCCTGCTTTCGACGCAGACATAGAACGAATGCTAGGTATCGGTCGATACGCTCCACCGGTGATTGCGTAATGGCATCCATCAAAGAAGTTGTTACTGAGATCTATCAAGCTCTCAAGACGGTAGATGGTGTTCTTGTCTATCAAGCAGTCGTTGCCGATATGGCTACACCAGCTGTAGTTATGGGAGTTCCTAGCATCAACTTCATACGAGGTTGTCCAGTAGATGGCGTCTTGCAGCTATACCTAGTTGTGAGTGCTGACTCAAAGAACACTGACAGTCTTTACCGCTTACTGCCAGAAGTAGCACAAGCCGTAGAAGACTTAACCGACGTTGCAGAGGTTTCTTCTGCAAGCTTCAACTTTCTAGAAACTGGGACGGCCTCGCTGCCCTGCTACACATTCGAAGTACAAATTTCCTTAGGAGGATAAACAATGTCTTTAAACGTAAACCGTAATAAGAACATCTCATTCACCCTTGACGGAACTAGTGTGGATTGCCAGGTGCAGTCATACACGTTCGATCCGGGTATCGATGATGGAGACGTTCTATATAGCTACTGTTCTTCAGGAGCTAACCGCACTGTCCAGGAAGTAGACGACAACCCAACACTTGACGTTACTTTCTATGCCGACTTCCACACCACTGGTGTTTCCCGCTTTCTATGGGAGCACAAGGGTGAAGACGTCGATTTTGAACTAGTTCACCTTAACGATAAGGCTGATCAGAAGTTCACTGTCACTGGTGTTCTGCGAGCACGTCCAGGCCCATTGGGTGGAGACGTACGCGACAACGATATGACAGAAACAACTTTCCAGGTCATAAGCTACACAGCGACGGGGGTGTAATAAATGGCTAGAGTATCTGTTACTACACAACCTGTTACACGTACCGGCACTGCAACTGTGCTAACTGGTCCTACTGTTGATGGCGATATTATCGACACTGGACGCACCATGCTCTATGTGCTCAATGGTTCAGGCGCACCGATCACCGTTACTGTTCAGACTCCACTAACTGTGGATGGTCTAGACGTAGCCGATCTAACCGTTACTGTTCCTGCTGCTGGCTTCCGTATTATCGGCCCTTTCCCGGTTGGGACATTCGGTCGCGCTTATGGTGATGCCAATGCGGGACGTGCATACGTTGACTACTCAAGCGTTACTTCGGTAACTCGCGGGGTGATCTCAGTATGAGTCAAGTAATGGTGTGTACCGATGATGATGGAAATAGCTTTGAGGTGACTCTAGGTTCTCGTGCGACTCTTCGCTGGGAAGCCACTACCGGCAAATCAGCAAAAGACCTTAATGAGAGTCTTGCATCAGTCTATGAAGTGGCACACGTTGTCGCCGTAGACAAGAAGCTATTCAAGGGATCTCTAGAAGACTTCATGGCTCAATACGATATTGAACCTAAGTTGGATGACGGCCCAAAAGCTTCAAAGTAGGTAGCCTCGGATGGACCCTCAGTTATTTGCTTATCGAAACTGGCGTTAAACCAGATGAATGGTTTGAGATGACTGAGGGCGAGCTCTTCATGGCAACAGTTGTGGAGATGCTAGTCGAACGCCGTAAGGCAGAAGAGGATGCATCTAAGGGCAAGAAACGTAGTCCTAACGCTGTATCCGGATAGGAGTATTCATGGCTAACAGAAGTCTTATCGTGCCAATCAGAATTGAAGGGCTCGACCAAGCATTACGTAAGATGCAAGCGCTACCCAAAGATGCCAACGACCGGCTACGTGACAAGTCAAAAGACATTGCGACTGCACTAGCCGGTAAGGCAAAACTTGCTGCTACTGCTGAAGGGCATCAGGCAGCACTCATGGTGCCCACGATTAAAGCCCTACGCGACCGTGTGCCGGTTGTTCAAGCGGGTGGTACTCGCAAGGTGGGTAAGCAACGTGTACCCGCGTACGCAGTCCTATTCGGTTCTGAGTTCGGTACAAGCACAAGGTCCGGTTGGTTCGGCGCTCCACAGTATCGCGGGAATATCAAGCGACAGTACAAACCGCACCGTGGAAGTCAGGGCTATTGGTTCTTCCCGCTTATCGAGAAGGAAGCGCCATTGATTCAGAAACTATTCTTCGCGGCTGCTGATGATGCGGTTAGCGAGTTCGTGAGAGGGGGCTAAATGCTAAATGGCAGATGGTCAACGTAATATCAAGTTTAAGTTCCTATCGGACATATCAGGTCTACTACGTGGCGTAACAGTCGCTCAGGCTTCCCTGAAGTCTTTGAATGGGGACGGTTCAAAGTTCTCAAAGAGTCTTTCAAGTAGCTTTGGTTCTGCTGCTAAGAGCGGACTACAGCTAGCAAGCTCGATGTCTAGTCTTGCGGGTGGCGTTAATGCGGTATCCGGCCTAGCTGGTTTCGCCGTAGCGGCCTCGGGTGCACTGGGCTTGGTTCCTGGTGCAGCTGCTGTAGCTGGTGCCGCTCTGGTCACAATGAAGCTAGGTGCGGATGGTGTTAAGAAGGCTTTCGAGAAGCTAACGCCAACGCTCGACACTCTCAAGTCTAAAGTTTCTGCTTCACTAGAGAAGTCGCTAGCTCCTGCGGTACAGAATCTTAAAGGTGTAATCCCGCAACTAACAGGTGGTTTTGAGAGAATCGGTACTGCCATTGGTGGTGTCGGTACCAAGTTCACGGCAATGCTGAAGCAGAAAGAGAACGTCAATAGTCTAAATGCTATCCTCTCGAACTCAGCTCGCTTTGTGACTAACGTTGGTGCAGCACTGGCACCACTAGGTCAAGCGTTCTTAGACGTAGCTTCTGTCGGCTCGAACATGTTCACCAACCTAACGGCTGGTGCCGGGGGAGCTGCACAGGGATTCGCTGCTTGGGTTCATGAAGCTAAAGAGTCAGGCAAGATAGCTGACTGGATTCAAGGTGGCATTGACGCGTTCAAGCAACTCTTTGCGATGCTTGGCGATATCGTCGGCATTGTCGGTGACGTATTCAAGGGTCTAAGCGCTGGTGCAGAAGGGGCTATTAGTCCACTCGCTCAGGTGCTCGATACGATCCACGGATTCACGTCAAGCAAAGAAGGGCAAGCAGCTCTACAGGCATTCGGTACAGCTCTACAGACCGTAGGCGGTGCTGTTTCATCTGTACTACTTGCTGCCCTTAAAGCTGTAGCACCAATCATTCCGCCACTGGCTACAGCGTTCGCTGATCTAGCGACAACCGTAGCGAGCATTCTTGTTCCGGTGATTCAGTTCTTGGCACCTGTGCTTCAGAACATCGCTAACTTTATTCAGCAGAACACTAGCTGGATTACTCCGCTCATCATCGCTATCGGTGTATGGGCTGCTGCTCAGTGGCTTCTAAATGCTGCCATGATGGCAAACCCTATTGGTCTTGTTATTGCAGCGGTAGTAGCTTTGATTGCTATCGTTGCTCTGATCATTACCTACTGGGAGCCTATCAAGGAGTTTTTCCTAGGTATCTTCCGTGCAATCGGTGATGCGATAGGCGTAGCTGTTGACTGGATTAAGCAAGGTTTCACAGAAGCTGTCGACTGGGTTAAATCAGTGTGGGGAACTATTACCGCGTGGTTTAGCTATCTATGGAATGGCATTACCGGCAAGATCGGTGAAGTCGTTGGATGGATTAAGGACAAGTGGAACCAAGGTGTCCAAGGTATCAAGGATGCCTTCAGCTCTGTTGGTCGCTTTATCGGTGGTATCTGGGATGGTGTAGTAGGTGGCGTTAAGTCTGCCATTAACGCAGTCATCCGAATTATTAACGGTGCTATCGGTGGCGTAAATAATATTACTGGCGTAGTTGGTATTCCATCTATCCCAAACATTCCATATCTAGCTAAGGGTGGACCTATTAACGGTCCTGCCATTGTTGGTGAAAAGGGTCCTGAACTCTTCGTTCCTCGTGGACAGGGAACCATCGTTCCTAATAACCAGCTAGGTGGAAATCAGAGCTTCACTCTGAATATAGATATTTCAGAACAGCTAAGCATGGTTATTCAAGGTGAGCTAGACAAACAAGGCGACGCAATCCTTACGGGGATTAGAACAGGAACAGGAGGACGCAGATAGATGACTCTTACAGCAACATATGCGGGTGATCTATCTCGCGTTCGCTTAGCCTTTACGGGTGCTCCGGCTGATGCCGACTATGCATGGTTCGAAAGATCCACGGATGGCATCACCTGGACTACCGTTAGAGGTGGCTTGACTGTCGCCATTACTGCCGGGGCAGGCAAGCTAGATGACTATGAATTCACTGCGGGTGTACTCAACACTTACAGAGTTTCTTATGTCGACTCAGCTGCAATGTCATGGATAGGTTCATCAGGTCCGTTCACAGGAAACAACGCTTCACTAGCTGTTGCCTATAACGGGTCAACAGCAGTAGGGGATCTTATCCTCTGTCTGGCAACTATCCGTAACTCGGGTGCTGGTGTTCCTAATCAACCTTCAGGTTGGACCACGCTTGTTGACATGGGAAACGTCCGTCTCTTCGGAAAGATTCATGACGGTACAGCAGCACCAACCATTACCTTCACAGGTGGTGTGGCCAATGCTGATACGACAGCTCAGACAACTACGTTCAGGAATGCCGCTCTAACGCCCGTAGGCGGACCAGCAATACAGACGAACGCATCTGCTCAGAACATTGCTTATCCGGCTGTCACGCCTGGTTCAGCTCCAAGCATGGTGGTCGTGCTCGGTTGGAAGCAAGATGACTGGACAGGTTCACCAACCATTCCAGGATTTGATGCTGAGCTAGGAAACATCAGTACAACTACTGGTGATGACGCAGCAGCTGTGTGGTGGTATCGAGCTAAGTTCACTACTGCTCAGCAACCAGCAGGATCATTCACTGTAACTGGTGGAGGTTCAGCTATATCCAAAGCTGCAACGGTTATGTTTGGTAAGCGTCCATACTCTGCCCGTGATACACAGACCATTACGCCTGTGCTTACTGGTGTATGGATTAAGAACCCTTCACGTCCCTCCTTGAAT
>Ga0126314_10000332_pt1 | contig 23518 bp, 19 predicted proteins | sample Plot105B_FD_92535 | JGI IMG/M metagenome (GOLD analysis project Ga0126314, IMG submission 92535) | Serpentine soil microbial communities from UC McLaughlin Reserve, CA, USA - Plot105B | ecosystem: Environmental > Terrestrial > Soil > Grasslands | place: USA: UC McLaughlin Reserve, Lake County... | reverse complement strand
CGGCGCTTCCTATTGGCCGGCGTCGCTGCTCGGGCCAGCGTCGGTGCCCGCATCCGTCTCGGGGCCGGGACCAGCGTCGATCGGGCTGCCCGCGTCAATCGGCGTACCTGCGTCGGTGACAGGACCGGGACCGGCATCGGTCTCCGAGCCGGCGTCAATCGGCGTACCTGCGTCGGTGACGGGGCCGGGACCGGCATCGGTCTCCGAGCCGGCGTCAATCGGCGTACCCGCATCGGTGACAGGACCGGGACCCGCGTCAGTCTCGGGGCCAGGACCCGCATCGGTGACAGGACCGGGACCCGCGTCGGTCTCAGGACCAGCGTCGGTGACAGGGCCAGTGCCCGCGTCGGTCTCAGGACCGGCATCGGTCTCGGTCACCGGGCCCGCGTCGCCCTCGACGTCGCCACCGTCCAGCGTTGATCCGCCGTCGTCGGCCGCCTCGCCACCATCCCCCGCGTCGGCGCCGGCATCCGGGGTCGCCTCGCAGACCTCGCTCGGCAGACAGAAGGTCGCCTCGCCGCCGTCGCGCTCCTCACCCGTGGGACAGCACTGCGCCTCCGCCTGACCACACGCGGCCTGCGGCCCGCACGGGCGCACACAGATGGAACGGTCATAGAACGGGACGAAGCGGCACTCCTCGTCCGCGCCACAGACACCCGGGACCTGCTGCGGATCACACTGCACCCACAGCACCCCGCCATCCTCCAGCGGCAGAGGCGTCTTGGGCGGATCCGAATCACCACAGGCCAGCGCGAGAAGCGTGAGCGAAACCGCCGCACCCGCCAGGTAGGAGAAAGTCTTCTTCATGCGCTCGGGCCTGCTTCCGTGATGACGATTCAAGAGGTGTCGACCGTCAGCACCGGCAAGTGGACGGGCCCGGGAGTATAGAAGGCGACCCGGGTCCTAGTCCTGCGACTTACCGCCAAATCGAACATTTACAGCGGTGAAAATCGTGGGGTGAACCTCGCCCAACCCTCCCGGCCGCGCATCGCGGCGGAATCCAGAGCCTCCGGTGGTGACCGTCCGACTCCATGGCCGACTCAAGGACTTCCTCGCTCCGGAGAAGCGCGGACTGGAGGTGTTGCAGGTGGCGCCCCAGGGCTCGCCGTCGGTCAAGGACCTCATCGAGTCGCTTGGACCACCGCACCCCGAGATGGACCGGGTGCACGTCAACGACGAGCCCGTGGGCTTCTCGCACCGGGTGACGCCCGGCTCGCGGGTGGAGGCCTGGCCGGCGCTCCAGCACGTGGAGGGCATGCCCCGCTTCGTGCTCGATGTGGGACTGGGACGGCTGTCGGGCTTCCTGCGGATGCTCGGCTTCGACACGCTCTGGCGCAACGACTTCGCGGATGAAGAGCTGGCGCGAATCTCCAGCACCGAGCAGCGCGTCGTGCTGACGCGGGACATCGGCGTGCTCAAGCGGGGCGAGGTCGTCCTGGGCTACTTCCCTCGCGAGACGGACCCCGCGGAGCAGCTGGTGGAGGTGGTGCGCCGCTACGGGCTCACGGCGCGGATGAAGCCGTTCTCCCGGTGCATCGCCTGCAACGCCACCTTGAGTCCCGCGGAACCACACGAGGTGACAGGCCGCGTCCCCGAAGGCGTGGCGGAGCGGTACTCGCGGTTCCAACAATGTCCCGACTGCCGCCGGGTCTTCTGGGCGGGCTCGCACCAGGAGCGAATGCAGGCCCTGGTGAACCGGCTGCGCACTCTGGAGCAGGAGCCCGGATGACGCGGCCCGGGCGCCTGCCCGGTTGCTCCCGCCGTGTACCCCTCCACTACGCAAAAGCACGTAGCCTCGCATCTTTTGCGAGGTCAATCTGGACCCCATTTCTCTCCAGCCTGGCCCGCAGCGGAAGGATTTCAGGGGGTTGCCGACCTGTCACTGCGGGCACGTGAGTTGCTGAGTTGGCGACACTTCCGTCGCTTTCCCCCAAGCGGCGCGCACAGGAGTTCCTCAGATGGCGCACCGAAACCTCCCCCGGAACCGAGCTGCTCGGGGCTTCACGCTCCTCGTCGCGCTCGGCGTCGTCGTGGTCGTGACGATGGCGGTGATGCTGAGCTACCGGGTGGTGGGCCGCGAGGCGGACACCCAGGCCGACGCGCGCCGCCAGAAGGAAGCGTTCTTCGCGGCGGAGGCGGGGCTGGCGGAGGGGCGCGAGGCGATGCGCATCCGCACGCCGGCCATCGACGAGCGCTACAACGTCGTGCTCGCCGCCCTGGTCGCAGGGGGCGCCACCGTCGTGGAGCCAGGCCTGGCGGGCGCGAATCCGCCCTGGATGGAGCTGCTTCCCGCCACTCCGGGCGACCCCTGGAACTACCTGCGCCTGGCCCCCGTCAACATGCCGGCCGCCGAGAAGGCCAGCGCGCTGGGTGACCCCTACGTCGACTACCCCGAGCAGAACAACGTCCGCTACCGCGTCTTCGTGCGCGACGACCTCGACGACAACCAGCCCACGACCGACGTCAACGGTCGCATCTGGGTGGCGGCCGTGGGCGAGGTGCTCAGCCGGGATGGACGCCCCACGCGGGCCATCGTCCAGGCGCTCATCGTCAACCAGACCGGCGCCATCGCAGTGGGCCCCGGCTGCACGCAGAGCGGCTGCGGCGCCGACAACACCTACAACAATACGCAGGACACAGGCGCACCCGCGAATGTGCCCATCCGGACCCTCCCCAACAACACGCCCTGATTCCCTCGCTGTCCCGCGAGTCTCCCCATGAAACGCCTTTCACTTGTCGCGCTCCTGTTGCTGCCCGGCTTCGCCGCGGCGAACGCCGAAGGACAGAGCGCATTCCAGAAGGCCTGCGCGAGCTGTCACACCCTCACCCCGCAGCCCACGAAGAGCGCGCTGAAGGCGCAGAAGAACGGCGGCCCGCGCATCAAGGTTCCCGTGCGGTCCTTGCAGGAGAAGCGCGTGGAGCTGGGCCCGAAGGTGAAGGAGACCTCCAGCGAGGGGCTGCGCACCTGGATTACCGCGCCCAGCACGAGCAAGAAGGACACCCGCTGCGACACGCGCGGGATTCACCCGACCGAGATGGACGCGCTGGTGTCCTATCTGAAGACCAGCTCGCGACCGCCTCCGCTGTCTCGCGATGAGCAGCTCCGTCAGCAGCTCGAGAAAGACCTCGCCGCCCGCCGTGCGAAGCAGCGCCGCGAGTCGCTTGAATCCGCCCGTCCTTCCCAGGGGAAGAAGTGATGAGAACCCTTCACCGCGCCCTCGCAGTGCTCTGCCTGCTGACGGCCCCGCTCGCGGCAGCCCAGAACGTCGCCAACCTCTGCGAAGACAACCTGTCCAAGGACAAGCAGGACGGGTTCAGCAACGCCGAATACGACAGCCAGGCGGAGGCGGAGAACCCGAGCATCGAGCTGACGAGCAGCGGGCGCCACTCGCCCGACACGTCGAACCTCCGGCTCCTGCCTCCGGAGCAGCTGAACTCCGAGGTCATCAAGTTCCCCTACGACCAGCGCGTCACCATCAGCTACGTGTTCGAGTCCGCAGGCGCCTCGCACGCGCTCGGGTACATGTACCTGGAGGACGCGGTCAACGCGGAATACACGACCGCGCAGGGCGAGCTGCTGGACAAGAACAACAACGGCATCTTCGACCTGCACGAAGACCTCTACAACCTGGCGCCCGCCACCGGACCCAAGGCCCGTCCCTACGTGGGCCAGGCCAACGACCGTCGGTGCCCGGTGCGGTCCTTCACCTCAGGTGGTGAGACGTACACCGAGCCGGAAATCGCCATGCGCAACTGCGGCTCTACCTGGGTGCGCGTCACCGGGGCCAACGGACTCGCGGACGGCCGGCCGGGCGGAGGCTCCACCCATATCGACACGGACATCGTGGGCCAGGCCCGGGGAGGCACCAACGCCACCGCGACCCAGTTCTCCGACAAGGGCTTGTTCCCGCACATCCCCAACCTGCTGGAGCCCCGGGACGACGAGAACGGCAACAAGGGCATCGGGCAGATGGTCTTCCTGCTCGCGGATGACGACGATGACCAAGGTGCGGAGGTGACATGGGGCAACCTCGGAACTGTCGCCGACCGCAACGACGCGAATGATGGCGTCCCCGACTACAACGTCTCCGCCTATGACAACCGGGGCATCCTGCGCGCGGGCGCGGACAACGTCATCAACATCAACGACCGCACCGTCGACCTGGGACTCATCAAGGGCCAGAAGGAAATCGTCTTCTTCCTCATCGTCTACTATGACTCCAGCCATAGTCCGAACGAGGGCTCCGTCTATCCCTGCTTGAAGCAGGACAGCGCCGGCCAGTGCCTGCTGCACCTGCGCACGCCCATCAACGTCTTCTTCTCCAAGTCGGCGTGGAACATGGACCAGAACTCCCTGGCAAGTCCGGTGGTGGCCGAGCGCAACATCGGCTGCGACTACGCGGCGAACTGCGCCGCCGAGGACCCGACGGGCACCGCGGCCCCCCAGTGCATGCTGGCGGACAACAGCCGCAAGCTGTGCGGCTGGCTGGACGACGACACGCTGCTGCGTCTGAGGACGGAGGTGACGTACGGCAACCTGGTGATGCCCAAGGAGGCGGTGAATATTCCTCGCCCCACCGGCACCAACCGAAACCCCATGCCGCACGTCATCGTGGGTGCGCCGTCCACGGACGAGTTCCGCTGGATTCTAGGCTTCGAGGACATTCCGGGTGGCGGCGACCGCGACTTCAACGACGTGGTGTTCGTCATCAACAAGCAGAACGGCGGCACCTTCCGCTCTGGCAGCCTCACGGGCGAAATCGACCTGACCGACGCGGAGGACTTCGTCATCACCAAGGTGCGCTTCTCGCGCTACGACGACTTCGCACCCTATTCCGGCACGTGCGCCAGCCCGCCGTGCTGGACGGAGGTGACTCCGGGAGCCTGCTCGCTGCCGGGCAAGCCCACGCCCACCATCGAGTACTCGGTGGCGGTGGACTGCCACAACATCGTGTTCGAGAACGGCGCGTACGTCCGCAAGATAAATCCGAACCGCACCTGGATTCCCGTGCGCTTCGACGCGGGTGACGCCAACACGAAGGAGCTGGACCTGCTGGAGCTGGGCTTCACCGGGTCGCAGCTGTGCTGGAAGGTGGACATCACCAGCCCGGATGACCGGTGCGTCCCCGTCGTCGACAACGTCAACGTGGGCTACCAGGCCGTGCGTGCCGGCAGCTACTCGCGCTCGTCGCCGTCCACGGTGGGCAACGCCATCCTTTGGGGCGTGAACGAGACGCCGGGCAGCGACTGGGGCAAGAACTGGCCGGGCAACGGAATGCCCGAGGCCACCGAGCGCACCTACGACAACCGCAAGGACTACTCGGTGCGCGGCCGGCTGTACTTCCGCTCGCTCTATGACCCCGAGGACACCGAAGTCACCAACGTCGTCGAGCGCTGGGATGCGGGCAAGGTGATGGCCATGAGCTTCCGCGGAGGTGGGGACCCGCTCAACCGGAAGATCTACACGCTGAAGGCGGACGGCACCCGGGCCACCCTCGAAGACGACATGGTCGGCCCCCAGTCAAAGGACAGCGTCCTCTTCCCGGACATCCTTTGTGACGAGCAGGTCGCCGGCAAGCCCCTCTACGACATGAACGGCGACGGCAAGTGTGGCACGCCCACCATCCCCGGTCCCCCGTCCAAGGTGAACACCACGGCCAACAACGACCGGAACGTCTTCCGCGAGTGGCTCTACGGGTGGGAAGACCACCAGCTGCCGGGGGCCACCAACGTGAAGCGCCCGTGGGCCATGGGTGGCATCAACCTGTCCACGGTGGCCGTGGCAGTGCCACCGTACCTGGACTCGTGGGCGATGGGCGCGCTGCCCGCCGAGCGCGACCTGTACCGCCGCAACTTCATGACGCCGCTGTCGGCGCGCCCCTCCATCGCCTACGTGGGGACGATGAACGGCTTCATGCACGGCTTCGAATCCGGCGAGTTCCGCGTCGAGGGCAAGGACGAGTGCACGGACGACATCCAGTTGCGCGGCTACTTCAAGCACGCGGGCGCGGCCTGCATCGACCCTGTCGCCCCGCGCCAGTACGGCTCGGGTGACGAGAAGTTCGCGTACATGCCGCGCATCCTGCTGGACCGCTACCGCTACCTGTACGCCAAGTACCCGGGCACGGGTGACAAGCCCAAGCCGCAGATGGATGCCTCGCCCACCATCACCAACGTGGACTTCGGTGGTCTGGCCGCCAAGTGGACGCCGGCCTCCGGCACCACGGTGACGGCGCGTCCGCTGAAGGGTGCCCGGACGGTGCTCGTCTCCGCGTCCGGCAGGTCGAGCCCCGCCGTCTTCGCGCTCGACATCACCAACCCCGGCACCGCCACGTATCCGACGCCGCTGTGGGAGTTCGACCTGAGGAACACCGCCCTCTTCGACGAGTTCTCGGACGCGGCCGACGACGACGAGGACGTGCTGTTGCCGGACAACTCCGGCTCGCGCCATGCGCCCTCCGTGGTCCGCATCAAGTGGGGCGACGAGACGGAGGGCCGGTGGACGGCCGTCGTGGGTACGGACTACAGGCCCGCGGCCGACCGGTCCGGGACGCTCTATCTGCTGGACATGAGCACGGGCACGCCGCTGAAGAAGGGCTCCGCTCCCTCGGGTCGCTACGCGGGCGTCATCACCCTGGACGAGGGCTCTGGCGTCGCGGGCGCCACCGCGATGGTGGACCTCAACCGCGACGGCAACTACGACGTCATGTACGTGCCCACCACGGCCGGCAGCGTGTACCGCATCAACCTGGACTCGGTGGAGACGAACCGGGACCTGGGCCGTCAGGTCAAGACGTGCCGGGTGGCCAGCGCGCCGATGGCGGCCTCCACGCACCGCGATGCGGCGAGCAACCCCTCGGGTACCACCCACTTCCAGCAGATCCACTCCAACATCGCCGTGAAGGTGGTGCGTGACGGCTCCAAGCCCCTGGTCCGCTTCTACTTCGGCACCAGCGACAATCCGGACGAGATTGGCGACGGTCCCACCAACAAGGAGAACTACCGCTACCACCTGATGGCCTTCGAGGACCCGAACCCCGATGGTTCCGCGGCGTGTGATTTGCTGGAGCCGCTCTGGGTGTCCCCGCTGGACCCTGGCCAGACGGTGTGGGGTGGCGTGTCGCTCAGCGATGACCAGGTCTTCACGACCACCGCCGTGGGCGCGGCCGCCGACGTCTGCAACCTGAGCGAGGACTCGAGCGGCAGGCTCTACACGACGTCGCAGATGCCGGACGCCAACACCGGCAAGCCGGAACAGACGAGCGTGGCGATTGGTGGCCATGGTGTCAGCGCGCCGGTGGTGCATGACCAGCACGCGTTCATCCTGTCCGCGACGGGCCAGATGATGATGGTGGGTGACGACAAGTGGAACAACGGCGCGGCCAACGGGGGAGAGACCCGCTCGCGCGTGCTCGTGTACGACCCCATTCCGGATGGAAGGCTGCCTCGATGATTTCCCCGCGGTTCAAGGCCTCCAGGGGCGTCACGCTCCTGGAGGTGCTCGCCACCATGGCCGTGATGCTCGTGGGCATCGCGGCGGTGATGACCCTGGTGACGCAAATCAGCGCGTCCAACCGGCGCACCCTCACCGCCACGCAGGCGCAGCTCATCGCCGAGCGGACGTTGGAGAACATCTCCTCGATGGGCTGCACGGCCACGCCTCCGTGCGGCAACCTGTCGACGCTGGATGGTCAGCGCACCCCCCTGTGGCAGACGGCCGGCGGAGAGCTGAAGACCGCCGCGCCCGCCGGTGACGTGGCACGCCAGTACGAGGTGGCGGTGGACATCGACAGTCCGGTGCTCGTGGGCTCCATCGAGGATGGCGCCGCCGGGTTCCCCCCCGTGAACCGGGACCTGGGTGGCGCGGCGGGCACGCCCGGCAACATCGCCAATGTCCGCGTGTCGGTGAGCTGGGTGGAGCCGGGACGCACGGGACGCCAGGTCGTGGTCCTCCAGACGAGGATGGCGCCATGAGCAGGACGCATCGTTCCCAGAGTGGCTTCACGCTGCTGGAGGTGATGATCTCCAGCGCCATTGGCGTCGTCGTGCTCGGCGTGGGCCTGGTGGTGGGCATGCAGATGCAGCGGCGTGCCCTCTTCGAGGAACAGACAATGGTGGCGCAGGTGACGGGGCGGGCGGTGAAGGACCTGCTCACCCTGGACGTGCAGCGCGCCGGCATGGGCGTGGGCAACTCGCCCATCCAGTTCTCGGAGGGCGACCTGCGCTTCGCCGTCATGAGTTGGACCAAGAGGGACATGCAGATGGGGGCGGCGCCGTTCGCGGCGGACCCGACCTTCTCGCTCCCGCCCGCGGGCACGCCGTACGCCGATATGGCCTCGGATGTGCTCCAGCTCTACTGGGGTGACCCGCGCTCCATGTTGACGCTCACCGCGTGCGGAGGGGGTACCAACCCCGTCCGGAATGGCACCCAGCTCTGCACGCCCGGGAATGCCCCGATGACGCTGCTGCCCTCGGGCGGTTCGTCGTCGACGCCGGTCATCGTCGGCAACCCGACCCGGGGTGCCCTGGCCTGTCACTTCCGAGTGACCGCGATTCAGAACAATCCGCCTCCGGCCGAGGCGCTGGTGTCGGCGACTCCGGGCTATGGTCCCGCCGATACGACCACCACCGACTGCGCGATTGCCGGGGCCACCATGTGGACGGAGCCCGGGTGGACCATGATGCGCACCGTGGGCGCGGCCTACCGGGTGAACTGGGCGGGCGGCAGTCCCGCGCTGGAGTACCTGGCCCCGGGTGCGACGAACTGGGCCGTGGTGAGTCGGGACGTGGAGCGGATGCAGATCCGCCACGCCGTCATCGACCTGACCCAGCCGAACAATGGCTACCGCTGGTTCCCAGCCGTCCTGGGTGGCCCGGGCCCGGGCATCGACCAGTGCACCATGAACGGCGCCACGACCTGCACGGTGGACGTGATGACCCCGGTGGAGACTCCGGTCGCCAGCGACGAGGACCTGCGTGCGCGACTGCGCCAGCGGGTGCGCGAGGTGGAAATCACGCTGATCATCCGGACGCCACGCTCGGACCGGTCCGTGGTGGACCCGGCGACCATCAATCAGTTGGATGATGACAGGTTTCCGAAGGACGGCTTCAAGCGGCGGACCTATACCCTCCGCGTTGCACCTCGGAACTTCGTGTCGGCCGGGCTGCAGCCCGCTCCGGCGGGGACGTGAGCATGACGCGCGAACGTGGAATGACGCTGTTGGAGTTGATGATCGCGCTGGCCGTGGTGGGGCTGATGCTGTCCATGGCGCTGATGGGCATCCAGACGCCCATCGACGGGCAGCGTGAGTCGGCGGCGACGCGGGAGCTGTGGTCCTCCGCGCTGCGGGCACGTCAGCGTGCCATCGCCACCAACCAACCGGTGCGCATCGTCGTGGAGCCCGACATCGTGATGCCAGACGGCTCGCGGCGCACGGTGGCACGGTGGGAGCGACTGACGTGCGGCAACGACTGGGACAACAACACCTGCCCCCAGCCCGCCTGCGTCAACGCCACCTGCCGCGCCAACGCGGCCTGCTGCTCGGAGACGGGGCCCGACATCGTCATCCCCGACACCATGAATGCGTCCTCGGTGCATGGGCTCTGCTACCTGCCCGGCCTGGGCCGCGCGGTGAAGCCCGGAAACCTGGGCTGCATGCAGGGCCAGCTCGACGACACGGCGGCGCTCGCCGCCGCGGCCCCGGGCAACCTGCGGCTCAACTTCAACGCGCAGTCGGGCCGCCCCCGCAGCCTGCTGATGGTGGAGCCCCTCACCGGGCTGGCGTCGCTGCTGGACTGCGACTCCAAGCGCGCCGAGGACCGGCCCGTGCCCGAGTGCGCCGCGACGCCGCCTCCTCCCTGAGTCGTCCTGGCGGGTGAAGCCCACGGCCTCACCCGCTGGAGCACCTGGAAGTTCCCACGGGCTCGAGTCTCCTCACGGAGCTCGGGCCCGTTTCATTTCGGGCCTTGGCCGCCGGAGCCTCGAAGCGCTGGAGACACGACGGGCTCGCACCTCCTTGGAGTTGCGAGCCCGTGGCACTTCCAGACAGGTGGACGAGACTACGCGGCCAGCGCCTCGCGGCACTTGAGGCACACGTCGCCGCCCTGCCCCACTGCTTCCGAGTACGTCCAGCAGCGCGGGCACTTGTGGCCCAGCGCCGGCTTCACCTCGGCCAACACCTTCGCGCCTTCACCGAACACGCGCGTCACGTCCAGCGACGTCGCGTCGATGCCCTCCGCGTCCACCAGCTCCACCTGGCTGGTGATGAAGAGGCCCGGCAGTTCGTCCAGGTGCGCCTTCAGGAACTCCCTCACCGGAGCCGACGCCATCAACAACACCCGCGCCTCCAGTGACGCGCCAATCCGCTTCTCGCGGCGCGCCGCCTCCAGCACGCCCTGCACCGCCTCGCGCAGCGCGAACAGCTTCGCGTAGCGCTCCGCCAGCGCCGGCTCCAGCTTCGCGCGCGCCTCCGGGAAGCCCGCCAGGAACACGCTCTCCGTGGCCTTGCCCGGCAGGAAGCCCCACGCCTCCTCGGCGGTGAAGCTCATCACCGGCGCCAAGAGCCTCAGCAGCACGGAGGCCACCTCGTGCAGCACCGTCTGCGCGCCGCGCCGCGCCTTCCCATCCGTGCGCCACGTGTAGAGGCGGTCCTTCAGGATGTCGAAGTACACCGCCGACAAGTCACCCGCGCAGAAGTCCACCACCGTCGCGTAGACGAGGTGGAACTCGTAGTCCTCGTACGCCTGCTTCACGCGCGTGACGACTTCCGACAGCCGGCCCAGCGCCCACTGGTCCAACGGCAGCAGCTCCGCGTAAGGCACCGAGTGCAGCGCCGGGTCGAAGTCATACAGGTTGCTCAGCGCGTAGCGCACCGTGTTGCGAATCTTCCGGTAGCCCTCCGACAGGCCCTTGAGAATCTGGTCCGACAGGCGCACGTCGTTGCGGTAGTCGCTCGCCGCCACCCACAGACGCAGCACCTCCGCGCCGTACTGCTGGATGATCTTCTCCGGCGCCACCACGTTGCCCAGGCTCTTCGACATCTTCTCGCCCTTGCCGTCCACCACGAAGCCGTGCGTGAGGCACGCCTTGTAGGGCGACATGTCGCGAGTCCCCACCGCCACCAGCATGGACGAGTGGAACCAGCCCCGGTGCTGGTCGCTGCCCTCCAGGAAGAGGTCCGCCGGAATCCGCTGCCTGCGCTCCAGCACCGCGGAGAACATGCACGCCGAGTCGAACCACACATCGAGGATGTCCGTCTCGCGGCGGAACTCCCCGTGCCCGCAGCGCGAGCACTTGAAGCCCTCGGGCAGGAAGTCCTTCACCGGCGTGCGGTACCACACGCCCACGCCTTCCTTCTCGACCGCCGCCGCCACCTTCTCCATCAGCTCCGGCGACACGAGCGACTCGTCACAGCCCTCGCAGTACGCGATGCAGATGGGCACGCCCCACGTGCGCTGACGGCTGATGGTCCAGTCCGGCCGCGTCTCCAGCATGCCCCGGATGCGGCTGTGCCCCCACGAGGGCACCCACTTCACCTTGTCCACCTCCGCCAGCACCTCCTGACGGAACGTCTTCTCCCCGTGGAACGGCACGTCCATGGGGATGAACCACTGGTACGTCGCGCTCAGGATGATGGGGTTGTGGCAGCGCCAGCAGTGCGGATAGCTGTGCGCCACCGTGTCCTTCGCGTCGTTGAGCAGCGCGCCCTTCTCCACCAGGACGGCGATGACGAGCGGGTTCGCCTCGAACACGCGCTTGCCCGTGAGCGCCTCTCCCACCGTGTCGTCGTAGCGGCCGTCCGGACGCACCGGGTTGTAGATGTCCAACCCGTAGCGCAGGCCGACCTCGTAGTCCTCCTGGCCATGCCCCGGCGCCGTGTGCACCAGGCCCGTACCGGCCTCCAACGTCACGTGCTCGCCCAGGACGATGCGACCCCGGCGCTCGTAGAACGGGTGCTGGTACGTCAGGTGCTCCAGCTCCGCGCCCTGCGCGTACGCGAGGATGCGAGACGGGTCCACCAGCGCCGCCGCGGACACCTCGCCGCCCGGCAGCTCCACGTGCTTCACCGCCAGCTCGTCCGCCTTCACCTCCGCCAGCACCTTGGGCAACAGGTCCTTGGCCACGCAGATGACGCGCGAGCCCAGCTGGTAGAACACGTACTCCAGCTCCGGGTTGACGGCGATGGCCAGGTTGGCCGGCAGCGTCCACGGCGTCGTCGTCCAGATGGCGAAGGCGACGTCCTTGCCCTTCAGCGCCGGCACCCGCTCGGCGAGTTCAGCGCCCGCCGCGAAGGCCACGTACACGGACGGGGACTCGTGCTCCTCGTACTCGACCTCCGCCTCGGCCAGCGCCGTCTGGTCATACAGACACCAGTACACGGGCTTCTTGCGGCGGTAGAGCATGCCCCGGCGCGCGAAGACGGCCAGCTCGCGGATCTCCTGCGCCTCGTACGCGAAGTCGAGCGTCTTGTAGGGCGCGTCCCACGAGCCGAACACGCCCAGCCGCTGGAACTCCGTCTTCTGGATGTCGATGAACTCCAGCGCGTACGCGCGGCACTGCTCCAGGAAGGCGTCGCGCGACAGGGTGCGCTTGTCCACCTTCTTGTCCTTCAGCCGCTTCTCGACAGCCTGCTCAATCGGCAGGCCATGCGTGTCCCAGCCGGGGATGAAGTCGCACCGGCGGCCCACCAGGTTGCGGTACTTCACCACGATGTCCTTGAGGACCTTGTTGAGCGCGTGGCCGGCGTGGATGTGGCCGTTGGCGTAGGGCGGACCGTCCGGCAGCACGAAGGGCTCACCGGCGGCGTTCTTCTCCAGAATCCTTCCCCAGATGCCCCGCTCCGCCCACCAGCCGAGCATCCTCGGCTCGAGCTGCGCCAGGTTCCCCTTCATCGGGAACTCCGTGCGCGGCAGGTTGACCGAGTCCTTGAAGTCCTTGTCCTGGGAGGGCGTGTCGCTCATGTCGACAGCGCCCGTAACACGCTCGGTGCAGCGCTTCAATCACCCGCGGGCTTCGCGGTGTCCTCCGGAGCGAGCGTGCGGCGCAGCACGGCGACCGACGTCGTCCCCGTCTTGGGAGTCTGGAGCACCAGCTCCACCTCCTCCGTCTGGGAACGGAAGCGGCGGGGCTCCGTCTGCTTGAAGCCCAACCTCCCCAGCTCCACGCGGTAGAAGGCCTCCACCTCCGCCTCCTTCGCCTTCACCGAGTAGTTGACCGAACGCACCACCTCCAGCTCGCTGGTCAGCACCCCGTCGGCCCCCGGCATCAGCGGCGCCACGGAGGACACGGCTTGGGGCGGCCGAGACATGTTGGCCTCGCCCAGATAGAGCGTCGTCGTGCCATCCGGATTCGGCTGGACGATGACGGTGTAGGTGATGAGCCGCTCGGGGTCCACGGCGGTGAGCGTGGCCTCGCGCAGCGTCTGCGGCTGGTGCTCGGGGGGAGGCAGGTAGAGGCCCCACTCAATCCACCGGTCCACCACGTGCTGGATGAGCGGCTCCACCTTCTCCGCGCTGCGCACGGCCTTGAGCCGCACCGGAATGCCGTTGGCGAGCATCACCCCCGGCACGTCGACGATGTCCAACGTCCTGGGGATATCCCAGACGAAGGGCTGGCGGTAGATGGGCGGCACCTTCATGTCCGGCGGCAGCGACAGGAGCGACGGCGGTGGGGCGTCCTCCTCTTCATCCTCCACGCTCGGCAGATAGGCGGACAGCGGCGTGGCGGACGACAGCGGGGGCGGCGCGGGCGGTGGCGTGGCGGCGGCCTTCGGCTTCGGGCTCGCGGCCTTCGGCTTCGACGCAGCACCGGCCTTCGGCGCCGGCGGGGCCGACTCGGCTCCCGCCCCCAGCATCAACAACACCAACAGCGCCTTCATGACCGACCTCGTCTTCCACGTCGCCGCGGGACTTCACTCACTCCACACCCTCACTCCACTTCCGACGGGTCCGGGTCGGGAATCGACTGCGCCTTCTTCTTCCCGCTGGGGCCCTCCTTCGGACACCGGCTGGAGCAGACCTCGAAGGACTTCTTGTACTTGTCCGTGCAGCGCGTGGCGCAGGACTGGAACTCACCGGCCTTGTTCCCGGTGACGCTGCCCGTGGGCGTGGGACAGCGCTCCATGCAGGACTGGAGTCCTTCGCTGCCCTTGGTGGCGCAGGAGGCCTCACATTCCGCGCGGTCGGCCAGCGCGGGAGCGCCTCCCAGCAACGCTCCGAACAGCAGACCCACCACGAGGAAGGGAAGAGAGGTGCGTGTCGTCTTCATGAGAGACCCATCCGTGTCGTCAAACACAGCCAGTTGCGGGACTAGTTGCAGGACTTGCCGAGGAAACAACCCCGGAGCGGATTGCGCCGCGTGTACGCATAGCCATACGTGGCGGAGGAGACCCCCATGAGCGCTCCCGGAGTGGTGGGGAACAGGCCGGTGCCCTTCCACTGGTCCAGGGTGGGCAACTGCATCATGTTGATCTCCTCACCCGGCGCGCTCATGAAGAAGTAGCGGGAGTTGATGGGGGCGGGGAATTGAAACACGGCCAGCGGCATCGAGTCCGCCATGTAGGGGATGACGATGGCCGTGGGCAGGTAGGTGCCATACACCGCGCTGTAGAACGGCAGGTTGGCGCAGGGAATCGGCGCGTAGATGGGCGGATTCATCTCGTACGGCATCTGCCCCAGCGGGAGCTGACAGGTGAGGACCTCGCTGATGGGGCTGCCACCGGCCAGGCCCCAGTCATCCACCAGCATGGAGAAGCTGCCGTTGCAGTTGCCACCCACCGCGCGTCCCACCGAGCACACCCGCATGCTGGTGAAGCGGTCATCCGCGTGGGGCTGCTGGTAGAGCCCGCCATCCCCCTGGTCCAGGAAGGACGTGGGGAAGCGGAAGGCGCTCAGCGTCGCCTGGGCACCGCAGCGCGCGGCGCCCTGGTCGCGATACGTCACCTGCGTGGGGATGGTCCCTTCCCAGTCCGGCTCACCGCCCATGTCACAGCGCACGGAGAGGTCCGCGCCCGCCGTGAAGGCCTGGGTGATGCCCGGCGCGTTGTTGATATGGGACAGGCCATTGAAGTCCGCGTACCGGCGCTCCGCGTCGCGAGCCGCGTCCCGCATCGAGTCCTTCGCCTTGTCGTAGTCCAGGGGGATGGAGTGCATCTGCCGGTGGGTGCCGTTCCACAGCGCGGAGATGGCGGACTCCTGCACCTTCAGCGACAGGTAGCCCACCTCCGCGAAGTGGATGCCGAAGGCGATGACCGTCACCATCAGCGTGGTGCCGATGGCCGCCTCGAGGACCGCCGAGCCCCGGGCCCGGCGACGCGACTGAGTCAGCTGCCTCATTGAATCCCCCGGTAGCCCGCGCCCAGCAGCGCGTCGAAGGTCTCCGCGGCGACACCCGCCCCCGCGTTGTTGAGCGTTTCGCGCGCGTCATCCAACCCCTTGCGGTCGATGTCCGGGGCCACCAGCGTCGCGCGCCAGTAGGGGTTGAGCAGGTTGGGCGGCTCCGCCCAGTGGTTGATGCCCAGGCTGCGGCCCCGGTGGTAGTAGGCGATGCCCGTGGACAGCGCCGTCTGGAGCGAGTTGGGCGTGCCGTCCATCATCCGCAGCCCCTGGGTGTTGAACTCCGTGCCGGGGCCCGAGGGCTCGAAGCGGAAGCGCGTGAAGAGGTTCCAGGGGTCCGACACCGTGCGCTGGCTCATGTCCCGCTGCACCACCGCGAAGTTCTTCGGCTGCGCGAAGTTGTTGCCCTCGTTCGTCACGCCCGTGAAGTGGTAGTCGATGAAGGCCGGCCAGATGCCCGGGCAGCTCGACGGTCCGCCGGTGCAGGGCACCAGGAAGTGGACGAAGGGCATGCGGTCCTTGCCACCCGTCCAGGTGTGGCGGAACTGGAGCCCGGAGGCCACCACCTCCGATTTCGCCTCCTGGTTGGACCCCGGCATCACCAGCGGACAGGGCAGCCCGCCGCCGTTGAGGATGTGCATGTAGATGGTGTCGACCTCGCCCTCGTCCTGCGCGGTGACGGCGGGCGCGTACGGGGGCAGGAGGTTCCACAAGGTCTGCATGGAGAGCATCTTCGCGGGCTTGTTGAAGTACGCGGTGCCCTCACCCGTGGCGAAGGCGAAGCTCTGCCGCGTCATCATCGCCAGCAGCAGCACGCGGACGATGTGCGGCGGGTAGTGCTCCAACTGCCGATGCGTCACGAAGCGGTAGCCCCGGCTGCCCATGGCGGCATTGACGGCGTGGGCCACGGAGAGCGGCAGGGAGCAGGCCGCGCCATCCCCCGAACACGCCAGGCCGCCCTCCAGTTCGTCGGCGTTGACCGACACACTGGGCGTGAGCCACTCGGCGCGGTCCCTCCCCGCCGAGGCCGCATCCGCGATGCTCCGCGCGAAGGACTGGTCCTTCACGTCGTCCACCAGGTCGCCGAAGGTCTTCTGCTGCGCGGCGTAGATGCCCAACTGGGCCGTCTGGTGCAGCAGGAGCTGGAGCGCGGCACGCGTGTCCGCCCCCTGGAAGATGGGGTCGATGCGCCGGTCCTCGTTCTGGTAGGCCCGCTGCAGCGCGCTCAAGTCGCTCAGGCCCTTGCGGCCACACCGGCACGAGCGGCGGCAGGCGCTCTTGAAGGGCGCGCAGGGACACAGGAGCGTGGCCAGCCGGTAGGGCCACTCGGCGCCCTTGAAGGAGCTGCGGCTGGCGTTGAGGTGGGCCCGGTACAGCGTCGTCCAGGAGATGATGCTCTGCGCGCCCGCCTGGGCCACGGCGTGGGCAATCTGCACGCGGTTGAGCACCGCGATGTTGTTGAAGGTGCGCGCCGTGGCGACGGCGTTGGTGTGCGCGGCGGCGTCCGCCACCGTCTGCAGCTCGATTCGCTCACGCACCTTCATGGAGAAGGAGAGCGTGAGCACGACCATCAGCACCACCAGCAACGTGCCGAGGACGAAGAGCACCATCGTCTGTCCGCGCCGGGGGAAGCGGAGAGAAGAGGGGGGGATGTTCATCGGTTCACCGGGGGCAGTGAGGCTGGGCGAAGAAACGAGACTTGAGGGGGGTCATCATCCGCATCGTGAAGGTCGTCTCGATGGGGAAGACGTACTGCTGCAACCGCACCCTGCGCTGGAGCTCGTCTCGCAGCGCGGCGCTCAGGGTGAAGGGGTCCGTGAACTCGCCCCGGTTCCAGTTGGCGTTGCGCTCGGCCGCCATCAGGGGGTTGGTGGCCGTGTAGTCTTCAATCCCGAGCTGGGCGAGGAACATCCGCGACATCACCCAGTTGGCGAACGGGATTCGCATCGGGTACCAGAAGACCATCCGCACCTCGAGCTGCCGCAGGTGGCCCGGCTCGTCGAAGTCACGGTCCTCCGGGCTCGGGACGCCGCCGCCCTGGATGTGGCGGTCAATCCAGACGATGGTGCCGTCGTGGACGCCGTCCAGGCCGCTGGAGTAGCGGTTGTCGCGCCGGGCGGCGAAGGCCGCGGCCAGCCGTCCGGGGGCGCTGCTACCGCCACCGTGTTGCACCACGCCCGTGGCGACGGAGTTGCCCAGGAACGAGTGGAACGACGGAATCAACGCCAGGATGGCCGAGTGGGTCATCCGCTCGCAGTCGCCATGGGCCACCGAGCCCGCCCGCGTGGCGCGAAAGACGGCGTAGTGCGCGAGCACGCGCGCTTGCAGCATCAGGAACAACTGCAACGTGCCCAGCAACAGGAACACCACCAGCGGCAGGGTGATGGCCGCCTCCACCATGGCTTGTCCTGACTGGCCACCATTCCTTCGAGGGTAGGAATTCATGGCAGGACGCATGTTCCAGGGATTTACTCCCCAGAAGACATACGTCAACTTGCCCGTCGTAAAGAGACCGGCGGGCCCCTGGGCGACGCTACAGCCCGGGCAGGTGGTGTGTCACGCGTGTGACGTGGCGCCCCCGGGGCCCGAGCGACCCCAGGGGTTGGCTCAGCGCGGCTTCATGCCCTTGGTATCGAGCTGATACTTCTTCACCAGCCGCTCGATGGACTTCCTGTGCAGGCCGCTCTCCCGGGCGGCGCGGGAGAGGTTCCCCTCACAGCGGGTGAGGACGCTGGTGACGTACTCCCGCTCGAAGTTCTCCAGGAGCTGCTCCTTGGCGTCCTTGAAGGAGAGGTGCTCGTTGAACGGCAGCGGCCCCTCGCGGGCCTGCCCTCGCACCCTGGGAGGGAGGCTCGCCGGCTGAATTTCTTCGCCCTCGCTGAACGTGAGCACATGCGACAGGACGTTCATCAGTTCACGAACGTTGCCCGGCCACGCGTAGGCCATCAGCAGGCTCATGGACTCCGGGGAGAAGCGCTTCTTGCCGTGCTTGAGGACGACCTCCGGATCCGCGAGCGCACCCTTGAGGATGAGGGGGATGTCGTCGCGGCGCTGGCGCAGCGGCGGCAGCTGAATCGTTATCACCGACAGGCGGAAGTAGAGGTCCTCGCGGAAGTTGCCGGCTTGAATCTCCTTCATCAAGTCGCGGTTGGTCGCGGCGATGACGCGGCAGTTGACCTCGATGACGTCGTTGCCGCCCACGCGGCGGACCTCATGGTTCTCCAGCACGCGCAACAGCTTGGGCTGCAGGTCCAGGCGCAGCTCGCCCAACTCGTCCAGGAAGATGGTGCCGCCGTGCGCGCGCTCGAAGGCGCCGGGACGTCCGCTCACCGCGCCGGTGAAGGCGCCCTTCTCGTGGCCGAACAGCTCGCTCTCGATGAGGTTGGGCGGAATGGCGCCGCAGTCGAGCACCTCCATGGGCGACTTGTTGCGCCCCGACAGCTCATGGATGGCGCGCGCCACCAGCTCCTTGCCGGTGCCCGTCTCGCCCTGGATGATGACGGACACGTCGAGCGGGGCGATCTTCTTGATGAGCCCGAATATCTGGCGCATCTTCATGCTCTGGCCGACCATGCCGCACAGCTCGCCGTCGCGGTCCGGCTCGATGGTGACTTCCTCATCCAGCGGCGCGAAGGTCAGCACGGACGAGCCCGCGCGAATCTGCGAGCCCGGTGAGAGATAGGCGCGCTCGATTCTGCGGCCGTCCAGGAACGTGCCGTTGGTGGAGCCCAGATCCACCAGCAAGTAGCCGCGCTCGGTGAACTGGATTTCGAAGTGGTGGCGGCTGGCGGTGCGGTCCTCCACGAGCACCAGGTCATTGCCCGGGTGCGCGCCGCAGCGCAGCCGCTCCTTGTCGCTGACCACGGAGCGTCCGGTGTCCGGCCCGGAGGCCACGGCGAGCCGACACTTGTGGAGCTTCACCGTGGTCCGCGGGTCCACCACGAGCGTCTCCCCCAGCAACGGGGAGTGGGCAAGGTCCAACCCGGCGGCATCTCCGGGGCTGGTGTGGATGTCGTCGGGGTGTGGATCTATCGCGCTCATCTGCGTCCGAGGATAGCAAACGCGAACCACGTCACCCGCCCCGTCCGGCGGTACATGCTACGCTTGGGTGCTCCGCCCATGTCTCCCCGAAAAATCCAGCAGAAGAAGGCCCCGGCCACGCCGGGGTCCCCGGCACCCGAGCGCCCCGCGCCGCGTCGTTCACGCGTGAAGAAGACCGTGGCCATCTTGTCCCGGAAGCGCTCGCTCTATTCGACACGCCGGCTGGTGTCCGCCATTCGGGAGCGGGGCCACCGGCCGCTGGTGTTGGACACTCTGCGTTGCTGCCTGCTGCTCGCGCAAGGCGCACCGCGCATGACGTACCGCGGTGTGGAGATACGGGGCGTGGACGTCGTCGTGCCGCGCATCGGCGCGTCCATCACCGCCTATGGGCTGGCGGTGGTGAACCACTTCGAGATGATGGGTGTTCCAGTACTCAACCCTCCGTCGTCCATCGCGCGCAGCCGCGACAAGCTGCGCGCGCTCCAGTTCCTGTCGCGTTCCGGACTGGACATCCCTCGCACGGTGATGGCGCATGACCGCAGCAACGTGCGCCGGCTGGTGGAGGAGGTGGGCGGACTGCCCGTCATCATCAAGCTCATCAAGGGCACGCAGGGCGTGGGGGTGATGATTGCTCACACGCTGCCGGAGGTGCAGACCATCCTCGACACCTTCTGGGACCTGGGTCAGGAAATCGTGCTCCAGGAGTTCGTCGCGGAGAGCGAGGGCCGGGACGTGCGCGCGCTCGTGGTGGGCAGGCGGGTGGTGGGCGCGATGCGTCGCAAGGCGAAGAAGGGCGAGTTCCGCTCCAACATCCACCGCGGGGGTGAGGGGCAGGCAATCGAGCTTCCTCCCGCGTACACGGAAGCCGCCGTGCGGGCCGCGAGCATCATCGGCCTGGAGGTCGCCGGCGTGGACATGCTGGAGGGGCACGCCGGACCCCGGTTGATGGAGATCAACTCCAGCCCCGGCTTCGAGGGACTGGAGGGCGCCACGGGCCGCGACATCGCGGGCGAAATCATCGACCACGCGCTGGTTTACGCGGGTTCGAAGTCGAGTGGTTCACAGGCCTACGGCGAGTAGCGCGAAGGGTGTTTGAGGTTGCTCGCACGCTCTGAAGCAAGCGAGCAGCCTGGGCCAAAGCCACCTCGCATGCTCCTCAGGAACACAGGAATGCATTCAGCGGCCGAGTGTCATGGGGAGTTGGCAGCGGCGCGGCGTGGCCTCTAATCTGGCGGCCCCCCATGAAAACGCTGCACAAGCCGCTGCAGATCACCGTGTACCAGGATGTGCTGTGCTCCTGGTGCTATCTCGCCGACCTGCGCCTGGACGTACTGCGCCAGGAGCTGGGCGAAGCCGTCCGCTGGAGCGTGAGGCCTTATCCGCTTCGCGTGCACGATGTGCTTCCCACGGAGCGCGAGAAGCGCGGCCTCGTGGAAGAAGTGCAGCGCGCGCAACGCGAGTCGGACGCCACCGCGCCGCTGTTGTCCACGGACCTGTGGCTGGGCGGAGACCCGCCCCGCAGCAGCGTGCCGGCACTGGCCGCGCTGGAGGCCGCGCGACTTCAAGGACCGCAAGCGCGGGCCTTCCTCGCGCGGGCCATGCAGCGCGCGGCGCTGGAGCAGGGCGTCAACGTGTCGCGGCCCGACGTGGTGTTCGAGCTGGCGTCGCGCGTGGGCCTGGCGATGAACGAGTTCTCCGCCGCGTTCCGCTCCGAGGAGACGCGCCGGCTCATCCTGGATGAGCACCGCGACGCGGCGATTCGCGGCGTGCGCGGCGTGCCCACGCTCGTCATCGGCGGGCGGTGGATGCTGTGCGGTCTGCGCGAGCTGACCGAGTACCGCGAGCACATCCTGGCCTGCATGGGCCGGGTGGCCGCGCCCCGCTCGGGTTCCTCCGAGCGACTGGTGCACTGACTCAACGTCCCACACCGGGGCCCGCATCGCTTCGCGGGCCCCGATGAGCGACCGACGTCAGACTTCTTCCGCGCCCTTGCTCAGCGCCAGGTACAGGCCACAGAGCAGCAGTTGGAAGAAGCCCAGCGCGGGAAGCACGGGCAGACAGCACAGGATGACGCCCACGATGAGGGCGACCATGCCCAGGGCCATGGTGCCGAACATGCCCAGGCGCTGCCCCTTCGCGGCGGCGAAGCAGCGCTTGAGCGTCTCCACCGGACCGGGAGCCTCCTCGTTGGCGATCGCCGGCTGCACGAGCACCAACGGCATGATGAGCCACATGCCCGGGAAGATGTAGAGCCCGATGCCCACGGCGAACGTCGCCAGGAACACCCCCGGCGACGTGTTCGTCATCGTCCCGGCGAGCGCCTCCGAGGAGTTCCAGTCCAGCTCGGAGAGCGACACCCCCGACATCCCGACGAACACCGCGAGCGCGACGCCGACGCAGAGGATGATGACGGGGAACATCACCACGAACGACAACAGCATCGTCAGCAGATAGGGCACCAGCTTGGAGAGCTGGGAGAACATCCGCCCCAGGTCCGCGCGCTGCCCCTGGAGCACGTCCAGGCACATGCGGGTGATGCCCAGGGACACCATGCCCTGAATCACCCAGGAGGCCACGGCGCCCACGATGGTCGTCAGCACGATGACGGTGGTGCTGCCCGACAGCCCCCCGACGAACGACAGCATCTGGGAGAGGAAGCTGCCCATCATCGAGGCCGCGAAGAAGATGATGGCGGCCACGCTGAGCATCACCCACTCGCGCTTGAACCTGTCCCAGCACACCTCCACCAGCCCGCCGATGGACCAGTTCTCGCGGTCCAGCGGGAAGGCGCGGCCCAGGCCCTCGCGCTCACGACAGGTGGGACAGTGCGCCTGCGTGCCGTGCTCGCTGCACGTGTCGCACATGAAGTTGCCGCAGCGCGTACAGGTCCGCTGCGCGAGGTGGTCCGGGTGCAACGGGCACGACGCCCCCCTCCCCCGACCAAAATCCGAATCCGACATGGGTGGCCTTCTCCTCGCGCGACGGGTCCGGAAGGCCCCGGCCCTCAGGTCGCGCGCACTTCCGCACCTACACCAGCGGGCACGGTGTTCACCAGGGCACAGGCACGGTTAAAGAGGAAGCAGGCGGGCGAGAAGGAGTCGGGCGTGAATTTCCTCCAGGGACGCCCGTCAAGAGCCCGTGGTCGCGAAGAGGGACTGGCTGGAAGTGCCCTTCGCACGGGAGACTCGTCACATGCGCCGACTGCTCGCACTCGCCATCCCTCTCGCCCTGATGATGGGGACGGGCTGCTACGCCCACTATCACGGCCCTACCGCCCGCCGCTCCGTGGTGGCGGTGGTGGATTACCGGTTCTCGGGCGACCACCCCATTCCGGACAACGACGGCGGCGGCTGGTGCCCGTACGACCACGTCCACACGCACAACTACCGCCCGGCGGAGACGCACTACGTCTACACGGACGACGTCTACTACTACCGCGGGCCGACGATGGTCTGGTACTGGGACTTCCACCTGGATCCGCTCGGGGCGTCATGCGGCCTGCACGGGCGTCACTCGCACGACTACTACCCGAACGCGGGCCGGGCGTACCGCTGGGAGCGCAACCGCGGCTACGTGTATGACCGGACCCACGCCGCCTCCGCGGGCTACGGCTACAGCCGGTCCACGTCGCGGCCGGGTTATCGCGGCCCGGTGACTCGCACCGACAACCGTCCCTCCAGCCAGCCGCCTCCCTCCGGCACCGGCTGGGGCACGCAGCCTCCTCGCGGCGGCTCCCGGTATGACCGGGACAACAACAACAACAATGGCGGCGGCTGGGGCAGCTCGGGTGGCGGCTCTTCCGGTGGCAACAACGGCGGCGGCTACGGCCGGGGCAACAGCGGGCGGGACAGGGATGATGACCGTGGCGGCTCGCGTCCCGGGCGCGGCCAGGGGCGGGACCGCGATGACGACAACGACAACGGCGGCGGCTGGGGCAACTCGGGTGGCGGCAGCTCCGGTGGCGGGTACGGCAACAACGGTGGCGGCACCCCGGGTGGCGGCAGCTCTGGTGGTGGCAGCTCCGGCGGTGGCAGCTCGGGTGGCGGGTACGGCAACGGTGGCAGCTCCGGCGGTGGCGGGTACAACGGCGGTAGGCGTCCGAGCGGAAGTGGCTCCGGTGGTGGCAGCTGCAGTGGTGGGAGCT
>Ga0126314_10000331_pt1 | contig 23545 bp, 10 predicted proteins | sample Plot105B_FD_92535 | JGI IMG/M metagenome (GOLD analysis project Ga0126314, IMG submission 92535) | Serpentine soil microbial communities from UC McLaughlin Reserve, CA, USA - Plot105B | ecosystem: Environmental > Terrestrial > Soil > Grasslands | place: USA: UC McLaughlin Reserve, Lake County... | reverse complement strand
TCAGAGCCGGAGTGCCCGTCCAGCCGGATGAACGGCGCCACCACGCGGTTGGGACCCGGGGTGATGATGCAGATCTCCAGATTCCCGCCGTCCTCTGCGACAAAGAGGTCTCCCGAGCGAGACACGGTGACGTTGTCCACGCCCGTCAGCGGCGAGCCCGAAAGGTTGTCGTCATAGATGATCTCCAGTCGTCCGCTGGCGGGCGTGTGGGCCCAGACTCGATTGTCGCCCTTCGTGGTGAAGTAGACGACGCCGCTGTCGAACCAGCAGCCCTCGCCACCGTTGAACACTGTCGTCCTGGACGCCACGGAAGACTGGCTCGACGCCGGGCTGGACGCGGCGCACCCCACCCACGTCAGCGTGGCCGTGCCAGCCACCGGGTCTCCCGTCACCTTCGCGGCCTCCAGTGTGCCGGCCGCGAGCGAGGGCCACGCGGACGGCGTGAAACGGTAGAAGCGCCCGCTGGTGGTGTCCTCCGTGAGGTACAGCCGGCGGCCGTCCGGGTCCACCGCCACCGCCTCGTGCGAGAAGGTGCCCAGCGCTCCACGCACCACGCCCTGGGACGACCGCGTCGGGTCGCACTCCCACACCCTGCCGCTGCCGTACTCCTCGCACGACAGCCACGTGCCCCAGGGCGTGGGGCCTCCAGCACAGTTGCTGCGCGTGCTGGACAGGATGCGGTACGCGCCAGTGATTGCGCCGGCTCCGTCGAAGCGCAGCGCGCTCGCGCCGCCCCCCGAGGACAGCTCGCTGTTGGACGTGTAGACCCACCCGCCATCCGAGAGCGTGAAGCAGGCGCCCCCATCCGGCGCGGAATGCCACGTGTAGCCCGTGCTCGCCACGGCCCGCCCCGAGCGCGCGAGGATGCGCGACGAGAACCCCGCCGGCAGCCTCACCCCATTCGCATCCGGCGAGCCGGACATGGCCCCATACGGGCTCGGCCCCGGCTGCGCGGGCGCGGCATACGCCTCTCTCCAGAATCCAGGTCCCATTGCCAGCGCTCCGCCACCCAGCGCGGAGAGACGCAGGAAGTCACGACGGTCCCATCGCATACAGACTCCTCCTTGAAATTCCTGAGCGTGGCCTACAAACCCATGCAGTTGGCGTAGTACGTCACCGTGCCCGGCCAGTCGCTGAAGATGCCGATGACACCCACGTGCCGGGCGAGCACGTCCACCGCGACGAGCATGTCTCCATCGTTGTTGATGGCCTGCTTGACGGACTGGAAGTAGAAGCTGCCGCCGTTCGCCAGCAGGCCGTCACGCTCCAGGGACCAGGTGATGATGTCCAGGCCCGCGGCCCTCGCCGCCCTGGCGTATGCGGACGGGATGATTCGCCCCTGCGCATCCAGCGTGAGCAGCACGTAGATGGGAGGCGCGATGACCTCCACGCCCGATGCGGCCAGCTCGTCCATGCTCGGCACCCAGGTGCTCGAATCGTTGGGGTCGAACCGGGTGCCCGGAATCTCATAGCGCCCGTCCAGGTAGACGGCCTGCCTGCCGAACTGCGGCTCGCGCTGAATCCAATACTTCACATCGTCGAGGTTGAAGGACTGCGGCCACACCTGGCTGGGGGGGATGCGGGCCTGCTTGTACTCGTCCAGCATCTGCTGGGCGTAGGCGGCCTGCGTATAGGTGCCCTGGTACGGCATGGGGACGCTCGGGGCCTTCAGCTCCGGTGTGAACTTCGTGCCCAGGCGCTTGAAGAGCTCGATGCTCTCCTTGTGGGACAGCACCGTGCCACACGCGGAATAGAGGTCCGTGCGCCAGGGAGCCGTGCCGCCCAGGTACTGCGCCACCGTGGTCGCCGAGGGGTTGGAGGCGTCCATCTTCCCGCACAGCTGCTTGAACTCGGCGAGCGTGATGTCGCTGGTGCAGCAGAGCGCGGAGGCGGGCTTGCCGGTGGCGGGGTTCGCGGGCTGGAAGGGCTGCGTGCACTTCGCCGCCAGCGCGGGAATGGCGAGGATGTTCGTCGTGGTGTGCAGGTCGCACTGCGAATGACGGCACACCAACTGCCGGTCCTTCGTGAAGGTGACGTCACACTCGAGGATGCCCGCGCCCATGCGCGCCGCGGCCTCGTAGGACTCCTTCGTGTGCTCCGGGAACTGGAGCGGCGCGCCGCGATGGCCGATGGAGAACTCCGTCCGATAGAACGGCCCCTCCGAGCACTGTTGGAGCTTGCGCTTCAGGGGGCTCTCATCCATGTCCTCGACCAGGTAGTAGGGACGAGCGCCCACCTGGACGTTGAGCCGACGCGGCGGTGTGTGCTCCGACCGGGACTGCTCGGCCGCGTGCGCCGCGAGCGAGTCGTCACCGGCGGGGGCCGCACCAGGAATCGTGATGCACGCGGCGAGCGTCGCCGCGAGGAGCGTCACCAACCTTCTGGGGTACATGAGCTTTCCGGCTCCTTCTTGGGATACTGGGTATGCAGGCCCGCGCAAGATGCACCCTCCGTCCCGGACGGAAACGTCAAGGTTGAGCGACGATTCTCTCAAGAACATGCCACGCCGCGAGCCGAGCGTCGTGCTGGGCCTTGGCCAGTGAAGCCAGGCGAACACGTCGAAGGAGGAGCGCGTCGACGCGGGGTGCAGGTCTGACTTGGCGTCGCGGGGCCATGAAGGACAACGCGAGGCGCCACAACGACTTGTCACGACGAGGTGACGCAAAGACTCGTCACGACGCGGCAACGCAATGACTCGTCACGACAAGGTGCCACAACGACCTGTCACGACGAGGTGTCACCCATCTCTCCGTAATTGGCGTGGGGTGAGACGGGTCCGCCGTGTCTGAAATGTTTCATCGAGTGCCTCTGGACCGTGTCAAGGACGTATGTGTTTCCACGGGCCGGAATCATTCGGGAGACCCACCAGATGCGAAAGTCCCCACGCCTTTTGTTGGCCGCGCTTTCCGCGGTGATGCTGTCCCACGTCGGATGCTCGAGGGATGACGAGCCAGGATGCGAGAGTGCGAAGTGCTTCGCGCTGCCCTGTGGAAATGGAGTGAAGGAGTCGGGGGAAGCGTGCGACGACGGCAATCGAACCAACGGCGACGGCTGTGAATCCAACTGCACGGCGACGCCCGGGGTCCTTGCCTGTGGCAACGGTGAGCGCGAAGGCACCGAGGCCTGTGACGACGGCAACACGATCTCCGGTGACGGCTGTCAGGCGGACTGCACACTGACGCAGACTCGCTGCGCGGCCGCCGATGCGCCGCCACTGGCGGACGGGGCGACGTGCGCGGTGACGAAGGCCGGCAACGGGGCGCGCCTGTTCACGGGCGTGGTGCTCAAGGACGGCGAGACGCTGATGGGCGGCCAGGTGCTGGTGAACGCCCTGGGCGTCATCACCTGCGCCCAGTGTGACTGCGCCGAGGCCGCGGGCGCCGAGGACGCCACCCAGATCTCCTGCCCCACCGGTGTCATCTCCCCGGGCCTCATCAACCCGCACGAGCACCTCACCTATCCTGACAAGCCGTACGTGGGCACCGAGGAGCGCTACGAGCACCGTGGCGAGTGGCGCACGGGCGCCAACAGCCACACGACGATTCGCAATGGCGGCTCGAAGAGCAGCGCGGACGTGGTGGGCTACGCGGAGCTGCGTCACGTGATGGCGGGCACCACGTCCATCGCCGGAGCCGGTGGCGCCGCGGGCCTCCTGCGCAACCTGGACCAGAACCCCGTGGCTCGCCAGGAGGGCCTGGAGGAAGGCGTCGCGAACTCGGACACCTTCCCGCTGAGCGACACCAACGGCCGCATCGTGACCTCGGGCTGCACGGACTACGCGACGCGGCCCACCGCCTCCGGCCTGTCGAAGCTGGCCGCCTACCTGCCGCACATCGCGGAGGGCATCAGCGCCGGAGCGCACAACGAGTTCACCTGTCTGTCCACGGGCGCCAATGACGTGATTCTGGGGCGCACGGCCGTCATCCACGGCATCGGCTTGACGGCGCGGGACATCGAGCTGATGGCCTCGCGCGGCGCGGGCCTCATCTGGTCCCCGCGCTCCAACATCGCGCTGTACGGAGACACCGCCATGGTGACGACGCACCAGCGCCTGGGCGTGAGCATCTCGCTGGGCACCGACTGGCTGCAGTCCGGCTCCATGAACATCCTGCGCGAGCTGAAGTGCGCGGACTCGCTCAATACCCGCCAGTTCGCGCGCGCGTTCAGCGACGAGCAGCTCTGGCGCATGGTGACAACGAACGCCGCGGAGGCGGTGGACGTCTACGAGAAGGTGGGTCGCATCGCGCCGGGCAAGCTGGGAGACCTGTCCATCTTCCAGCTGACGAAATTCGCCACCTCGCCGCACCGCGCGGTCATCGCCGCCGAGCCGGCGAACGTGGTGCTGACGATGCGCGGGGGCAAGGCGCTCTACGGCGACCAGTCCCTGGTGACGGCACTGAAGGGCGCCGCGGAGACGTGTGACGCGGTGGACGTGTGTGGCACGCCCAAGTCGGCCTGTGTCCAATCCGAGGTGGGCAAGAACCTGGCGGCACTGCAAGCGGCCAACGCCTCCGCCTACCCGCTGTTCGCCTGCGGTGTCCCGGAGGGGGAGCCCGCGTGCACACCCCAGCGCATCTCGAACAACTCCGCCTGGCGGGCGTCCGTGAATGGCTCCACCGTCTACTCCGGCCAGAGCGAGGCGGACGACCCGGACGGCGACGGCGCGCGCGGCGCGGCGGACAACTGCCCCGATGTCTTCAACCCGATTCGCCCCATGGACGACGGCAAGCAGCTCGACTCGGACAACGACGGTCTGGGCGACGCATGCGACCCGTGCCCGCTGGCCATGAACAACAGCGCGTGCACGACCTACCGGGTGGGCGACGACGACCATGATGGGTTGCCCACGTGGCAGGACAACTGCCCGTTCGTGGCAAACCTGGACCAGGCGGACGCGGAGAGCGACGGCAAGGGCGACGCGTGTGACGCGTGCGCCACCGCGAACCCTGGCACCACCGCATGCCCGGTGACCATCCATGACCTGAAGACGCCGGTGAATGGCGGCCTGCCGTTCGTCGGTGAGGTGGTGTCGCTGTCGGACGTCATCGTCACGGGCGTGGCGAAGGGCGCCGCGAGCACCCACGGCTACTGGGTGCAGGTGCATCCGCTGCCATCCGGCATGAGCGTCGAGTACTCCGGGCTGTTCGTCTACGCCCCGAAGGGCGACCTCGCCGTGGGAGATCGGCTGGACATCAGCAAGGGCTCGTTGACTGTCTTCAACGGCCTGCCCGAGCTGACGGACGTGACGTACACCCGCCGCGGCGTCGGCAACACGCCTCCGGCGCCAGTCCTCGTGAGCGCGGCGGACGTGCGCACGGGCGGACCTCGCGCGGTGGCGCTCGAAGGCGTGCTCATCGAGCTCCGAGCGGTGAAGGTCACCGAGGCAGTCAACAGCTTCAAGGAGTTCCGTGTGAACGAGAGCGGCGATGCCGCCCAGCCCTCGCTCATGGTGGACGACCAGGGGTTCGACTACGCGGATCCAGCAGTGGGCACCGCCTACTTCTCGCTGAGGGGCCTGCTGACGTTCAACTTCAACGACCACAAGCTCGTCCCCCGAGGGGCGGGCGACCTGCTCGGGACGCCGCCCACGCTGACAGCCTTCGGGCCCGGTGGCTTCGTGCGCGCCGAGGGCGTGGGCGTGCAGAGCGCCTTCCCCCAGGCGCTCACGGTGACGCTGTCCTCGACCTACTCGGTGCCAGTCGATGTCACGGTGACGTCGAGCGACCCGAGCGCCCTGATGGTGCCGGGTGGGAAGGTCACCATTCCGGCGGGGCGGACCTCGGTGGAGGTGAAGGTGGAGCCGCTGGCCCAGGCTTCGAGCGTCACGCTCACCGCCACCCTGGGCACCGTCTCGCTCCAGTCATCCCTGCGGGTGCTGGGCGCGACGGAGCAGGCGCTGGTGACGACCCTGTCTCCCGCGACAGTGAGCATGGTGCCGGGTGGCACGGTGACGCTCACGGTGGCGCTGGACCGTCCGGCTCCGGCGAACGCGTCCATCGCGCTGAGCGTGGACCCTGCGGCGGGCTTTGGCACCTTCACCCCGGCGAGCGGCACGCTGACAGTGGCGAAGAACGCGACGCAGGCGACGTTCACCTTCACCGCCGACGAGGCCGCCTCCGCCTCCCAAGGCACTGTGACGGCGCAGGTGGGGGCCAGCAGCGCCAACACAGCGGTGACGCTGGACCAGGACTCGCCACGGCTCGTGTCGCTGCTGCCCTCCACGCCAGTGGTGGTGCGGTACGGCCAGACGCGGGAGTACCGGGTCGTACTGTCCTCGGCTCCGACGGCGGACCTCGCCGTGGCGCTGGTGGCGACACCGGCCACGGGGGTCACCCGCTTCGGCACGGTGCCGGCCACGGTGACGGTGCCCGCCGGTGCGACGGACGCCACGTTCCTCTTCACCGCGGATGCGCTGGGTGAGGGAGCGGGCACGGTGTCCGCGTCGCTGCTGGGAATCACGCGGACGTCCGACCTCACGGTGACGCCGCCGCCCGCGAAGCTCGTCGCGCTGACGCCTTCGACGGCGACGGTGTTCTTCAACGCGACGCAGTCGTTCACGGTGACGCTGGACCGCCCTGCTCCGGCGGAGGGGGCCTCGGTGGACATGGCGCTGACGCCTGCCTCGGACCTGGGCTCGCTGTCCTCCACGACAGTGGCCATTGCCGAGGGGCAGACGAGCGGCCAGGGGGTGTTCACCGCGGGCCAGACGGCTGGCGGCGTCCGGCTGACGGCGACGTACGGCGGCGCCGAGCTGTCGGCGGAGCTGACCGTGGCGAGTCGCCCGGCCATCAACCACCTGGTCATCACCGAGGTGGACTACGACCAGCTCAACACGGACACGAAGGAGTTCGTCGAAATCCACAACCCGACGAATGGCCCCGTGTCCCTGGCGAACACCTTCCTGGTGTTCGTCAATGGCGGCGTGAATCCTCCGGCGAGCTACCAGAAGCTCGACCTCGCGGAGGTCGGCACGCTGGGCGCGGGTGAGTACCTGGTGGTGGGCTCGGCCGCGGTCGTCGGTCCCCTTGCGGGCCGGCCCGGGGTGAAGACGCTCCAGCGGGGAACCTCGGACTTCATCCAGAACGGCGGCAGCGCGGCGAGCCCCGTGGCGGACGCCGTGGCGCTCTACGACGGGGTCCAGGACGTGCTCATCGACTCGCTCTCCTACGAGGCCACCATCACCCAGGCCACCATCGCGGGGTCCTCCCAGAAGTTCGACATGCAGGAGGGCACCACGAGCACGGCGGCGGTGGCTGACAGCAACTCGGTGGAGGGCTCGGTGTGCCGCGACGCGCAGCACACGGACACCGACGACAACGGGGTGGACTTCAAGTTCACCACCACCGTGACACCGGGCGCGGTCAACGCCATCACCGCGCCTCCCGCGCCGTGAGGCCGTTGACGGCACCCGCCCGTCTTCAACCGCTCACCGGGTGACGGGATTGGAACCACTCCTTCATGCAGGTCTCCATCGCGTTGCGGTGCTGGTGCGAGCTGAAGTTCTCGTCGATGGGGCGGCCCTTGACGCATGCGCGCGCGGCGGCCTCGCAGTCCGGAGTGGAGACCTCGCGCTTGTGCATCCAGGTCCAGCAGAAGCGGGAGGCGCCCTGCTCCACATTGGAGACGTAGAGGGCCCGCGAGTATCCTCCGAGCCCAAGCGCGGCGAGGGTACCCAGTCCGATGAAGACGGGCACCAGGCGCGTCACGCCCAACGAGAGGAAGCTCGGCGCGCCCCGCTTCACCCGGACCCAGGCGCGCAAGGCCAGCACCACCACCGCGAGCGTGCCCACGAAGAAGGCGACCCCGCTCCAGAACTCCATCCCGGCCAGGTTGAAGGAGCCCCCTCCCACGAGGAACGTGACGAACACACCGGAGAAGAAGAGGACGCAGGCGGTGCTCGCGGGGACGCCAATCACCACGAACAGCAGGGTCATCAGCGAGAAATCAGCGGGCGCCTTGTTCTGTAGCGGCGATTGCATGGGTGCTCCGACGAGGTGCGTGTCCTTCTGTCGAGCATATCCCGCATCCCGGCGGCGATCGTGGCGGCCATCCACGGCACCGCGAACACGAGCAACACGGCGGCAGAGGCCAGTCGAGCAAACCTGGCCCCAGTATCACGTCGAATCGTCGATTCAGTCCACGGAACGCGGCGCACAGCCTCGCGGCTTGAACACGCGCTGCGTGGATGGAGGGTATGCCGCGAGCTTTCCAGCGGGTCGGCGCGGGCGCGGCATGAGCTCGCCGCCACAGTTGGGGCAGACCCCCTTCAATCGCTCCGTCACGCAGCTCACGCAGAACGTGCACTCGAAGGTGCAGATGCGGGCGTCCGGCGAGTCGGGTGGCAGGTCGCGATCACAACACTCACAGCCTGGACGCATCTGCAGCATGCAACCTCCTTGGACCCCGGACCCGAAAGAAACGCGGAGAGAGGGTGCGGGCCTTCACTTGAGCAAGGCCCAGAAAGCGTAGCCGAACCCGGCGAGCCCCGAGCCGAAGAACAGGAGCATCAGCAACCACGTACCCACGGAGGCCAGGCGCTCCCTCCAGCCCGGAGGCGCATCCGCCGGATTTCGTGCGTCCTCCTCGGTGAAGGGACGTCGCGGAGTATCCGTCACGGCCTCCATCAGAAAGGAGAGCCCGGAGACCACCCCGTAGCCCCCCTTCCACGGGTTGAGGTACACCTCCATGACTGTCGCCTTCGCCAGCGCATCGGCGTCTGTCCAGAGCACCCCACCCGGCGGCCCTGAGTCGTCTCCCGCCCTGAGGCAGCTCACCTCGAAGGAGATGCGCGAGGAGAGCAAGGCGGGGTCACCTCGGAACACCCGTGCGACCCGCCCCTCCACCACCGCCTCCCCTGGCGTGACGGACGGCAGCGAGACACCGTCAACCTCGACTTGAACGTGCAGCTCCGCATCCAAGGCGTCGCGAGCGTAGTAGCTGGCGGGAGGGGCCATCGCCCCACCCTACAATACGCACCTTCGCTAGGACATCGCCCTCCGAATGGCGGCCTCATTGTCGCGAAGGATGCTCTCCAGATGCGCGCGCGCCCAGGCCTGACCTCCTTGCAGCCCTCGCCTGAAGTCGGCTTCCCCCTTGGGCCAGTTCTCGGCCGCCAGGTCGACGACTCGCTGCTGGAGGTTCCTCGGCAACCCGGCGAAATCGAGCGCGGCATTGTTCTGCGCCGCGGCCTCCCACGGTGCCGGAACCCGCTCTTGCTTCACCACGAACGAACCCTCTTCTCCTTCACGTGAGCCGCGAACCGCCAGTCGCGTGAACTCAGGGTTCATCGCCTTCAACGCGGCCCGCCGCTCGCGGGTCGACATCCCCCGCCACCGATTGTTCTCAATCAACTGCTGCGGGCCCTGGTCCGTGTCTCGGGTCGCGATGAACTGCTCCAGGCTGACCCCCGGTGGCAGGAGGACGAGCAACTCCGTCTCACTTTGAGACAGCTCGGTGGAGCCGGGATAGAGGTATTCATCAGGCACGTCGAACCAGACATCATGTCGGGCGCCCTGCAGGATATCACCCACGCCACTCTCCGAGTCGTCTGTCCCCCAGGAGAGGGAATAGGGGTTGACGGCCACGGAGACGAAGGGGGTGTTGTCTCCCAGCATGCCCTGCCCATGTCGGTCTATCGCCTGGAGGATCTGCTCCCTCCCGCCCCGGGTCAGCCCCCGCTGCGCCGTGGCATAGGCGTCTGGCTGGGCCGCCGCCAGCTTGGAGATGTAATCACTCTTCTTGTTGGCATCCATCCATCGGACCACGCGCATCAGCTGGATGGGCGCGGCTGCTCCCGGCCTGGGCATCCGCTGCACGGTGCCGCCGTGCTGGAGCATCGCCTTCATCTGCACCAACCGCTGAACACGAGGGCTCTGGCTGGCGGTGTCCTGGATGGCATTGAGGCGGCTCACGTGAGGTGAGTCATCCGCCAGGCACTGGATTGCCCCAGCTCCCCGCGCCTGCGTCCGTGAGGAATCGGGAGTCGTCGCCTGCGGCTTCGGAGTCCTGGGGCTGTAGGCGCTCATGCACGTGAGTGTGGAGGCGCACACGACCCAAAGACAGTAGCGGCCAGGTCACCCCCATCTGCCCGGACCCGCGAAGGCGGAACTCCAGCGCCTGCCCATCCTCCCGGGTCCTCCACGGTCTCATCCCTCCACGACCCAGGAGAGTCCGCCATCACCCACGCCGCCCGGCGCCATCCAGACGCGGACGCGTCCCCGTCCCCCATTACGGGCGTCACAAACGGGGAATCTCAGAACTCCACTTGAGCCGCAATGTTCCGGCCTCACGGTCGAGAAGCCGAGGGATGTCTGCTAGAAAGCAGCGCACCTCCGCGCAGGCAGTCGCTGCCTCACGGGGGCTGCCCGCAGGACGGAGTTCTTCATGTCCCCACGTTTTGAAGTGCTCACCCGCTGTCTGGGATTGAGCGTGCTGTGTCTGGGTCTATCACTCGGCTGTGGCGATTCCGGGGTCTCACCGCGACCTCCGCCCGTGACGGAGGGCACGGTGGACGCGGCGGCCTCCACGGTGGCGGTGGACAAGCCGACGGGCGTGCTCGCCAACGGCACGGACCAGGCCGCCGTCACGGTGACGGTGCTGGGCAAGGACGGCTCGCGGCTCTCCGGGCGCGCGGTGACGGTGACGGTCGAGGGCGAGGGAGCGTCCATCGCGGTGCCTCCCGGGCAGACAGGTAGCAACGGCGAGGCGCGGGCGCGGGTGGTATCGACGGCGCCCGGCGTGAAGACCGTGAGGGCCACGGTGAGGGACACGAACAGCCTGACGGTCACACTCACCGCGACCGCCACGGTGGAGTTCGTCGAAGTCGTCCCCACGGCCTCGCGGCTCGCGTTCCGGCAGGCCCTGCCGGATGGCGTGGCGGGGACTCCGCTCGCGGGCCTGGAGGTCGTCCTCCAGGACGCCACCGGGGCGCCCGTCTCCACCGGCACCGCGGTAGTCACCCTGTCGCTGGACTCGGCGGGTGTCGTCTTCCCGGAGGGTCAACTGACGGTGACGACGGTGGACGGCGTGGCGCTCTTTCCGGAGGTGGTGCTGAAGAAGGCGGGCGACGACTACCGGTTCGTCGCGAACGCCCCGGGCTTCGAGCCGGCCACGAGCTCCACCTTCAAGGTGCTCCCCGGCGCTCCGGCGGCCGTGGGGCTGAGCACGCTGATGGAGTCGGCGGTGGCGGGCGTGGCGCAGGACCTCCAGGTGACGGTGCAGGACGCGTACTTCAACACGGTGACGAGCTACACGGGCACGGTGGCGCTGACGTCCACGGACGCGGCCGCGAGCCTCCCCGCCGCGCATGTGTACACCCCCTCGGATGCGGGGCGGTTCACCTTCACGGGCATCACCTTCAAGACCGCCGGGAACCAGCGACTGATGATGGACGACGGCACGAGCGCCCTCGCGTTCACCCTGCACGTCAACGTGAGCGCCGGCCCCCCCGCGCTCCTCGCCTTCACCCAGCAGCCCACGCGCGTGTCGACGCGCGAGGCGCTCGGCGGCGTGCAAGTCACCATGAAGGACGCCTTCGGCAACACGGCCCTGGTGGGCTCGCCAAGGGTGGCCGTATCGCTGCCGCATGCGGGCTTCACGCTGTCGGGCACGACGGAGGCCGCACCCGTGGATGGCGTGGCGACGTTCACCACGCTGAGCGTGGCGGGCCACGGCGTCACTCGATTGACGGCCTCCGCGGACGGGCTGCCGGACGCGAGCAGCGCGGACCTCACCGTGGTGGATGACGTGGCTCCCGCGAAGCCGGTGCTGACCCAGACGGCCTCGACGGAGACGAGCCTCACCGTGCAGTGGACGGGCGTGGGCGATGACGGCACCGAGGGGGCGCTGACGGCGCAGGAGCTGCGCTACGCCACGACCCCCATCGACTCGGACGCGGCCTTCGAGGCGGGCACGCTCGTGGCCACGGGCACCCCGGTGCCTCCGGGCACCGTGCAGACCGCGACGCTGACGGGGCTGGCGGCGGGCGCCACGTACCATGTCGCGCTGAAGGCGACGGACAAGCAGGGCAACACCACGCGCTCGGACAGCCTGACGGTGTCCACGGCCGATCCGCAGGTGACGCAGCTGGCGTTCGTGACGCAGCCCGTGGATGGCACGGCGGGCACGGCGCTCGCGGACGTGCGCGTGGCGCTCCTGGATGCACGCGGCGACGTCGTCACCACGGCCACCTCCGCGGTGACGCTGACGTTGACGAACCAGGCCTTCTTCCCGGCGGTGACGGTGTCGGCCACCAGCGGCGTGGCCACCTTCCAGGGGCTGCGCATCGACTCGGCGGACACGTTCACGCTCACCGCCACGGCGGGGGCCCTCGGCCAGCAGAGCCAGTCCTTCACCGTTCGCGCGGGACCGGTGTCGACGCTGGTGCTGTGGCGGTTCTCGTCGCCGGTCGACGCGGGCCAGGCGCTCGAAGCAGGCGTGTCGCTGACGGACGCATTCGGCAACCTCGCTCGGGACTACGCCGGCACGGTGCACTTCACGTCTTCGGACGCGCAGGCCGTGCTGCCTCCGGATACGACCTTCACCCCGGCGGACAACGGTCAGAAGTTCATCACCGGGCTGGTGTTCAAGACGGCGGGGACGCAGTCCCTCACCGCGACGGACACCGTCACCTCGGAGCTCACCGCCACGGTGGACGCCGACGTGCGCTCCATCGCCGCCGCGTCCTTCGAGGTCATCGCAAGCACAGGTCCGTTCGCCGCCGGCCAGTCCCTGAGCTACGAGCTGGTGGCGCGCGACACGTACGGCAACGTCGCGACGAACCACGCCTCCACGGTGACGTTCTCGTCCACGGATGCGCAGGCGGTGCTCCCCGGCGCCTACACCTTCACCCTGGCGGACGCGGGTCGGCACGTGTTCAGCGTGGAGCTGCGCACCGCGGGTGAGCAGGAGGTCGCCGCGGAGGACGTGGTGACCGCGTCCTTGAGGGGCACGCACACGTACTCCATCACCCCGGCCGCCATCGACGCCCTGGCGTTCGTCTCCGCGCCCACGACGGGCTCGGTGCGTCAGGCCCTGGCGGACGTGCAGGTGGCGGTGCGGGATGCGTACGGCAATACGGTGACCGACGCCTCGACGGACGTGACGCTGTCGCTCGCGGGCGGAGGCTTCTCCCAGGGCTCCCCCACCCGCACGCCGGTGGACGGTGTGGCGACCTTCAGCGGCCTCGTCGTGGTGGACGAGGGCACCTATCGGTTCGAGGCCAACGCGGGCGGCCTTCCGCCCTCCGTCTCCGAGGACCTGGTCATCGCCGACACGGTGGCGCCGGCGGCCGCGAACGGCTTCGTGGCCAGCGAGCTGTCACTCTCCAGCATCCGCCTGGACTGGGCGGCACCTGGTGACGACGGCGACCTGGGCACCGCGACGCGGTACGAAGTCCGGTACGCCACGGACGCCATCACCGAGGCCACCTTCGAGGCCGCCACGGTGGTGACGGGCGTGAGCGCGCCCCAGGCTCCGGGCACGGCGGAATCCTTCACTGTCTCCGGCCTGGAGGTGGGCACGACGTACTTCTTTGCCCTGAAGACGTTCGACGGCGCGGGCAACGGCAGTGCCCTGGCCACCGCGAGCGCCAGCACCACCAATCCGTGTGATGACTACGTGTGCACGCCGCCGGCTCCGAGCTGCGCGGAGGACGGCACGTCCCTGGAGGTGTATTCGTCGGTGTGTGTCATCGTCGCGGGCGAGCCGACCTGCGAAGTCGGCGAGGTGGAGCTGGAGGCTTGCCCCGGCGCGGATGCCGTGTGTCACGCGGGCGCGTGCGCCACCGCGCCGCACCCTGGCGCGGGGGAGCTGGCCATCTCGGAGGTGATGCACACCCCGTCGGCCGGCACCACGGAGTACGTGGAGCTGACCAACACCAGCACGAACCTGCTGGACCTGAACGGCATGTCGGTGAGCTTCGTGGACGGCGTGGGCGAGCCCACGTCCTTCACGCTGAACCATGGACACGCGCTGCTGGTGGACCCGGGCTCGCGGGTGGTCATCGCGCAGAACGCGAACTTCGGAACGAATGGCGGCGTGTACGCGAACCACGCGTACGGCACGAACGTGCACCTGGACAACAGAGGGTCCATCACCTTCACGCAGGGAGCCACCACGGTGGCGAGCCTCCAGTACACCAACGCCTTCCCGCAGACGGTGGGCCGTGCGATGAGCCTCGCGTCCAGCATCGTGGGCACGGCGGGCGCGTCCAGGCCCTGGTACTGGTGTGACTCGACGGGCGTCCTCGAGGGCGGCGACCGGGGCACGCCTCACGCGGCCAACGACGAGTGTGGGATCAACGTCGAGAAGCCGTTGAACTACTGCGCCATCCAGTATCCGAAGACGTTCCCGACCGGGGATGGCAACTACCCGGCGAGCATCCTCGCCTTCGACATGTACTACATCTTCAGCCAGTTCTACAGCTTCGATGTCACGACGCGGAACCAGACGGGCAACGACTTCTATCCGCGCCTCGAGGCGCAGCTCGGATATGGCACGGATTCGGCTGACCCCGCGGGCTGGACGTGGAAGTCGGCGGACTTCAACGCGACCTACAACCCTCCCAGCTCCAACAACGACGAGGTGAAGGCCGCGCTGAGCATCCCCGCCCCCGGCACGTATCGCTACGGCTTCCGCTACCGCTTCACGGATGCGGGCGCGCCGTGGACGTACTGCGACCAGAACGGCGTGGCAGTGCCGCCCTCCGGCACCTACGGCTCCGTGACGGTGCTCGCGGGACCGCAGACGGACCACGTCGTCATCAGCGAGTTCAGCGGCGGCACGACCGCGAACGCGCGCGATGAGTTCGTGGAGCTCTACAACCCGACGAGCGCCGCGGTGGACCTGTCCGGCTGGCAGCTCAGCTACAAGTCCGCCACTGGGACCACCTACAGCACGACGTACACCATCCCCGCTGGCAGGAGCATTCCGTCCCACGGCTACTTCCTGCTGGGCGGCACGGCCTACTCGGGGTCGCCCGCGGCGGATGTGACCCACAACATCGACGCGTCCTCATCCACCACTGCGGGAGGCCACGTCCGCATCCAGCGCCTGTCGGGGTCGGTCTACGTCGACGTGGACCGCGTGGGCTGGGGTACCGGTAACGCGCCCGAGGGCACCGCCGCGCCGTCGCACCCGGCCTCCGGAGGAAGCCTGGAGCGAAAGGCCATCATCAACTCCTCCTCCACCACCATGGCCGTGGGAGGCGCGCACGCCACGCGCGGCAACGGGCAGGACACGGACAACAACAGCGCTGACTTCGTGACCCGCGCGACGCGGCAGCCGCAGAGCTCCGCGAGCCCGGTCGAGTTCTTCCACTGAAAGCCATGACGCGGAGGTGCCAGGAGCCCAGGGCACCTCCGCGTCTGTTGCACTGCTTCAGCCTTCACGCTTACGACGGACGCTCGTGGGCCTCCGGGGGGCGCCCCGCTCGCGTCGGAGGGCCCTACTCCACCACCCGCTCGAGCTTCACGTCGTCAATCCAGAGCACCCAGTCCGGCGCCGTGCCAGCACCGCGCCCGCGCTCGACGGACACCGCCACCACCGTATCGCCACTCGCGGGCGCGGTGAAGGTCCGGGTGAGAAGCTGCCAGGTCGTGTCGATGCCCTCCGTCACATGGGTGAACCCGTCGTACTGGGACATCGGGTGCGCGCGCGCATCCAGGAGGATGTAGTTGCCACGAGTCGCATCGTCGCTAGACGTCGGGTCCGGGCGGATGAAGGACTCACGCTGGTAGACGAAGGAGAGGCGGTAGCGCGCACCCGGCGTCATCAGCCGGCCCGGGATGCGCTGGGTGACGGCCGGGTTGAAAGTCGTGTTCATCGTGTAGCCGCCGGTGCCGCGCAGCGCCCGGGTTCCCGAGTGGGCCCGCGCGTCGCTCACCGTCCAGCGCTGCTTGTCCAAGGACGCGATGAACGAAGCGGGGGCTGCTCCGGGGACGTCCCCCTCGAAGTCTCCGCCCTGGACCAGGTTGATGTCGGGCAGCGAGAGCCGCGCGATGTTGCTACCCGCCAGGCGACCGAAGTCGTTCATCACGAAGACCCGGTAGAAGTAGACCTCACCGGGACGCACGCTCTCGTCCACGAACCGCGCCGTGCCGGAGGCCATCCCCACGTGCACCAGCGTGCCAGTGCTCTCGTCGAGCGCCGCGCTGCTCGCCCGATAGAGCTTGTACTCGCGGAAGTCAGCCCCTGAGTACGGGTTCCACGTCACCTCCGCCATGCCAGCACCGACGACCACGGGCTCCGCGAGCCGGGTGGGCCGAGGCAACCGGAGGTCCGCCACCTTGTCCGTCTCCGCCACCATATGCCGCTCGGTGAGCGCACCGTCCGCGTCCTGGTGACGCACGGTGAGTTCGTGCCGTCCCGAGGGCACGTCCAGCAGGAAGCGACCCTCCGCGTCCGTCTCCGTGCTCGCGCTCGGAGAGGCGCTCAGGAACACAAGCGCGCCTTGGACAGGCACCCCCTCCTGCGTCACCTGACCCGCCAACCCGCCGCTCGCCGTCGAACCACCACAAGCCAACACCACCACTGCGGACAGCAACGTCCACGCTACGTTCACACGCACGGCAACCTCTCGTTTCTCCGGCCCGGTGAAGTGCTCTACCACAAACGCCGTGCGAGCCATTCATTGAGCCCTCCAGCGAACATGGAACCGAGAGAGCCATCCAGAAACCCGGCGCGGCGTTCCGGTCCACGGAACGCCGCTGCCTCGCCGCACGGGAGCGCCCCAGGCGGCGCCCAGGCTCAGTGCGCGGTGTAGCTGACGAACCCGCCCGGCCTGAAGGTGCGCAGCGTGCCCAGCCCCACCGGCTGGCCCGTGCAGTCCTCGCTCCGGTACGCGAGGACCTGCTGGACGTTGCTCCAGCCCACGAGCGAGTCGGCGTCGGCCGAGTGGAGGCCTCAATCGCTGATTCTTGAGGCGACTGCGTCCATGGGGCCCTGGGCCCGCGGGTCCAGGAGGAGGTCTTGCGCTCCGGTGACGTCGGCGGTGGTCAGATGGTCCTTCAGCCGCGAGGCCTCGGTGTTCAGCAAGGACTTCGCGAGCAGATAGAAGCGATACGCGTCTCGGAAGTTCGAACCCAGGCCGAACGACACCCGAACAGCCCCGCAGAGCCCCTTGCTGAGAATCTCGGCATCGAAGGTCTTGCAGTCGAGGACCTTCTCCGTCTTGTCGAGCTCGCAGTGCTCCGCGCCGGCGGTGATGTAGGTCGCGTGTTGGACCGCGCCCAGATTGCAGAAGCAGCCATTGCGCACGGTGATGCCAAAGGACTCGGCGGCTCTCTTCACCAGGGCATGCGAGAAGACCGCGTTGTAGCAGTCGAACAGGTTCAGCATGACCGTCGCGCCCTTCTCTTCCGGCGCGGGGCCGTAGACCCGACAGAGGGGACCCTTCGCCTTGACCTCGTGCTGCAACCGCTGCAGCTGAGTTTCGAGCCAGCGCGCCAGCGTGTTCGCCCGCTTGCTGATGTTGTCGAGCCCGACCTTGGAGATGAACTCGAAGCCGTAGCCGATGGCGTGGAAGGACGCGTAGTTGGGCGTGCCGACCTCGAACTGCCGCCCGTGGTCATGGTGCAACAACCTGTCCGTGGGAGACCACGGTCCGGAGTAGTAACACACCGAGCCACCCGCGAAGGACGGCGGGGTCAGCTTGCCAAGCGCTGACTTCTTCGCGATGAGGCAGCCGACCCCCGTGGGGTATCCGAAGATCTTGTAGAGAGACACCGGGACGAAGTCCGGCTGCCAGGCGCCGATATCGAGCTGCGACAAGGGAACGAACGCCGCGGCATCACACAGGACCAGCGCGCCTCGCTCTCGGGCCAGCTGGATCCACTTCAGGTCATGCTTCACACCCGTTGCGTTGGACTGAGCGGGAAACGCGAAGAGGTGGGCGTGGCGGTCGTCGAGCTTGTCGAGGGAGCGCCGCAGCGAACTCTCGATGATCTGCAGGTCATTGTTCAGGGGGACATACTTGACGGAGGCCCCCTTGGCCTTCGCGAACTCCCGGATGCCATGCACGGAGGTGTGGTTGTCCTTGACGAGCAGGACGTCCGAGCCGCTCTCGAAGGGGAAGGACTCGGCGACCAGCCGGATGGCCCCGCTGGCGTTCGGGGTGAAGATGATCTCGTAGTCGTCCGGAGAGCAGTGGAAGAACCGATAGATTTCAGCGCGGGCCTTCTCGTAGGCCGCTTCGCTGGCCTTCGAGCCGGTGTGCGGGTTGCCCAGAATCGCTTGCTTGAGCGCTTGATGGTCATGCTCGATGAGGCTCAACGGCGCTTGCGCGCCTCCGACATGGTCCAGATAGGCCTCCCCCTGTGCATCCAGGCGTGAGAACTCCGCCCGCCGCAGCGCTTCGACTTCGCCCTCCGGATACTCGGGGTGCTCGGCCAGGAAGGCCGCCTTCAGCGCGTGATAGTTCCGCAGGGCGTTCGCCTCGGCACGCGGCATCAACCGCTCGCTCCCACTCTCGATGAGCTCCGGCGCCATCCCACGAAACGCGCGCAGCTCACCGAAGTCAGGCAGCGCGCCCGGAGCGACAGTCTCCTTGCAGGCCTCATCGACCCGCCCCCGCAGGAGCCATGCCTTGACCTCGTAGCGCTGGGTGGGGACCCTCGAACGAAGCTCCGCGAGAATCGTGTCCAGATACGCTTCCCGCGTGGGCGTATCGCACTGGTTGAACTCCTCCAGCAGGATGCAGGTGTTGAAGAGGAACTCCCTCGCGTCATGCTCGTCCAGGAAGAAGGACAGGGGACAGGACGTCGCGACCTCGCTGACGCCTCGACAGAGCCCCTCCAGCGAGAACGCGCTCGTAATCGCCGTGTGGTCGCTCAGGCTGAGCGCCCTGTCCAGGATGGCCGACGGTGTCCCGAAGTGCTTCTGGGACTGCTCCCGCGCCAGGCCGAACAGCTCATTGTAGTGGAAGACCGTGCCATAGATTTTACCCCCTGGCCGAAGCACCCGCTTGAACTCTCGCGCGACCCGCGTCTTGTCCGGCGGGAACATCAGGCCAAAGCCGCACACGATGAGGTCGAAGCTGTCATTGGCGAACGGCATGTCCGCCATGTCGACGTCGGAGAGGAAGGTGACGTTCCGGTTGATTTCGTCACCCACCACGGTCTTGCACAGGTCGATCGCTATCTTGGAGAGGTCCGTGGCGACCAACCGTGCCTTCAGCGGCCTGGCCAGGTCTTCATAGAGGTACGTGGTGATCCGGCCCGTCCCACATGCGACCTCCAGGATGTTCGTGACAGGGGCTTCTGGCTGGAGGTCCTTGTGGATTTCACGAACGAGCAGCTCGCCGTAGGGCTTGAACAGCTTCGGCCCCAGCACGCGCTCATAGAACTCCATGAACGAGGTCAGGCTCCACTTGCGCTCTGACACCGTTTTGCATTCGTGGGGGGCCGTGCTTGTCATTTTCGGGCTCACATGGGCAGACGGGGGACGGGGCGATCGGCCCATCCTAGAACCAATCGCATCCCAGATTCCTTCCCACACCATGTGAGCCCTATGCAACCCATACCCAATAGACATCAACCGGTGCGGGCCAGACACTGTCAGGACAATCCCAGACAGACATGGCCCGCACCGACTCCCTGACCCCGGGCCGCGCGGCGGCGCCCCCTTCAGGACGCCCGTGCGGGCTGGGCCACCCGTCCCGGCTCAGAGGAAGTCATTGCCCTCCTGGTTCAGGACATTCAAGACCAGCTGGTGGTCCGCGCGGAGCTTCTTCGCGGCCTGGCGGGGGTCCGGCGCGGAGGCAGGCAAGGCGCCATCGGAATGCACCAGGCAACGCGACAGGTAGACTATCCAGGGGCCGCAGCTGTGCTGTCCTTCCTCCCTGCCCCCGAAGTTGTCATTCTGATAGGCGATGGTGCACCGCTCCACGAGGAGCTCCGGAAACGGCCGCAGCAGCGGCCCCAGCGGCGGCACAATCCCCGGGTTGAGCGGATCGATGTAGAGCACTCGCGCCGCTCGCCTCCCCAGCGCCGCTGCGCTCACCTTGATGTAGAACAGCCCCCAATGGTTGTTCTGGACGTTGTAGGGCAGGACGATGATGCGCGGCCCGCTGTCCTCGGCCATGTCAGCCAGGACATCGTCGAACGCGGTGGGCCCCAGGCGACTGAGCTGGTGGCCGTTGATTCCGTGGCGCACGAAGACATCGGGCATGTGCCCGATGTAGTGGCACATGAGCCGGTAGATCTGACGGTCGGTGTAATAGTGATTGCCTTCGATCTTGTCGCCATTCGACTCGCGCTCCGGGTCCTTCCTCTTGGACTTCGGAGACGAGGGCGGCGGGCTCGGCGGCGACGACTCCTTGACGAGCTGCCGCTCCACCATGCCCACCATCGCAATCGCCTCGTCCTGCTCGTGGAGCGCGTCAAGGCTCTCTGGTGCCGACGGCTTGCTGAGCCGCTTGACCTTTCCCAGGTTGGTGCCGCTCATGAGCGGCGGAAGCAGGCTCGCGTCAAGTCCCCCGCCGAAACCACCGAAGAGCGGCTTTGAACCGCCCTTGCCCGGCAACAGGGGTGTCCCCGACTTGCCGAAGAACGAGGTCGACGCCAGGCCGCCCAGGAGCATGGAGCTCTTCATCCCGCCACCGAACAGCGAGGGATAGAGTCCCATGCCAAGCCCCATGGGCGGGAACAGGCGTGGCTTTGGCTTCACCTTCACCGGCCGGGTCTTGCAACCGCCCACACACCCGGGATTGACACAATGCCGCCCCGAGTAATCCCACAGCGGCTCCCAATATGACTCCAGCAGGTCCTTCACCGCGGACTCGCCCTCCACCAGGTAGTTGAATTCGGAGAGGAAGCCCGGATAGAGATTGTCGGAGCCGACGACGTACGACTCATCATCGACAATCATGATCTTGGCGTGATTGCCCGGCGCGGAGGGGACCTTGTCATACCGGGCGCCGCTCGCCTTCTGGACTGACGCGAACGCGCTCCCGATGATGCCCTTGTCCGGAGGCACCGTGGCCAGCGAGGGCTGCTGCAAGGTCGCCGTGTAGCCCTCGGGTGTGAGCTCGGGCCAGAAATAGGTCTTCCCCTCGGTGGTGCTCTCCTCGGGGACCTCCGTGAAATAGAGGGGGGCGATGTGCAGCCGCTCCAAGGCGCGCTCCCGCACCTCCGCATCTGGCAGCAGCGCGTCGCTCTCCACCCCATGCGTCATGTAGTACTTGAACAACTCGAACGTCCGACACGCCCCCGAGCCGAACGAATACTGGTCTCCCTCCGCGCCCGCACCCGCGTCCAGGGGTGAGACCACGACCTGGACGACCAGATTCGGGTTCGCGAGCAGCGCCTCCATGATCCAATGGCAGACGACATGCGAGGACCACTTCTTCTTCCACGCGCTCACCAGGTCCATCTGCGACAACCGCAGGACGCGCCGGGCGCCTTTTATCAGCTCCTCCTTCATCAGCTCGGAGGCCTTCTCGTAGTCCAGCTCCAGACTCGAGCCCTTCCAGTACTTCCCGACCGACAGGACGCGGGTCGCCTTCTTGTACTCCCCCAGGCCCGCGTAGGAGCTGTACTTCTTCTCCTTGAACACAGGCAGCTCCAGCTCCTCCAGGCCCTGGAGATCAAACCTCCGGATGTCGTCGTCGCCCAGGTCCTCCTCGCCTGACGCCGACAGGAGCTCCGTGCTGGAGCCAGGCTTCGGGGACCCGACCTCTTCTCCCCCGCCGCCACCATGCAGCCGCGCGAGGGCCGCATGGAGCTCGTCCCGGTAATCACTGGCATCCAGCTCGATCAGCGGGTCCTTGAGCTCCCACTGCGTGCCGACGACCTTGTCACCGTTCTTCCAGACGCCGGCATCGACATCCAGATACTCCTTGGTGAACACGTCGGTCCCACACTCCCACATCTTGTTCAGGAACAACTGCGCCCCCAGCGCCGCCTCGCCGTGCATGACGACCGACACGTCATGGACGGGCGGATAGCTGGTGAACAGGTCCATGTTGAGGTTGTGGCCTCCCACCAGGGACTCGGCGCCATCCACCGCGATGATCTTCGAGTGATTCCAGGTCATCTTGGTGAAGTCATCGTCCCCCTCCGACACCATCCAGCTCGGAAGGCTCGAGGCGAAGCTGGCATAGAGTCCGGAGAGCAGCCCCTCCCGGAGGCGGTAGAACTTCCCCATCCAGATCTCCGGCTTGTGCTTCCAGTGCCGGGTCCGCGATCTCACCAGTCGAATCAGCGCGCCCTGGAAGTCGATGAGCGGGGGCGCCGTGCCATTCATGATGAGCATGGGTGTCTGCCCGAACAGGAACCGGAACTGGGTGCGCTTCGTGCGCCCCATGTCCTCGGTCAGCGCGGCATCCATCGCCCCCAGAATCACCTTGGCCCATTCGGGGTCCGGGCTGTTGAGCGAGGCCACGTCGCACCGGAACTTGGACTTCTGGATGATCTCGATGATGGCTCTCTCGAAGTCCTTGGTGCGCTTCTTGGCCTGGACCATGATGTCCGGACCAAAGTCGAGCCCCCAGACGCGAGGCGTATCCAGGACCCTCACGTAGCTCGGCCCGCTCAACTGATTGAAATAGCGTGGGTCGATCTTGCTTCGCACATCATCAATCTGACTCATTGTCTCCGCACTCCTCGCCTGAGCTGTCCCTGCCCCTCGGAAGCCACGCCTCGACTCACAGGAACGTCCAGTCCACCCATCCACCACCGGCCTGCTCGATGGTGCAGGGATAGGCCATCCTGAACGGGGGAGTGCCCACCACGTCCTCAAGGTAGTATTTGTCCCAGCCGAGACTGCCGTGAATGGAGGAGACGCGCCGGACGGACTGCCGCGTCACATAGCGGGACGTTCGCGTCTGGCCGCCCGCCATCGCGTCGAAATGAGAATGGGCCGTATGGATTCTCTTTCGCAGTTTCCTGACGGAGTCCTGGACCCCGCTCTTCGTGTGGAAGGTCGTTCCCCACCGGGTCAGGTAGCCTCGCGCCATCCGGTAGAGAAGCCTGGGGACGGCCGCGACCTCGTCGCTGAACCTGGCGGCGTCGTAGTGGCCGTCGGTGGTGCCGATTCCCGCGACGGTGCCATGGCGGCCCCGGGTGGCGTAGAGCCGATACCGCTCGGGCTTTGGAAGGTCGGAGGCGAGGAGCGGATCCGCCAGCTGGCGGTTGTTCGCGAGCGTCTGCCATGTGCTCCCCAGGCCGCGGCCCTCGATGGCCGCGTGGGCCTCCTGCCCGGTCATCCCCGCGTTGGGCCGGGGAATCACCGCGCTGAAGCCCTCGTCCAGGTGGTCCCAGGCGTAGACACCGACATAGTTGACGACATTGGGAGGCAGCTGGGTCTGGATGCCGTACCACTGGCCAGTCCCGGGAACGGGGTCGATGGCGAAGATGTTGATGGGGATGTCGCGACAGGCGGGGCCCCCATAGGCATACAGGAACCAGGCGGCCATGATGGATTCGACGGCGCCACGACTGTGCCCCACGAAGTTGTACTGCTCCGCCCCGCTGGCGGCGGCGCTGCTCGCGGCATGCAGCGCGAGCGCCGCGTCAGCCCAGCCCGTCGCCTGGCCCAGCATGGACCG
>Ga0126314_10000330_pt1 | contig 23572 bp, 16 predicted proteins | sample Plot105B_FD_92535 | JGI IMG/M metagenome (GOLD analysis project Ga0126314, IMG submission 92535) | Serpentine soil microbial communities from UC McLaughlin Reserve, CA, USA - Plot105B | ecosystem: Environmental > Terrestrial > Soil > Grasslands | place: USA: UC McLaughlin Reserve, Lake County... | reverse complement strand
TTGTCTTTATTCCTGAGCAATTCCCTCGCTGTATGTTCAGGCAGCCAGTCACCATAAAGCTGTCCGGATATCCTGATGCCCGGATGTGTGCTGATCGCATCCATCAGACCCCGCTCCCGCTCTATTGCAGGTGAAGAGCCGGGCAGGCCGAGAATCTCCAGGATGTTTCCTTTTTCTTTCAGGGTATTGACCAAATAGTGGCCGGCCATTTTTCCGACCTGATAATTCTCGGCCCCGATATACGCGGTATACAACGATGAAGAGGTTTTGCGGTCTATTACCACCACAGGAATACCTTTTTTATAGATTTCTTCTACAATTCCGGTAAGCGGCATCGCTTCATTTGGTGATATGATGAGAATGTCGATACCTTTCTTCAGCATGTCGCGTACCTGTTCAATCTGCCGGCTGCTGCTGTTGTCTGCATCAGCATAGATCAGCTTATTGTGCGGGCGCAGGGAAAGTTCCATCCTCATCTCTTCAAGCATGGTTTTGCGCCAGAGATCGGAGCCCACACACTGCGAAAACCCTATGGTATACTCCTTCTCTTCCGGCTTACCCGAACAACCGGCAAGAACCATCAGTATACAAGAGATGAGAATCAGAAAGGGGATGCGCAGCATCGTCATAGATTGGAAATATCTGGTGTAGCGCATTAAAGCTAGAGAATATATACCTGATTTTAAAATTGACGAGGCTGGCTTTCATATCTGTATGTAACGAGGTTTAAAGAACGGGGTAACAGGATTTAAAGTCTGCATCAGAGTGGCTTTCGGTATTGATGGTAATACATTACTTATGAGATAGTTACCTATATATTCATTTTTTAAAGGATTTGAAATGATATTGATGACACTCGCGCTGGTTTTAATCTGATCTTGCTCCTCTTAACCATTTATAAACAACATTCATGAAAAAGAATTCCGTACTCGCATGGTCGGTGGTAGTAGCCTTAGGCGGTTTTTTGTTTGGCTTTGATACGGCAGTTATCTCAGGGGCAGAAAAATCAATTCAACAATTTTGGAACCTTAGTGTGTTTGAGCACGGACTTACCATTTCTATTGCTTTGATAGGTACCGTTATTGGCTCTTTGCTTGGCTCAAGACCTTCAGACCAGTTTGGCAGAAAAAACACTTTATATTTTGTAGCCATCGCTTATTTGCTTTCCTCACTCGGAACGGCGCTTGCCGACAATTGGTCGGTATTCCTGGTATTCAGGTTCCTTGGTGGTTTGGGTGTAGGCGCTTCTTCGGTAACGGCACCCATTTATATTTCAGAAATTTCACCGGCCGACAGGCGGGGCAGGCTGGTAGGTTTGTTTCAGTTTAATGTTGTGCTGGGTATTCTGATTTCTTACCTCTCCAATTACCTGATCAGCCAGGGCGGCGAACATTCATGGCGCTGGATGCTTGGCGTACAGGCTGTGCCTTCGCTGATCTTTTTGATCCTTATCTTTTTCATTCCGGAAAGCCCGCGCTGGCTGATTCTGAAAAAGCAGGCGTATGACAAGGCGCTTGAAATTCTGCGCATCATTAACCCGCTGAATTGTGAGCAGGAACTCGAATCGATCAGAAGATCGGAAGATAAGCTGGGCGAAAATAAGAAAAACAGCGAAAGCCTGTTTTCGGGTAAGTACACCAAGCCTGTGGTATTCGCCATGCTTTTCGCCTTCTTCAACCAGGTTTCGGGCATCAACGCAATCATCTACTACGCGCCAAGGATTTTTGAGATGGCTGGTTTGGGTGCGCATTCTTCACTCCTTTCTACTGTTGGGATTGGCCTGATCAATTTTGCGTTCACTTTACTGGCATTGAACTTTATTGATAAGGTTGGCCGCAGGGTATTGATGCTGATCGGCTCTGCCGGACTCATCGCGTCGCTCTTCCTGGTGGCTTTTACTTTTTATACGGAGACTTTCAGCGGCATGGCTATCCCGATCTATATCATGGTATTCATCGCCTTCTTTGCCTTTTCGCAGGGTGCCGTAATCTGGGTATTCATTTCAGAGATATTTCCCAATCAGGTTCGGGCAAAGGGGCAGACGCTTGGCAGCTCTACGCATTGGGTAATGGCCGCGCTGATCGCTTTTGGCTTCCCTTATGTGGCCGAAACACTGGGCGGAGCAGTGACCTTTTGCTTTTTCGGTATCATGATGGTGCTGCAGCTCATTTTTGTGTGGCGCTTTATGCCCGAGACCAAAGGTCGTTCGCTTGAAGAATTAGAAAATAACGTTGTTTTACACTAAATTCATACGGTATGGAACAGAAACAAGATCAGGCGCTGACAGCAATTTGCTTTGGTGAGATCCTTTGGGATGTATTGCCCGACGGCCCGCAGCCGGGAGGTGCGCCGCTAAATGTAGCCTACCATCTGAACAAACTGGGGGTTGCCACAGCGCTGATCAGCCGCATCGGCGATGACGATAATGGCCGGAAGCTGGCGGGCCTGATGGAACAGTGGGGCATCAGCAGACAGCTGCTCCAGACAGACCCCCTGCATGAAACCAGCCAGGTACTGGCCCGGATGAACAATGGAAATGAGGTGACCTATGAAATTGTTGCCCCTGTTGCCTGGGACTTTATTACTGAAGACAAGCAGCTTGCTGTACAGGTGGCCAATGCTAAATATTTCATTTTTGGAAGCCTGGCTTCGAGAAACGAGACCACCAGGAATACACTTTACGAGCTGCTCGACAATACCGGGGCAATTAAAGTTTTCGACATCAACCTTAGGCCGCCGTTCATCAGCCGTCCTTTATTGGAAGTGCTGCTAACCAAAGCAGATATTGTTAAGTTCAACGAAGCTGAGCTGGACATTGTACAATCTATGTTCAATGGCAAATACAGCAACGAGAAGGAAAAGGTAAATTTCATTAAGGAACGTTTTAGGGTGCCTGAAGTTATCGTGACTAAAGGAGAATTTGGCGCCTCTTACTATACTGCGAAGCAGTCTCACCATACCTGGGGCAACGAGGTAAAGGTAAAAGACACGATCGGCAGCGGCGATTCCTTCCTTGCTACCTTTATAGCCAGCCATCACAACGGCGATGCTTCGATTGAAACACTTGAAAAAGCAATTGCCATGGGCGGCTTTATCGCTACCAAAAAAGGTGGCTGCCCGGCATATGATCTTTCTGAATACATTGATTTTAAAAACCAGATATTTAAACCACAACACACATGAAACTAAATTTTAAAGCTTCTTTTATCCTGGCACTGGTACTTTGCTGCAGTCTGTCTGTATCAGCCGCCGACATCACTATTAAGATCAGCAAACGCTACCTCAACTTTCCGATATCACAACGTGTGGACCGGAAGGAAATGAAATTTGAAATAGGCGGAAAAGAGGAACGCGCATTCAAAATAAGACTGGCTGGCGGTGAACCTGAATATTGGGTATTTTCAGACATGACAGCTTATAAAGGCAAAACCATAAAAATCAGCTATGATGGCGACGCTGCAGGTTTAAGCAAAATCTACCAGGACGACAAAATTGCCGGGCAGGATTCTATATACCATGAACGCAATCGCCCGCAGTTCCATTTCACCACAAAAAGAGGATGGGTGAACGATCCGAACGGGCTGGTATTTTATGAGGGTGAATACCATTTGTTTTACCAGCACAATCCTTATGAAAGAGAATGGGAAAATATGTCCTGGGGCCATGCGGTAAGTAAAGACCTTGTACACTGGGACGAATTGCCGGTAGCCTTACATCCGGACAAGCTAGGCACGATGTTCTCGGGCTCGGCAGTGATTGACTATGATAACACTTCGGGTTTTGGAAAGCCGGGTAATCCTGCGATGGTGGCCGCCTATACGGTCGATAACCCCGACAGGCAAATTCAGTGCATGGCCTATAGTCTTGACAAAGGGCGAACCTGGACCAAGTATGCCAAAAACCCCGTGATAGATTCTAAGGAAAAATGGAACAGTAAGGACACACGCGACCCAAGGGTATTCTGGTACAAACCGGGCAAGCACTGGGTAATGGTACTTAACGAACGTGACGGCCATTCTATCTATACCTCTGCAGATTTGAAAGACTGGAAGTATGAAAGCCATACCGCCGGTTTCTGGGAATGTCCTGATTTGTTCGAACTGCCAATAGACGGCGACAAGAGCAAGACAAAATGGGTAATGTACGGAGCATCGAACACGTACATGATCGGTTCTTTTGATGGAAAGACCTTCAAGCCTGAGGGTGGAAAATATTACTTTTCTTCTGGTACGATCTATGCGGCACAGACTTACAATAACATTCCTGAGGCTGATGGAAGACGCATCCAGATTGGCTGGGGAAGGGTAGCACAACCGGGCATGGCTTTTAACAACATGATGCTGCTACCAACAGAGCTAACCTTGCGCAGCACTAAAAATGGGGCACGCCTTTTCAGCCAGCCCATTAAAGAAACCGCTCAGTTATTTGAACCTGTGAAACAGTGGACCAACCTGAAATCGGATGATGCCAACCAAAAACTAAAGGAATTTTATAACGCAGACCGCTTGCGCATTAAAACCACAATCAAGCTGTCGCATGCTACTGATGCGGGGTTCAATTTGTTTGCGCAGCGGATGCTCGGCTATGATATGAATTTCAACCTGGTGAATGGTACTTTTTATTCACCTGATGATATGACGAGTATGGAAATCACTGCCGATATCTACATCGACAGAACTTCGATAGAAGTATTTATAGATGGCGGTGCATATTCTTATTCTATGGAACGCAAACCTGATCTGAACAACAAAGAGGGCCTGCACTTCTGGGGAAATAATATAGAAGTCAAAAATCTGGAGGTCTTTACAGCGAAGTCCATTTGGAAATAATTAGTCTTACCTTTGCGGCATGTCGGGGATCTATATCCATATACCATTCTGCAAAAAGGCTTGTACATACTGTGACTTCCACTTCAGTACTTCTTTGAAGTATATAGATGAAATGACCGATGCAATATGCTCGGAGATCGTCATGAAGCGGAACAGGATCACAGATCAGGTTGGCACAATTTATTTTGGAGGCGGCACACCATCGGTGCTGCCTTCAAAACATTTTGAGAAAATCTTCCATACGATCACCTCCAATTTTTCGGTTTCTTCTGAGGCAGAGATTACGATCGAGGCCAATCCGGACGATCTGAATGCTAAGAAAATTGCTGAACTGAGGCAGCTTCCGGTAAACAGATTCAGCATCGGGATCCAGTCATTTTTTGAGGAGGATCTGCTCTGGATGAACAGGGCGCACAATGCAGCCGAAGCCGAATCGTGCATTAAACGCAGCCAGGATGCAGGTTTTGAAAACCTGAGCATCGATCTGATATATGGCTACCCTTTGCTTACAGACAGCAAATGGCTGCGCAATATCAATAAAGCTATTGAATTTGAAACACCGCACATCTCGGCTTATTCCCTTACTGTTGAGCCGCGCACCGCGCTGGCTGGCGCCATTAAAAAAGGCAGGCAGGTACCGCTGAATGATGAGCAAAGTGCGGCTCAATTTGGCATCCTCAATGATAAGCTGCATGAGGCAGGATTTGAGCATTACGAGATCTCTAATTACAGCAAACCCGGCAAATACGCGGTTCACAATACCAATTACTGGCGGGGTGTATCCTATCTTGGGATAGGGCCTTCTGCCCATGGCTTTGACGGATTGACCCGTTACCTTAATGTGGCAAACAATGCGAAATACCTGAACCTGATTGACCAGGGAAAGCTGGCTGAGGAGATTGAAGAGCTGAGCATTTTTGATCGTTTTAATGAATACATCATGACATCCCTGCGCACGATGTGGGGAGTTTCCCTAAGTAAAATTGAGACTGAATTTGGTAGCTTATTTTTGACAGATACGCTTAAGAATATGCGGGTATTTATAGAAAGGCAATGGCTGATCAATGAAAACGGACATTTAAAATTAACAGCAGATGGCAAACTGTTTGCAGATTATATTGCATCTGAATTCTTTTTAACCGCAGCAGACCACCAATAGATAGAGAAAACATGAATAACAAAGTGATATGGATAACAGGAGCTTCTTCAGGCATTGGTGAGGCATTGGTTTATGCCTGCAATAAAGCCGGCGCCAAATTGATTCTTTCTTCGCGGAACAGGGATGAATTGTACCGTGTAAAGATGGCTTGTAATAATCCGGTTAACATTCATGTACTGCCTTTAGATCTGGGAAATACTGCTTCACTGGAAGATAAAGCCGCAGAGGCCCTCCGTATATTTGGCCGCATTGACTTGCTGATCAATAGTGGAGGTATGAGCCAGCGTGCATTGGCAATGGACACTTCAACTGAAACGGAGCAGCGGCTGATGAATGTAAATTTTTGGGGTACGGCAATATTGAGTAAAGCGGTTCTTCCGGCTATGATTGCCAATGGAGGCGGTCATATCGTTTGTATCAGCAGCCTTGTCGGCAAGTTTGGTACGCGGTTGCGATCTGCCTATTCGGCCAGCAAACATGCACTGCATGGCTATTTCGATTCTCTGAGGTCTGAAGTCTACGACAAAAACATCAGTATTACCGTGGTGTGCCCGGGCTTTATTAAAACACAGGTTTCGGTGAATGCCCTGACTGCCGATGGAAGCCCCCAGGGTAAGATGGATAGCGGACAGGAAAAGGGTATGCCGGCAGAGGAATGTGCGAAGCTAATTCTTGAGGCAGTAAAACAAAAAAAAGAAGAAGTATATATTGGTGGAAAGGAAGTGAAAGGTGTTTGGTTCAAGCGCTTCTTTCCGCTCCGGTTTTCGAAGTATATGAGAACCGCACAGGTTACCCGTTAAGAGCAACTGAACAGATCGCTGCTTAAACCATCACTCCTATTTTTTCCCCCTTCCATTCCGGAAAAAGGATTTTATCGTTGTGGATACCCAGATGTTTGTCGGCTACCTCACTGAATACGCTGCGGAAATCTGTCGTAACGGCAAGGTCTCTTGCGTCTTCCAGATTCTCTATGGCCAGCGTATCTACCTTACCGTGAACCAGGCCACCGCTTACCCCATTGCCTAGAATAAAATTACATGAACCTCTGCCGTGGTCCGTTCCTCCGGTACCGTTTTGCTTAACCGTCCGTCCGAACTCAGTCATGGTCATGATGGTTACGTCGTCCTGAAGCGTGCCCATATCTGCCCAGAAAGCCATGATGCTTTCGCTCAGGTCATTTACATTACGTGCAAAGATTCCGGTTGCTGTGCCCTGGTTGAAATGGGTATCCCAGCCGCCAGATTCGGCGAAGGCAACTTCCAGACCTACATCCATTTTGATGAGCTGGGCAATTTGCTTTAAGGAATTGCCTAGCGAAGTTTTAGGATAAATGGCATTACCGGATGGTTTGTAGTTTTTAATATCTGTTTTCTGAAGCATCTTTATCGCATCAAAGCTTTCCTTGCCGGTATCTTTAAGCAATCCGGAAGAGGTTTGGTCATAGAGATCTTCGAAGCTTCTTGCGGCCATGTTTGCGCCTTTAAGATTACCCCTCACCTGTATGTTGAAGTCCTGAATATTGCTGATGGCCACAGCGGGATTATCTCCATAAAAAGACCTGGGCAAAGAAGAGGTAAGGCTGACTCCCTGGAAAGGGGTAGCGCCATCGTGACCCAGCAATCCGACGGCACGGTTAAGCCAGCCGCTTTCGGTTCCTTTTTTAAAGGGGGTACCAGACTCCATAAAATCTTGTGCATCAAAATGTGAGCGGGTAGTGTTTGGCGAACCGATGCCGTGTACAATGGCCATCCTTTTATCTCTGAAAACCTGTTCGAAGGCAGACATCGATGGATGAAGTCCGAAACGTCCGTCGAGATCAATTAAAGGCGTATTTTTACCTGCCTTGGCTGCCGACATGAACAAAGTAGGTCTGGCTGCTTTCAAATACGGGTCTGTAAAGGGTGTTACTGCCATCAGCCCATCCATAGCTCCGCGCTGAAAGATACAAATCATGATCTTTTTTCTTTTAAACAGCCCCAAAGGTTTTGTTCCTGCAACAGCATCTATTAAAAATCCGGGTACACCGCCCAGGCCTATTCCAAATAGTGCCAGCCCGCCTCCTTTTATAAATCCTCTTCTTGAAGTCATGTCTATCTGCTTTATTTTATTTGCGCTGAAATTCGGGTGAGCCTATAATGATGCCGACCACCTGAGCCAGCATGGTATTCTTTTCTTTTGCTGTTTGAGCAGAGGCCCCGTTTCTGTTGTTTTTGTTTTCTTTTATCATCAAAGGAGTTGCTTCTTCGTCCATTATGGTAGAAACAGGTTGAGACGCAGGGGTTTTTTCTGCAGCTTTTGCAACCTTACTGACCAGCTCGGGGTCGTTGAGCATGGGCTTTAAACGCTCTAGGGTTTCCTCCAGCTTCCGTTCGGGCATAATTATTTCGCTATAGGTCTGTAGGGCTGCTTCTGCGCTTTCTGGTTCATGGTTATTATTTAAAGCCTTTAAATCTATTTTGATTCCGGGGATGCGCTGAGCGGCAAAGGCAAGACCAAAATTCATTCTGTTGAGCAGTGAGCCTGTATTGATCCAATATTGCCCGCGATCGGGGAATCCGGTCGGTGCCTGGTAATAATACATTCTTTGCCCCATCTTATTGATCCAGATGAACAGCTGATACGGCTGAGTGATCTGGGCCTCAAGCCCCCTGGCGGCACTGATGGCCAGTTCGAAAGGCGATTTGGTTTTTTCCCTGAGTGCTGCTTTAGTCCAGAATTCTGGTGAGGACACCATGGTGATCAGTACCTGTTTTATATCTCCGTCTGTTGTGCTGAAGGTTTTCGCCATTTTGTCTGTAAGCACTTTAGATGGGTTATCGTTTACAAATCTTATGGCGAGTTTTCTGGAAATGAATTTTGCGGTTGAGTTATGATGTGCAAGCAGATTCAGGAGCCGGGCTCCTTCTTCATAGCCACCTTTAGCTGAAAATTGCTGATTGAGCACCGTCTTTTCCCCATTGTCGTGCCTTGCCTGCGCGAAGAAAAAATTTCCGTTCCTTACCGTCCAGCCGGTGAGTACTTTGGCTGCCTGTGTGACATCTTTCTGGCTGTAACCTCCTTCCACGCCAAGTGTATGCAGCTCCATCACTTCCCGTGCATAGTTCTCATTCAGCCCGCCATTTTTCTTTCTTGCCTTGTATTCGCTGAGCTGATCTATTATAACTGAATCGTTTGCAGTGATTTTTTTCCAGTTTCCTTTTTTTCGAAGGGACCCTTGCATAACTGCCTGCATTTCTGTTTCATCTTCAACAGGCTGGCCTGAACTGCTTGAGTTATCCAGATAGGTCAGCATCGCCGGAGATTTACCTGTGGCAAGCAAAAGGTCGCCAAACTTTCCGGTGACGTTGGGCCTGATGACATCTCTTTCATAGGCAGGGACAAATGCCGCACATTGATTTTTTATCAGCGAAACATTAAAGTGATTGAACCAGAAATCGGTAAGCAGCTCCTGCATCTGGTTATTCGTATATGCTGCTCTTAAAATCTTCTGGCTGATAAACTGTCTGTATAATTCCTGCGGTGGTTTAAATCCCCTGGTCTGCATGTATTCCTGCAGCTTTTTCCGGTATTCCTTTTGCTCACCCTTATTTACAGAATCTTTATGAATAAAGCCTTCCCTGACAGCCATTCTTAATACCTGTGCATTTCTGGGATATTTGGTTTCTACTTCAGCGTTGGTAAGGCTGATGTCTTCGAATTGGATCAGCATCTTGTCCAGTTCTTTATCTGCTATAGCGCCCTGTAATTGCTGATCAAACCATTTTTCCAGACCCATTTTTACAACTGCGTCTACCTCTCCGGGTTTTGCACCATAGGTAAATCTGCTGAGCAAATGTGCCGCTGCTTCAGGTGTAGTTAACCCGGCCTGTTTATAAGGAAATGAGGCTTTAGTTGCTGATCCTTTGCCTCCTTTTTGAAAGGAGGATAACAGCAAACTTAAAAACAGCAGGAGTACAATTGAAAAAATAATTTTTGCGGGTGCCTTCATAGTGTTTCAGTTGTTTTAAGTTTATGACAACTGAAACGCCAAAAAGATTAACGCTGTATGTAATTTAATATGAATGATCAAATGTCATGAAAAGGCATGTTCTTTACTCAAAAGCATTACTTTTGAATCCATGAACGACAGTATTTCAGCGAAAAGACTAAAGGCGATATTTGGTGGCTCGATAGGCAATCTGGTAGAGTGGTACGACTGGTATGCTTATTCTGCGTTTGCCATCTATTTCTCTTCAGCCTTTTTTCCAAAAGGAGATGCTACGGCGCAGTTGCTGAATACGGCGGGAATCTTCGCGCTTGGTTTTCTGATGCGGCCTCTGGGCGGTTACATTTTTGGCCGCATTGCAGATCGCGTTGGCCGCAAGCAATCGATGACCTTTTCGGTGCTGCTCATGTCATTTGGCTCGCTCATTATTGCGCTGACACCAACCTATCATACCATTGGAATTTTTGCACCTGTTTTATTGCTTACCGCACGGCTGCTGCAGGGACTAAGCGTGGGGGGTGAGTACGGGGTTTCGGCAACCTACCTCAGCGAAATGGCCACCAGGAACCGCCGGGGGTTTTATTCGAGTTTTCAGTATGTGACGCTGATTGGAGGACAGCTGCTTGCTCTCGGGGTGCAACTGGTATTGCAAAAACTGCTGCTCAGTGAAGCGCAATTGCTCGATTGGGGCTGGCGGATTCCATTTGTCTTCGGTGCTTTTCTTTCTATAGTAGCGCTTTACCTGAGGAACAACCTTGATGAAACGAGGGCTTTTGAAATGCAGCAACAAAACAAAAACGAGGATAAAGGTACTTTAAGGGCTCTCTTAAAGCATCCAAGGGCAGTTGCAACTGTGATAGGACTTACACTTGGGGGAACCCTTGCCTTCTATACTTATACGACTTATATGCAGAAGTTTCTGGTCAATACGGTGCACATGACCAAAGAACAATCTACGCTGATGTCTTTCTTTACCTTGTTACTATTTGCGATGCTGCAACCTGTATTCGGGGCCCTGTCAGATAGAATCGGCCGCCGTCCGCTGCTGATCGGCTTTGGTATACTGGGTACCATATGTACTGTACCATTACTGAGCGCACTGAGCCAGACTACCTCACAATGGCAGGCATTTTTTCTGCTCATGGCTGCCCTGCTGATCGTTAGTGGTTATACCAGTATCAATGCTGTGGTAAAAGCCGAATTATTCCCCGCAGAGGTAAGGGCACTTGGTGTTGGCCTGCCTTACGCACTTACAGTCGCTATCTTTGGTGGAACTGCCGAATATATTGCGCTTTGGCTTAAAGATGTGGGTTATGAATCTTATTATTACTGGTACATTACCGCCTGCATTTTTATCTCGTTGCTGGTATATGTTCTTATGAAAGATACCAAAGTACATTCGAAGCTTAACGCAGAAGAATAACTGCCTTTTACTTTCCATTGCCGGCCTAAGCCAGACTTTGACTACAGGTACTTTTAGAAAAATTAAAATTATGTGAATTTTAATTTACATTTGTTCTATATAGGGTCGGTAAACTGGCATTTAGCGGTTAACATGTACCTTATCTTCATAAATTATGAGCTTTATTTTAAAGCCGGTAGATACCGTAGAGAGCATCAGCCCTGCTGATTTTAAAAAGAACTATCTGGATGCCAGACGTCCTCTGATCATTAAAGGCTTAACCAAATCCTGGCCTGCCAGAGAAAAATGGACTACTGATTACCTGAAGGAAATAGCAGGCGATGTGAATGTAAGCCTGATGGATAATTCTAAGGCCGATCCTTCAAAACCGATCAATGCTTCTGTAGCCAATATGCGCTTTGGCGACTACCTGGACCTGATCAAATCTAAGCCTACCGAACTCAGAATCTTTTTTTTCAATCTTTTTAAGCATGTACCCAGCCTGGTAGATGACATCGTGATCCCTAAGGATTTGATGGGCGGCTTTATTGAAAGTATGCCTGCAATGTTTTTCGGCGGTTCAAATTCTGTTACTTTTTTACATTACGATATAGATCTTCCCCACCTGTTTCATACGCATTTTGGCGGCAGAAAGCACATTATTCTGTTTGACAACAAGTGGAAAAAACGCTTATACTGCATTCCGAATGCGACTTATGCGCTTGAAGATTATGATGTGGCAAATCCTGACTTTGAAAAGTTCCCGGCTTTAAGGGGCGTTGAAGGCTACGAGGTATTCCTGGAACATGGTGACACGCTTTTTATGCCTACGGGTATGTGGCACTGGATGAAATACCTGGATGGATCCTTCTCTTTAAGTCTTCGCGCATGGGATGCTTCGATAACCCGCAAGGCACAGAGTGTATTTAATTTAGCTATTAAAGGTGGTATTGATAGTGTACTTAAAATGGCCTTTAAGGCGCCGTACGCCAAATGGAGGGAAAGACTTGCGGTTAAAAGAGCTGAAAGGGCACTTGCGCAGGGCAACCCTAAATAGCCTGCTATTTTTACAAGTGGATAACATTACTGAGGATACAAACTTTTACCTTCGGTAAATCGTTTATAAGGTAGATATGAGAGGGTTCCATTTTTCTGATTTTAAGCCGGATGACTTGCCTAAGGGTGGGTTTGATGAACTGCTCAAATTATTTACGCAATTGCTCAATTATACTGCCGGTGATGCTGCGGAAGCTTTATCCTGGATGAATGAGCTGGATAAAAAATACAAATTCACCAATAACGAATATGGCATGGGTGACTTTATTGATGAGCTGAAGGAAAAAGGTTATATCAATGAAGATGGAAGCGGTAATGTAAAGATTACTGCAAAAACAGAACAGACTATTCGTAAATCTGCACTGGAGGAGATTTTTGGCAAACTCAAGAAAGCGGGAAAGGGAAATCACAACAGTAATATTTCTGGTATTGGTGAGGAGAAGAATGCCGACAGAAGGGAGTTTGCTTTTGGTGACAGCCTGGATCAGATAGACATGACTGCTTCTATCCAAAATGCTCAGATCAATCACGGAATAGGCAACTTTACCCTTACTGAGCGCGATCTGGAGGTAGAAGAGAAGGACTACAAAACACTTACTTCTACGGTGCTGATGATTGATATTTCTCATTCTATGATCTTGTACGGAGAGGATCGCATTACACCGGCCAAGAAAGTAGCTATGGCTTTAGCCGAGCTGATCAAAACGCGATATCCGAAGGATACTTTAGATATTGTTGTTTTTGGAAACGATGCCTGGCCGATAACTGTTAAAGATTTGCCTTACCTGCAGGTTGGGCCTTATCATACCAATACGCTTGCCGGACTTGAATTGGCTACCGATCTGCTGCGCCGCCGGAAGACCCACAATAAACAGATCTTTATGATTACCGATGGGAAGCCGACCTGTCTGAAGGAAAACGGCAGGTATTATAAGAACAGCATGGGCCTGGACAGAAAGGTAATCAGCAAGACACTGAACATGGCGGCACAGTGCAAGCGACTCAATATTCCTATCACAACTTTTATGATTGCCCAGGATCCTTATCTGCAGCAATTTGTGAGGGAGTTTACCCAAATTAACGGGGGAAGGGCTTTTTACAGCTCGTTAACCGGCCTGGGGGAATATATATTTGAAGATTATATTAAGAACCGCCGGAAAACTGTAAGATAAATGACTTACATCTTAGCGGAATGCTGAATACTTACAACGGAGACTAAATGGATCACAACAACATAAAAACTTTAGGCGAGCTAAAAGCCGCCGGATACAAATCATTATCGGTAAAAGACGAACTCCGCAAAAATCTTATTGCACAGCTTCAAAATAAGGAGGAGGGCTTTGAGGGTATATTGGGTTACGATGAAACGGTAATTCCGGAACTGCAGACTGCTATATTATCCCGTCACAATATTTTGTTACTGGGTTTGCGCGGGCAGGCGAAGACCCGTATAGCCCGTTTGATGGTGAACCTGCTGGACGAGTATATGCCTTATGTGAGTGGAAGTGAGATCTTCGATGATCCGCTAAATCCGATCTCCTGGTATGCCAAACATGAGATACACATCCATGGAGACAGTACTCCGGTAAGCTGGCAGCATCGTTCTGAACGGTATACAGAGAAACTCGCTACTCCCGATGTGACTGTGGCTGATCTGATCGGTGATGTGGACCCTATTAAAGCGGCAACATTAAAGTTAACTTACAATGATGAACGGGTGATCCATTTTGGATTGATTCCGAGGGCTCATCGAAGTATTTTCGTAATCAATGAGCTGCCCGACCTTCAGGCACGCATTCAGGTGGCATTGTTTAATATGCTGCAGGAAAAAGACATTCAGATCAGGGGATTTAAGTTAAGACTACCGCTCGACGTTCAGTTTGTATTTACTGCGAATCCTGAAGATTATACCAACAGGGGATCAATTGTGACCCCGCTTAAAGATCGTATAGAAAGTCAGATTCTAACCCATTATCCTAAAACCATCAGCATTTCCAGAAAGATCACTTTTCAGGAAGCAAAGCTTACTGAGGAACAAAAACTGATCGAAGTGGATGGCCTGGTGAAAGACCTGGTTGAGCAAGTTGCTTTTGAGGCCCGGAAAAGTGAATTCATAGACCAGAAGTCTGGTGTTTCTGCCCGTTTGACGATTTCTGCTTATGAAAACCTGATCAGTACCTCAGAACGCAGGATGCTGATCAACAGTGAGAAAAATACCTTCGTGCGAATGGCAGACCTGGTTGGGATCATCCCGGCGATAACCGGGAAAATTGAGCTGGTTTATGAAGGAGAACTTGAGGGCCCCGCTAAGGTTGCCAATACGTTGATAGGCAAGGCTGTAAAAAGTCTTTTTTCACGGTTTTTCCCTGATCCCGAAAAGGCTAAAAAAAGCAAGTCGGCAAATCCTTATACTGCCGTTACCGAATGGTTTACGGAAGGAAATACTTTAGATATATCCGATTCTCTGACTTTTGCCCAATATAAGAAGGGACTGATGGGCGTAACTGGCTTACATGATCTGGTAAAGAAGTTCCATCCAAAGTTAAGTGAAAATCAAACCTTGCTGCTTATGGAGTTTGTGCTGCACGGACTCGCAGAGCATTCGCAATTGAACAAGAATTACCTTGATGGTGGCTTCGGTTTTTCTGATATGTTCGATAGTTTATTTAGCGCCGGAGAGTTTGATGACGAGGACGATGATATAGATTTTAAATAATGGGCAGACTACCTTTACTTCTGCTTTTGTCTTTTTTTCTTCTGGCTTTCGACTATTATTGCTTTAGAGCAGTGATAGGTGTATTTAAAAACTGGAAGCCTGCCACAAAAAGATGGTTTAGTGCCATTTGGTGGGGATACACATATCTATTGGTTGTGGGCGTCTTTGTTTCCATTTATGTTAGCATGCCTATCTTCTATCTTTCTCTTCGTTCGATAGTACTTGTTGCATTCTTTCTGACGGTAGCCTGTAAACTGGTTATGCTTCCGTTTCTGTTGATCGATGATCTGAGAAGGGCCGTGATCAAACTGAGCAGAATAAAACAAAGGAATAATATCAATGAACCGGAGTTACGTAAGAAAACTATTACAGATGAGCCAATTAGTCGTTCGTCTTTTATCATCAAAGCCGGGTTAATTACCGCAGCGGTACCTTTAAGTTCTCTTAGCTGGGGGATAGCTTCTGGTGCTTACGATTATAAGGTGAAGCGGAGGACACTGATATTGCCAAATCTGCCAAAGGCATTTGAGGGTATAAAGCTTGGGCAGATCTCCGACATTCATTCAGGCAGTTTTTACAATCGCAAGGCCGTAATGGGTGGTGTCGATTTGCTGCTGGCTGAAAAACCGGACTTTATTTTTTTCACGGGTGATCTTGTGAATAACAAGGCCGAAGAGATGCGCGATTATCAGGATATATTTAGCAAGGTCAAAGCTCCTTTGGGTGTTTATTCTTCTTTGGGAAACCATGATTACGGCGATTATTTTTATGGAAAAGAGCCTTCACCAGAGAAGGAAGCTAATCTTCAGCATGTGATAAAGACGCATAAATTAATGGGATGGGATCTGCTGATGAATGAAAACAGGCGGTTGAAGGTGGACGGGGAAGAAATAGGTATTCTGGGCATCGAAAATTGGGGCATGGGACGCTTTCCTAAGTATGGAAAGATGGATTTGGCTGTGAAGAATACCGACGATCTGCCAGTTAAATTGTTGCTTTCACACGATCCCTCACATTGGCGCGGGCAGGTACTGGAAAAGTACCCGCAGATAGATGCCATGTTTAGCGGACATACCCACGGCATGCAGTTTGGCGTTAGAACTGATGATTATCAATGGAGCCCTATACAGTATATTTATAAGGAATGGGCCGGACTTTATAAGGAACAGCAGCAGCAGCTTTACGTTAATGTTGGTTATGGATTTTTGGGCTATCCGGGTAGGGTTGGAATTTTACCGGAAATCACGATATTTGAATTAAAGCGGGCCTGATCATATTCCCTGCTTATGCAGATGATAAAAAGAATTTCTCTTTCTGTTCTGGACTTTCTACTCTTCAGCAACCTGTTCATTGCAATTTGCGCCGTAGCCCAGGGGCTGGTTACTTATCACCTGCTCCAGGTTCCTGCTGACAATTATGTTTTGGCATTTCTGTTCTTTTCTACCGTTGGGCTTTACAACTTCAGCATGCTGCTGGCAAAGCCTAAAGATCCTGAAAGCTCTCCCTACGCAAGGGTAAGATGGATCTTTTCACACCACAGGCTGATCATTACGATAACGCTGATTTCTATATTATGCCTTATCCCGCTTGGTTTATGGTATCTCAGCATAGAGTCGAAGCTTCTCATGCTCTTTACTGGTCTGATGGCGGTCGGTTACAATGTTCCGTTTTTAACACTTAACCAGCACAAGATCGGATTGAGAAATATACCGGGCATTAAATTGTTTTTGATTGCGCTGGTCTGGTCTGTGAGCTGTGTGTTACTTCCAATTGTGGAACTGGAAAGGAGCTATAAGATCAGTATATCTTCTGCTGAGACTTTGCTGCTGGTCTTTAAGCGGTTTTTATTTGTTGCTGCAATTACTATTCCCTTTGACATCAGGGATTTGTTTCAGGATAAGTTATATGCACTTAAAACAATTCCTGTAATGCTGGGTGAGCGCAAGGCATATATTTTTTGCCAGTTTCTTTTACTTGGTTACCTGGTGCTCCTCCTGTTGTTCAATCAGGTTACTTTGCCTGATATAATAGGACTGACCTTAACGCTCATCCTGACGGGATGGCTTATATTCAGATCTGGCATTAGAAAAAATGAATATTATTACTTCTTCTATCTGGATGGCACAATGCTGCTGCAGTACCTGGTATTGATACTGTCCAGCTATATCTATTCAATCATCTGAGCGTATTAGGAAGGATTGAAGCGATAGCCCACTCCCCTTACGGTTTGCAAAAGCTGCGGATTATCTGGGTTCAGTTCTATCTTTTTACGTAAACGTACAATATGCATATCGAGTGTACGGGTATTTACGTCTGAATTGTAGCCCCACACCACCAGCATCAGTTCATCCCTGTTGATCACTTTATTAGGATTTCTGAGGAAATAGAGCAAGATTCTGTTCTCCAGTATGGTAAGCTCTATTTTCTTTCCGTTTCTGAATAAGGTATGAATGTTAGGGTGGTGTTCCATATTGCCGAAGCGGTGTATTTCTGAACGGTCATTGTTCAGCAGGAACTTTACCTTATTATCGAGCATTGCAACCAGAACATCCATGTTGAAGGGTTTGCTTACATAATCTGAAACTCCAAAATTATAGGCATCGATTTTGTCTACATCCTGTGCCTTTGCGGTCATCATGATGATCAGGTTTTCGAAGCCCTGCTTACGTACTTCTGCGCATATTTCAGAACCTTGTTTGCCCGGAAGCATCCAGTCCAGCAACACAATGTCAGGTTTTTCAGTCATTATGATCTTTTCGGCCGTTTCTCCTTCACCTACTTCCAGCACATCATAACCTTCTGCTTTTAAACGATGAACTACCAAAAATCTTAGATTTTCATCATCCTCAACTATCAATATTTTAATTCCCTTGGACATATTGTTCTCTAGTTAGTATTCAATTTATATATAACGAAATAACCATTTATACTGGTATAGCATGATATGGCAGTACAATTTTAAATTCTGTTCCTTTGTCAATTTTACTTTTCACGCTAATCTCGCCATCCATAAAGTTAACCAGTTCTTTACAGAAAGCCAAACCAAGTCCTACACTTCCGTTTTGATTATATTGGTTCTGTATTCGAAAGAACTTCTTAAAGATATTATTAATTTCTGAGGCTGGAATACCTATGCCATGGTCTATAAATCTAAACACCACTTTACCTTTAATGAGTCTGGCACTGATGTGGAGTTTCTTGCGGTCTGCAGGTGAGTATTTGTAGGCATTCTCGGCAAGGTTGTCAAAAAGACTGCCCAGCAGTACAGGATCTGTTATGAAGGAGGTAAAACCTGATATCTCATAAGTGAAGTCAAAGTCGGGATGTTTTAGCTTATGCGATTCGACCGTGCTTGCGATAAAGTCATCTATATTTACTTCATCTTTATTGAGTTCGATGGCCTTATTTTCAATCTGAGTAAAGGCCAGCAGTTTATTCATCAGTCCGTTTAGCTTATCGGCTTCTTCATCCAGAATTTTCCCATACAGGTTCAGTTCCTTCTGCGTTAACGCGGTTGCACTTTTGATATTGTTACCTGCAATCTTGATCACGCTTACGGGTGTTTTGAATTCGTGGGTCAGATTATTCATGAAGTCGTACTGCAGCTTAAACATTTTATGATTGATATTCAAATTGCGGTAAATGAGAAATGCCACCAGTACAACTATGCTGTAAAATACCAGGATGCCTATAGCAATCGGAAGAAAATAGCTCAGAATTTCTTTATCTATGAATGATCGTGATGATATGAAGTAAAGTTTGTAATCGGAAAACGGACCGGGCAAAGTGATCTCTGTTGTGAGATAGGCTGAGGATACATCCAGCGGATCATACGTCAAAGGTTCAATTCTAATATTTTGATAGAGCAATGGCCTCGAGTTGATGATTCTGATCTTATAAGGGTCGAGATGAAAAGACATCATATCCTGCTGATATACTGGCTGTGACTTCAGTTCTTTTCTGATCATTGCCTTATACATTTTCAGGTCTTCTATTCTCGGGATATTGAGGTAAGTGATCTTATTGGATCGCACGTTACTAAAGTTGCTGAACAATTCATCCTGACCCGGAACGCGGCTGGTATCTAAACTTTCAATATAAGAGACCAGCTTTAGTGCCAATGCATTGAAATCGTCGCCGACTATGAAGTTTCTTGTATTCTCCCTTGAGAATAAAGCGACTGAATCGAGCGGCACTAAGGTACCGAACTGAAATATGCTTTTAGGTCCGAAAGAAAATCTTCCTGTGTTCAGGCCGTCATTTACAGGTGTATTTTTTACTTCAGAATCGTAAAAGATCACCTTGGAGACGAAGGGATATTCCAGCAATACGGTATCGACAAAGTTAGAGGCTGTAGCCGAATCCAAATAGCCATTGTAAAAAGATACTTCCGGAAGCTTTTTCTGGAAGAAATCGTTATATGGTTTTATACTTTTTTCGAGTACATTAACTTTCTCGGATACAAATTCATTTTCAATGAACTTTGTACTAAAGCGGTATGCCAGTAGAAGGGACAGAATAAACAGGACCAACATCAGTATAATGAAGGTTATGATCAGTGAAAAGTTCTTACGGTACCCGCTCTTTTTGTCTGATGACATTACTCCGGTTTTATTTCTTTTTCAGGTTAGTTTCTAAAAATTGCTCAAGAGCAGTATAAAATTTTTGCCTGTTCTCATCGCTTTTGCCAAAAAAAGGATTTCCATCATTTTCCATATAGGTGACACTGGTGCCTCTCTTCTGAAGATTCTTGACAAACTGTATCGTTTCTCCTGAGTTGATGTTTGGATCTTTAATATCCTGAGCTACAAAAACGGGCGCATTTATTTTATCGGTCTGAAACAATGGCGATGATTGTTTCATCCTGTCTACATCGGTCAGCGGATTTCCGATGATTTCATAAAACATCTGAAGGTTTGGCTTCAAAAATGGCGGAATTGATTTGAGGTAGGTAAACAGGTTAATTACTCCTGAATTTGAAGCCGCGCAGGCATAAGCTCCATTACCTGATGATAATCCGTTTAAAGCGATATGACCGCCAAAACCGGTCCCATAGATCGCAATACGCTTAGGGTCCGCAATGTTCTTATCGATTAGCCACTTCACACCATCGCTTATATCGTGCTGTATCTTACAGCCCCACTGCTTAAATCCTGAAGCAACGAAAGCTTTGCCGTATCCTGATGATCCGCGGTAATTGACCTGAAAAACTGCATAGCCCCTATTGGCCAGGAACTGCACTTCCGGATTGTATCCCCATAGATCTCTTCCAAATGGGCCGTCATGCGGAAGAACAACCACCGGAAGTTTTTCGGCTTTTTTATTCAGTGGAAGTGTCAGATACCCCTGGATCTTCATTCCGTCCCGGGTTGTATAGGAAATAGGTTTCATTTCACACATTTCTTCCTCACGGATAGCGGAATTGAAATCACTTAGCTTTCTCAGCTTTTTAGTTTCTGCAAAATACAGATAGTAAGACCCCGGATTGCGATCTGTAAAGGTTCTGACAATGTAAATTGTTTCTGCCTGATCTCTTTCCATAACGCGTGTTTCAGTTTTTGGAAGCAGGCTGTCCAGATCGTGATAAAGCAATCTTATTGAATTGTCAAGAAAGTATTTTTCCTTTTTCCAGGTTTCATACACGACAAATGACATTTTTTTCTTCCGCTTTGAATATTGTGCGTCGGTTATATTCAGGCTATCGTTACTGAAAAGAATCTTTATTTCTTTGCCCGTATTGCAGTCTACCTGAACCATTGCACTTTTGTCTCTGTTGATATTCGAGATTGCATATACTACATTCGGGTGTTCGTATGAGAAGGCTATTGGCCGGAAAGTGGTTTTGAAGTTATTGGTTAGTACCGGTTTGAATGCCTGAGCCTCGTTTTCTCTATACAATAATGTCTGGTTTACACCATCACTGCTTGTTGCTAAACGGAGCTTTCCTTCCGAATCGGTAATCCAGTCGGTTATATTTCCCGGGTTTCTTGCTGCCATTTCCATCGCACCGTTGCGCACGTTGAGCCGGTAAACATCGAAAACCGTAGAATCTCTTTTGTTTGATGATACGAGCAGATATTTATCGTCCACAAGCTGGTCTTCCAGTACCTTTATTCTGCTGGTTTCATTATTGGTAAGCTGGCGCTCATTACTGCCGTCTTTATTGATGATAAAAAGATCGGATTGTCTCTTCTCTGCGTCAAATTCCTTATAGTAAATGAGCTCATTCCTGCTCACCCAAAAATAGAAGTTTATATTTTTGTCTTTTAGCTGCGTGATCCGCTTATCTTTCCCCGTAGCAATATTTTCGATATAAAGATTTTGATTCTTTCCTTCCAGCTTAAGGTAAGAAAGATTGGTTCCATCCGGAGAAATCCTGTAAGCAATTTTGTCCTGGGATTTGAAAAAAGCGCCTACAGGCAGAACCTTCACTTTGTCCTGGTGTTTGCAGGCCAGAGTAAAACACAACACAAAGAATAATAAGTATCTTTTATACGCTGTCATATCGTCTTTCAGTTTACAAAGCTACACAACACTGTTTATGTATATACATTATCCACTAACATTGTTACTGTATTCAACTGCCGCTGATTGAGCTTAAAGTAGAAAATTTCTACCTAAGGACGGCTATTATGTGAGTAACATTTAAAATACGCTCATAAATATACATGGAGGACTGACCATTACGATTCAAATCGTTAATTTAGGGTTTCCTTTGAAATCGAATTCGATGAAGAAACTGCTGCTGACATTATTTTTTTTTACCTCTGCCCTGATTTGTATAGCACAGGATGAGCTTGATGATGCCCTTGCCTTTCAATATTATCAGCAGGCACAATATCAGGAAGCTTCTCTCCTGTTTGAGAAGCTCTTTACAAAAACAAAAAGCGACACTTATTTTGATTTTTACTACAATTCGCTGATTAAGCTCAAAAAACTGGATGAGGCGGAGAAAATAGTTAAAAGGCTGGTACGTCAGAACCCTAAAAACTTTCATTACACGCTGGCAATTGCCCGGATCTATCAGGAAAAAGGAGAGGCGGATGCTGCAAATAAGATGTATATGGAGACCATAAACAATTTGCCTGCGGATGAATTTAAAGTAAGGGAACTTGCCAATCTGTTTTATGGTTTTCAGGCTTATGACCTGGCCATCACTACTTTTCTGCAGGGCAGAAAAATACTAGCCAATGAAAAGCTATTTACCTATGAACTCCTGACCATTTACCGGTTCAAGAAGGATAAGAATCTGCTTGTACAGGAATATATCAGTGCGCTTGCAAGTATGCCTGAAATGCTGCCTCAGGCTGAAAGTGTATTGGCTTCTGTCTTTGAAGATGGTGCGGATTACCAAATACTGCAGGTGGCTTTGTTAAAAAAAATCCAGAAAGATCCGCAAGCGGAAATCTATACCAAATTGCTCATATGGCAGTATCTGCAACAGCAGGAATACGAAATGGCACTCAGACAGCTGATTGCCCAGGACAAGAGGATCAAAGATGATGGTAGTATACTTTTCAATGCGGCGAATACATTTATTGCAAATAAGGCCTATGGTACCGCAATAAAGGCTTATGATTATCTTGTAGCCAAGGGCAGGGAACATCCTTATTTTCTGCCGGCCAAAGTAGAAATGATCGATGCGAAATATCAGCTTGCTGTATCTGGCCAGTTTGATAAAAAGGCCATAACTGAGCTTGCTGCACAGTATGAATCTATTCTGCAGGAATACGGCAGAACACCACAGACGGTATTTGCATTAAAAAAATGGGCAAATCTGCTGGCATATTATATTGGCTACCTCGATAGGGCTGAAAAGGCGTTGGAAAGTGCTTTGGCTATCCGCGGAATTCCTTCATCAGACATAGGCCAAATTAAGCTTGACCTTGGTGACATTTATATACTTACGCAACAACCCTGGGAGGCTTTTTTGATATATGAACAGGTCGCGAAACAATTTGAGGCGCAACCGATAGGCAATGAAGCTCATTACAGGTCTGCAAAGCTTTCCTTTTATCAGGGCAACTTTAAATATGCCAAATCTCAGGCTGATGTTTTAAAAGCCTCTACTTCACAGCTTATCGCCAATGACGCCCTCAATTTGAGTCTCCTGATATCAGATAATCTGCAGTCTCCTGCCGACAGCAGCTCACTTAAAATGTATGCAGATGCGGAAATGCTTCAATTCAGAAATCTCCCGGTCAAGGCACTCGCAAAGCTGGACAGCATTGAAATAGCTTTCCCAGGCAACAAACTTAATGATGATATTTTAATGGCTAAATCCAGAATATATATTAAAGGGAATGACATCGGCAACGCTGTTAAAGTGCTCAAGTTATTGACCGAACAGCAGGGCAGCAGTATATGGATGGATGATGCGCTGTTTACACTTGCTGATATCTATGAGAAAAACCTGAATGATAAT
>Ga0126314_10000329_pt1 | contig 23620 bp, 30 predicted proteins | sample Plot105B_FD_92535 | JGI IMG/M metagenome (GOLD analysis project Ga0126314, IMG submission 92535) | Serpentine soil microbial communities from UC McLaughlin Reserve, CA, USA - Plot105B | ecosystem: Environmental > Terrestrial > Soil > Grasslands | place: USA: UC McLaughlin Reserve, Lake County... | reverse complement strand
GCGTCCGCCGTCGCCCGATCGAGGGCCGTGGCGGATACGTCGACGGCGGTCACGCGCCAGCCCTGCCGGGCGAGCCAGATCGCGTCGCCCCCTTCGCCGCAGCCGAGGTCCAGCGCGGTGCCTGGACGTAGGCTTCCGACGACGTCGACCAGCACGGGGTTCGGCCTCCCGCTCCACACCCGCTCGCGCCGGCGGTAATGGCCCTCCCAGAACCGCTCGGCCTCCACGTCGCCGCGGCCTTCTTGATGCTCTGCGTGAAGTTCGTCGCTCAACGTTGCGTCTCCTCTGCGTTGCTCTGCTTCTTTGCCGTTTCGTGCCGAGGGCGGGCGAGGGCCGCACCCACGCTCCCGTAGCGCTCGGGCGCGGAGCGCATCAGTGCTACCATCTTCTCGGGTTTCATACCGCCCTCCTCCGCTCCTGGACGTTTTCGAGTCAGTGTACGCGCGAGGCTGCTAAGAACGAAGCTTAGAACAGCCACAAGCTTTCTAGCGCGACTTTTTGCGTGTCGGTCTCCCACTGCGACCCGCAAAAAGTCCCAAGGGCCTTCATAGAAGGTCTGACTGAGCGGTGTCTTACATGGCCAAGTGGCTAAAGTCGAGCTTCTACGCTCGACTTTAGCCATTTGAGAGCGAAAGGTGTAGGGTACGCCCGTCACCGCAATCAGCCAAAAAGAGGTGTCGAGTGCGTACCCTACCGCCCAAGATGGTACAGGCGTTGGCCCCTTTGCGCCACTTTTCTCTAAGCGCGTCTGGTGGCATGCCCAGATGCTCCTGGTCGGAGCCATCCTCGCTCCAGGTAGAAGGACCGTAAGTTCTGCTCTGCGCGCGATGGGCTTAGACCAGGAGAAGCGATTCCATCGCTACCATCGGGTCTTGAGCCGCGCTAGCTGGTCGAGTCGGGAGGCAAGTCGGGTCTTGTTGGGCTTGCTTGTAGAGGCGTTCGTGCCCGAAGGTGATCCTCTGATCGTAGGCATCGACGAGACACTCGAGAGACGCTGGGGCAAGAAGATTGCTGCCAAGGGTGTCTACCGAGACCCGGTGCGTTCCACCCACGAAACCTTCGTGAAAAGCAGTGGCCTCAGGTGGGTTTGCGTAATGTTGTTGGTCGATGTCCCTTGGGCTTCTCGAGTATGGGCCTTGCCCTTCCTCTCTGCCCTGGCTCCTTCCGAGCGTTATGCTACCCAGCGGGGCAGACGGCATAAGAAGATAACCGAGTGGGCCTGGCAGCTGCTCTTGGTGCTAAGGCGGTGGCATCCAAAACGAGAGATAGTGGCCGTAGCCGATCGTGCTTACGCTTCCTTGAAGCTCCTCAATCGCTGCCGACGCTTGAGAAAACCGATCACGTTCATCAGCCGTCTTAGGCTGGATGCCGCACTCTACGAGCCGGCTCCTGTGCGCCGTCCCGGACAGAGAGGGAGGCCTCGTCTCAAGGGTGAGCGTCTGCCAAATTTTTCGGTGGTGGCTGAAGAGCCGGACACCGTTTGGAAGCTCATTACGATCGCGAACTGGTATGGGAGCGGGGAGCGCATGGTCGAAGTCGCTTCAGAGACGGTCGTTTGGTACTCCACGGGCTTGTTCGCCGTACCCCTGCGCTGGGTCCTTCTCCGAGATCCGCAAGCAGAGTTCAAAACCCAGGCTCTTCTATGTACCAACCTTGAGGCTGATCCACAGAAGATCGTTTGTTGGTTTGTGATGCGCTGGCAGCTGGAAGTAACCTTCCAAGAGATGCGCAGGCATCTTGGGTTCGAGACCCAAAGACAGTGGTGGGATTTAGCGATCAGAAGAACTACACCGGCTCTGTTGGGACTGTTCTCGGTGGTCACTTTGTTTGCCCATCAGCGGATGAGGCAGGCGGCGGGCGCCTTTCGGCGTCAGGCGACCTGGTACCACAAGGCTCATCCGACCTTCGCTGATGCGCTTGGTTTGGTGCGAAAGGAGCTGTGGGCCCAGGAGCAGACTTTTCACGGGTTGCCTTCAGCGACCGACACGATAAAAGTCCCACGCGCCTTTGTGGAACGACTAACCGACGCAGTTTGCTACGCGGCGTGAATGGCTAAAGTCGAGAGAAGAGACTGTCTGAAAAGTAGCTAGAGGACCTCTCCAATGCGGTCATGGATGGCGCACAGTGTCAAGAGAAGGGTCTCGCGGCCTTGTTGTACCTGCAAATACGCACTTTTCAGAAGTGGAGCCGAGGGGATTCGAACCCCTGACCTCCGCCGTGCAAAGGCTGATCTGCATATTCTAGCCTGTCCTAATGCGTCCGGTTATTCCGCTATTTTGCAGGTCTTTTACACGGTTCTTGACGATAGTTCGTCCGGCACGTACTAGCGTGTATCAGCCCGGTTGCAGTACAGTTGCAGTACACTCCTGGTTTTCAGTTCGCGCTGGGGATGATGCTAAAGACGTCAGCGAGAGAGCGGGCGAGGCGGCGTAGGGCGTACCTTCCAGAAGCCATGAGGAAGGGCAAGCCCAGGATCAGGTACACGAGTAGGCCGCTCGCGAGCCACATGAGCGGTGTCACAAGCTTCAAAAAGAGCGCAGTGATCTCCAGCCGCGAAAGGACTCTCCCTTTGGGAGGTGCAGGGCCACTCCCATGAGCGAGATGGCAAGCGTCAGGCGCGCCGCTTGCTGCAGTATCGTCTACCTGGCTTCCCCAACCGGCGGGATCGAGCAGGCCAATCGCGAACGGCCCGAGCAGCACGCCCAGCAGCAGGGATACCAGGAGCTCCGAGAGAACGGCACGTCTAATCGTGCCAGAGAGCAGGAGGGGGAGCACGACCCCGTTGCGCCACACAAGGACCACGACACTGTAGCCCCGCAGCGGGTGGAGAAAGAGGAGAACGAGAAGCATCCCAAGCCCGCCGATTACGCCGAGACCGACGGCCTCGTTTTTTCCGTTTCAGCGGCGCTCGCTTCGGGTATCATGTTTCGTCAGTTGCTAACCACTCGAGGCTAGGAAAGACTGAGAGGGCCGAATAGCGGATGCGGCGCTCACCGAAGCGTGTGATCCCAAAAAAGGCGGAGTAATGGATGACAAACGGTACGTGATGGCCGTCGGCAGCGACGACGCGGGAGTGAACCTCAAGAACTTCATAAAGGAAAAATTGCAGAATGATCCGCGAGTGAAGGAAGTTCGCGATTTCGGTGTGGCGGACGCGAGCGACAAGACCGAGTACCCGATCATATGCATAAAAGCCGCCGAAGCGGTCGCCCGGGGCGAAGTCGACAGGGCCGTTCTTTTCGGCGGCACGGGCTTGGGCGAGGCCATATCCGCCAATAAGGTGCGCGGGGTGCGTGCCGCCGTCGCCCACGATCCCTATTCGATCGAAAGATCCATCCTGTCCAATAACTGTCAGGTGTTGTGTTTAGGGGAGCGTGTAGTCGCACCGATGCTCGCCGACCGCATAGTGCAACAGTGGCTCGGATACGAGTTCGACGCGTCCTCTCCGTCAGCCCACAAAGTGAGCCTCATAACCGGTTACGAAGAGCGCGGTAGCCTGTAAACGTGGCGAACCTCCCTATCTCGTCTCCGTCGTCCGGGCACGCGTAAGCTGGGCGGCGCCCAACGGGGCCGAGGATGGTTGAGCGGACCTTGCCAGTGCACATGGCTCATGGCGGACCGCCCCTGGGCACCATCCGCTCTGGGAAGAGTGGTCCCGACGAGGTCCTGCTCCCGGAACCACGATCTCGGGCCCCACACTCCTGACAGCGGGTTGCGCTGATACTGACCTGCCCTCAGGTCGGCGAAACGGGGGCCAGTCGGACCGATTGCTCAAGGGGGCTGCATAAAAGCATCATGCGATATGGGCCAACAACACTGATACTCGCTGTGAGTACGTCCCGTCCGGGAGGAATCCCGAAGTCCGCTCGAACCTCGTCCTTACCGTCGCCATTCGAAACCACCAGAGAGTGTACGCCGTTGGCCGTTCCGGCTTCTCCGGCATCCCTACCGAGTCCTTCTTGCGGATCAGGCCCAATCCCCTGCCGAAAAAGCGTGGTACGCTCGGGTGGAAGCCGCCCTCACCGACCGCGCGGCCAGGTTGGCACTTCGGATAAAGAGTGGCGTGCTATTCTTGCCGCGTGGCACGATTCCAGCCATGGACTTGAAGACGGCAGGACAAGCGAGGGTGAGCGTCGGCCGCCAGGGGAGGGTCGTCATCCCGGCTCGCGTCCGCTCGGAGTTGAGGATCGTCCTGGGGACGAGCTCGTGGCCCAGGTCGAGGAGTGGGTGTTCGTGGCGGGGCGAGTGGCGAGTCTCGTCGGCGGTTGTGCAGCGCAACGTGGCCCGCGAAACTGGTTCTTACTGGTGTAGCGTTGGGAGATGCTCGAGTTCGTTTTCAACTCGTTCGTGACGCTGCTGGTGGTCGTGGACCCCGTGGGCTGGCCCCGATCTTCGCGGCGCTTACCCAAGGTTATAACCGGTGAGTGGTAGTCTGCAACTCATTGCAGAGGGCGGAGCGTGTACACCCACGATTCTCTGAGCACCAAAGGCTGGGTTTCTTACTCGGCTTCGCCGGGCACGGGCTTGGTCTGCCCGTAGCCGACGATCTTGGCCCGAGTGTCCGCTACCTGCTCGGGGCTGAGGAGTATGGGTTCTCCGGCCAGTCTGGTACGGTAGTAGATCTCGGCCATCTCCTCCAGGATCTCGCTCACGGCGTAGGCCCGACTGACCGTTTCCCCCACAGCTATGGTCCCATGGTTCTGTAGCAGGCACACGGAATGGGAGTCCCCGAGCGCGTCACTGGCGTAACCGGCAAGTTCCTCGGTACCGTAGGTCGCGTACGGGGCCAGGGGCACCCTCCCTTCTTCGGAGAGGGCCGCTAGCAGATAATGGACCGGGGGAATTTCCAGCCCCAGGCAAGACAACGTGGTTGCATAGGGCGCGTGGGTGTGCACGACCCCTCCCACGTGCGGTATCGAACGGTAGAGACCCGTGTGCATAGGGACCTCGCTGGAGGGCTCCAAGGTCCCTTCCAGGGCTTCGCCGTCGAGGGTTACGAGCACCATGTCTTCGGGCTCCAGAACGTCGTAGGCTAGGCCGCTTGGAGTTATCAGGACGTTTCCCTCGGGGGTGCGGGCGCTGACGTTGCCCGAGGTCGTGGGCACGAGGCCTGAAGCGCTCATTTGGCGAGCGACCCGGGCTATCTCTTCGCGCAACTCTTGATGCTCCATGTTTGTCCTCCTAGTATCGTTCTCGCCTCTGACGGCCAAAGGGATCGGCCTGCCAGAGTCCCGCGACCCTCCTATGATGGTTTCCGCCAACCGGTGCTCGGGTCGCATCAAGCTTCCCTTCCCGTGGTTTTGGCTCCAGGGCTCGTGTTACCGGGAGTAGCGCTCCTTGCAAGCTACGGTAGTGTTCGAGGCGTTCGGAGTACTGGGAAGCCAGCTTCGGGTCAGGCTCGAACCGGATGTGCTCTCCTCCCGCCACTATGCCGTGACCGATACGGACCACCTCGATCGGGAACGCCGAGAATGTCGGCGGTTGGCCTCCTTCTAGGGCCTTATCTCGTACTTTATGCCCTCCTGATGGCCGTGCTTCTCTAGGGCTTCGAGCACGTTCTCAAGCGGCTCCACACCAGAGATGAACGCCTCGGCGTCGAACCGCAGTCCGTTCAGCAACTCGTACGCCAGACGCACTGTGTAAGGCGTATGGTGGAAGATGCCCCGGATAGTAAGCTGCGAATAGTGCAACAGTAGTGTGTCAACCGTGATCGTCGTCCCCGCGGGCGCTCCCCCGAAGAGCGTTGCGTCACCCCCCTTCCGGACCACTCGCAGGGCCTCCTCCCACACCTCCGGCAGCCCTACCGCCTCGATAACCACGTCCACCCCGCGCCCCTCCGGCGTCCATTCCCGCACCACTTGGGCACTGTCCCCGTCTTCACCGACCTCGACGGTCTCCTCGGCTCCGAGCCGTTTGGCGACCTCGAGCCGGGCAGCGCTTTTGTCTACGCAGATGACCCGGGTGCCACGCATGGTGGCCAGGTGCACGAACATTAGCCCTATCTGCCCGGCTCCAATGACCGCCACTCGGTCGCCCATGGCGATCGGGGTCCGCACCATCCCGTGCACGGCGCACGCCAGAGGTTCCAGCAGCGCCGCGCGCCAGTATTCCATGCCGTCCGGAATCTCGTAGAGATTCTGCTCCACTATCCGTCGCGGCACCACTATGTACTCGGCGAATGCTCCGTTCAGGAACTCAAGCTCCTCGCACATGGACTGCTCGTCGACCAAGCAGTAGTAGCAGTGGTTGCAAGGCGCGGTGTTGGCGGCTACCACCCGCATGCCGGGGTGCCAGCGCTCGACTCCTTCTCCCATCTCCTCGATAGTTCCGGCGAACTCATGGCCGAACGGAGACGGGGTCTCCTTGATGATCGAGGGGTGTCCTCGCCGGTAAGTCTTGACGTCAGTGCCGCAGGTTAAGGCCGCACCTATTTTAACGAGCACCTCGCCGGGGCCAGGCTCCGGATTGGGCACGTCCTCCATTCGCACATCTCCGGGTTCATAGAACATCGCTGCCCTCAAGAGTAACTACCTCCTGTGGTTCTGTCGGCCCGGCGAAAAAAGCCTGAACACTACTGACCGGTAGCCTCCACCTCTTGCTCTTCCAACGTGGCCTCGAGCGCTGGGAAGAGTGGCGCAAGCTTACCGTACAGCTCCTTGTAGACCTCGGTATAGAGGCGTTCGTATCGCGTGGCGCGTTCGTCGTCGGGCTCGTGGCGACGACTCTCGCCGGACATGCCGGCGGCAGCATCCCGGATGTTCGGGAACCAACCGATGGCAGCGGCGGCGTGCATCGCCGCCCCGAGGCTGGTCGTCTCCGTGTACCGGCAGACGTACACCGAGCGGCGCGTTATGTCGGCCACGATCTGGCAGAAAAGCGAACTGCGCGAGCCCCCACCCATGGCCAGAAACCGCTCGATGGGTTGACCGAGCGCCGTTTCGGCCTCGTCCGTCATAAGGCGCTGCTCGAAGGCGATGCCCTCAAGGATGGCGCGGAACATATGTGCCTTCCCGTGATGGCCCTGGAGGCCGAAGGCAACGCCTCGGGCCGTGGGATCCCAGTAGGGAGTCTGGGCGGCGTTCCAGTAAGGCAGGATAAACAATCCCTCGGAGCCGGGAGGAAGGGGCGAGGCCGCTGTCTCGAGCACCTGCTCGGCCGTAAGATCGAGGCCGAGATCGGAGGCGCGGATACCCCCCAGCTGTTCCACGAACCAGCTGACGATGTACGTGCCCCCCCTCAGTAACGTCTCGAGCGTATAGGTGCCGGGTATGGGTCCGGAAAGCGTGCGGAACTCACGTCCCCAGGCGTAGTGATCGCTGTAGGTGCCCGAAACGACGGCGGTACCTAGATTCAAATACGCGCTTCCGGGCGCGGTGACGTTGGCGCCAAGACCTGCGGCTTGACCGTCGCCGGCGCCAGCCACCACCGGCAGGCCCGCGGGAAGCCCGACCTCCTGTGCCACGTCGGAAGGGAGTTCGCCGAGAACCCCCCCTGGGGGCACCAGCTCGCACAACTGGCCCCGGTCGAGATCGAGCTCCGAGAGGATCTCATCTGACCAATCGAACCTCTCCATGTCCACAAGACCCAACGGATCAGCCGTCGCCCAGCTGGTTCGCCAGTTTCCCGTGAGGCGGTGAACGAGGAACCCGTGAACGTCCACGACCTTCGCCGAACGTTCCAGGAGTCCCGGCTCGTGGTCCCGCAGCCAGTAGAGCTTGTAGAGCGCTGGGGTCGGATCGGGGACCTTGCCGGTGATCCGGTGTATGCGCTCGGAGCCGTATTCCTTTACCTGGGGAGCCGAGCGAGAGTCCAGCCACATGATGGCTGGCCGGAGCGGCCGGCCATCCTCCCCCACGCAAACGAACGTCTCGCGTTGGTGCGTCAGCCCGATGGCCCCGATCTGACGTGAGTCGACAGCCGCAGCTGCCTCGCGAAGCGCGGTGACGGTGGACCGCCACCAGTCCTGGGCGTCTTGCTCGTGCCAGCCAGGCTTGGGTTTGGTCAGAGAAAAGGCGCACCGGCCCTCTGCGACCGAGTGTCCATCTTGGTCCCACACTACGGCCTTTGTGGCCGTGGTGGAGCAGTCTATGCCGATGACATACGTCGGTGAACTCATGTTAGGCCATGCCCTTGAAGCTGGCAGCCTTACTGTCCGCGCCCTCCTTCATGTTCTTAGCGGTGGTGGCGATGTCTTGCGCCTCGGTTACGAGCTTGCCCAACTCGACCGCAAACACGTCGTTGGCAATCTCGACCCACGCAGGCAAGTGGGGTTCCGTCCCCATGCGCGTCTTGATCGCCCTCTCTTGAACCGGGAAGTGTTGAGTCAACCCTCCGGGTTTCTCTTTCTCCTTGATGCGCGGGTCGTCGAAGGTGGACTGCCGCATGGGTGAGGCGCCACCTCCCAGGAGCGAGCCGCGCGTCTGGACGTCGCTCGAGGTCGCCCATTGCAGGAACACCCACAGCGCATCTTTGTTCTTGGAGTACGCGGACATGGCGTAGACCGAGCCTCCCTGGTGAGCGATGCCGGGAGTCTCCTCATACCCCGACTCCTCCGAAGACCGCAGGGCTTTCTCTTTCGGCGGATCGGCAGGAGAGACCTTCTCCACCACCACCGACTTCTCCGGTGTGTTGTAAAGTGGGAAGAACTCTCCCCAGGAAGTGTAGATTCCTCCCTTACCCTGAGCGAAGGCATTGGCCTCTCCCGACCAATCCCACGTCGTCGCTCCTGGTGGCATGTAGTTCTTGAGTTCCATAAGGTACTCGAGTGCGGCGATGCCGTTCTCATCGTCGACCACACACTCGCCGTCCGGGTTGAAGACCGAGCCCCCATGGGACCACAGCCAGGCGGTCCAATCGCACTCGAGGCTATAGTGACCGGATTTGATTTGCCCGACAGTCCCGTAGGTTTCGGGGGCTCGGTCTTTATTGATCTCCTCTATCACTTCGAGGTATTCATCCATCGTCTTGGGCACGGAAAGGCCCATCTCGTCGAAGATGTCCTTCCGGTACATCGTGATGAAGATCGGGATGTCCGCCGGAATCCCCACCGTCTTGTCCTGGAATGTTGCGACGTGTTGAACGAGTGGTTCGAGGAAATCGTCCCAGTTGTAGTTGGGGAACCGAAGGTCCGGCTTCTGCTCGTCGTACTCCCTGGGATCTATGGTGTCGTTCTTGAAGCGGGCGATCCACGCTTGGTCGAGGTAATACATATCGTATTGCCCCTGCTCACCGGAAGCGTCGACGGAGATCTTCTGAAGGACCTGGTCGAGCGGCAAAAGCTCCCAGTCAATGTTCATCCCGGTTGCTGGCTCGAACTCTTCTTGCGCCATCGAGAGGATGGCACGGCTAGGCGGGGTTGCTTCGGATATGAGCTTGAGGGTGGTACCCTTGAACTGACTGCCTACGTCCTTGAGCCAGTTTTGCACCTCTTCAGGGCCACCTCCTAACGGGGCGCCTCCTCCTTCCTCTTCACCGCCACCGCAGGATGCCAGAAGCGTTGGACTGAAGCTGGCGGTGATCCCCAGGTACCCCAGGCGACTCAAAAACTCGCGACGGCTTAGACGTCCTCGCCGCAATTCATCACAGAGACGAGCTATGGCTTTCTTCTCTTCTGCCTCACGCGATGTTCCAGTCACGTAAAATCTCTCCTTCCGGTTTATTCCTCTCCTACCCTATTTACAGGAAGACAATTACTTCAAGGAGCCTCCTTACCATTTCGCACTTGGCCGACAAATCGAACCGCCCTCCTTGGCAGTTTCTCTACTCGCGAAGTCCACCTAGGGTAAGCCCGCGCACGAGGTGGTGTTGGACGAAGAGGATAAACAGGAGAGTCGGGATCATCGCTGTGCTGCCGAGCGCCGCGAGATATCCCCACTCGGTTCCGTAGGAAGTGACGAAGGTCGAAGCAGCAACAGGCATGGTCCGTGAGTGATCACCGCTCAAGACCAGCGCGAACAGGAACTCGTTCCAGGCGAAGATGAAGGCAAGTATCGCCGTGGCAGCAAGCCCAGCCCACACGTAGCGCAAAGCGACCATGCGGAATGCTTGGAAGCGCGTGGCGCCGTCGACCAGGGCTGCATCGTCGAAGTCGCGCGGTACGTCGTCGAAGAAGGATTTCATAAGAAGGACGCCGAGCGGGAGGTTCATCGCGACGTAGATAAGGATGAGCCCCAGCCGAGTGTCCAGCAACCCGGCGCTTTGGTACATCAGGTAGAGTGGGATGGCTACCGCAACCGGCGGCATCATCCGCGTAGAGAGGATCCAGAACACTATGTGTACCTTCCCGCGGATATTGAAGCGGGAGAGGCCATACCCTGCCATAGCTGCGAGCACCGTAACGATCAGGGTGCTCACCAGGGCGGCAATAATCGAGTTCATGAGGAAAGGTACCGAGTAGTAGGAGCCGCCCCCCTCGCCTGTGACGGCTCCCGTTGACTGAATCTCTTGCGTCACGTAGGACTCGCCCAGCAAAACCGTACGATACCAGCTTAAAGTTGGTTCGAACCCCGTATAGACGGGGGGCGAGTGGAAGATCTCCCCGAACGGTTTCAGTGAGGAGAGGAACCACCAATAGATCGGAAACAAAAAGAAGAGGGTCACTATGCAAGATCCAAGAAACATCAAGACACGCCCGAGGCGAAAGCGCTTCCTGATCGCATTTACGCCGTTCTTGTAAGCCGCAGAGGCTATCGCTACCACCTCAGCTGGAATACGCGGATCAGTACATTGCCGAAAACTACCATTATCACCAGCATGAAAAGGCCCAGCACAGAACCGTAGCCCCAGTTAGTGTATTGGAAGGTCGCCAGCCAGTCGTAGTATGAGAGTACCTCGGTGCGTCTACCTGGACCGCCGGCGGTCAGGATGTATACGTAGTCGAAGCTCTTGTTGAAAAGGTCTATGACGCGAAAGAGGACTGCGATCACCAAAACAGGCATGAGCATCGGTAGCGTTAGGTAGCGGAATCGCTGCCAGGCGTTCGCTCCATCTACCATAGCTGCTTCGAAAGGATGCCGTGGTAAGGAGCGTAGACCCGCAAGGATGATCAAGGCCATGAAGGGGGTCCACTGCCAAACGTCTGGCAAAAGGATGGCCGCCATCGCGTGCTTCCCTTCGCCGCCGAGGAACGGCTCCTGCGGTGTCAGCAAACCGAGCTTGTAGGCGTAGTAGGAAATCACCCCAAAAGAGTCGTGCTCCATCAGCTGGAACATCAAGGCGACCACCGCCGGTGGCACTACCATGGGCAGGACCATCGCGGTGCGGAAAAAGCCGACGCCAATCGGATCTTGGTTATACAGAAGGGCTATGCCGAATCCGAGGACGAGCTCGATCCCCAACCCTAAAGAAACGTACTTGAGTGTTACGGCCAAGGCGTTCCATACCCTTGGATCCTCGAACAACATGACCCAGTTCTCAAGTCCCGCGGGGACGAACTTACCACTCTGAATATTGAACGTGAAAAAGCTCCGGTAGACGGCAAATAGAAAGGGGAAGATGCTGAAAGCAGCTAACCAGAGAACCGCCAGTATCAGCCACGGAGTTGGCCCATCCCATATCTCCCCCGCCCTCCTTAGATGCGAGGGCTTGTCAGGCGAGTGCCGCCCCGTGACCGCCCGGCTCATTCTAATTGCACCCCACCCAGTACCAGAGAACTGCTTTGATCAGCTCTCGACGACTGCCAATCCTTATCACAGTTGTTTTGTGACGTTCCCACACTATCAAAGCGACTTGCCGTATGCAAGCGCGCTGAACACTGTTCGCTGGAGAGGTTACTGATAGTATTTGTTGCTGTCACCGGTCGCGTCTCTCCGGATTTTTTCAAGCTTTTTGACGAAGTCCACCAAGCCAAGGATAGTGTCAACGTGGGTCTCCTCATCCGGCGTGCTATCCGGGCTATCTTTCATGCGCAACTCTTGATGTTCTATGCTCGTCCTCCTTCTCTAATCGTCGCCACCTACGACGGCGTAAAGGCGACCCACCTTTAGGGGGCTTGCTTTCGTTAACTACGCCTCGTCCCCGAAGAACGTGTCCCAGGGTATATCGAGGGGCGCATTCAAGGCGACAACCGCGTGCAGGTGCCGCATCAGCGGGAAGTCTTCGGATTCGATGATCCCGTGCTCTGTGAGCTTGGGCAGCGCGCCGCCTATGACCTCGATGGCCGCCGCCCCCTCCAGCGTGACCCCCGGCATCCGCTCGCGCGCGTCCGAGAAGCGCAGCCCGCTACCGACGAGCCGCCCCACCTTCACGTTGCGCCCGCCCATGCTCGTGACGAACATGTCCCCGACGCCGGGAAGCCCGTAGGGCGTCTCTGGCCTGCCGCCCAACAGCTTCATGAACTGCCCGAGCTCTCGCGCCGCCTGCCCGAAGAGCGCCGCACCGTAGTTGTAGTTGCGGTACCTTGCTTCCGACTCGCGCTCACGGTCCAAAATGCCCTCCATGAACCCAAGTCCGAGGGCGTAGCAGTTCTTGGTCGCCGCGCACACCTCGACGCCAATAAAGTCTGTGTTGGTCCAGACGTGATAGTAGTCGGTGCGGAAGGTTGCGGCTAGCTGCTCCAGGACGTCCGCGTCGCCGCTCGTGAACACGACGCAGGTGTCGCGTCGCACGGCCACCTCGCCGGCTATAGACGGGCCGCCGATGGCCGACCAGGAGACCTGCTCGCGCAGGTCGGGCGGCACCTCTTCGGCCAGCACCTCAGGCAGGATGCGTAGGTCGCCGTTCTTTTCGGCTTCCATCCCTTTGGCGATGGAGAGCACCATCATGCCCGGCTTCAAGAGCGACGCGAACTGCTTGCCTGCCCAGCGCACCCCGAAGGAGTTGACCCCACTCATGGCGATCTCCGCACCCTCAAAAGCCTCTTCGGCCTCCTCGAGCTGGTAGGCGCGTACCGTCTCGGGGACCTTGAGGTCGAGGTTGGGATGCACGCCGGTGGCACGAATACTGTCGATGATGCCGCGGTCGAGGTGGGTGCCCACCAGCCGCACGTCGTGGCCGTTGTCGACCAGCGGGAAGGTGAGTGCCGTCGCCATTACGCCCGCCCCCAGAACGCTCACTGTCGTCATCGCTGTTTACCCTCCTGATCGCCGGAATAAGACGCCTCAAGATTCCAGATGTGTATCTCCCTTCTCGAAGTTACAAACGAAGATCCGAACCCCTTCCCGCCCTCCTAGAGCCCATCGGCAAGCCTTCCCAGGTTGCCGTGCACGTCCTGGATGGGCTCTGCAACCTGTCCGATAATGACGTGCGCCGAGCCGGTGATGAGGACAATCTTGCCGGGATCGACGACGCCGAGCCCCACCGCTCCCATGAACGCGTCAACGCCCCCTTCGGCCAGGGGCGTGCCGGGCCTGAGGCCTAGCTCCTCGGCCACCTCCTCGCGCAAGCCCCCGACAACCTCTCCCGTGTCGAGCACCCTTGGGGGGAACTTCTCGAGCACGTCGTCGAGGCCAACGGCGTCGTAGAGACTCTCCGGCCAGCCGCCCTCGTCGCGGTCGTAGTACCAGCGTGTGGAGGTGTTGCTGATGGACGCCGTCCACTCGCCGGTGAGCTTGTGGGTCATCCAGTCCTGATACTCGCAGACGCGCTTGGCATTGTTGTAGGTCTCCGGCTCGTTCTCCTTAAACGCTTGGTGTGAGTTACACGGTGAAGATTTGAGCGGAAGGTGCCCACGCTCTAGAGTCAGCTTGCCACCCGATCCCGAAGGGAAAGGAGCCGACTCCTCATGGTTGACGTGGACACCTTCCTCACCACACTTTACGTCATGGTCGACGACTTTTGCCAGTCCCGCGTGCCGAAAAGGAAGCCCGGTCCCCAAGCCTCCCTCTCCGCAAGTGAGGTCATCACCCTCTCCATCTTCGCCCGCTGGTCGAGATTCTCCAGCGAGAGGGACTTCTACCGCTACGCCCAGACCAACCTGCGGGACGCCTTCCCTACCTTGCCCGACCGCTCGCAGTTCAACCGCCTCTCGCGTTTTCACACAGAATTCCTCGAAGCCTTCGTGTTGCATCTGGCGGCTCTTCTTGTGCAGACGCGAAAGTGCCCTTACGAAGCGTTGGACAGCTCGGCGATGCCCGTCCGGGACGCCAAGCGTCGGGGGACAGGATGGCTGGCCGGGTATGCTGACATCGGTTGGTCCAATAGCCTGGGTTGGTACGAGGGCTTTAGCTTGCTCGCCGCGGTCGATCCCTACGGAGTCATCACGGGCTTTTGCTTCGGAGCTGCTTCCACTGCCGACCAGCACCTAGCGGAGACCTCCTTCGCCGTGCGGCATCGCCCTAACCGAAGGCTTTTGAGCGTGGGCTCGGCTGCCGTGGGACCCTATATAGCCGATAAGGGTTTCGAAGGACTCGAGAACCACCGCCGCTGGCAAGAGCGCTACGGAGCACAGGTCATCCATCCGCCCAAACGAAACTCTCGCAAGCGAAGCTGGTCTAAGCGCTTGAGGGAGTGGGTTGCCGGGATACACCAGATCGTGGAGAGCGTCTACGACAAGCTCTTCAACACCTTCGGTCTGTGGCGGGAGCGGCCCCATGAGCTTCAGGGTTTGCGAGCGCGGTTGGCGGCGAGGGTTGCCCTGCACAACTTCTGCATCTGGCTCAACGATCAACTCGGTCGTCCCCGGCTGGCCTTTGCCGACTTGTTGGGATGGTGAGCTCACAATTCACACCAAGCGTTTAAGCCACAGCGCCTTGGAGGGCATCCACTCGGCGGAGACCGCCCCGTAGCCGTTGTACTTGAGCGCAGGGTCGCCCGTCTCGCCGATCCTCCTCGCCTGGTCGGCGGCGCGCACGTCTATCCAGATGATGGCGGGCCGCATGTGGCGGTCCTTCTCGTCCATCGCGACGACCGTGCAGCTCGTGGTGTCCAGGGAGATGCCCGTGATCTCCTGGGGCGAGACGCCGCTCTCGCTCATCGCCTGCGCACTGCGGCCACCAGGGACGACCACCACTCGTCCGGGTCCTGCTCGGCCCAGCCGGAGCGCGGGTGCTCGACCGCGTACTCCTCGCTGGCGAAGACGACTGGGGGGCCTTCCCTGTCGAAGATCCCGACCCGCACGCTCTCCGTCCCGCCGTCGATACCTAGTAAGTATGGACCCTCAGCCACCACTATTCTCCTTTCTCGCATGCCCGGCCATCAAGGAAAGCACCGCCGGTGACCGGGACCGTTTAGCCACGCCTCCTGCTTCCGGGAACTCGGATGCTTCGTCTCTGCTGGTCGGCACCACTTCTCCTCGTCTGACCCGGCAGCGAAGATTACTCGGGCCTAAGCCCTGGTAGTAAAGCCGAGCGAATTGAGCATCCTGGCCGCCACCCGTAACCAGATACCCGGGCATTCCCGCAGCCTTCAAGATGCCCGTGGACGGCGGGAGTCTTCCACGCACTACCATTGAGCTGCTCGACAGCTCCTATGATGCTACATCACGAGCCCAGAAGCCACCCGGTGCGAATAGTTCGTCGACACACTCGGCAAGGATGCCGGTTTCGGTGGCGAGGTCCAGGATGGTGTACCGACGCCGGATCATCTGCGCTCTGGAGTACGTTGCCTCGAACTCCGCCCAGCTCAACCCGATCTCGGACGGGCTGGTGGGACACCCGGCTGCCTGCAGCATCGCCCGCAACTGGTCAGCCGTCATCAACTGCCCCGCTACCCGCTCGCGCTGCTCCGGCCAGCGCTCACGGAGCAGCGCGAGCCGTTGCGCAAGCTGATCGGCGCTGATGTATTTGGCGAGGCTCTCGGTGACGGCGTTCTCGACCAGCCCCGGGATCGTGTGCGCCGCTCGCACCGCTTGCTCCACCTCCGCCCGGGTGGGCCAAGTGCGGCAGACCGCCTCGATATCCAGGGTGCTCAGGTCGCGCTGCAGCACCCGCTCGTATAAGGCGGCGATCGCGACCGAGCCTACCCCGACCTTGAACCCGTGGGAGAGCGGTGGTTCTCCGTGATCGCCGTGACCCAGCCCCTCCATCTCCCATAGATGGCTGAACTGGTGCTCGCTGCCGGAGGCCGGCCGGGAAGACTGGTGGGCCTGTATCCCCAGTCCGGACATGATCAGGCCCTCGATGAGCTGTTCTGTCGCCTGCCGATCGCCAGCATGGAGCTCGTTTGGTTTCCCGGTCCACTCGCGCAAGGGATCCTGCACCAACGACCAGACCTGAGGCTCGATCTTCTCGACTTCCAGCGCATCGGCGATCAACCAATCGGCACCCGCCGTCACCTTGCCCAAAAGATCGGCATAACCAGAGGCCGTCATTTTGGGAGGGGCGTGTACTAGGACATCGAGATCGGCCAGCACCGCTTTCGGTGCTGGGCAGGTCATCGTCTGCTTATACCCTTCCTTGGTAATCGACGCGCCAAACGCCGTATAGCCATCCATCGACGCGGCGGTGGCGACGACCATATAGGGTCGATCGCACTCGTAGGCTGCACGCTTGACGATATCGTTGAGGGTTCCTGAGCCGACGGCGACCGGGATGGTCTCATGAACACGAAGCGCTTCCGCGAGCGCCACGATGTTCTGATAGTCGGCGTACAAGGTCGGCTGGCCGGGAAAGACGTACGGGTCGACCAGCGTACGCCCGGCCTCCTGAAGGCGCTGCCGCACCTCCTCGCCCGCGACCGCGAACGTGTTCTCGTCCGCGACGACGACAGCCGGTTGGTCGCCAAAGCTCTGCCCGAATACCTCGTTGACCGAGGTGAGCATCCCTGCACCGATCGTGACGTTCTGCGTATCGGTTGCGTCACGCAACGCCGCATTGATCCGCTCGTCATCCATGTGCCACCTCCCGTGCATATGCTCCTGCAACTGCCCAGTATGCGCCATCCGCAGCAGGGACTCCTGCACGCTTCACGGCTTCTTCGAGGATCGCGGGTACCCCGCGCATCGGGTCAACTGCTGTGACGGACTCTCTAGAGAGGCATCCTGGCGTGCGGTGAACGACTCCAGAGACCACGTGCCGCCTCGATGCTGGCCAGGTAGTGGGAGAAACCTTCTTCGTACAGGTCCGCTACCTCCTCGTCGGGTTCGACGTAACCTTCGGGACGCGTCCACTCGGCGCGGTCGAAGTCCTGTTCGGCGGCGATCAGAGCCGCCATCGCGGCGCCCCTCGCCCCAACTTCGGGCTTGCGCGCGATCCTTAGTGGCTTCCCCAGCACGTTGGCGAGGATCTGGCACCACGCCCGGGACTGGGTGCCACCGCCGCAGATCGCCACCTCTCCCTCCAGCCCTGCGGCTCTCGAACAGTGCTGGGCGGCGTACGCGACTCCCTCACACACTGCGCGCACTATGTCGTCGCGCGTTGTGCCGAGGTTCATGCCGGATGCCTGCCCGCGGGCGAAGGGGTCTACGAAGGGCGCGCGCTCGCCCGACGACGAGAAGAATGGAAGTACCGTTACACCCCGCGCCCGGGGTGGGCTATCGGCCAGGATGTCCTCGAGCTCCACATGGTTCGCGCCGAACAGGGAGAGGACCCAGTCGAGCGAAGCGGTGCCTACCATAGCTGGCATGGCCCGCAGCCATCTGTCCGACTCCAGGGCGCACAGCGTCTGGCCTCCCGGCTTGTCATCACCGGGCTCGGGCCGGTCCGTGAGCACCTGTCAGGCCAGCGTGGTGCCGAGGATGATCACGCCTTCCCCGAGCTGGGTCACACCGGCGCCGATGGCTGTGCCCGGAAGGTCGAACGGCGCGTTGTGCACCGGGGCACCCTCGGGGAGTCCGGTCAACTCCGCTCCTCTCGTGTTCAGGGGACGCATGGGCCCCGGCGAGGAGTCTCTTCCACCATTCTCCTTTCCTTTGCCCGCGGGTCGACGTGGCCTGCCGTGGTGGCCTCCTCATGCATCCTCCCAGCCGAACTCTTCCCATAGGCGAGAGGGAACGAGTTGATCTATCCTCTTCAGGGTGTAGTCTGGGAAGTTCTCTTCTGTTTCCGCTGCCAGGTCTTCCACCGTCGTCTCGCCGGTCAGGACCACGGCGGAGGGCATCCCGGCGTCGAGCGCCATGCGGATCTCGGTGTAGAGCCTGTCACCGGTCATTACACAATCTTTGGCTTCGAGCCCTATCACGTTCATTATGGTTTCGAGCATGATCGGGTCCGGCTTGCCGACGTTCACTTCGCATTTCGCCCCGGTGCACGCCTCTATCGCGCCAACGATAGCCGCCGCGTCCGGCTCGCCCCGGCCGCCAGGTAACGGGCAGTAGCGGTCCGGGTTGGTGGTCACGAGACGCGCCCTCTTGTGAAACCAGATCGCATCGAAGGCGGTCTGCAGCTTGCGGTACTCGAACGTGCGGTCGTAGCTGGCGATCACGATGTCTATCTCCTCGGGATCCTCCGACATCCTGATGCCGGCCTCCCGCAACGCGTTCTTGAGAGGCTCCTCGCCGATGGTGAATACCGTGGCGTCCGGGTGATTCTGGAGCAACCACTGCGTCATGGTGACGACTGTGTTGACTATCTCCGAAGTTGGCGTCGGTAGCCCCAACTTCGTCAGCTTGTCCGCGTACATCTGCTGGTCGCGGGTGGGGTTGTTGGATAGGAAGACCACCCGCTTTCCGAGTTCCCGCAGCTTCAGGACTAGGCGTTTGGCACCGGGCAACAACTCGTTCCCCAGGTATATTGTCCCGTCGAGATCGAAGATGTAGCCCTCGTAGAGCCTGTCCGGAACCTCCAGGAAGGCGGAGGGGTGGACTCCGCTACTCTGCGCCATGCAGCCTCCTCAGCCCGAACCCTAAGCCTTGGTCTCGTGGTAGCGGCGGTCGATCTCCTCCATCTTCGCGACCTTTCGGGCCGAGCTGCCGCCCGAAAACTCCGACTCCAGCCAGGCGTCGACGATGGTCTTGGCGAGCTCGGGGCCGATCACGCGTTGGCTCATCGTCAGGACCTGGGCGTTATTGGACTTCCTCGCCCGCTCGGCCGAGAAGACGTCGTGGCACTGCGCGGCGCGCACGCCGGACACCTTCTTCGCCGTGATGGACATCCCGATCCCTGTCCCGCAGCACAGGATGGCCCGCTCGTGCTCTCCTCTAGCGACGGCCTCGGCAACCTCGACCGCCACGTCCGGGTAGTCCACCAGAGCCTTGGAGTGGGCGCCGAAGTCTTTGACCTCGTAGCCCTTGTCGCGCATATGCTGGGCTAGAATCTCCTTGAGTTCGAAGGCCGCGTCGTCGGCCCCAATCACGATACTTGACATCTCCAGAACACCTCTGTGTCTCACTTTTTGTGTCATATCCAGGGACCAAGCCAAAGTTGATCCAGCCCCTCTAGCGTCTTATGGACGCTGTGCTTCGTAGCGTTGTTCCGTGCAACCTTCTAACCGCACCTGTACGGGCTCGCAGCTCGGTGCAAGACCTGCCCCAGCACTGCGTTTCCATGGCTGGCCACCCACCATTTTTCCGCTACTCGGCTGCAGTCTCGGAGGCTTCCGCATCTCCCTGCGGGACAAATGATAACTCACATTACGTCCGGTGGCGACAGGCTCGCCTGGGTTGAAATGATTGCCGTCGTGCCCGTGGTTTACTGATCTATCACCCGTGCGCATTCCCCTGTCAAACCTTTGTCTCCTTTGTCGCACGCCGCCGGAGCGGCTGCTGCTCAGGTGAGCAGCGCTCACCTGGACAAACTGCGAGAATGCTCCGTTCCCGTTGAGGTTGTGCCGCTGTAACGGCCGCTCGACGACCGTGTGGCGCGTGCGGAGCCTTTCGACTTCTCATCCGGAATGCCGTCTTCGCCTGCCTTTCGGAAGAAGGCTGGGCTGGGCGCCGTATTGATGAGCACGGGTCCGCGTAACTCCGTGCTCGTCGCCGACCTCTCAGGTCATCAGCAAGCCGCCGTTCACCGCGACGATCTCACCGACCAGGTAGTTCGCATCGGGGGAAGCCAGGAACGCCACCACCCCGGCAACCTCCTCCGCCGACCCTTCCCTTCCCAGGGGTATCGACCTCGCCTTCTCCTTCCGACTTTCGGGTGAACTGAACCTGTCGTGGAAGGGCGTTGCTATGCGCCCGGGCGAGACCGCGTTGACCAGGATGTCCTGCGGAGCGAGCTCCTGAGCCATCGCCCGGGTCAGGGATTCTACGCCGCCCTTGGCCGCCGCGTAAGCGACCGAGCCGCCTCCGGCCTTGGTGGCGATGGACGAGATATTTACGATCCTGCCCCCACCCCGTCGCCTCATAAGCGGCAGGGCAGCTCTCGAGCACAGGTAGACGGACTTGAGATTGACGTCTACGGTGCGATCCCACAGCTCCTCGGTAGTCTTTTCCAAGGTCGCCCTTTCGACTATGGAGCCCGCGTTATTCACCAGCACGCTCAGGCTTCCGAAGCGCTCGTCGATCTCTTCGGCTATCCTCTCCACGTCCTCGGCGTCGGCCACATCGCCCCGGAGGAGAAGCGACTCCCTGCCCAGGGCTCCGACCCTTTCTGCCACCTCTCTGGCCTCCGTTTCGCGGCGGTTGTAGTGGACGACCACGTCACAACCCCGCTCTGCGAGCTTTAGGGCCACCGCGCGACCGATCCCCGTGCTGCTGCCGGTTACCCACGCTACCTCTCCGGAAGAAGTCAAGCTCTTCACCCCCAACGAACTCGCGTCCTCTGCTCCGTCTAATGTCCTGCCAATTGGTAGGCGCAGCGTCATGCTAACCTTAGCCAAAAAGGGAAGGCACGGCAATGCCTAAACACCGCCTCCGGGCGGCGATGTTGATCGTCATAGGGGTCGTCGCCATGGCCTGCGAGGAAGGTCAGGTGCAGCAGACCGATCCGGAGCAACAAGGATCCGGCGTGAGTGGAGCCCCCAGATCGGAGAAAGTAGGCGCCGTCCGCTACGCGGAAGCCACCGCGCTGGTCGAAGCCGGCAACGCCGATGCGCTAGACCAGACGAAACAGAGCGCGGCGTGTGCCACGAGAGAGGGCAGGAGCCCCGACCGCAGCGCACGGATCGGGGATTTCATCCCACCGGACAGCGTGCGGGATTACGAAATCTTCGATCTGGCAGGGGATCAGGAACGTGCTGGCCGAGAAGGCGCCAGGGTCGCCGAGCTTCTGGTGGATACGCGGACGAACAGCAAAGCGAACTACGCCCTCATCGCGAGGGAGTTAGTTCATCTCCAGTATATGCGCGTACAAGAAGATCCACACTACCCTGTCGAACTGCTGGCAGTTGTCGTTCCTCGAGGCAGTGGCTAAACACCATGTGTCCACCTACGCTAAAATTCTCTCTAACGTTGGCGCCAGTGTGAACTTCATCTGTCCCTCCTCCTAGGGCCTAGCTGTGCCGAAAGTAGTAGGGTGGGCTAGATGTGTGTTGCGTGGATCCGAGACCAGATAGAAAGGGGGCCATCGTAGTCTCCCCTCACCAAGGAGCGAAAGATGGCCCAGCCCAACCATACCCCACGCCTCGCCGAGACAGAAGAGGCCGTGATCGTGTTGTTCTGCCTCGTGGACGAGGCCTACCGCATCCTCAACCCCAGGGGCGACCGCTACGAGGCGCTCAAGCGGCTCTCGGACTCGGAGGTCGTCACCCTCGCGCTTGTTCAGCAACTGCGGGGCACGGAGAGCCAGCGCTCGTTTTTGCGCGACGCCGAGCGGTTCTTCTCCCACCTCTTCCCCGGCGTGGTCGGCCTTGCGCCCTCCTCGCTGCACCGGAGGGTGCGCAAGCTCAGGCGCTTCCTGGAGCCCCTGCGGCGGGAGGTGGCGGCGGGGCTCTGGTCGGCGAACCCGAGACATTGCTCGTCGACTCGACGCTACTTTCGGTGTTGCACCCTAGGCAGGTCAACCAGGGCTCGGGCTTTGCGGGGGCGGCGTGGGCGAGGTGGGGCTCCTTTTCGGTCTACGGGGTGAAGGTGCACATGCTCTGTGCCACCAAAATGGGGTTCCTCTCTCCTACGAGCTGACCCCCGCAAACGTCGCGGACGTCTCCCTCACCGAAGAGCTCGTCACCGGGGCGGCCCTTGGGGATGGGGCGGCGAGGAGGCTCTTGGGGGACCTGGCCTACCGGAGCGAGGGGTTGAGGGAGGCCCTGGCCGAGGTTGGCATCCTCCTGGTGACGGAGCCATCCGAGCGGCGGCGCGGAGTGAGACAACGCATAGAGATCGCCATCTCCAGCCTCAAGAGGGTGCTCGGCCTGGGCGAGACGTTGGCGACCACACTGGTAGGGCTGGCCACCAGGATCGCGGCGAAAGTGGCGGCCTACACCTACGCCTTCGCAGTCAACCGGATGTTGGGGCGCCCTCAAGGTCGCGTCAAGGAGCTGTGGGCATGAACCTGACAACACACATCTAGTCCTCTGTCACAGATATGTTGAGTAGGAGAAAGCGAGCAGATATCCTCATTGGCACCAAGCCAACGGGGGTTCTCTCGCTATGTACAAGAAATACATCGTCCGCCTCACCCAAGAGCAACGCACCCAGCTCGAAACGCTCGTACGCAGCGGCAGGACTCACGCCCGAAAGCTGCTCTACGGGCGCATCCTGCTCAAGGCTGACGCTGACGGACCCGACCACTGGACCGACGAGAAGATCGCCGAGGCTTTGGAGGGCTCCACCGCCACGGTGTCACGGGAGCGCAGACGCTTCTGCGAGGAGGGGTTGGAGGTGGCGTTGATGCCCAGGAAGCCCGGCAGGCCCAGGAGAAGGGTCCTGGACGGTCGAGCCGAGGCGCACTTGGTAGCGCTCTCTTGTTCGGAACCTCCCGAGGGAAGAGAACGTTGGTCGTTGAGGCTGCTTGCCGATCGGATGGTGGAGCTGGGCTACGCGGATGAGCTCTCCTACGAGACGGTGAGGCGCACGCTCAAAGAAACTGTCTCAAGCCTCACCTCAAACGTCAGTGGGTGCTCCCTCCGAGGAAGAGCGCGGCTTTCGTGTGGAGGATGGAAGAGATTCTGGACCTCTACGAAGAGCCTTACGACCCCCTGCGACCGGTGGTCTGCTTCGACGAGAGGCCCTGCCAACTCATAGGCGATGTGAGAGACCCCCTGCCGATGAAGCCGGGAGCAATCGAGCGCTTCGATTCGGAGTACGAACGAGGAGGGCTCTGCTGGGTTCTGATGAGCTTCGAGCCCTTGGGTGGCTGGCGAGAGCTGGTGGTGACCGAGCGCCGAAGGAAGCGAGAGTTCGCCCTGGCGATGCGACGCCTAGCAGAGGAGCACTACCCACAAGCCGAGAACATCCGAGTGGTCATGGACAACCTCTCGACTCATAGTGGTGCGGCCTTCTACGAGAACTTCTCAGGAGAAGATGCTCGCAAGTTGGCTCGAAGGATCGAGTTTTGCTACACGCCAGTACACGGCTCATGGCTGAACATGGTCGAGGTGGAGATCTCTGTGTTGGTGAGGCAGTGCCTCAAGCGGAGGTTGGCGGACATGGAGAGGCTGGAGCGAGAGGCTACGGCTTGGTGCACCGAGCGCAATAGGGTCGGCGCGAGCGTGGATTGGCGATTCAAGGCGGAGGATGCGCGCATCAAGCTGAGCAGTCTATACTCATCAATGAAAGAGTGACAGAGGACCAGGTTTACACATGGCCTGACCCCGTTTTCTGTACCAGGTGCTATGAGAGTGTGAGTACCGATTCTAGCTCCTCTGGCTTGCCGCTGGCATCCTCCACCTTCCTGGCGAGATCCGCAGTCTTCGCGAATTGTGCTGG
>Ga0126314_10000328_pt1 | contig 23622 bp, 27 predicted proteins | sample Plot105B_FD_92535 | JGI IMG/M metagenome (GOLD analysis project Ga0126314, IMG submission 92535) | Serpentine soil microbial communities from UC McLaughlin Reserve, CA, USA - Plot105B | ecosystem: Environmental > Terrestrial > Soil > Grasslands | place: USA: UC McLaughlin Reserve, Lake County... | reverse complement strand
TGTCTATAGCTGGCAGAATATTATGTGACTACTACCTTGACGAGCTCATGCGTTGTCCATGCCAGGTCCCCCAATCTGCGCGGAGACTTGAGGTATATATGGAATTACCACTGTCCCTGCTGCAAGACCTAGCATTGCCACCATTGCAAAGATTACTAATGTATTGCATTCATGTGAGATAACATATTATAGTATAATATATATATTATTATATAGATATATGTTATTATATAATAATTCAGATATGGAAGGTTTTTCACTATCACTGGGGCTTATTTATAAAAGATTCCTACAAAAAAATAGAACAATATTGATAATGATATATTAAGTATCAGTACCGGCAGCAGGCAATGTATAAGAAGATAAGGGAGATGTGATTGCAAGCAAATGAATGTGTTTTATGATGAAGACAGTCAAATAAATGAAATTAAAACAGGTTTTTTGTGTGCTACAGATTTTGATGTAGAGACAAAGAAAAAAGCATTTGATATGTTAGGCGACTTTGGTAACAAAGGTATAGTTACTATAAAAGATCTTATTGGATCTACTGGAAATAACGATATCAAGGGATATGGGTTTGAAGTAATTGCGAGAACTAAGAAATCCATAAAATAGAACTTTTGTGTTAATAGTAATTTTCCCTATTCCTTCTTGTTCTTATTAGCAATATCTTATGCCAAATGAAGATATTCATTTTCAACCTAATAAATGAATGAATTAATTAATAACTAACTTGGACTAGAATACCTTTGATAAATTGTCTGCAGTCTTAGGATCATCTACGGGTTGCTGTAAAGAAGGAACTTCTAACATGGCTGCTTGTTCCAGATTCTTCTGGTACAGTCTGGCGCTATTCCTAATTTATTCTTCAGAAATGCCATATAATCGGCTAATTCTTTACTATTTTTCTTATCTGAATCTGTAGCTGAATCGTCGCCGCTATAATCTTGAACGTCGTTAAGCCATTTCCTTAATTAGTTGATGAATCATACTATAGCGTTCATAGCGTTAAGTGTAATGTTGATTGCGTGGTGTCTTATTTACAGGGAACATCCTGGTACAGTGCCTATAGGCCGTTGCTTTCCACAAATACAAGAATGTAAACACTTTGAAGAAAGAGTAGAATCTGTCCCGCCACACATCATATTACAACGGTGTCATGAAAGATCATCATAGCACATTGACACTTCGAATAGATAGAGTAATAGACAGGTACTGATGGTGTAGCCACTACTCTACAAGATATTTTCAAGAACGTTATTTAATAGAACCAAATTTCCAATTAATTATATTTTAAAATACTTCGTTAGTTGTAGGCGACTGTTGCTTTTGTTCGTCTGATTCTTTGTTATCATTTTCGTTATCCGACTACCTGAAGCTGAATTGTCTACCTCGTTAAGCCATTTTTTAAGGTCTTTGAATGTCACTAGATTATACTTCCATAAGATGAAGTTTTAGCTTTTACTGCTGCCAACATTTTACTACGATTTCCTTGTATAATTGCATCATATTCTGATCCCATGTACTGTATTGAAAATAACAACAATGATACCAACTATCCTTTTTCTTGGCGCTATATCTTTTTTAGTTTACGGTACTAGTGCTGCGAATTTCACTGTTTATGCTCAATCATATTTGCAGACAATAAAATATAGAAATTTAGTAATAGACCTAGGAAATGGAGTAAAGACTAATGCTCAGCTAACTTATCCTACTATTGGAAAGGGACCATTTCCAGGAGTCTTGCTTATCCATGGAAGCGGTGCTAATGATAAGAATGAAACATTAGGACATGTTTACAAGAATGGCCCTAAACCACCTACACTACTTTGGCAGATAGCACAATATCTATCAGAAAGAGGCTTTGCAGTGCTCAGATATGATAAAAGAGGTGTTGGTGGAAATTATACTATCTTAGATTCAAACGTATGGGGAAATGCTACAGCCAATGATCTAATTCAAGATGGTAAGAAAGCCTTGAATGTTCTTGTACAGCAGCCTGAAGTAGATTCTCAAAGGATAAGTGTAATTGGTCATAGTGAAGGTACACTTTACGCTCCAAGAATAGCAATAGACAATCCGACGAAGGTAAAGAATATAGTACTTATTGCCACATTAGCTCAGAACGCTTCAGTCTCAGAGTACAATTTGGACGTATCCTTACCCTCAGAGTACGCTACAAAAGTATTGGATAAGAATAAATGAGAAAGTTAGAACTGTCCTCTTTGACTTTCTGGCCTTTGTCATTAAAAAATCTGCTACTGCATCTAAGCCTCTAGTTCTATATTTGTTTATCAAATTGTCAAATCTGTTATGGTTATTATTACTATTACTACTACTAATATTATTCACGATGGATGTAGAAGAAATTGAGGTAGTGGCCATATACCAACAACAATTACATGAGATAATTCATTTAATATACCTATTTAGTATAGTTACTAACTATTTTTACAGTGAAAAATTAAGGTGCAATACTCATTCGAGTAACTGTAAAGAAGGGATTTGAATGGTAAGAACAGTTGACAAAACACATACTATACTTTCATATATTCAAGGAAGTTTAAAAAATGTAACAATAGTTAATGGTGAGAGTATACACCATGGATTTATTTTCTCACTACTAAATCCTCCTGTACCTCTAGGGGGTAATATTGTGTCTCTTGACATTTATATAGATGAAATTCCTGTTTCAAAAAAGTCTATTTATATCGCAACATCAGAGGATGTTGTCAATGCATCGATATTGTCAGAAGACAGACCTATTTCATTTAAGCCATTCCAAAGCGCAAGGTTTTTAGTAATTAATGAAGCAGCGCTAAAAGAAGAAAGTAAGCATAAGGTTGTAATCTTAAGTAAACTTGAGGGCTTTGAGCAGATAATCATCCCGTTTGCCTTTACTGATTATGTGGATAACCAAAAAGAAAGGATATTCATTCCATCGAATTTTATTGATGACCATCAATCTACTGCTAGTATAGAGGATACAATTTTCAAAAATTTTACAGTCCCACTCATATTGTCTGGTAAAAAGGCGTATATAGTGTGTTCGTCAAATGGAGGACTTTCTGCTAATTGGACTTGGATGGGCGCAAGATATGATAATGGAGGACTATACGTCCCACCAGCAAGAGCATTTGGCAGAATTATCGTGGAAATCTCTATAGATGACGGAGTACGTAAGCGACTTCCTAATTTTGTCATATCTTCTAGACATGAAAACGGAATCCTTGATACTAGACACGAGATGGCTGGACTGCAAGTAAAAAGGACGATATTTGTTCCTGTTGACAATAAGGGATTTGTTATGATATTAGAATTTAATTTATTAGATAAATATAATGTAAACTTCAGGGAGTTAAGTGTAAGAAATAAACCACGGAAAAGAAAAATCAGAGTACATTTTATTATAGATGGTAACATTACAAGCTACAGCTTAGCCGCGATTTCTCAGAGCAACTTTTCCAAATTGCTTAAAACTGACAATTGTTTGCAAATTGAGACGTCTTCCAGAAAAGGTATTGCACGCTATTTTGGAACTATTGGTGTTGCGCCCCAGAATCTGCGACCTTCCAAAGTATTAACGGATTCTTTTGATAATGATTTAGAGTTATCATATGATCTTGAAATCGAATCAGGAAAGACTAGAGAGATTGCACTTGTGGCTGCAGGCAGCTTTAATAGTTCTGAAGAATGCTTAGCTGAATACCGACATATAAGGGATAATTACAGAAATCTTTTCGAGGATACCAAAAATCATTTCAAAGCTGCTTCATCTTGTACCCTTCAGATAGCTCCAGGTGCAAAGCAAGAACCGACTATTTCAAAACTGATTAAGGCTTTCGAAAAAGCAAAGACAAGTATGGAATACTTAAAAGCTGAATATGACGAACTTGGTGCAGGTATTTGCGCTGGGCTTCCAAGATTTCCCAACTATTGGGCCAGAGATACAGGTTGGTCACTAAGAGGATATTTATCTATGTGTGACTATGATTTTGTCTTTGCAGTCCTTGAAAATTTTTTCCATCACCAAGCAAAAAGAACATCTGCGATTGCAACTAAGGGAGAGTTTCCAATGATCATCAGTGGCAAGTCTTTTCTTCACAATAGTACATTTGGATCGGCTGACTCGACTTTTCTTTTCCCTTGGGCAATACGTGAATATTCAGTCTCTACAGGAAATATAAATTATCTACGTGAAAGATGGAAATCAATAAGTGATCTTATTAATTTTGGATTTCTGAAAGACATAGACGGTGATGGTCTAATTGAGCATGGCTTTACAGGTACCGCAGAAAAGCTGCCAATTACGGATTCTACATGGATGGATCATATTGATAGGAGGAAAAGCGCGAATGATATTCAGGCATTGTTTTATGAGAGTTTGAAAATTGGAGGTGAGCTGGCAAGAATTGTTGGCGATATTAGTAGTGAAAAGAGATGGTCGACCTATGCTAGACAACTACAAAATAGAATTGAATTAGAATATTGGGATGAATACAATAAGTTCTATTATGATACAATTCGCAAAGATGGTTCTAAAGACTGTAGTGTAAGGCCAAACGCCCTTGTTCTTTTGCTTACCGATGCGGTTACAGATAAAAGTAAAGCTGAGTCCGTTCTAACAAGAATAGAGAAAGAAGATATTACCACGCCATGGGGGGTCAGAACATTAAGCAACATGGATCCCAAGTATCATCCAACACTTTATCATGATGGTGCTGTATGGCCTCTTGTTACTGGCTGGTGTGCTGCAAGCGAAATTAAATACGATAGAAAGGAGCAAGCCCTTTATTACATCGGATCAATGGCAGAGCGGATTCTGTTTGAGAATGGTATGTTTGCTGAAACGTATAGGGGAGATCGAGCTGAACCATTTAACTCATGTATTCTCCAAGCATGGTCTGTTGCTATGTATGTGCATCTAGTGCGTGAAATGATGCTTGGGATGAAGATGAATATGATTGAAAATAAGATTCAGCTTGAACCCCATATTCCTGAATCCTTAAGGGATAACTCTTTGCCTATTAACTTTGAACATCAGATATCTCATGTAGATGGTATACAACGACTCAAAATCGTTGTCAACCCAAGCAGTGAAAAAATCTCAGTAATTTATAGAAATCCTGATAGTAAATTACTGCCGGAAATTTTTAGTAATTCCTACTCCTTAAATATTGAGTGTTACTAACGTCTTTACTGAAGTGTCTTTTATTAAGAGATAACATAATCCCTTCTGGTCTTATAACCATACCCTTTAGTATACTTGATGGCTAGGATCTATAAATAAAATGATCAAAGCTGGTTTTTTTTAGATCCTACTTTAGAACATGCTGAAGGAAGCAGAAGAAATCTCATAGCAGTATATACTGCCAATAATTGACCACATACTTATCATAACATTAATCAGATGAAAAAATTTAAAAGCATAAAAATTCAATGGAGTACCGTAATAAATAACAATAGGTCATACCCATTGATAATTGCCCTACGTGTATTCTTTAAGTAAAGTATTTTAATAGCACTTATTTTTTTATATTTTTTAAAAGGTATAGGAGCATTACTGTCATCGAATATAATGCTTGACATGCAAACAATTGTCACTCTCTTTGCTATTGCCATGGCCTCATCTCTCATAATTATAAGTGGTTTTACCGACTTTGCATATGCATATGCCGCCAAAAAAGTAAAACACCATAAATATAGTATGACTCTACCAGTACCTTTCTCGGGTCTTCCAGCAGCATCAGATAAAGCCATGCCGCTATCACGAACATCACACGATACAAATACTGGTAATTCGGGCTGGACTATTGATATTTCTAACAGTAGCCCTACAGAGGAAATGTATGTGTGGAAAGAGAAGAGATGTTGTTACATTATCCAGAATTAGATCCTGTATTTTTCCTTGAACCTATTCTAAAGCTTGTATTCTTATCATAAACATATCACCCTCAAAAGGTGTATTTGATTTTTGCATAGCAATTCTAAGCTGGTTTATTTTAACATCTAGCATATACCTAACCCTCTCAGCAAGGTCAACTACCTCTTTAACTTCAGAAGAATCAGCTTTGATATTAGGAGCTCTAGCAGTATTAAGATTATTATTATTCATTTTACTTTAGTTTATTTCTCTTTTCTGCTGTACTATTCACTAAATGCTCTATTTGTAGTTGAACCCACTCTAACGCCTGTATTTCAATTAATAAGCTCTGATTGAATATTGGATTATGGGTTTCATGCATTTCGCCTCTGGACTGATCTATTTTATTATTTATTGAGTCCGTGAGCATTTTAGCAAAGTCAAAACTAGTATTCATTTGAGATTATCGTGGATTTGTAAATATAATATGTTGAAACACTAGGTCGGCGGGGAGTGACTGTATTATTATTATATTCCTCGATGTAACTAATAATATGATGCTTAGGACAGTAAATAATGATGAAGATATTGACATTTTTATAATTTCATCTATTCTCTTTTTGCTTATCTTGATTGTAGATTAAATTGTAGATAGCTATGTCAAGCTATTTACATAAGATAAACCACATAATCCGATATACATCGTGGAGTTGCGATGAATAACAAATATACTGTAGCACTATATGCATCAATCATTTCATCAATGTTCGTTGCATCTATGTTCGCTATTAGCTTTATACAACAAGCGGCAGCACAAGGTAATCAGACAGGTAGTAGTAATCAATCTAGCGCTGGTGGAGGTGCAGCAGCTGGCGGTAATCAGACTAGTATAAGTGGTGCAGCTGCTGGTGGCAATATGACAGGTGCTAACATGACTGGTGCTGGCCTAGTGGCTAGCGGCACAACAGGTGGTGATAGCAGCGGCAGTGATGGTGGTAGCAGTGGTTAGTCAGTAGAACCACGTAACCACCAATAGCGTTAGAATAGAAAAAAATACAGATTATTTATCTAGCCACATCTTTTTTTAGTTTTTATAAACTTGATCGAGATAACATATAACCATAACGTGACTAATTGATATCAAGACAAAAAGATAATTTAACGTAAAAAGAAATATTGACGTAATCTACAAAATTTTCTAACTATTAAAACAGTATCAGTATTTTTTTGGTACACGATTTACATAGGCATCAAAAGAGAATATACAAATTCAACGATCTCTTTTGTGTCAGTATCAGCGATATCATCTTTAGTTTTTTAGCTTTCTTAGCATAGGATTAGGATCATTGCCAACAGTAGTAATTTCATTCATTTGAATTTGAGGCTATCAACGTATCGCAAATATAATGTGTTGAAATGCTATACCGACAGGGCTGGGAGTGAGGGTTGGCATCATTATTATTGTTACTGCTGATAATTATTATTAATGCAATTCAGACACCATTGTTGATCTATTGGCAGAGGTTCTGTTCTCTGCTCTGTGCCTCTACTACTCATGCCACTATCCACAACATCTTGTTCAGACAAAACTCGTACGAGGTATTTTGTATCTTTTCCACATTTGTCACATAACATACTTCTCATAATTCACTAGTTGATATATCATAAGTGAGTATTGCCAGTAGTCATTCATCTAGTGTAGCAGTTTGATTTTACCAGTTATCCTCGCCCCGCTGGTTTTGCACGTGGAAGTGAAATGAATAGGAATTGCGCAGCGAGCGCAGCGAGCGCAGCACATATAATGCTGTCCAAATTACAGCAACCACAAACCACACAGCGAAAAACCACCCAAGGACAACTAAAGCGAGATCTGCCATCCTATGCCATTATTTAGTCAGATGGACCTATAAGCAATTGGAATCCAAACATCTGGTGTTTCTTATTATCAATTTATTCACTTATTGAGGTTATCATCGTGTTGTAAATATGAGATATTGAAATACTCAAAGGGACGGACTGCTAGTAACATTAAATGTCTTGTACCGTCTATCTTTCGTGCCAGGCTGCACGAGGGGATTTAGAGTAGACGGCACAAGAGATACAATTGACTTCCCTATTAGAGTAAGGTGTGATGTGATTTCCTTAGTTATTAATTTTAGATAACCAAGTCAGATTTAGGTCTTGATAGTTTCACCTGGCTGACCCTTACTTCATTTATAGCTTTGGTATGCATACCTTTACGTGATAGATGTGAATAGATGATCTCTTTTTCTTTCTATTTTGTTGCATTACCTGAAGTTGAATTTGTTGTAGTAATATTGTCACTTGGGGAAGTATAAGTAGGCGTAGATGCGCCTGGAGGAGTAAAAGTGGGCGCAGATGTGCTTGGTGGTGTTGTTTGTACGTTTTGAGCATGTGCTAGCTGAATTGGAAATGCGTTTGCTGCCATAGAGGCTGCTACTGCAATAGCAAATGTCAATGACACTATGACTATTGTATATGTAACTAATGTAGTTCTGGCTGTCATTTTACAGATATTACAAATATGTTTTATAAGAAGTCTCGTGTAAATTTCTTATAAAACCAAATCTTATCATGGCATTATAAATATAATATAATGAAGCACTAGACCGGGAATGACAGGGTGATTATATGTAAATCGCTATTTTTTGTCATCTAACTTTGGCTGGGATGGATTAAGAAATGGATTCCAAAACATTCTCATCGCATTTACATTAAACTCGATAGGTTTTCCATAAGTTCACTATACTGTTTTAGACTTTCGTTTGCTATATCCATTCCATTTATTATTATCTGGTAATTTATAATTACCACATTGTCTGGCGCTGATCTTTGCTCTTGCACTTTTCCTGATTGGTGTTAGTCAGTATTCTCTATTTCTCTTTCTTCCGACATGCTTAGCAGTTGATCACCGTGGGCTATAAAGGATAAATTCAAGTAGGTACTCGGAAGAAACTGTGATATATGTAGATAGGTTAGCATCATAGAGGTTAGCTATCATCTAGTAGACAGCAAGCACAATGAAACAAGCAATTATGACGCCCTTATGGATACCATATCTATTAACCCCACAATGATAATAAGTTCTAACTCAGAACCCCTTATGGTCTTTTCTATGTATACATTAAATTTTAGATTTTAAATGAACTTAATCAACACAAAATTATAAATGAGATAAATACCTATTTTCTGTTCGCAATGTTCAACAAACCTACTACAGCAGCACTATATGCAGCAGTCATTTCGTCTATAGTTGTTGCATCTGCGTTCACTATTATCTATGTACAACAACAAGCACTAGCACAGGGCATCCAGACAGCTGACGGTGGCGCACCACCTGCTAATAAGACGAGTGGAGCGGAAGGTAGTAACCGCAGTACCAACGCAACTGGCGGCGGCACGGCAGCTGGTGGTAACAACACAGACGCTGGCGGCGGCCCTTAGCTAATGGTGGCAACGTGATATTTCAAAATAGTGCGGAATAGAATATTTCAATTAATCTTGTCTTTATTTTGTCAAGATAGTCTAGGTCATTCTATAACGAGGGTTTTCATAAGGCTGGCGTAACAAAATAATACATATACTTGTCTTAACTAGCTAGAATGATAATAAGTCTAATTCATAACCCCTTATGGTGCTATGTTAGCGAATATCTGGGGATGGAGACTCAGATTAGACCATAAGGGGTGTATTTCTATGCTCGGTTGGTGATTTGTTGGTTGTTCTTGCAGATTGTTCTCGACTGCAATAATTACATACAAAACTGTTCTAATATGACTTTTGAAATATTATCACTCGCTTTAGGCGCTCACTTAACATGCTTATTTATTTATTTTTTGATTAAATAATCGTTTAACGATAATAATCGTAATGCCCTCTTGTGGCTCTCGAGTGCTTAGCAAATCATAAGGGTTGTTTGGTTGGTCTACAAATGCACAGAAACATTACCTGAGAGTGGTAGACTAGGCAATGCTCCTGCAAAACTCACATGTTAAACTTCTCTAATATGACTTGTTAAATATTATCACTCATTCAAGGAGCTCCTTTACTTGTTAACTCCGAGTTTTAACCTAGTCCTCCCATTGGAACATTCAATACTTTATTTTAGTATATCTCGCACCGTCCATGTCTATTGCATTGAGTGGGGATAACAACAGACGGTACTAGGATAGATGCGGTTGCCTATGCACTGAGTATATGGAATTATGATCTGTTGATTTATTAATATTAGAAACCATGTTAAGCCAGGTTTTTAAATTATTCAATGACGTCTTTGATACCTGCATCATAGAGTACTGAATACACAAAATTATCATTAATGTTGATATTAGCTATTATTCGTAGAGTTGAAGACAGATAGCAGCTGTCCAATCGTCTTCATTTAGCCTTAGCCGAGCATTGTCATCGCTGTATGCACTGCAGATATTCTAATTTTAAAGCATTATAAGCTAAAACAAAAAATAGGCTAAAAAATCTAGATGTGTTTGAACATCGACATACATATTTTTATGCGACACACAGTAATAGAGGAGGCTCTAGAATCACAATTAATCACCATGGTCTGGAAATTAATACATTTTCCCGAAGATAACGAAATCACACGAGCTCCTTATAACGTAACAGGTGAATGGTTAGACTCAATAGTGCTGCAGGCAGCACAAAAGGTAAAGGGAATAGAACACGATTATGGCAATCCTGCTGCAAGTCTTAAACAAGCAATTGAGATAATCAAGGAATTCTTACCTGACCCAATCAGAGATGCACTATGATATAGAATATGCATTAGAAGTAAAGAATGAAAATAAAACAAAACATAAAGGTAGTTCGAATAGGGTATGTTTTGAAAACAAAGGTTTCAGTCTTGTTCTTTTCAAGTATATTCGTGAGATATAACAGCTTGTTATTCTAACTCAATCCCCTTATGGTATTAAGCACCTGCTAAAGGATGAATGGACAGACCATAAGGGGTGTGTTCCTATCCTGGTTGGTGTTTTGTCAGACAGATTGTTCTCGAGCTGCAATATCTACATACAAACCTGCGCTAATATGACTTTTGAAATATTATCACTCATTTAGAGTGCTCCTTTATAGTATCTATTTATTTGTCGTATATGGCCAATTTCTTGTTACATTATCAAGAATTAATCCTGTATTTGTCATTATACCCATCTAATGCCTGTATTTTAATCATTAGCATATCGCCTCTAAAAATTAACTTTGGATCGACAGTATGCAATGACTGACTATTGTATTCCTTTGTACTTATGTGACTTCCCAACCCACTGTTTAGATTTCATATCATCGTATCCAAAAAGTCATTCAACTGCAAATGCTGTCTTCTGTGATTCCTATCTTACAGCTTTACGAAATGGCTATTGAGTGATTCGGCTATTGGAACTGTCATAATAGATAGCTTAATAAGTCACTAGCGATATTACTAGTGATATGAGCACATTATCATATTGGTTATCAAAGGTTGGAAGTTCGATCCCAAGAGGTTTTTCTAGACGATATATACTGGATTTGTTAACCAAACAACCAATGACAGGCAAAGAAATTATTGATAGAGCTATTGTACAAAGTCAAGGTAGATGGAGACCTTCTCCAGGACTAATCTATCCACTGCTTGGTAGATTGCTCGATGAAGGGTTAATAGATGAATTAGATAATGGACGATATAAAACTACTCAAAAAGGGCTGATCATAGCTACAAACTTACAGTCTGTTAACAATATATTTGAAAAACAGCTGGATCTAATTTCTAGAATAGGTAACGTAGGAAAGTTCATGACAATGGACCTCATAGATAGAATATCTACAATTGGGTCAACATTGAGCTCAAACCTTGACAAAATGACTGAAGAAGAGAAAAAGAAGTACAAGCAATTTCTCCTAAATGAGCTAAGGAAATTCCAAGAGCAAGAAAGTAGTACTAGCCCCAGCCAAGCATAAGATAAAATAGAACTAAAAAATAGAAGATAATGTAATCAAACGATTCGTTCCAATTTCGTATGTGTCTTATTTTTGAATCTTGAAGCAAGTGAGAATTAGCAAATTAGTTTTCCTTCTTGAATTGATGCAGGGTTTTTTCTATGTCATAAACTATGTGTATGAATCATCGTCAAAATGTAATAATCTTTGTAGGTCGTGGGCCTCATTTAACAGGTGTTATAATTTATGTCTTTAGCTGGTATCATCTATACTTTCTTCTATATCTTCTTGGTTTGTGCTAATGTAAATCTCAATGCATATGCAGAGTCCATCTTGCTTTCAAATAAAAGTGTGGGAGTTGAGATTATATTTTTTCTATCAACATCGATTCTGTGAGGTCAGGTTACAGCCAATCTGGCTAATAAGTAGGACCATCACTAGTGCCAGAGGTACTACCACCAGTTGCTGTGCCGTTGCTAGTTGAATTACTGCCACTCTGGTTAGTGCGAGCGGCGACTCCACTGGTCTGATTACTACCGGTGCTGCTAGTCTGATTACCTTGTGCTGCCGCTTGCTGTTGTACAAGGCTAATAGCGAACACAGAGGCAACAAGTACTGATGCAATGACTGCTGCATATAGTTCTGTTGTATGTTTATTGAACATCGGACAACAGACTATATTTATCAGTTTATAATTTTTTAGGCTATTTTATATAATTGTTGTTTCAGTCATAGATAGTATCTAAGAATGTCTCAACAAATTCGTTATATTTGCTTGTTCATCGGTCAATAAGCAAATTCTAAGCCAAGGACTTCACCTATTTTCTCAAGCTTTTGTTTACTGTCTTCGGAAGTCATAACCATAATCTTCTATACACTAGCGGCATTGTATTGTATATAATGCGTTATCCAAATTACTCATGCTTTTATTGTATCTGATTTAAATATATGTATATTATGACATGAGGAGTATAATATATGAGAAAAAAGTTTTCATCAGGAATTGGCGATAAATGTGAATGTATATGCCATCAAAGACCATCTACTAATGGTTACTGTGGTTACTGTTCTAATTCACATGTAAGAAGCCATAGAAGGTAACTCTCCTTTCTATGGCACTCGTAGAACGATCCTTTTCTATAAATTTTATCCTTTTAGACTGATTTAAGACCTTCTTTTTTCTTGTAACGACATGCATACGAACACAATTCCTTGATCTCTTTTCTGGAAGTGTCGTCATTTTTCTAGAACCTGCCGCTGCACGGGTCGTGATCCTTATCGTCACAAGTAGAGGACTTTCCAATACATTATCTGTTTTCACTTACTGCTGTTGTGATTGACATAAATAAGACACCATTTTGCTCTGTTGGTGGTGCTGTGTTCAATTAACTTTTTTGTTGCTCATCTGAGAATTTATCAAATCATTTTGATCGTACAAGCAAAAGTCTTTCAATTGCATACTTCTATGTGTTGCTGACAACGATAATTTATAATTAACAAGGTCTTTGTACTTGGATCTATGAGGATAAGCATCTAAGGTGGCTAGACTGAAATCCGTTCTTTCCTATTCTGGCATAATTTGCTAAACTCTTTAAGTTGCATATGAGGTTGTTTATCCAGACACTCTTTTAAAGAATCAGCAATTATAAGCGCCTTCTTTTTCATGCCAGAACACATTGTTAATACCGCTATTCTATTTTCAGAAAGTACCTGTCTAGCATAATCAGTAGGCTTATAAATGGATTTATAAGAACAATGAAATTGTTCTGTTTGGTTTGCTTGTGTACATAGTTAGAATAAAGCTCCCTTAATCTATCTACATCAGGGTACATTATTATTATGTAAGGAGCACCATATTCTGCATCTTTTATCTTCTCTAGAGCATCGTTGACATGACAGTTCATAACGAGTCAAAAATATCTATAAGGATGGGAGAGGAATGTATGAGTTAGTAGCCTTTATGAGCAAAAAGACAAAAAGAATTCAAAATAAAACCGATTATGAAAAAAGTAGTTTTAAAGATATAATAGAAGATATGGAAGATAGTAAAGATAAAGGATTAGAATCATTACCTAAAATAAGAAAAGAGCAAGTTCCAAATAAAGATGAAACAACAAGGGAGATACTGTATGGCGACGATGACAACAATACATAAAACCAAAAAGTAGAAATTATCTTCTACCTTAAATTTATTTTGTCTTGTAAATTGTTTTAAGAAGCAGCATGGTTTCTCTGTTCCCTCTGCTTGTTTGGGTAATGAAAGATCAAGTCAAACTTGATTATATTTTTTCAGTATATTGATGAAATAGTGCGAGGAAGCAAATGTATCGATAGGTAGAAGAACAGGACCAATATTCAACCAGAGTTCTGTTTTACTTTTACATTACACAAAATATAGAACAATTCTCCAGACTTCATCTTTGCATGCTTTGGAATGGTAAGAGGATTGTCATGTAAACATCCAATATTCATGCTTTCACCTTTTTTCAGGTCAACATCTCCTCCAGACCTTTCGCATTTAAATGTAAGTTTCATTGGTTGATCATAATTCAAAACTTTTCTAGTGTATATGGAATCGTCATCGTCACCAAGATCACAGCCAATAGCTAGCGTTGTGCCCTGATGTATCGCAACTATTCTATCAGCAAAACTTGGCACGGGAACTACTGCAATTAATGCTATTGAGAGTACAGAAAATGATAGTATAACGGCTAAAAATGATACAAACACATTTCTATCGCTGAAAGCAAGTACCATCTTTAATGTATAAATATCTATAGTTAAATAGGGCTATGATATATTGTTTGATTGATTTCTTAGCGCGGACAGATCAGTTTTAACTTACCACTATACCAGGTTTTTCAATCATAATAAAGGCAAATACATTTTTACGAAATAAATCTTATTTAGACATGCAACTTGTAGTTTCTACAAAAAAATGGTTAGGTGCTATATTAACAGTTAATCAACATCTCACCTTAGGTACTAAAACAAGTCATAGAGGTTAGCTAGTTAGTTCAGGAATCACATGCGCTGATGGGTAAAGTAATAAAACATAGATTACAAGTTGCTAAAGGACTTAAGGATAGGCTCTATCTAGACTTGACGACGACTCTGGTGGCAGCTGTCTAACCTGTAGCTCAGGCTAGGATGAACCATACCTCTCTTTCTTTTCTTTTATTTTCTTTTTTAATACAAGATTTTAATATATTTTCAAACAGCCTAGTGACAAAAGGAAAAAGCTGACTTTGACCTAATTATATAGAGTGGTGTTCAAAGGGTTTTGAAAGCTCGTTTCACCGCAGCAAAAAGAAAATACACGTTATCGTTATTGAATACTTAAACCTAATTAATCAAATACTAATGTAGCATTGTTCATAGTAGTTGTAGTGACTTAACTAAGCATGCAAAATGCAAGTATTCAGAAAAATAAGCATGGAGAAATGCAATAAATGAGCACAAAAATGCAAGTGGAGTGGCGTAGGAATAAAGTCTTAGAACTGCTCAGTAAAGGTGATAGCCAATCTGAAATCGCTAAGACGTTACAAGTTGATTCATCTATTATCGGTAGAGATGTGTATTTTCTAAGGCAGCAGGCTAAAGGTAATATCAAGAGGTATATGACGAGCGGCTGCCGAAAGAATATGAGAAATGTATGGTTGGCTTGAGCGCAATACTCAAAGAAGCATATGAAGTAGGGCAACAAGTTTAAATAAAAATATCATAAACAAAGCAATAGATGCCTAGGTTCCTTGATGTTCATCCTTTGAAAGGACTGGATGAAGAATCGCTAAGAAAATTACAAAATGCACCAGTAGATGAGTTTGGAATTAAACATCTCAACCTAATGTATAACTATGAGGCAGATAGATTTTACTGCCTTCTTGAAGCACCAAATAAACAAGCAGTAGAAGATCACCATGGTAAATATGGCCTCAAGTGCGAGTGGATTACAGAAGTAAAAACTACTGCCTAAATTATACGATTTTGCTTAATGGTTGAAGGTATTATTATAGGATTTTCTGACATGCTGACTATAGCACAAACAATCGGATTAGCAGGAACTATGGTCTTGATGCTGATTTTCTCAAAAAAACACATACAGAGTCTGTCAATTCATGAGCGAAATAGATCTATAAATGACCTAGATGAAAAGGTTCACAATATGGCAGATATTATAATGAAAAACCAATGATGCAAAATGTAATATACAATAAACCTGAAAGGCCTGCAGATGAGACAGCATTTGCATCTTATATTCTTTTTATGTGCTCTCATGCATACTCTATGCGTCAAAGAAATGTGCTCAACGATAATGAATGGGCAGTATGGCTACGATGGATGAAGAATTGCTTTAGGTAAGGAACTATAAGGGAACAATGGAAGCAAATCCAGTCAGAGGAATGGTTCAATCCTGATTTTGTGAATTTGGTAAATGGAGAGATAATTGGAGGAAGATTAGAATTCCTCTACATGACTGCGATTATCAAGTGACTAGTCTTATTGTAAAGATATTTGCATAGATGTTCATAGGGCATAATAATCCATATGCAAAATTGATGTCTTATCAAAAATTAGCGTGTACGTTAGTTAATATTGTGTCATAAAAAAGGAACAGTAGAGTAAAACATAAAGCTACAGTTTTCATTATTGTATATAACTGATTGACATTCAAAGATCTAAAGAAAATAGTAACTTTACAAGCAGCAACACAACAGCAGCAATTCAGGTCAAGCGAAATACTGAAGGATGCAGATTTATCACTTCTTGATCACTATTATCATCATCTAGATCCTCTGCACAGAAATCCATAGATGTAGCCTCTCTGTAGAATGACACTATAGAGAGTATAGTCTCTGCCTCCATATCACAAAGAAATGACACTTGATGCTGCAGAAACAGTTCTTGGATTTTTTGGTTTTGATAGGGGTGCTTATAGCACTTTCAAGAAGGGAAGAAGAAGGAAATGGTATGAAGAATTAAGAGAGCAAGAGACATAGCAACTGGGATGCTTTGATGCTGAGAGATAGGAAGTTTCCTTTGTGTAACATCATTATTGGCTATACAAGACAAGACGAAATTAAGATCGTACAGCATCAATAGATAAAGAAGCAACTTCGTACAATTACATATTTGATACGTTTAGATTAGCAAAGTTCTATCACTTTCAAGAGAGAATTGATTAAGGTTTCAACCATTGTTCAATCAAATTTACTTTCTAGGAGCAGAAACTCTTAACAGGTCTCTTTTGTTAATTGAAAGCAATTTGTCATTATGAACACCATTGGTTGCATTTTTGGTCTTTTTGTTATTGTTGCTTATTTTTAAATCAATCATGTTATTTTCTTTGTCAGTGATTTCCATGGACTTGTCAAATCTTGTAAGGACCATTTTATTATATGATATACCTGGTTTGACATTATTATGATTAGAAGGGCTATTACAAAATGGCAATGACACAACAACTAGTAAATCTTCTAATGCTTTTGATTTTGTAATAGACTTGACAATTTCATTTGTCAGATATCTTGCCTCGTTAGCTTCAATTTGTGGGTCACGAATGAACATATCAAATAAATCAGAAATAACTATCATCTTGGCGTTATATTTTTGAATGACTTTTGGTAATTGATTTATGACTATGTCTGCCAGCTGATAAACGGTAAATGGCCTAGTTACTATTGTATTATTTAAAATCCTGCTTATAACATCGAGTCTAAAATATTGTCTTGCAAAATTTACATACTGATAGAAATCAGTACTATTCCCTGCATCAACAAGTATTAGATTAGGCGTGTAAAAATATCTTCTCCATTGTCGGTTCTTTTTTTTGATGGCGACGATAATAATGCGTTAACGCATAGTCTTGTGACTAATATGTGTGAGTATTTTCTATTGCCTACAACAGCTAGTCCATCACCCGGCGTAAGCTGTAACGATGAATCTATTTTTTCAATTCCAGTAGTTAATAGTCCATGTTTTTTATTCAATTCTTCAAAAGCGGTCTTGAATTTAATTGATGATATCGATGAAATCCGCTGCCTCTTCTGTTGATCTAGCTGTGATTCTAGTTCTGCTTCCACGGTATATACTTACGCTAATTGGTACCGTACAGTACCTAATAAAGACAAATCACCATATTCAATAAATTTGAAAAGATATATCTAAAATTGGCCATTTATAATCTAGAGGTTAACAAAGCTGTCAGATTTACAAACGATTCGACAAAAAAGAAAGCAAATTCGAAGGAAAACACGCTTCTATCCAGAGACATATAAATAGTTCCTTAACATTTCCGTAATCGCAGCAAGGCCTAAAACAACTTGTTAGAGTTTTTATTTTATAACCAATTTAGCAGGGCATTGACCCGCGAAAGAGCAGCATATGCTAGTCATATCTTTTACCGTGTAATGTTAAATATATATTAAACAATACCATGAAACTTACGGAAATCGCATTTGACAAGGCACTATATGTACAGAAAGCTTAAATGGCATCAAAATGACGATAAGTTTAGATCTTAGTAGTGATTAATAAGGATATGCGTCTGAGTGTTGATGAAAATTTGCTTGTTTTTGAAAAAATCATCCGATATCGGAATATTTGTCTGAATGGTGGATAATTAAAAATATGCTAAAAATAGATAATAAAAGAATATTTGAAGTCATTGCTAAAAGGAAGCCACACTCTGTAGCACTTAATGGACCTGAAGCACTAATACCAAAAATTCAAGACACTGCTAATGATATTTCAGAACAGTTTAACATTCCTGCATACGTTATAGGAGATACATGCTGGGGATCGTGTGATCTGAATACCCACGCAGCAGATATACTGGCTGCAGAAATTCTGTTTAACATTGGTCATACTGTGGTAATGGAAACATTTGGTGAAAAAGTAGTAATGATAGACGCATACGACGATGCCAATTTTGACGAAGTAGCAAGAAAATGTGCAATAGGCTTAAGAGATCAAAATTACAAATCAATTTCTTTGCTAACTAACAGCCAACATCTTTATCAGATTTCTTTTGTCAAAAAGATTTTTGAAGAATATGGATATGATATAATTATCGGTAAAGGAAAAGGACAGCTAAAAGATGCACAAATTTTTGGTTGTGAGTTTTATCCTGCCCACTTTGGCCAAAAAGAGGTCGATGCATATGTTTTCCTTGGCCAAAGCATGTTCCATTGTGCAAGTGTGGCAATGTCCACAGGAAAACCAACGTATATGCTGGATCCATATTTTGGAGAATATTCTCTTGTTAATGAATTTGCGGATAGCCTTAGGAAAAAGGCTATTTTATCAATATATAAAGCGTTGGATGCAATGAGAATCGGTATCATAATTGGTCTGAAAGAAGGTCAGTTTGCGCACATCAAAGCACTTGAATTGAAAAAATCATTTGAGCAGCTAGGCAAAAAGATACAGTTGATTGCCTTGACCGATATTACAGAAGAGCGCGTTCAAGTCTTTAGAGGAATAGATGCGTTTATACAGGTTGCATGTCCCAGAATAGCTATAGATAACCATTTCAAGAGACCAATGCTTTCGGTTCCTCAGGCACTGGCGTTGATTAAATTACTCAAAAAAGAGCCAATAGATGACGACTTTCTAAAAAGTCAGCACTGGCTTTAGACCCCATTGGTTAAGATACTCTTGTCAATTAAGTCCCGTTAGTTCAAGTGCAGTGATTTAGCATATATGCTTAAATGACATCATACAATGCAAAAGTACTTTTTATAATTGATTTGCAATTTCATTTATGATCCCTTGTAATCTTTCATTCTTTACTACTCCTAAAATAAAATTAGCCTTGCCTCCTCCTCGTCCATCAGCTCCACAGATCTGCTTGAATAACTGATTGCAGTCTAAATCTAAATCCAACATCTCTTCTGTTCTTGCAAATACTATATTGGAATTCATGTCAGAATCGCTTTCTTGATTAGCAATGAATATGACTGTATTTTTCGATTCAGTTAATTTTGTACTTACAAATTTACGAATCTCTTCATCTTCCAAATCAGAAAATATTCCTTGAATAAATACTGTGCCATTTTTGTTAATGACTGGCATGATTGCACTTAGTTTTTCTCTAGTCAGTCTTTTTAGTTTGTTATGGTTGATATTACTTTCCGTTTTTAATTTTCTCACACTATTTTCAATTGTGTTTGAATTTGCGCCGATTTCACCACAAATCCTCGCGATCTTTGCACATAGTGTAATTGCTGCTTCTCGAGCCTCTTTGCCTACTACAAACTTTACTTCGTATTCGTCGCCATTCTTAGATAGACCTGTTATGAGGAAAAGTCCGCAATTATACAGATTCTCTGTATGCTCCATAGCACATGCAGATATGTCATGATCTTTGATCTCTACTACCCTTACAGGATTAGAGTTTTTTATTCTTTCCTCATTTGCACGCATAGTAGGAAATGCTTTTTTAGCTTCACCTAATGTCTCAAATGAATGAACCACAATTTTTCTTCCATTCGTTATCAGAGAATTAACTTCATATGCTGCTGTAAATATTAGATCTAAATCAAGTTGAGCAATGGATATAAAAACACTATTGTCGGTCTTTCGATGCTCCACCTTCGTAACTTTTATGGTTCGACTAAGTAACCTCTGCAACCATCCTATAAAAGCGTGCTCGGCAGTATGGGCTAATTTGTTTTGCACATTTCATTCATCTATTTTATCTAGTATATCAGTTGCGAAGTATTTTAATTTAACAGGATTGTGAAATTATATCTTGGAAATAAAAAAAACCATAAATAAGAAAAGATATACCATAGCCACTCTTGGCTCCCATTGCTCACTACAAGTATTAAAAGGTGCAAAAGATGAAGGTTTTCGTACATTGCTAATATGTGAGAAGTCTAGGTCTAGTCTGTACAGAAGATTTAATTTCATTGACGATATGATTATGGTGGACAATTTTAGTGAAATTTCTGAACAATTTTGTCAAAAACGCCTGAATCAAACTAATTCAATAGTTATTCCTATTGGTACATTAGTTGCTTATATGAGCAGTGAACAGATTGAAAGTATCAATGTTCCATTTTTTGGAAATAAATGGATTCTACGATGGGAATCTGATAGAAATCTAAAACAGAAGTTAATGGAAGAAGCAAAATTGAAAACTCCAAAACCTGTCAAATCCAAAAATGACATAGAGCGATTATCAATTGTCAAATTGCATGGAGCCGCAGGAGGACGAGGTTACTTCCTTGCATGGAATAAAGAGACGTTTGAAGAGGGTGCTAGAAAGCTAGTGAATCAAAAGAAAATCAATAGCGAAGATGACCTGTATATACAGGAATACGTCATGGGTGTGCCAGCATATTTACAATATTTTTATTCTCCTATCACTAGGAATATTGAACTTATGGGGGTAGATAGAAGGTATGAATCTGATATCGATGGTATAGGCAGAATTCCCTCTAGACAACAGATGGGTATAGAAGTGGAGCCTTCCTATAACGTTGTGGGTAATATACCTATAGTCTTAAGAGAGTCTCTATTAGGTGAAGTATACGCAATGGGAGAAAGATTTGTAGATGCAGCAAAACGTCTTGTCCCGCCAGGGATGAATGGACCTTTTTGCCTTGAGGGTGTATATGACAGAGATGGAAACTTCATTACTTTTGAGTTTTCAGCAAGGATCGTTGCAGGAACAAATCTTTATCTTGATGGCTCTCCTTATTCGGGATTAATTTATCCTCAATCCATGAGCATGGGAAGGAGGATAGCACATGAAATAAAACTCGCAAATGGAAAACGGCGCATTAAAGAACTATTAACCTAATCATAGTATATGAATTTCGTTGCATTATATTATTTCTAATAGTAGTAACAAAAAACGGAATTTCAACTAAGAGTGATACATAGATAATACAAAAGTGGTATATGATTTATCTATTTATATACTTATTAATAAAAGACATCGAGAGGTTTATCGATAATATATTAGGATATTTTCATCATCATCAATTTTTTAAAGTAGCTTCTAGTAATCCAAATACATGTTTTTTTGTTCATCAGTAAAATACGCGAAAACAAAGATGCTATCGGTGTTCTAAAAATGAGTGGCTATGACGGTCCATTAGAACTAGGTATAGTAGTGGGACCTACTAGACCAGATCAAATAACTTTTGAAGCAAGGCGACCGGTAAGTCTTGGCGAATACATTGTGATTCTAAACTCACAGCAAAAAAAAATTTTGGGGGTTATTGAATCATCTTCAATTAAAAGTGATGCTCTTAGTGACAATATTTCCAACTTTCAAGAGGCAATGGAAAGCAAACAAGTTGCATCTAAAAATAAACGGGATAAGAGCTACAAAGCAAATGTCAAAATTTTAGGGCTTCTGGAAGAATTAAAAAAATGCCAGACAATACTTCCAGAAATTCCTCCTCTACCAGGCACAGAAGTTTTCGAGGCAAAGCCTGATGAGTTAGAAAGTATTTTTAATCCAACAAATGATGAGTGGCTAAGAGTTGGAACATTACTTAGGCAGAAAGATGTCGGTGTCAAAATTAACATAAATAAGGTGGCTACAAGACACCTTGGTATCCTTGCCATGACAGGGATGGGTAAAAGCAATGTTGTCACATTGATCGCAAAAGCAGTATCACAAATTCCTGGAACAATGGTCATTTTCGATTACCATGATGACTACAAAGGTCTCAGAATTAGGAATGCAAATTTGATCCCAGCTAAAATAAATCCGAGATTATTATCAGCTGATAAATTTGCAGATGTTATAGAAATCAGAGATATTGCTGACATTCAGAAAACTATATTGTCAAAGGTATTCGATGGTGACCTCAAGAAGAAGACAGGAGATGACTTTTGGCAAACTTTAGAAGAAAATATAAAAAACTTAGAACATCTAGAAAAGCGTAATAAATCATCTGCAGAGCGGGTCAGAGATAAGGTCAAGGAAGCACGGAGAAGACTCAGTAATATACTACATGCAGATGCCGCTGATCCTGTCGCGATGATAAAGGAAGGTAAAATTAATATAATCAGCTTACTTGAGCTAAACGAGAAACAGGCAAATATAGCAATATCGTTCTATTTAGAATCTCTTCTATCCGATCGGAAAAATGCAAAAAATCAAATACATAGTGAAGGAAGTGGTTTTGTTAGATTCAAAAGTCCTATAATAGTGGTCGTTGAAGAAGCTCATGTATTCATTCCAAAACAAGAATACACTGATACGAAATATTTTGCTGCAAAAGTTGCACGAGAGGGGAGAAAATTTGGTGTGGGTTTGATAGTCGTTTCTCAGCGCCCTCGCTCTATTGATTCGAATGTATTGAGTCAGCTAGGCTCATTGGCAATAATGAAAGTTGTACAACAAGAAGACCAAACCCAGATAGCCTCCACCAGTGAGTCGTTGACCACTAATCTCACAGAGCAGCTTACATCTCTTAATCCAGGCGAAGCTCTTTTAGTGGGGCAGTGGGTGAATTTACCATCATTTGCCAAAATTGACGAAGCAAAGGACAGATGGATGGGAGCCGATCCTGATCCGGTAGCAGAATGGAAAAGCAATCGACTTCACGAGGAAATGGCTAGAGAGTCAACCCAATCCTATATTAGAGAAGGATATGTCTACGACTAGGATAACCTACTTCTCATGTTGTCTATTGGTAGCCAGGTTTAAACGGGTTCTTATTATCTGCAGTATGAATCATTTAGTAATCCATAGCAATGGTAATAATAATAATAATAACTATAGCAAGAAAATACATACTCTAGGTTCAAATATCATCATGATGAGCATCATAATATCA
>Ga0126314_10000327_pt1 | contig 23662 bp, 17 predicted proteins | sample Plot105B_FD_92535 | JGI IMG/M metagenome (GOLD analysis project Ga0126314, IMG submission 92535) | Serpentine soil microbial communities from UC McLaughlin Reserve, CA, USA - Plot105B | ecosystem: Environmental > Terrestrial > Soil > Grasslands | place: USA: UC McLaughlin Reserve, Lake County... | reverse complement strand
TGGTCAAGGACGAGCAGAGCGAGCGTTTCGGGCTCACGGAGCTGGGCCACATGCTGCGCAAGGACAGCCCGGGCTCGGTGTACGGCTCACTGCGCGCGCACGGCCACCTGCTGTCCTGGCAGGCGTGGGGAGACCTGGTGTCGTCGCTGAAGACGGGCCAGCCCTCCGTGGAGAAGTTCATGGGGGACAGCTTCTTCGGCTACATGTCCAAGCATCCGGAGGACGCGGCCATCTTCAACGGCAGCATGGCGGCGTATCAGAGCCTCAATGCTCCAGCGGTGGTGGGCGCGTACGACTTCTCCACCGCGAAGTCCGTGGTGGACGTGGGCGGTGGAACCGGCACGCTGCTGGCGCACATCCTCCAGGCCCACTCGAGTCTCCGGGGCGCGCTCTTCGAGCTGCCGCACGTCAAGGCGGAGGCCACCGCGCGCCTGACGAACATGGGCGTGGCGCCGCGCGCCGAGGTGCTGGAGGGCAACTTCTTCGAGAAGATTCCGTCGGGCTACGACATCTACATCCTGTCGCAGATCCTCCATGACTGGGACGACGAGCGCAGCCTGAAGATCCTCACCAACATGCGCCAGGCGATGCACCCCGGAGCGAAGCTGCTCATCGTGGAGACGGTGCTGCCGGGCGACAACGTGCAGCACTTCGGCAACCTCTACGACATGGCCATGCTGGTGTTGGTGGGCGGTCAGGAGCGCACCGGTGCGGAGTACACCGCGCTGCTGGAGAAGGCCGGGCTGCGCATCCACCGCGTGCTGCCGACGTACATGCCGCCCAGCGTGGTGGAGGTCGTCCCCGCCTGAGCCCGACGGCCCGGCGCCCCGAGTCACGCGCCGGGCCGGCGCTCCGAGGACTTCAGCAGGTGGAGCAGGGCCTTCTCCGAGAAGTGGAGGCGCTCGCTCCGGGACGAGGTCAGCTCGTCCACGGACTTGAAGTAGTGGTCCACCACCTGGCCCCGCTCGAAGAGGGCCAGCACGGACGGGTAGATGTACGAGGAGCGGGCCACCGCGGGCGTGTTGCCCAACTGCTCCGCGACCTCCTTCACCGCGGCCACCATGCTCTTCTTGAGCACTTTCCCGCGCGGCGCCTCCTGCTTCGGGGCGTGCTTGCGAGCGCGGGCCAGGGCGCAGGCGCAGATGAGGGTGCCCGCCCAGGTGCGGAAGTCCTTGGCGCTGTACTGCTCGCCCAGCACCTCCTGGATGTACTCGTTGATGTGGCGGCGGCGCACGTCCACCACGTGTCCGTCATCCAGCACGTACTTGAAGACGTCGCGCCCGGGCACCTTCAGCAGCGTGCGCACGAGCGTGGCGACGCGCCGGTCCACGAGCAGGCGGCGCTGCCTCTTTCCGCTCTTGCCCGGGAAGTCGAACGTCACCGTGTCCCCTGACACGCGCACGTGCTGGCGCCGCAGCGTCGCGATGCCGAAGCTCTCGTTGGTCTCCGCGTAGCGCTGGCTGCCGGGGCGGATGAAGCACGTGCCGAGGATGCGCAGGGTGGCCGCCAGCACCTTGTCCCGGCCCAGGCCCGGACGGCGCAGATCCGCGTTCACCCGACGGCGCAGGCGGGGCAGGGCCCGGGCGAAGCCGACGATGCGACGGAACTTCTCCTCGTCCGCGCGCCGCCGGTACGCGGCGCGGTAGCGGTACTGCCAGCGTCCCGCCGCGTCCCGCCCCACGGCCTGCAGGCGCGCGGCGGCGGAGGCGGCGATGAACACGTCGCGCCACGCGGGGGGCAGGCGCAGGGCCTCGATTCGCGCCTTCTGGCTCGCGGACACGGGCTTGCCGCGCGCGTCCACATAGCGGAAGCCCGCACGCGCCGAACCCTGGCGGCGCAGGCCGTCACGCTGGAGTCGCTCGAGCTGGGTGAGGCTCCTTCGTCTGACGGGCGTGGGGGCGGTGGCGGCGGTGGCTGGCATCGTCCTGTCGTCTGGGGTGAGGGCGGACCCCGGGCTCGTCAAGGCCCTGGCCTCTAGGAATTGTGCAGCCCCGGGCGATAAGGCAACGCGGACTTCGCTCGGTGGCCCGGCGAGCGTCCGACCAGGAAATCGACGGGGGCGGTTTTCGGAGGGAATCAGGCTCGATTAGAGTCCCCCGCGACGATGACGCCCTTCTTCGACGCCATCCTCGCGTTTCCGACCGCGATCTTCACCACGGCAATGGGCGTGGTGCTCACCTATTGGCTGTTCGTCATCATCGGAGCAGTGGGTATCGACCTGCTCGATGGCGGTCACGTCGACTTCGAATCTGGCGGAAAGGCACTGGGCGCGGCGTTCGAGGGCGGGGGCAAGGCCCTGGCCGGGACGCTGGAAGGTGGAGCAAAGGCTGCGGGTGAGGCCATCCAGGGCGGCGGCAAGGCCATGGGCGCGCATGACCACGACGCGCACATGGAGGGCGGCATCCTCTCCACGCTGGGCTTCGCGGGCATTCCGCTCACGGTCTCCGTGAGCCTCGTCTCGTTCTTCTCGTGGTTCCTGTCGCTGCTGGCCACGCCTCCTGCGCACGCGCTGCTGGGCGGGGTGCTGCCCTCGTGGCTGCTCAACAGCACGGTGGGGATCCTCTGCTTCATCGCGGGGCTGGTGATTTCAGGCGTCGCCGTGCGGCCGCTGCGCCCCGTGTTCGTGGCGCGCAAGGCGCCGGGGCGCGACTCGCTGATGGGCCGGGTGTGCACCATCTCCAGCGGCGGCGTCACGGACCGCAACGGCCACGCGACGTTCGAGGACGGCGAGGCCGGCTTCATCCTGAACGTGGTCTGCTCGAAGAAGAACGGGCTCAAGCGGGGAGATCCCGCGCTGGTGCTGTCGTACGACGCCCAGCGGGATGTCTACGAGGTGGAGCCCGTGGACTGGCTGTTGCCGGAAGAGATGGATCAGCTTCGCGACCCCACGCGGGCCGCCGCGCTGGCCCGCTCGCGAGCGCGGACATGACTTGAGTCGAGGCGCGGTCCGCTCAGGGGGGCGGCCCGTGTATGGATTCGACGCCAGAGGGCTTTCGCGGGGGATCTCTGGCGCCTGATACAAGGCCCGCTGTCATTACTTCACAGGAAAAAAGGCCATGGATCCCATCACCTTGGTAGCCGCCGTCGGCGGAGGCGTCATCCTCCTCACGGGCATCGTCCTCACCATCGTTCGCCTGTACCGGCAGGTGGATCAGGGCAAGGTGCTCATCGTCAACACGTTGAAGACCGAGCCCCTGGTGACGTTCACCGGCGCGGTGGTCTTCCCCATCATCAACCGGGCAGAGGTGATGGACATCGCGCTGAAGACGGTGGAGATCGACCGTCGCGGCAAGGAAGGCCTCATCTGCCAGGACAACATCCGCGCGGACATCAAGGTCACCTTCTTCGTGCGCGTGAACAAGACGCGTGAGGACGTGCTCAAGGTCGCCCAGTCCATCGGCTGCGTGCGCGCCAGCGACCAGGAGACGCTCGAGAAGCTCTTCGAGGCCAAGTTCTCCGAGGCCCTCAAGACGGTGGGCAAGAACTTCAACTTCGTGGACCTCTACACGAAGCGCGCGGAGATCAAGGACAACGTGGTGGAGGTGATTGGCCGGGACCTCAACGGCTACATGCTGGAGGACTGCGCCATCGACTATCTGGAGCAGACCCCGGTGGAGATGCTCGACAAGGACAACATCCTCGACGCCGAGGGCATCCGGAAGATCACCAAGCTCACCACCGAGCAGAACATCGTCACCAACGAGCTGCGCCAGACCGAGCGCCAGGCGATGACGAAGCGCAACGTGGAAGCCGACCAGAGCATCTTCGAGCTGGAGCGTCAGCGTGAAGAGGCCTCCGCGAAGCAGCGGCGCGCCATTGAAACGGTGCAGGCCGAGGAGTCCGCGGAGACGGAGCGCGTGAAGCAGGAGCAGTACTCCAAGGCGCAGCTCGCCCGCATCAAGGCGGAGCAGGAGATCCTCGTCCAGGAGCAGAACAAGTCGCGCGACGTGGAAGTGGCCCAGAAGCACCGCGAGCGCGAAGTGGGAGTCGAGGCGGAGAACGTGGAGCGCGCCCGCTCGCTGGCGGCCATCAGCCGGGAGCGCGAGACGGAGCTGGAGCGCATCGACAAGGAGAAGGCGCTCGAGGAGCAGAAGAAGAACATCGCCGACGTGGTGCGCGCCCGCATCGCCGTGGAGAAGACGGTGGCGCAGGAAGAGGAGCGCATCAAGGACCTGCGCGTGGAGTCCGACGCCCTTCGCAAGAAGCAGGCGATCATCATCAACGCCGAGGCCCAGGCGCAGGAGAAGACCGTCAAGGACGTGAACGGCGCCAAGGCCAACAGCGAGATGGCGGTGTTCATGGCGAAGGAGAAGCTCACCCTCGCCGAGGCGGACCTCGAGGCCGCCGACAAGACGGCGAAGGCGAAGATGCGCCTGGCCGATGGCATCCAGGCCGAGTCCGCCGCCGAGGGCCTGGCGACCATCCGCGTGAAGGAAGCGGACGCCGTGGCCACCGAGAAGCTGGGCATGGCGCAGGTGCGCGTGAAGGAGGCGGAGGCCGGCGCGATTGAAAAGCAGGGCCACGCGCAGGCGCAGGTCGTCCGCGAGCGGCTGCTGGCGGAGGCCGCGGGTGAGCAGGAGAAGGGCATCGCCCGGGCTCGCGTGCAGGAGGCCGAAGCGGTGGCCATCCACAAGCGCGGCGAGGCGGAGGCGTTCGCCACGAAGGAGATGCAGCTCGCCGAGGCGTCGGCCATCCAGGAGAAGCTGTTCGCCGAGGCCCGGGGCCTGGCGGAGAAGGCGGCGTCCATGAAGCTGATGGACGGCGTGGGCCGCGAGCACGAGGAGTTCCGCCTCAGGCTCAACAAGGAGCGCGACGTGGAGCTGGAGACCATCCGCGTGCGCAAGGACATCGCCCACTCCCAGGCCGAAGTGCTGGCCAAGGCGTTCGCCAACGCGAAGTTCAACATCGTCGGTGGCGACGGCCAGTTCTTCGAGCGCTTCGTCAAGGCGGTGTCGTTCGGCACCGCGGTGGACGGCGCGTTGGACCATGGCGAGGCCCTGAAGACGGCGCTGGGGGGCTACCTCAACGGCGAGAAGGACCTGCCGGCGGACCTCAAGGAGATCCTCTCCAAGCCGGGCCTGAGCAACGACGCGCAGAACCTGGCGGTGGCGGCGCTGCTGCACCGCATGACGCCCGGCCCGACGGATCCGGCGGCGAACCTGAAGGCGCTCGTGGGCGCCGAGGGCAAGTCGTCCACCACCGAAAAGCAGGGCTGATTCGGGCGGTAGCAGCACAGGGTCCGCCTTCGCCGGAGCGCGAGGGCGGGCATGGCGTCACGACGACCTCGCCCCGGCGTCTTCCGGGGCGCGCGTTCCTCCCATCGGGCGGGACGGGGGCGGGGTCCCCGCTAAATTTCCGGTGAGCACTCATGGCAACTGACGGTGGCAAGGGCGCGGCGCCCACGGGCGAGACGGCGCTAGAGGGGGGCAGCTACGAGGTCATCCGGACGCGTCTGCTGGCCCAGGCGGACGTGCTGGGCGCGAAGGCGAACGACCTCAATGCGCGGCGCAAGGCGTTCTTCGGTGGCTCGGAGCTGGCGGTCACCGGCAATGAGCGGGTGCGCACCGAGAACAACTGCGTGGCGCGCGACATCGTCAGCGTCGGCAAGTACCTGCTCTTCGGCTACAACGTCTTCATCGGGCTGAAGAAGGAGACGTCCGTCGCGGATGTCTTCTCGCTGCACCGCTTCGACAAGACGGCCGACGGGTTTGATTTGTCCGCCGTGCCGCACTCGGAGGCGGGTGGCTTCCTGGCGGACCCGCGCTTCATCAAGGACTTCAGCGAGCTGTACCGGTACTACAAGGACGCGAAGCTCCTGCAGCTGAGGCGCAAGGACGCGCGCCTGCTGGCCATCTTCCAGACGGGCCAGACGTCGCGCGACCTCAAGGTGTTCCGCTTCAGCCTGGACCTCGAGGGCCGCGCCACCTACCTGGACAACCAGGGTGAGAAGGACCACGTCTTTCCCCCGTCCCACGACTTCGAGTGGACGGTGGCCACGCGCGAGAACTACGTGCTGGGCCAGCACCCGCACGTCAACGTGCTGGACCAGGTGTTCGTGGAGACGGTGAAGGGCGACCTCACCGTCAAGGTGGAGAACAACACCTCGTCCGGCCTGGGCATCTACAGCGAGCCCGTGGAGGACGTGAACCAGTCGCTGGACGACGCGCGGTTCGCCTGGGCCAAGGTGGGCACGCTCATCCTCATCCGCGTGCTGCCCTTCCGCGAGAAGGCCCAGCGCTACCTGGTGTTCAACTCGCGCACGCAGCACGTGGTGCGCATCGACGCCATCGGTCAGGCCTGCATCCGGTTGCCCGAGGACCAGGGCATCATCTTCCCCGGCGGGTACTACCTCCAGACGGGCGACTACAAGGTCTTCGACGGTGATGCGACCGGCTCGGGGATGGAGTTCAAGCACGTCATCAAGTCGCCCAATGGCGAGGACGTGCTCTACATCTTCCATCAGCGAGAGGAAGGCCGGTACCTGCTCTTCCCGTACAACCTGGTGCGCAAGGAGGTGCAGAACCCGCTGGTGTGCAACGGCTACAGCCTCTTCGCGGACGGCGGGCTGGTGGTGTTCCGCGAGACGTCGCAGGAGCCCACGCGGGTGCACCCGATGCAGGTGTGGCAGACGCCCTTCGTGTCGGACGAGCACGCGGCGTCGGTGCCCGCGGCGCCCGGCTACCTGGGCAAGGTGGGCAACGCGGAGCTGGTGCGAGGCATCTCCGATTCGCTGACGCTCCAGCGCATCGCGAAGACGGACAAGCCCAACCGCCGCACGTACGAGGACCTGGTCGCCGCCGCCACGCGCGCGCTGGATGCGTACTACTGGCTGGGCCACGCGGAGACGGGCCTGCAGGAGCCGGTGGAGCTGCTGCGCAAGACGTCCGAGCTCATCATCGATGAGTTCGAGAAGGTGCTCGCCCTCCAGAAGCGCGCGTCCGAGTCGCTGGCGGAGGCGGAGGTGGCGCAGAAGAAGTTGTTGGGGCGCGTGCAGCCGGAGCTGCTGACGTCGGCCGAGGAGTTCATGCACGTGCTGGCGGAGCTGCGTCAGCAGCGCGGCCACCTCATCACGCTGAAGGACATCCGCTACATGGACCTGGGGCGCGTGGACGCCCTGGAGAAGGCGGTGGTGGAGGCGTCCGACAACACCAGCTCCGGCTGCGTGGACTTCCTCCAGAAGGGCGAGGCGCTCCAGCCCCTGGCCTCGCGCCTGGACGAGCTGCTCGCGAAGCTGGAGCCGGTGAAGACCACGGTGGAGCTGGCGCCGCTGGGCGAGGATATCGAGAAGACGGCCCAGGGCCTCACGGTGCTGGGCGAAGTCGTGGGCGGGCTCCAGGTGGGAGATCCGCTGGCGCGCGCCCGCATCCTGGAGGGCATCTCCGAGCTGTTCGGTCGGCTCAACCGCGTGCGCGCGAGCCTCTCGGCCAAGCGCAAGGAGCTGTCCAGCCGGGAGAAGCGCGCGGAGTTCGGCGCCCAGTTCAAGCTGTTGGGGCAGGCGATTGAAAACGCGCTGGCCCAGGCGGACCTGCCGGAGAAGTGCGACGAGGGGCTGTCGCGCCTCACGGTGCAGTTGGAGGAGCTGGAAGGGCGCTTCGGCGAGTTCGACGAGTTCCTGGGGCAGATCACCCAGAAGCGCGAGGAGCTGCTGGAGGCGTTCGGCGCCCGCAAGCAGACGCTGGTGGACGAGCGGCAGCGCCGGGCCCAGAGCCTCTTCGGCGCGGCGGAGCGCATCCTCCAGGGCGTGCAGCGCCGGTCCAAGTCGTTCAAGTCGGACGACGAGCTGAACGGGTACTTCGCCACCGACGCGATGATCCTCAAGGTGCGGCAGCTCTCCGAGCAGCTCCTGGGGCTCCAGGACAGCGTGCGCTCGGACGAGGTGCTGTCGCGGCTCAAGTCCGCCAAGCAGGACGCGCTGCGGGCGCTGCGTGACAAGCAGGACCTGTTCGCGGACGGTGATTCGCTCATCAAGCTGGGCACCTACCGCTTCAACGTCAACACGCAGCCACTGGACCTGACGCTGGTGCCGCGCGACGGCGCGCTCTACCTCCAGCTCACCGGCTCCGACTACACGCAGAAGCTGGAGGATCCGGAGCTGCTCAAGCACCAGGGCCTCTGGGAGCAGCACCTGGTCTCCGAGACGCGGGACGTGTACCGCGTGGAGTACCTGGCCTCCTGCATCCTCTCCGACGCGGAGGACGGCAAGGGTGGGCTGACGCTGTCCGCGCTGCACGAGGCGGTCATCGCCGGCACGCTGCTGGAGAAGGTGCGCGCCTACGCGGCGGACCGCTTCGACGAGGGCTACGAGCGCGGCGTGCACGACGTGGACGCGGCGGCGGTGCTGGAGAAGCTCCTGACGCTGCACCAGGGCGCGGGCCTGCTGCGCTTCGCGCCGGTGCCTCGGGCGTGGGCCTCGCTGTACTGGGCCTTCGACACCGAGGAGGCCGCGCGGACGCTGTTGCACCGTCGGGCGCGGAGCCTGGCGCGGCTGCGGCAGACGTTCTCCTCCGTGGGAAGCCTGTCCGAGCTGGGGCTCGCGCTGGGCGAGGCCGTGGAGGCGTTCCTCAAGGCGCAGGGGCTCGCGCACTCGCCGGCGGAGGCGCGCCAGGCCGGGCGCTATCTGGTGGAGGAGCTGGCGGTGGACCGGCCTCGCTTCACCACGAGCGGCGAGGCGGTGGTGCTGCGCGACGCGTTCCTGGCGCAGTTGGAGCGGCAGGGCACGCGGACGGCGTTCGAGGAGGACCTGCGCGGGCTGGAGAAGGACCTGTCCTCGCGGCTGCTCATCGCCAAGGCGTGGGTGGAGGCGTATCTGGCCCAGCGCGAAGGGGGCCCCGGTGACGCGGGCTACTTCGCCCTGGAGACAGCGGTGTTGCTGCTCACCGAGCGCAAGCTGGACCGCGAGCCCGCGGGCGCGCTGACGGCGGCCGAGGTGACGGGCCTGTTGGGCAGCCATCCGCGCGTGCACGACCGGAAGCTGTCCTTGCGCCTGGACGAGTTCCTGGCGCGCCTGGGCGAGTTCCGCCAGCTCCGCGTGCCGCAATACCAGACGTACCGGGGACTGCTGCGGGACCTGCTGGAGCGTGAGCGCCGCAAGCTGCGCCTGGAGGAGCTGACGCCGAAGGTGCTGTCGTCGTTCGTGCGCAACCGCCTCATCGACGAGGTGTACCTGCCGCTCATCGGCGCCAACCTGGCCAAGCAACTGGGCGCCGCGGGCGAGGGCAAGCGGACGGACCGCATGGGCATGCTGCTGCTCATGTCGCCGCCGGGCTACGGCAAGACGACGTTGATGGAGTACGTGGCGAGCCGGCTGGGCCTCACCTTCGTCAAGGTGAACGGGCCCGCGCTGGGTCACTCGGTGAAGTCGTTGGACCCGGCGGAGGCGCCCAACGCCACGTCGCGGCAGGAGGTGGAGCGCATCAACCTGTCCTTCGAGATGGGCAACAACGTGATGCTCTACCTCGACGACATCCAGCACACGGACCCGGAGCTGCTCCAGAAGTTCATCTCGCTCTGCGACGGCCAGCGCCGCGTGGAGGGCGTGTGGAACGGCCGGACTCGCACCTATGACTTGCGCGGCAAGAAGTTCTGCGTGGTCATGGCCGGCAATCCCTACACGGAGACGGGTGAGCGCTTCCGCATCCCGGACATGCTCGCCAACCGCGCGGACACCTACAACCTGGGTGAGATTCTGGACGGCAAGGAGCACCTGTTCGCGCTGAGCTACCTGGAGAACGCGCTGACCTCCAACCCGGTGACGGCGCCGCTGGCCACGCGCGACGCGGCGGACACGCACCGTCTGCTGCGCATGGCGCAGGGCGAGGAGGTGCCCGCGGGCGAGCTGAAGCACGGCTACGCGGCGGCGGAGCTGCAGGAGATCATCGCCATCTTCCAGCGGATGTTCCGGGTGCAGTCGGTGCTGCTGAAGGTGAACATGCAGTACATCGCCTCGGCGGCGCAGGACGAGCGCTTCCGCGCGGAGCCCGCCTTCAAGCTCCAGGGCTCCTACCGCAACATGAACAAGCTGTCGGAGAAGCTCGTCGCGGCCATGACGGACGCTGAGTTGGAGCGGCTCATCGACGACCACTACCAGGGTGAATCCCAGACGCTCACCACCGCGGCGGAGCAGAACCTGCTCAAGCTGGCGGAGATGCGCGGACGCTTGACGCCGGAGAAGGCGAAGCGGTGGGAGGACATCAAGCAGGGCTTCGCGCGCGTCAAGCGCATGGGGGGCAAGGAGGACGACCCCGTGGCGCGTGTCACCGGCCAGCTCAGTGGCATCGAAGAGCAGCTCGGCGCGGTGCGCGACGCGGTGGTGCAGGCGGCGACGCAGGTTCAGCAAGGCTCGGCGGACCGGAACGAGGACCCGACGGCCGAGGCGCTGCCGTACCTGGAGGCGTTGCGCGACGCGGTGCTGGAAGTGGCGAAGGTGGGGCGCGAGGTGAAGGACACGCCGCCGCCTCCGGTGGCCCCTCCCGCGCCGGTGCAGGATTTGGCGCCGTACCTCAAGCACCTGGCCCAGCTCCTCAAGGCGCTCACCGAACGCGTGGCGACGGCCTCCCAGGCGCCCGTGGTGCAGCAGGCGCCGGCCCAGGACTTCGGGCCGTACATGGAGCAGCTCTCGCGGGCGCTCGCCGCGCTGGCGGACCGGCCGGTGAACGTGTCCGCGCAGATGCCCGCGGAGGCGCTCCAGCGGGCCGCCGTGGCCGGGCCGTCTCCGGCGGAGCTGAGCCGGCAGATTGAACTGGTGGAGGGCGTGCTGCTGCCCCTGGAGCGGGCCTCCCGTCGCGCCGTGCAGGGCGAGGGTGAGAACATCAAGTCGCTCCAGGTCTGGCAGAACGTCACCGAGGCGCTGGAGCTGCTGCGCTCCATGCTGCGTCGGTAGTCGCTCGGACCTCTCGAGGCCGGGGCTCGGCGGTGTGTCGAGCCTCGGCCTTCCAGCAGGAGGTCCGGGTCAGCGGAACTGGGCGGAGCCCTCGAAGGTGTCGTCGTCCAGGACGCGGGGCAGGGTGTCCTCCACCTGTTCGCCGGTGGTCGACGTCACGCGCACGGTGAAGGAGCCTTCGCCCATGCCGCTGTCGTTGACGAAGTAGTTGTAGTCCTGGCGCGGGACGTCCTTCCACGCGCCGTCGCCGCGACGCCACTCCAGCTTGGCGATGGGCACGCGGTGGTTGCGCACCTGGATGGCGGTCCACCACGGGTTGCTGCCGTTCTTGAAGTGGTACTCCAGGCCGCCGGCCACGTCGCAGGAGACCACCTTCCAGGTGATGTCCACGCGGCCCAGGCGCATCTCGGCAATCTTCGCGAAGGCCTCGCGGCTCAGGTCCAGGTGGCCGGCCTCGCACTCGGGACAGCGGTCCACGATTCGCACCCGCACGTTGCCGCTGGGGCCCTGGATGTCGATGCACTGGCCACACGCCGCGCTGTCGGCGTACTGCGGGGTGTTCATCGCGGCCACCATCAAGTCATTGGGGCTGGCGTCGTAGCTGCAATTCCCCGCGCCGGTGGCGTCGTAGTACGTCGCGATGCCTTTCTGCTCCTCGCCAAGCGGCACGCCTCCGCCGCTGGGGTCATCACTGCATCCGCCACACGCGAGGAAGAGCGTGGCCATGGGAACGAGCAGACGTCGGGAGGGCAGGTGGGATGGGCGCATACGCCCCGAAGGATACCGCAATGCGTCCACGAGGTGCCTGCCCCCCGTTCACGGAAATGTCCATGCAATGACTTGCAAGACTGTTAGCGTACCGCCGCTTTCAAACGAACAAGGGGGTCGACACGTCATGAAACTCTTCAGGCGCGCTGTCTGTCTTTGTGCGGCGGTGGTCCTTCCGGCGTGTGGTGGCGAGGAGTCCCCGGGCGGAGTGGAGGAGGGGCCCGGCACGCAGGAGTCCGCGTTGGTCCTGGCCGTGTCCCGAGGCTGCACCTTCGAGCTCACCTCCGCGGTCCGGGCGGGCACGATTCCGCCCATTCACGACATCACCTTGTCCCGGCTCGCGACGGAGTCGTGCCGCTGGCCCGCGGCGAGTGCGTGGGTAGGCAGCTCCGTCATCCTCACGCCCTGCCTGGCGCTGGTGGCCAATGACCTGGGCGTGGCCGTGGGGTACACCATGAAGAACAACTACAGCGGCAGCTCGCCCGTGACAGTGGGCCTCAGGAACGTGGACCCGGAGCTGATGACGGTGGTGCGGACCTCCGGCCTCGCGGTGTACCTGGGCACTGGAAGTGTCTTCCTGTCTTACTTGAGCATCCAGGTGGATGGCACGACGCTGACGGTGGGTGGGTCGAAGTCGGGCCGCATCGGCGGGGAGACGGGCACTGGCGGCAACTACGTGGCCACCTTCCCGGACTTCTTCACCAGCACCACGGCGCCCACCGTCGTCGCGTACTGAGCGCGTCCCTCCGGCTCGCCCGCAAAAAATAATGGGGTGGAAGGCGCCCCCCGGGCCTTCCACCCCATTCCCCCTGCAACCTGCTTGGGCCTGCCTACTCGCCGCGGGCGGACGCGCCGGACAGCGCTCGGGCCTGCGACACCAGCTTCACGAACTCGTTGCGGTCAGCGTCTCCAGCGGCGGCGCCCTCGGCGAGCTTCTGCGCGGTGGCCAGGCTCCAGGCCTCGGCGGCCGGGTTGCCTCGGAGGATGTCCGCGGTGGAGGCGACGGCCAGGGCGAAGCGGAAGTCAGGCGAGGAGGCCTCCACCGAAGCGCGCAGCAGCGAGCGCTCGAAGGGGAAGGACTGCTCGGCGGCCTCGGTGCCGTTGGGCGCCTTGGCGCGCACTCGCACGGTGGCGAGCGACTCCTTCGAGTCCTTCACCAACTCCACCTCGTACAGCGCGGTGACGTTGTGGCCCGCGCCAATCTCACCCGCGTCCACCTTGTCGTTGCGGAAGTCGTTGTCCGCCACGTCCCGGTTCTCGTAGCCCATCAGGCGGTAGCGGCGCACGGCGGCGGGGTTGAACTCCACCTGGAGCTTCACATCCTTGGCGATGACCTCCAGCGTGCCGGTGAGCTGCGTCTCGAAGACCTTCTTGGCCTCCTTGTAGCTGTCCACGTAGAAGCAGTTGCCGTTACCCTTGTCGGCGAGCTTCTCCATCATGTCGTCACGGTAGTTGCCCATGCCGAAGCCCACGGCGGTGAGGGTGACGCCCTCGGCCACGTACTTGTGGATGCTCTCCAGCATGGCCTGCGGGCTCAGCGTGGGGCCGATGTTGGCGTCGCCGTCGGTGAGGACGATGACGCGGGAGACGACCTTGCCGGAGGCCTTCTTCACCGCGTGCTTGTAGGCCAGCTCCATGCCGGTCCCCATCGCGGTGCCGCCACCGGACTGGAGCGTGTCCAGCGCGGCGTGGATGGTCTTCACGTCCGTGGCCGGCGTCGGCGTCAGCACCTCACGCGTGGAGCCCGCGTAGGTGACGATGGCCACCGTGTCGTTCTCGTTGAGGTTCTTCACGGCGATCTTGATGGCCTCCTTGGCGAGCGGCAGCTTGTCCTGCGACGCCATGGAGCCGCTCGTATCCACCAGGAACACCAGGTGCGCCGGCTTGCGTTGCGAGCGCGAGACGACCTTGCCCTGCACGCCCACGCGCACGAAGTGGCGCTTCGAGTCGAAGGGCGACGGCGCGGCCTCCAGGTGCACCGTGAAGGCGCCCGTCTCCGGCGGGGCGTAGCGGTACTTGAAGTAGTTGACGAACTCCTCGACGCGCACGGCGGAGGAGGGCGGCAGGTTGCCGTTCTGGAGGTAGCGGCGGGCCACCGTGTACGACGCGGTGTCGACGTCCGCGGCGAACGTGGACAGCGGGTCCTTGCTCGTCTCGGTGAAGGTGTTGGGCTTCCAGGCCTCGAAGGTGTTGCCCTGCTGCGGGCCACCGGTGTCGGACCCATCCACGTCCTTCTCCGTGGGGATGGCGGCGATCTTCTTGGGGGTCATCGTCGGAGCCCGCCTGGCCATCTCCCCGTCCCGCACCCCGCCGATGACTCCGTTGGCCACCGCGCCGCCTCCCTGGATGCTGGAGGGTGAGGCCACGGCCATCATCGGCTCGGGGGCGGGCGCTTCACGCATTTCCGCTTCGATTCCTCGCGGCGCCTTCAGGGCGCGGTCGCCACGTGACGGCTGGGACTCGGTCTTCGCCTTGGCGTCGCCTCCCTCGTCGGCGGCGAAGTCCTGAGGCGCGGCGCTCGGCGGAGGCGGGGACAGCCGGGCGGCGGTCTGCGGGGTGGGGCGCGCTTCGGCGGTGGTCAGACCCTGCTTCTCGCTTGGGGCCGAGGAGGAGCATGCCGGCAGGACACAGGCGACGAGCAGGGCACTTCCCCACTGGGTCAAACGGCGCTTCAGGAAGGTCTGGGACATGTGTTCTCCGGGGGACGGAATCAACAGGCGCCGCATCGAAACGCACGACCTGACAAATGGGTCTATTCCCGCGATTTTTCCCGGTAGGTTCCAGGTCCATGCAGACCTCGAGACCCTTCCGAATCCTGGGCATCCAGCAGATCGCCATCGGCGGCGCCGACAAGGCTCCGCTCCGCAAGCTCTGGGTGGACCTGCTGGGCCTGACGCCTCACGGCACCTACCGCAGCGAGCGGGAGAACGTGGACGAGGACATCGTCACCGCCGGCGCGGGGCCCTTCAAGGTGGAGGTGGACCTGATGCAGCCCGTCAATCCGGAGGGCAAGCCCCGGGTCCACGAGACGCCCCTCAACCACGTGGGCCTGTGGGTGGATGACCTGCCAATCGCGGTGAAGTGGCTGGAGGCGCAGGGCCTGCGCTTCGCCCCCGGGGGCATCCGCAAGGGCGCCGCGGGCTTCGACATCTGCTTCGTGCACCCCAAGGGCAACGAGCAGTTCCCCTACGGCGGCGAGGGCGTGCTGATTGAGCTGGTCCAGGCCCCGCCGGAGGTCATCTCCGCGTTCGAGCGCCTCTCAACCGACGCTCACTGAGAGACGGCCGGGCGCGGCCTCCTGCCCAGGCGCTGGAGCGCCGTCCGCGCGAGGTGCTCCAGCCGGTCCCACGCCAGACACAACAGCCACGTGGCGACGATGAGCGCCGCGGTGAGCAGCCAGTACTGGCCCCAGCCGCTGCGGTCTCCCCAGAAGCGCTGGAACGAGAAGACGCCCCCAATCCGGTAGAACAGCAGCATCTCGTGGAAGAAGTAGGCGGAGAGCGACGACGTCCCGAAGACCTCGATGAACCGCCGAAGCCGCGAGGGCACATGCTCCGCGGGCACCCGGGCCTCCAGTGCCATCAGCCCCAGCAGCACGGCGCAGACCCACGCGAAGCGGGCCGCCGAATTCGACGGGTTGGAGACGAAGAAGCGGTGGTGCGGGTAGAGCTGGAAGAGGAGGTCACCCGACGCCGCGGCGATGGCGCCCACGGTGACGAGCAGGAGCAGCGCCACGGCCAGCGGACGCCGGCCCCACGCGCCCGCGAGGCTTCCGGCGAACGCGCCCAGCCACGCGAAGCCCATCCACGGCAGCAGGGGGAAGGGCGCGAAGGAGGACTTGTTGGTGAGCGTGGCCCAGGGCTCGGGCACGTGCTCACCCAGGGGCGCCACGGCGAAGACGACGAAGGCCAGCGCCAGGCTCAGTCCCGCCAGCCCACGAGGTCGCGAGGCCAGCACGGCGACCGCGGGCAGCATGAGCAGCAGGCACAGGCCCACGCACTGGAGGATGTCCATGCGGAAGAGCCACTTCGGCTCGCTCAGCAGGGGGAACCACGCCCAGTTGACCAGGGATGCGACGAGGAGGACCTCGCAGGTGCGGCGGAAGTTCTTGGGCACGCGCTCGCGCAGGCGTCCGCTGGCGGCGCTGCGCACCATGACGAGCGCGAGCGCGAAGCCCGCGGAGAAGATGAACGCGGGAGCGACCAGCCCGTCCACTTTGAGCAGGCGGCCCACCCAGACGCTCTTGCGCAGCTCCGGGGTGAGCAGCGCCAGCGAGTGCGTCTGGACCATGAACAGCACGGCGATGCCACGCAGCCAGTCGATGGCGCGCACTCGCTCTTGGGAAACGGGGAGGGACGGAGAGGGGCTCAAGGCGGGCGCACCCTACGGCAAGTCCGGGCCCGCGTGTATGGGGAGGAGGGATGAGCGGGCTGGCGGGCCCCGGGGCATGAAAGGATGCGCCCCGTCCATGCGAGGATTACAGCCTGGAGCCGGCGTCATGCGGGAGGTGGCCCTTGGGTGATGAGGTCAGTCGGAGAGCGGCGCTGAAGGTGCTCGCGGTGGCGGGGGCCACGTCGGCCGCGAGCTGCTCGCGGAGCAGCGGAAAGTCAGAGGAGCAGGGGATGAGTCAGCAGCAGGGAAGTGAGCAACCCGCCGTCATGGGCCTGAGCCCCCTCAAGGGGATGCCCTGGCCCACGCCAGACCCCTTCCTGTTCTGCGTGCACCACGTGGACGCCTACCCGACGGGCAACGAGCGGATGGGGCCCACCGTGTCGCTCGCGGGCCGCCAGCTTGGCCAGGACTTCGACGGCCGGGACGGCTGGAACATGTACCACGGCACCGTCGTCCCCGGCTTCCCGCAGCACCCGCACCGGGGCTTCGAGACGGTGACGATTGTCCGCAGCGGGCTGTTGGACCACTCGGACTCGCTGGGCGCGGCGGCGCGCTTCGGGGGCGGGGACGTGCAGTGGCTCACGGCGGGCAGCGGCGTGCTGCACTCGGAGATGTTCCCGCTCTTGAAGAAGGACCAGCCCAACCCGGTGGAGCTGTTTCAAATCTGGCTCAACCTGCCGAGCGTCGACAAGCTGGTGACGCCGCACTTCTCCATGCTGTGGAACCACGTCATCCCCCGGCACGTCGCGCGGGACGAGGCGGGGCGCACCACCGAAGTCACCCTCGTCGCCGGAACGCTGGGCGACGTGAAGGCCCCGCCGCCGCCGCCCAAATCCTGGGCCGCGCGGGCGGACACGGACGTGGCCATCTGGACGCTGAAGCTGGCTCCGGGCGCGCACTGGACGCTGCCCGCCGCCTCGCGCGGGAGCAACCGTTTCCTGTACTTCTTCAAGGGCTCCGCGCTGAAGGTCGGAGGCCGCGCCATCCCCGCCTCGCATGTCGTGCAGCTCCGCCCGGACGTGGACGCGGTGCTGGAGAACGGCCCCGACGAGACGGAGCTGTTGATGCTCCAGGGCCGGCCCATCGCCGAGCCGGTGGTGCAGCACGGCCCCTTCGTCATGAACTCCCGCCAGGAGATTCAGCAGGCGTTCAGCGACTACCAGCGCACGGGCTTCGGCGGCTGGCCGTGGAAGAGCGATGACCCGGTGCATCCCCGGGAGGAAGGGCGCTTCGCGCGCCACGCGGATGGGAAGCTGGAGCGACCGGCCTGACGAGTCCCTCGCGCCCTGGCCGTCCCCCCGGCGAGCCAGGGGCCGATGTCCGTCTCCCTGGCTCCTTCGGGAGCAGGGGGGCCCCCGGACGGAGTGTCGTCGAGCGTGACAGGCGCTGCGCCACATGTGCATAGAAGAGAGGTGTCCGACTCCCCTGGCTCCTCTCCACCTGGCTCGCCGCCCGCGTCCGCCAACAGAGGCTCCCGGCTCGCGTCCATCGCCGTGGCGAGCGCGCTGTTCATGGAGTTCGTCGACTCCACCGCGCTGTCCACCGCGCTGCCGACGCTCTCCGTGGCCTTCGGCACGGACCCCATCCACCTCAAGCTCGCGCTGACGTCCTACATCCTGGCGCTGGCGGTGCTCGCGCCCGCGAGTGGCTGGATTGCCGACCGCTTCGGTCCCCGCCGAGTCTTCATGCTGGCGATGGGCGTATTCCTCATCGCCTCCGTGCTGTGCGGCTTCTCCCGCTCACTGCCCCAGCTCGTCGCCTTCCGCACGCTCCAGGGACTGGGGGGCGCGCTGATGACGCCGGTGGGGCGGCTCATCGTGGTGGGCTCGGCGCCCAGGGACAAGCTGGTGTCGGCGCTGAGCTGGTTCACGATGCCGGCGCTGGTGGGGCCGCTCATCGGTCCCCCGGTGGCGGGCCTCATCCTCGGCGTGGCGGACTGGCCGTGGATCTTCTTCATCAACGTCCCCGTGGGCCTGCTGGGCATGCTCGCGGTGTCGCGCTTCGTGCCGGAGTTGCCCCAGCCGCACCCGGGCCCGTTCGACTGGCGGGGGTATGCCATCGCCGCGGTGGCCATCACCCTGACGATTGGCGCGGCGGAGACGCTGGGCGTGGGGCTGGTGCCCGTCCACATCCAGATGGGCATGGCGCTGGTGGCCGCGGGCTCGATTGCGCTCTACGTGTCGCACGCGCTTCGGATGAAGAAGCCGGTGTTGGACCTGCGGCTCTTGAAGCTGTCGACGTTCAGGGCCAGCACGGCGGGCGGAGGGCTGGTGCGGATGGGGTTGGGCGCGACGCCGTTCCTCCTGCCCCTGATGCTCCAGGTGGGCCTGGGGTGGGGGCCATTCGAAGCGGGCCTGGTGACGATTGGCACGGGGCTGGGGGCCATGTCCTGCAAGCCCGTGGCGCCGTGGGTCATCAAGCGGCTGGGCTTCCGGACGACGCTGGTGGGCTCCAACCTGGCGGCGGCGGTGCTGACGGCGCTGCCGGCGCTCTTCCGCAACTCCACGCCCATTCCGCTCATCGTCGCCACGCTGATGGTCAGCGGCTTCGTGCGCTCGCTGCAGTTCACCGCCATCAACGCCGTGGCCTATGCGGACATCCCCCGGGAGAAGATGAGCCAGGCCTCCACGGTGGCGGTGGTGACGCAGCAGATGGCGCTGAGCGTGGGCATCAGCCTGGGCGCGCTCATGCTGCATCTGGCGCGAGGCAGCGGGGATGCGCCGCTGACGCCGGACCGCTTCCTGTTGCCGTTCCTCGCGGTGGGCGTGGTGTCTTCGCTGGCGGGGCCGCTGTTCAGCCGGTTGCCCGAGGACGCGGGCTCGCGCATCGGTGGACGCGCGGCGCGCTGAAGCGCCGCTGCCCGGGCTGGAGGGGCCCCGGGCAGCGCACGCCCCGACTCGCTTCTGTTACAGGCCGTCGGGGTAGCAGAAGCCGTAGGTGCGATCGAACCCGCCACCGGCGCGGCCGTAGCTCATGTAGCCCAGCTCCTCGCCGGGGCCGCAGTCGCTGCGAGCGCGCTCATAGGGATAGCAGGTGCCCCTGCCCGTGCGGGCCAGGTCCAGGCACACGCCGCGCGCGCCCTCGGTGCCGCAGAACTCGGCGTAGCCCACGCTGCACTGCTCGCCAATCCGGGCGGAGTCGAAGTCGAAGCCGAGCGGCTGGAGCACGGACTGCTCGATGCACAGGCCGTAGACGCCGCAGAGGGTGCCTGTGGGGCAGCCGGGGTTGGCCGCCTTGAAGTCACACGTCTTCAGGCACTGGGCGTCGTCGGAGAGCAGGTCCGTGCAGGTGAAGCCCTGCTCGCAGTCCGTCGAGGCCAGCTCGTACTCGCTCGCCGCGGGCGTGGTGGTGCACGCCTGGCCCTGCGTCTTGGTGCCCAGCGCGCGCTCCAGCGTGCCGTCGCTGGCGACGTAGTTGGTGGGCACGCAGGTGGTGTCCGGCAGGTTCGCCGTCAGCGAGCCCTGGCGCGGGTCGCAGCCACCGGGCCGCACGGTGTTCCACGTCGCGAAGCGGATCCACTTGCACTCGCCACCCGGCACCACGGCGCTGCCCCAGTACGGCGCGTTGAGCGGAGGAGCGTCCACGGACTCGCGGAGCGTCACGTTCGCCAGCGCTCCAATCGTCTGGTCCGGAGACACCTTCAGCGCCAGGAGCATCGTCCCGGAGTCGGCGACGAGGTACTTCTCCGTCGGCGCACCGGCGTCCTGGTAGGCCATGATGCAGCGATCACACGTGAAGGTGTTGCCTCCGCCCACGGACAAGTCATACAGCCCGGGCGCCGTGTTCACGTCCAGCCGGAGGTACGCCAGGTTCTCGGCGGTGGGGGCGGACGGGTTGTGGAACGTGCCCCGGTACGTCGGCTGCTGCGAGTACATCACCGGCGTCAGCTCCATGCCGTTGCTCAGCTCTCCCAGCGTGATTTCGGTACAGCCCGAGGGAGGTGTCAGGGATTTGGCCTGCTCCTCGATGGAGCGCACCTCCTCCTGATTCGTCGCGGGCTCCTTCGTCGTGGTGGGCCCACAGCCCACCAGCCCCGCGAGCACCACCACCCCCCAACGCAAACCCTTCACAGAAGCATCGCCGAGACGGGACGCCATGTTCTCTCCAATGGTTGTCAGTCAGGCACTCACGCGTGCCGCCCAGCCGGGGACTCCCGGGGGGCCTGCGGGATACTTGCAAACATGAGACTGGTGCAACTCAGTTTCGACCGGCATCAAAAGGGCGCGAGATGACCTTCAAATGACAAGTAGGTCCGCCCGCTCGAGGATTGAACGGAGCGTGTCTGGTGAAGTCGCATCCGTTCTTCGAATTCCAGGCGCCACATGCCTACGGGAAATTCACAGGAACATGGATGCCCGGGTAGGTGTGCCGCCACGGGTCGAAAGGAGAGGGGGGATTCCCACACCGAGCCCCGCGAGGGAATGTGCTCTCATCCGGGCTCCCCTTGTGGAAGGAGTGACACCATGAAGAGCACCCTGAGTGGTCTCGCCGTGCTGGCCGCGGGCTTCCTGATGGCGTGTGGCGCGGAGCCCCAGTTGCCCTCGGACGAGTCCGCCCCGCCAGCCGTCCTGGAAGGAGCGCCCGCGCAAGGCACCGCTGGCGAGGTGTCCGCCCAGGCCTGTGTGCAGCTCTACCGCCCCCGGTACAGCTCCTATTACAACTCGCTTCCCTACAGCGAGGAGGGGTGGGTGGCCTCCTGTTATACGAACGACGATTGCACCACGGAGTGTTTTGGTCCGGGAGGGGATGGGCCGTACGCCTCTCACTCCGATTTCTTCTACTGCACCTACTGTCCTTGACGGGCAACGGGCCCGAGCGCCTCCCCGGCGCTCGGTGTTGCACGCGCTGTGATACGCACTGCGGCGCGACTTGCGGAGCCTTGGCACCCCAGGCGTATCTTTCGTGGGACGGACTTGCTGTAACACTCTTCTTGAGAAGGGTGCCGGAGGGCGAGGAGATAAATGTCTCTCGCCTCCTTGGGAGTCAAGCAATGTCAGACTTTGGGATATGTGGTCATTGAGCAGACAATGGATCTCTTGTTTGCGCCCGGTGCCCGCACGGTTGAAGACCCCAAGCCCGCAGGAACGCGCTTCGAGAAGTCACCCTCCGCGGATGACGCATTGCTTGAGGCGTGAATGGGACTCAAGCCGTCCGGGGCCTACCCCCGTATGGGCAGGTGATGACTGTCTCACGGTGGCCCTGTCCGTGAGTACAGGAACTCCCTATGAGGGGAGCCCGTGGCCTCTTGCCTACTTCGACGCAGGCGTGAGCAGGCTATTGACGGTGTTGACCACCGCCGCGCCCTGCGCGACGAAGGGCACGGGCAGGGCCGCGACGAACGCCGAGGAGGCGTCGATGGCGGCGCGGGTCTTCTGCGCGGGCGTGGACGCCGGATTGCTGAACACGCCGTGCGCGTTGGACGCGGAGGCCACCGCGTTGGCGATGTTCAGCCCGGGCACGAACCGGCCCAGCGTCTTGCCGACGAACGTGCTCGGCATCGACGTAGGCACCACGCCGCCCGCCAGCTTCGCCACCGCGCGGCCACCGCTCTCGAAGGTGTCCGCGACGCTGATGATATTGCCCGCCGTGCCAGACAGGCTTCCCACCTTCTCCAGCACCTGCTGCGGCGTCTTCACCGGCGCGGGCGCCGGGTTCTTGTTGCCTATGCTCTTGGCGGCATTGGCCTCGAGCGCGACTGCGTTCATCGTCCTGTCCAACGACTCCATGACAACAGCGCCCGTCTTCGGTCCGTTGATTCGGAACATGGTGTCTCTCCGTGGTTGGAATTGCTGCGTACAAAGGGTTTATCGGAGGCGGGATGGAGGAGTTTCGCCCACCTTTCATCCGATACGACAGTTGACCGATACAGCCGTTAGGGTAGGCGCCGTGCTTCAACCGACGGAGAGGAGACACGCGAGATGGCCGCGAAGCGCGCTGTGAAGTCCACGCAAGACGACTCGAAGGAGGTCACCGCGCTGCTCGACGAGCGAGCGCACCCGCTGCGCGAGGACATCGACCAGGTCCGCAAGCTCATCCTCGGTGTCGACCCCTCCATCACCGAGGCGGTGAAGTGGAACACCGCGAGCTTCCGCACCACCGAGTTCTTCGCGGCGGTGCACCTTCGCTCCGAGGACCGCGTGCAGCTCGTCTTCCACACCGGCGCGAAGGTGAAGCAGAGCGCGAAGACTGGCGTCGAGCTCGATGACCCGGAAGGGCTCTGCCGATGGCTCGCGAAAGATCGCTGCCTCGTCACGCTCGAGTCAGTGCGCGGCCAGCGCAAGGCGCCCGAGTCGCTCGTGCGTCAGTGGATTCGACAGGTGGAGTGACCTCCGGACAAGGACGCAATCCGCGCGGGAGTTCGACGAGCGGCACGGGGCTCAGAGGATTCAATTTGTGGTAACGGTGGAGGGATGAACGCACTGCCCCTGCCCAGCGATCTGCTCGTCACTGCTTTCAATGGACTGGTCGCCGCCTATGACCGCACGAGTGGCGGCACCGCGTGGACCTTCTCTGCTCCTGGCAATTCGATCCCAGGCGTGCGCCCGCGCCCGACCCACGTAGAGGTGCATGACGGGCGGGTGTTCGTGTTCGCGGCCGGCTCCGATGGCGTGTTGAAGAAGCGCGTCTTCCTCGATGTCCACGCGCTTGACCATGAGAGCGGACGCTTGCTTTGGACTCAGCGCGTGGCGGCGGAGCATGCACCGGACTTCACGTGCGCGGTGGGGCTGGTGGATGCAGGGCAGGTGATCGTCTCCTACCACGAGGTCCTCGTGGCGTTCGCGGCGGAGACAGGCCAGCCCCAATGGACGCGAAGCAGCGAACATGGGGATGGGGGCGTGTACTCGCTCCAACTCCAAATGGCTGTCCAGGGTGGGCGGGGACGGCTTTTGACCTGAACCGCGCTCAGCGCCTTGACCCGCCCGTGGCCAAGGCGCGCGCATCCATCTCCGACCTCTACGTCTCCCGCCGCACCTCGAGGATGAGGCCTTCCAGCTCCGGCGTCCCCAGGGAGATGAGCTGCTCCAACTCGCCCCGGACGATGAAGTTCGCCTGGGCGCGGCTGAAGAGCGTCTCGCCCACGGGCTCCATGGCGCGCTGGATGTCCATCAGACTCGCCGCGGGCTGGAGCAGGCGCATCCTCACGCCTGACTCCTCTGGATACGTGTCCTCGTCCTCCAGGTTCCCCATGTCCGCGGAGGCCGCCAGGGCCGCCGCCAGGGCCCGCGAGAGCAGCGGCGCGGCGTTGCCCGGAGCCTTCACCCAGGCGCGAATCGAGAGCGACAGCTCGCACCGGCGTCGCTCCAGGAAGCCCTCGGCGCGGTCTCCCCGCAGGAAGGCGACCACGGCCTCGTTGGCCACGGCGGGGGCGCGGTAGAGACGCAGCGTGCTCTCCTCGATCGCGTAGTCATCTCCCCGGCGCAGCGGGTGTCCAGGGGGCGACTCCACCTCGACCACCTGGCCGCGCGCATTCGCGGGGAGCGTGAAGTCCTTCGTCGTCCCATTGCCCGCCCAGCGGTGCACCTGGGCGAAGTAGGACGGCTGCCGCTGCGCCGTCAGGTCATCACCTTCGGGCAGCATCAGCTTCAGTCGAGAGGCATAGACCTCGACGAGCGCCTCCGCGTC
>Ga0126314_10000325_pt1 | contig 23809 bp, 20 predicted proteins | sample Plot105B_FD_92535 | JGI IMG/M metagenome (GOLD analysis project Ga0126314, IMG submission 92535) | Serpentine soil microbial communities from UC McLaughlin Reserve, CA, USA - Plot105B | ecosystem: Environmental > Terrestrial > Soil > Grasslands | place: USA: UC McLaughlin Reserve, Lake County... | reverse complement strand
TTGGCTCCGACAATCAACAGCCCGGGGCCGAGGTCGTCGACCACCACACCGCGCTGGTTCTCCGCAGCGAACCACGGCTGGCCGTTCGCGGCAGGGCTGTCGGGGATGAGGTTGCTCGGTGACGCCGGGCCTCAGTTGGTTGAGGAAGGAGGTCCAGCCCTCTGTCACGTCGTCGAACCAAGCCGCCCACTCGGTGTCCGGCTCCGGCTTGGACCGAATAACGCGTATCCGGGTGGCGCCGCCCTCGACCTCCTCCAGCTCGAACAGATCATCAGGCTCGATGATCAGGGAGTACGGACGCTCGGTCTGGTGGGCACCAGTGTCGTAGATCAATTTGATCTCTTCGTCCAGAACGTCGGCGTGCCAACCGTGCCAGCGTCGAATCTGGTCCGGTTCGCGCATCGCCTGCCACACCACGTCAATGGGTGCGCCGATGGTGACCTCGATCCGTGCTGCCTCCTCACGCGGAGATGTGTTCAACCTGCGATCCTTCCTCGTCGGGGCCATTCGGATGTCGCGCCGGCGCGGGGTAGCCGCCCAGCACCACCCTGTACGGTCGCCCCTCCTGTGGTGTGGTGTGTTGCTCTGCGGTACGGGCAATCGCCTCGGCAACCGCGTCGGTGAATCGGTGAACGTCCGCGGGCTGGGCGAACCAAAGCTCAGTCTCAACGGTGAACGTCAGCAACCGCTTGTTCTTAGCGTCTGCCGCGGCCACCATCCGGCCGACCTCCCGCACCGTCCCAGCCGCGGTGGACATCAGGTGTTCCGCGGCGAACCTGTCCCGCGCTCGGACAGTGGATGCTGGCCTGGCCGATGGCGCCAGCACAGCCGGATCAACCACGAATGCGAGTGCCGTAGCCCGCATTACGCGTTCGGTACAGCCACGCCGACGCCTCTCCTCGACCAGCTCCACCAAGCCAGCATTCTCGAGTTCCTTGATGTGGTAGTTCACCCGCTGGCGTGGTACGCCCAGGACCGCGGCAATCTCGGTAGCGGAGGCCGGTTCACGCATCCGTTCCAGCACCGCCCGTCGAAGTGGCCCAAGTGCTGCGCGCAGGCCTTCGGGCTCCTCGACCAGTCGTACAGCATGTTGTGCCACGTTGGCATTTTTGCCATTTGACAATTGAATTTGTCAAATGGGTTTGCGACCTTCTCAGCAGCCTCACTCCTTGGGCCCTCGGGCAGGTCGTCCGACCTGGGCATGAAGCCCGGGTGACCACACCACGCTGACCGGTCCGCCACTTGGGCTTGGGACTCCCGCGGCAGTGAGCAACGCGTGATCGGCGCGGCGTAATCGCGCAGTGTGCAACAGGAATGGTGGGTGAGTTATCGGGATCCAGGTCGTGCCGAGGATGGTCCGGGTGTGCAGACCCCAGCGTGACGTAAACCAGATGTCAAGAGGCGACGGCTTTTGCACCGGCCGGTCTATGTCGATCTCGATGTGGACGACCAGGCGAGAGGGCAGACGGCGGCGCAGCCGGAAGCCGGCCACCGCCGGGGATTCGGCTCGCAGCGGTTCCAGGTGAGACCAGAAGTACGGCACCCGGGGCAACGACCGGGCCACCAGCACCATGTCGGGTCTGGTCACGTCCATCGATAAGAACACCACACCTTGCCGTCCCTGACCGTCCACCGAGTAGAGCCGAACGTTGAGCTCACATGTCGACCCGATCTCGAGCGCGCCCCCGACCCGAGTGGACGGTACTTCGAAAGCCACGATTCCCACGTAGGTCTGGCCTCCGAAGGTGTCGGGCCGCGTTCCATCAGGGAACAGGTCAGATACCGACTCAGGGGCAATCGGCCAGTGGACGAAGATCATGTCGCGCCAGGTCTGAGCAAGGAGGACGGGTCCAGGCAGTGGCGGCGGCATTCGCGGCGGAATGATCTCGCCCGGACAAGTGGTGGTCACAACGGTCCTATATCTCATGACGCGCGCTGAGCCTGTCGAGGTTGCCAGCTCTGCGCCCGCAAATGGCAAGAGGATTTACGGCCTTCGACGGCGTGCTCTCCAGTGGAATTCGGCGGGAGTCGCTTCAATCGGAGACGCCCCGTTCGGCTCTATGACGTCTGAGCGGTGAACCGATCGCGGCCGCTGCCTACCTCCTGTCCCTCAGCGGACGGAAGCTGGACCTTCGCGGTGACAGTCTCAGGTACCTCGAGATCTAGCGTCATGACGCCGCTCTCATCAACGGACCAGGAGACTGCCACCTTGCCATGTCGGGTATCGAGGGAGGACCTAGCCCAGGTGATGCCGCCACCCGGTTGGGGTGCAATGAGAACCCGGGAAAATCCCGGCTCGAGCGGCGCGATGCCGCCGATCGTTCGGTGCATCCAGTCGGCCACCGCGCCGAGCGCGTAGTGGTTGAAGCTGGTCATCTGTCCGGGGTTGATGGTGCCGTCGGGAAGCATCGAATCCCAACGCTCCCAGATCGTGGTCGCCCCCATGGTCACTGAGTAAAGCCACGAGGGGACCTCCCGCTGCAATAGCAACCGGTAAGCATCGTCGAGGTGGCTGGTGAGTGTCAGGGCATCAGTAACGTACGGCGTCCCGGCGAAGCCGGTTTGGATGCGGTAGCCGCTGCCAGCCACCAGGTCGGCCAGGCGCTTCCCCGCCGCCTCGGATTGTTGATCGTCCAGCAGGCCGAACACGATCGCCAGGGCATAGACCGTCTGGGCATCGCTCAGGATCGTTCCATCCGGTTGGACGTAGTGCTCGATGAACGCAACCCGGGTGCGTTCGGCGAGATCAGCGAAATAAGTTGCTTCATCCTCGCGGCCCAGAATCTCGGCTGCCTGGGCCACCATCCGAGCGCTGCGATACAGACAGGCGGTCGCCACCACGCCCTTGTCGGCTTTAGCGTCGGCAGGCTTATCCGGGGGTGCCGTTGGGTCCAACCAGTCGCCGAACTGAAAGCCTTCATCCCATAACCCCCTGGGCGAAACCAACAATTCCGCCGCCCGCCGCACATGGGCTGCCATCGACTGGAACTGGTCTGTCAGCACCTGGAGATTGCCGTACGCCAGCCACAGCGCCCAGGGCACCCAGACCGCCGCGTCGCTCCAAATGGCGGCGGTTTCGTGCGGCGGGAAATGCTTCGGGCGCTCCATGTACTTCATCGGGTCGGGTATCACGTACGGCACCCGACTATCGGCTGCCTGCTGCTCAACCCACAGATCCTTCAACCAGTCCCGCAGAAAGTCCTCAACGTCGAACAAGTACGCCGCCGTCGGCGCAAAGACCGCAAGGTCACCAGTCCACCCCAGCCGCTCATCGCGTTGGGGGCAGTCAGTCGGCACGTCGAGGAAGTTTCCCCGCGTTCCCCAGACCACATTGCGGTGGAGCTGGTTCAACAGCTCGTCGGAGCACTCGAATTCACCGATCCGCTCCAGGTCAGAACTGACCACGACCGCTGTCAACGCATCGGCAGATAGATCACCTGGCCACCCCTCCAGTTGGACGTAGCGGAAGCCATGAAAGGTGAATGTTGGCTCGAAAACGTCCTCTCTACCGCTCAAGATGAAGCGATCAGTCGCCTCTGCCGTCCGCAGTGGCCGCACGCCGAGCTCGTCGTGCTCCAGCACCTCTGCGTGGCGCACGGTGACGGTTGTCCCGGCACCACCTTGAACTCGAACCCGCAACCACCCGACGAGGTTCTGTCCGAAGTCGATCAGGGTCTTGCCCGACGGCGAGGTCCAGATTTCTTGCGGCTTCACCTCCTCCTGCCGGCGTACCGGAGCGCTGATGTACGGCGTCAACTTTCCCTGGTCGAAGTCGAGGACGTGGACCCCGGTCCAGTCCTCGCCCTTAAAGCCCGCACTCAGCCAGCCCTCGGAGCTCCGGCGAGCATCTATGGTCTGCCCGTCGTAGAGATCATTGGCGACCACCGGGGAGCGTCCGGCTGTCCACTCTTCATCAGTTACAACGACCTGCCGGTGGCCGTCAGAGAACTCGATTTCGAGCTGGGCGAAGAGTCCTAGCTCAGTGCCGTAGAAGTTGCGGCCGCCCTGCCACCCCAGGCGCCCCCGGAACCACCCATTGCCCAGTGCGATTCCTAAAACCGATGTTGGCTCCAACAATGAGGTGACGTCCCAACTGCGATAGCGGAGCCGCCACTCATAACTACTCCACCCCGGCGTCAGCACCTCGTCGGTGACCGGACTTGAATTCAGGTACGCCTCCAGCACACCTTGCGCGGTCGCGTGCAGGGTGGCGGAGCTGACCGGGCCATGGCCTTGGTCAAGCTCAAACTCGCGACGCAACAACGGCGCCCCGTCGAATTCCTGATCGGGCGAGATCATGGCAGCGGACCACTCAGGCATGGCGTCCTTTCCTTGCTGAGATGAAACGGCAGCGGGGTGGCCGACGCTGGTCTCAGCCCTTCACCGAGCCGGCAGCCATGCCCTCCACGATCTTCCGGTTGAAGAAGATGAACATGACCAATGCTGGGACGATGACGAGCAGGATGTTCGCGAAAAGCAGGTTGTACTGGGTGGTGAACTGGCTCTTGTAGTTGAACAGCGTCAGCTGGACGGTCGCGTTCTGGGTGCCCGGCAGGAAGTACAGCGGGTTCGCGAAGTCGTTGTAGACGAAGACCGACTGCAAGATGATCACCGTCATGATCACCGAGCGCAGGACGGGGAAGATCACCCGGAAGAAGACCTGAAGCGGGCCGGCCCCATCCACGATGGCGGCCTCGTCCAGCTCCCGCGGGATCGTGGACATGAAGGCGCGGAACAGCAGAATGCAGAACGGCAACCCGAAGGCGATCTCAATGAAGATCAGACCGGGCATGGTCTTGAACAGCCCGATTTTTTGTAGCACCCAGATGGTGGGAACCACCGCAGGTGGCACGATCAAGCCGGCCAGCACCAAGATACTGACGAGTGGGCCGAGCCGGCCGGGGCGGCGCTGCCAAACGTAGGCGACCATGGCCCCGAAGATGACTAGGCCTGCGACGCTGGCGACGGTGAGGAGGAAGCTGTTGATGAAGGCGATGACCAGTAGATAGTCGCGCGCCTGGAAAGCCTGCCTGAGGTTGTCCAGCAGCACGAATTGCTCGGGCCAGGAGAACTCCAACAGGTTCGCCTCAGCCAGGGGCTTGGAGGCGATGATGAAGATGAAGGCAAACGGCACCAGGAAAAAGATGGCCGTGCCGAGGATGGCTATGAGTCCAATGACAGTCCCACGCGTGTTTTTCATCGGTCAACCTCGTGTCGGTTCAGCCACCAGGTCAGCGGAACGATGATGGCGCTGACCAGCAGGAACAGCACCACGCTTCCCGCCGTCGACAGACCGTAGAAGCCTGCCTGGTATTGCTTGTAGATCACCGAACCGATGGTGTCGGAGGCAAAGCCCGGGCCACCACCGGTCATCGCCCAGATAAGGTCGAAAGACCTCAACCCCCCGATCAGCGACAGGGTGATCACAGTGGCGATCGCCGGGCGAGCCAGCGGCAGAGTGATGTGGAGGAACGAGTAGAACCGGGTCGCGCCGTCAACCTCGGCAGCCTCGTAGTAATCGGATGGAATGGAGACGATGCCGGCGATAAAGATCACAGTGGCCAGGCCGACACCCTGCCAGACGTCGACCAAGCCAATGGAAAAGATCGCTATCTTCGGGTTCACCAGCCAGTCGGGACCGGTTATGCCGATGACCCCCAGCGCCTTGTTGATGAGCCCCTTCTCAGGATCCATCAAGACGGTGAACGTCATACCGACGCCGATCGTGCTTACAAGCACCGGAAAGAAGATGACCGACCGCAGGTAGCCGCGCGCGACAATTTTCGCGGTCAGCAGCACGGCGAGAAGCATGCCAATGACAACCTTGAGCGACGACGTCATCGTGGCGTAGATCAAGGTGTTGCGCAGGCCGATGACCAGCGCCTGCTCGGCGAAGAAGGTCTGGTAATTTTTCAGGCCGATCCAGGTCGAGCTGAATAAATCCCAGCGGGTGAAGGAGTAGTACCAGCCGGAAATGGTTGGTACTAGGAACAGGACGGTGTAGATCGCCGCCGCGGGAATGTAGAACCAATACGGGTAGGGACCCGCACGTCGACCCCGCGTGGTTGTTCCCTCCGGTGCAACCGGTGCTATGGGAGGTGTCGTCGTTGTGCCCAATGTGCTCGCCATAGCGAAGCCCTTTCGTGCGGTCCTGCCGCCGGTCCAGCCGGGTCCGGCGGCAGGGTTTCTCAGTTACGGGCAGCTGCAACCAGCCGGTTGCCTACAACTCATTCCCAGCCGGGCAGGCCCAGCTGCTGCGCCTGCTTCTTGACGTCCTCGTCATAGAGAGCTGCGCCCTTCTCCCCGCTCACCTGGCGGGTCCCGACCTGGATGCAGATCTGCTCCAGCGCCGGACCCTTGATCGGTGACTTGAACTCCAGCGCCGGGCTGGCCTTCCCCGACTCGATGTAGGACTGAGTGTCCTTAGCAGCCTGAGAGACGTCCGACGGCAGCTTGCAGTTCGAGGTCAGGAACGGGCCTGTCGGCGGGCTTCCCTTGGCCAAGGCGTCACAGCCAGGCTGCGTGGTCATGAATTCGACGAACTTCTTGGCTGCGTCGAGCTTGTCGCCCTCCACCGTCTTCGGGATGTACAGGCCAGCACCTGGCCACACGGTCAGGCCGAATGTGGCCGGATCGTTGCCCGGCAAGGGAAAGAAGCCGACGTCGTTCGACTTGCCTGGGGCGACATTCTCAATGTTTGCCGTAACCCCACCTAGCTGGGGGTAATGCACGCCCTTGCCCTCGGCCACCATCTTGATGCCGTCGTTGAGCTCGGCCGACCGGTAGTTCTTGTTGAAGTACCCGGCCTCCTGAACCTGCTGAATGTGCTTGAATCCCTCCAAAGCCGCCGGAGTGTTCGCATACTTCATCTTTCCGGCCGTGTACTGGGCCGCAAAGTCAGGCACCTGAGCCTCGACATTGTGATAGTCACCCAGGACGAACAACTGGGAGGTCCAGGTCTCCCCATAGCTCTGGATGACCGGATCGATGCCGGCTTTCTTGATCTCCTCGTTGTTCTTCATGAACTCATCCCACGTCTGCGGAATCTCTAGTCCGAGCTTCTTGTACGTGGGGATGTGATAGAGAACGCCGCCGCCCTGCATCGTTCCCCAGGGGCCGCCGTACAACTTGCCGTCCGCCGCCTTCGTCGAATCCACGAAGGTCTTGTCAAGGGTCGAGACCCAAGGCTGGTCATCCATCGGGACGAGATTCTGCTCCGGCTTGATCGCCTGCAGCAGCGAGCCGTTGTTGTAGACGAAGACCTCGGCCATTTCGCCAGTGGACAGGCGAGTCTTCACCAGGTTGTCGCCGTCTGAACCACCCGGCCGCGAGTCATCCTTAACCGTGATATTGGGATTTGCGGCATGAAAGGCCTCGATAATGGCCTTCGCGCTCGCTACATCAGTGTCAGTAGAGCCGTGGAGGAAGGTGATAGTGACAGCACCGGCTTCGCCGCCGGCGCCCTCCTCGCTGCTGCCGAGACTTCCGGCGCTACAGCCGGCAGCGAACAGCATGCTCACAGTCGCCAGGGCCGTAAGCGCCGCACTGCGCCGGCCCGACTTACTGGATCTCATGGGACCTCCAAGTGGAATGGAGCGGTTAGAACGCGGGATTGCTCAAGGTCGACAGTCGTGCGCTCTGAAGCGTTTCAATGATCTGGCCAACCTAACGCATGTTGCAGACGGCAGTCAATAGGTCCGCTGTCGTTGTAGTGGTTCCGTTGCTAACGGACGGTCGCTCGTTGATTACCCGGCGGAAGCTCGGTCACACTGCTATCTTCTCGACGAACCAGCACTGGAACCGGGCTGCGAATGTCTGCCTCGCCTCCAGTGATCCGAACCTCGACCAAACCGTGTGGTGTCGGTACAGCACCGGCCGCTTCGTTCAGCCTGCCCAAACGGGGTGCTATCCGTACCTTTGCAAAGCCCGGTTCGGCCGGTGTGATGCCGAGAACGTAGGAGACAAGATCGCGAGTGGGCGTGCTGCTCCAGCCGTGTACCGGCGTACCCCACCCCCAGCACTCGCCGAATGTGTCGTAGCCGTCGACCAGAAACTCCTCCCAGCGGCGCACCAAATCGATGAGCAGCTCGGCGCGACCTGCGCGGGCGACCGCATCGTGCACCGCGTAGCTGAAGAACGGCTCGGCGAGGACCATCTCCCGCTCCGGATCCCAGTCAATCCGCTGGATGCCTTTCATCTGTTCTTGAAACTTCCCATGGTCGTAGCCCCCGGTCTCGCTGCCGATCCAGGACCGTACGACCAATCGCTTCGAATCAGTCATGGCGTCGACGAGCTGCCCCCAGCGCTCCTGCGGAGCCAGCTCAGAGATGATGGCGCTTGCCTGCGCAATCTGGGATGCCGTTGGTCTCTGCTCACCGTCAACAATGTGATCGACATACAGACCTCGTTGGGCGTCCCAGAGGTCCTCGAAACCCGGCATTGCGGCGTCGTACAGTTCCCAGGCCCAGCCTGCTGAACCGGAGTTGCCGACGGCGTCACTCAGCTCGGCGAATTCCCTCAGACCGCGTGCCCAGAGTGCGGTCAGGATGGAGCTTCGGCCGGATAGGAAAATGCTGGCCCAGTCGACCAGATTCCATTCAGGCACATCGGCGATGGTTCCCCGTTCGTCGAGGTAGTTGGTGTACCAGCGCAGGACTCGCTCGATGCTCGGCAAGTAGCGGCGGACGCGATCGAGGTCGCCGTCGTGCCAGTACTGCAGGTGCGCACCGTGGATCCAGCTCAACGACCAGTCCGGAATCGTCAGGCCGCCGCTTGCCTCGATGTCACTTGCGACGACCATGGGCAGGATCCCGTCGTGACGTGGCGAATCGCTCAACTCCAGGTAGTTGCGGGCCAGACCCCAGTCCTCGTTGGTGGCCAGATCGACCATTTGGTGCACGACAGCATCGCCCACCCATGCCCGCTGTTCCCTTGTTGGGCAGTCGGTATAGGAGTCCAGGGAGTTGAGTTCGACCGTACGGATCCCTGCGCGATAGAGGGCATTGAGGCCTTCGTCGTCACACCGGAAATAGGCACCGCCAGTCCGCGGGTACAGGTGCTCCCGCACCTCGAGCCGGCTGATGGTGACGTCCGCTGTCTCCTGTGAGTGCACGACCAGGTGCACGTATCGGAGGCCGTTCAGCTCCATCGCGGCGAAGGTCTCGCCGCCACCGGCTGCCACATAGCGGGCACCCGTTTCGGGGTCTTCGCCTAACCAGGCGTGCTCCGGGCGGTAGACCTTCTCCCGGTAGAACAGCTCGACAACCGTGCCGGCCGGCGCCTGGAGATCGAGCTCCACGAAGCCGGCCACGATCCGGCCGAAGTCGACACCCAGGTGATGCACCCGTCCGGGCCCAACCTGGAAGCGCGAAGGAAGTTCGGTGGCGTCGGTGCTGGTCGGGTCGCTGAGCAGGACCTGGGTTACTCGGATGGCCGGATGATCATTGGTCCACTCCGGGGCAGTACGGGTCGAAGAATCGAGGACGGCAGCCGGCGCCACTCGATCGCCGCGCAGCTGTGAGATGCCCCGGGGAAGCAGGCGTCCGAACGGATAGGTCGGCGGTCGGGTCTGGCCGAGGCTCGCAGGGTGAAACGCCGGCACCAGTGTTGCCGACGACCAGTTTGAGTCGTCGAAATCGGCATCGTGCCAACCGCTCGGCAGCTGCCGCCCGTCCAGTATTTCGACGGGCACTCCCTCCCCTCCGTTGCTGCCGGCCAGCAGCGACCAGGCGCTTGATCGGTGGACTCTCCAGCCGTCGTCGGAGATCAATTCCTCTGCGCCCAGTTGCCCCTCGAAGACCAGGGACGCGTCCGGACTGGCGCCGGCCGGAGCAGGTTGCCAGAACGACATCGGCTGGCCGTAATAGGTCACCAAGACCGCAACAACGTTCCTGCCGACGGCTAGGAAAGGTTTCAGGTCGTAACTGTCGTAACGCTGCCGGAAGGGTTGCGAGCGGGCGGGTCCACGTCCCACCTCCTGACCGTTGACCCAGAGCACGTACCGCGAGTCCGCAGTCAGGCGTGCCGGCGCCTCTGCTGGTACCTCAAACAACTCGAAAGTCCTGCGGAACAGCGAGCGAGAGAAGGTTCCGCCGGTCCTGCCGCGCAGGAAGTCGGCCGGAATGTGAAGCTCCGGACGCGGCTCGGGCGCAATCCACTGCCCACGCCATCGCAGCGAAGCCGCCGTACGAACTCCCGATGCTGTGGCCGTCATACCCACTCCCCTCGGTTGCATTGTTCAACTCAGACTAGCGTTTACCAGAACGTTTCAACTAGTCTGATAGCAGGCCTTCGGCTGGGCAGCACCAATCCCCATCTCAACCACGTCCTCGGAGTGACCAGAATGACGACCTTCGCATCCATCGCCGATCAGCTCACGTCACAAGCAATCGAGCTGCCCTCCTGGGCATTCGGCAACTCCGGCACCCGCTTCAAGGTGTTCGGCACACCAGGCACACCCCGCACCATCCAGGAAAAGATCGCCGACGCAGCCAAGGTCAACGAGCTGACCGGTCTGGCACCCAAGGTGGCATTGCACATTCCATGGGACAAGGTGGACGACTACGCCGCGCTACGGGATTACGCCGCTGATCTTGGCATGCAGTTGGGGACGATCAACTCCAATACTTTCCAGGACGACATATACAAGTTCGGCAGCCTGACGCACGTCGACGAGACAATCCGCCGCAAGGCGATCGAGCACCACTTCGAGTGCATCGAGATCATGAACCTGACCGGTTCTCGCGACCTCAAGATATGGCTGGCGGACGGCACGAACTACGCCGGTCAAAGCGATCTACGTGGCCGCCAAGATCGATTGGCCGACAGCCTCGCCCAGATCTATGACCGGATCGGGTCAGAGCAGCGGCTGGTGCTGGAGTACAAGTTCTTCGAGCCGGCTTTCTATCACACCGACGTGCCCGATTGGGGCACCGCGTACGCCCATGTCATCGCCCTTGGAGAGCGAGCCGTCGTGTGTCTTGACACCGGGCACCATGCGCCGGGCACCAATATCGAGTTCATCGTCGCCGAGCTGCTCAGGCTCGGAAAGCTCGGCTCCTTCGACTTCAACTCTCGTTACTACGCCGATGACGACCTGATCGTAGGCTCCGCCGATCCATTCCAGCTGTTCCGGATCCTCTACGAAGTCGTGCGCGGGGGGGGATACGGGCCCGACTCCGACGTCGCCTTCATGCTCGACCAGTGCCACAATGTCGAGGATAAGATTCCCGGCCAGATCCGGTCTGTGCTCAATGTTCAGGAGATGACCGCTCGGGCTCTGCTGGTTGACCGGGCTGCGCTGGATGCAGCCCAAGAGGCCCATGACGTACTGGGGGCGAACGCGATATTGATGGACGCCTTCTACACCGACGTACGGCCGGATCTCGCGACGTGGCGAGAAGGCCGGGGGCTGCCGGCCGAACCGATGAAGGCGTACGCCGAGTCGGGCTACCAGCAGAGGATCGAGAAGGAGCGCGCCGGCGGGAAACAGTCCGGCTGGGGTGCGTGAAAAGCGAGGTTGATCATGACGAATCAAGTGGTTGCGGAGTTGATCGGTCGGTCGAATCGTCTGGGCTCGGATCCCAAGAACACCAACTACGCCGGCGGCAATACGTCCGCCAAGGGCACCGAGGTCGACCCGGTGACGAGCGAGCCTGTTGAACTGCTCTGGGTAAAGGGTTCCGGAGGTGATCTTGGGACCCTCACCGAGGGTGGCCTGGCCGTGCTCAGGCTGGATCGGATGCGGGCACTCGTCAACGTCTATCCGGGGGTCGAGCGTGAGGACGAGATGGTGGCGGCGTTCGACTTCTGCCTCCACGGCAAGGGCGGCGCGGCGCCGTCGATCGACACCGCCATGCACGGGCTGGTGAACGCCGCCCATGTTGATCACTTACATCCAGACTCCGGAATTGCCATTGCGACCGCTTCGGATGGTGAGGAGCTGACCAGCAAGATCTTCGGCGACAAGGTGGTCTGGGTGCCCTGGCGGCGGCCGGGCTTTCAGCTCGGGATGGATATCGCGGCGATCAAGGACGCCAATCCGCAGGCGATCGGCTGCATCCTCGGTGGTCATGGCGTCACGGCATGGGGTGACACCTCCGAGCAGGCCGAGGCCAATTCTCTCATGATCATCCAGACTGCCGAGGCCTACATCAACGAGCACGGCAAGCCCGATCCGTTCGGAGCCGTGCTCGAAGGCTACGAACCGCTGCCCGAGGAGGATCGCCGAGCCAAGGCGGTGGCATTGGCGCCGACTCTCCGCGCCATCGCCTCGTACGATCGGCCCGTGGTCGGGCACTTCACCGATGACGAGCGGGTGCTGGACTTCCTAGCGAGGTCGGAGCATCCGCGTCTGGCCGAGCTGGGGACGAGCTGCCCCGATCACTTCCTGCGGACCAAGGTCAAGCCTTTGGTGCTGAATCTGCCCGCAACCGCGACGGTCGAGGGCAGTATCGCTCGGCTTAACGAACTGCATGAGGCGTACCGGACCGACTACCAGTCCTATTACGACCGGTATGCAACCCCGGACTCACCGGCTATTCGCGGCGCGGACCCATTGATCATCTTGGTGCCCGGCGTCGGCATGTTCTCCTATGGCAAGGACAAGCAGACCGCACGGGTGGCCGGGGAGTTCTACCTCAACGCGATCAACGTGATGCGCGGCGCCGAGGCGCTGTCGAACTACACCCCCATCGACGAAGCGGAGAAGTTCAAGATCGAGTACTGGGCGCTCGAAGAGGCCAAACTGCAGCGGATGCCCAAGCCCAAGACACACGCGACGCGCATCGCGCTCGTTACCGGCGCAGCTTCCGGCATCGGCAAAGCCATTGCCACCCGGCTGGCCGCCGAGGGCGCGTGTGTCGTCATCGCCGATCTTGATCAGGAGAAGGCGCAGGCTGCCGCGTCCGAGATCGGCAACTCCGATGTCGCTCTCGGCCTGGCTGCAAACGTGACGGACGAGGCGGCCGTGCAAGCCGCTATTGATGCTGCTCTGCTCGCCTTCGGCGGCCTGGATTTGGTGGTGAACAACGCCGGGCTGTCGCTGTCGAAGCCGCTTCTGGAGACCACTGTCGCGGACTGGGATCTACAACACGACGTGATGGCGAAGGGTTCGTTCCTGGTGTCTCGTGCCGCCGCAAAGGTGCTCAAGGAGCAGAAGCTGGGTGGCGACATCGTTTACATCTCCAGCAAGAACTCACTGTTTGCGGGGCCCAACAACATCGCCTACTCGGCGACCAAAGCAGACCAGGCCCACCAGGTCCGGCTACTGGCGGCAGAGCTCGGTGAGCACGGGGTAAAGGTCAACGGCATCAATCCCGACGGAGTCGTCCGCGGCTCGGGCATTTTCGCCGGCGGTTGGGGTGCCAGTCGGGCGGCGGTCTATGGGGTACCCGAGGAGGAGCTTGGCAAGTACTACGCTCAACGCACTCTGCTGAAGCGGGAAGTGCTGCCCGAGCACGTGGCCAACGCCGTCTTCGTGCTGACATCAAACGAGCTCAGCCATACGACTGGCCTGCACATCCCGGTTGACGCCGGCGTCGCCGCTGCCTTCCTCCGGTGACCTTGTTTCCTGAGTCTGTCGAAGGGTCCAAGGTCTTCGGGGCCATTGACATCGGCGCCTCGAGTGGCCGAGTGGTAGCAGGACGCGTCGGACCGCGCGGTATCGACCTGGACGTGGTGCACCGGTTCCCCAACGGCGCAGTCGAGCGGGACGGGCATCTGCGTTGGGAGTTCACCGGCATTTACCAGGAGGTGCTGGCTGGACTGGCCACATTGGCCGAGAGATACCCAGACGTGGTCAGTGTGGGGATCGACACCTGGGCAGTCGACTACGGCCTGCTCGATGTGGACGGTAACCTGCTGGCCGAGCCGTTCGCATATCGCGATGCGCGAACAAACGCGGTCATCGACGACGTGCACCGCCGCGTTGACCCGACACGGCTTTACGCAATCAACGGGCTTCAGTTCCTACCCTTCAACACCTTGTACCAACTGGTTGCCGAGCGCCGCGGGCCATGGTGGGCAAAGGCTCGGCATGCGGTTCTGCTCCCAGACCTGCTCGGGTACTGGCTGACCGGAGAGCTGCGCACCGAGATCACCAACGCCTCGACCACTGGGCTGTTGGACGCGAGTAGCCGGGCACTGTCTGGGGAGCTGCTCGACCTTCTCGAAGTGCCGCACGACCTCTTCCCGCCACTGATCGAACCGGGTGACGTGGTCGGCCGGCTGCAGGCAGGCGTTGCGTCCCGGACCGGTCTGCGGCCGGACACCACGGTCGTTGCGGTGGGCTCGCACGACACCGCCTCCGCCGTAGTAGGAGTGCCCGCGACCGATCGACGCTTTGCCTATGTCTCCTCCGGCACCTGGTCACTGGTGGGGTTGGAACTCGACAAACCCGTGCTCACCGATGCCAGCAGAGCGGCCAACTTCACCAACGAGGGCGGCGTCGACCGCCGTATCCGCTACTTGCGCAACGTCGGCGGGTTGTGGCTGTTGCAGGAGTCTTTGCGCACCTGGCGAGAGTCCGGCCAACCGGCGGATCAGGAGCAGTTGCTTGCCGAAGCGACAGCGCTTCCGGCGGGTGGGCCTGTCGTGGATGTGGACGCCGAGGAGTTTTTGCCGCCCGGCGACATGCCGGCCCGAATTCGGACGGCGATCGAAGCCGGCCGCCAGGCCCAGCCGGAATCGCCCGCAGCAGTCGTCCGGTGCATTCTCGACTCGCTGGCCGTCGCGTACGCGAGGACCATTGACGCTGCGGAGCAGCTCTCCGGGCAGGTGGCCGAGGTCATACATATCGTCGGTGGAGGGTGCCAGAATGATTTGCTCTGCCAGCTGACCGCCGATCTGTCCGGACGGCCCGTACTGTCGGGTCCAGTCGAGGCGACCGCCTTAGGCAATGTCGCAGTGCAGGCGCGAGCGGTTGAGCTGCTGCCGGCGACCCTTGATGATCTTCGAGTCGCCCTCAGCAAGGGGCTTGAGCTGCATTCCTATACACCGCAGGCCGTGCGGCCAGCCGATACCGCCTCCACCAGGATGGGGCTGTGAGGGTAGCGCTATTCATCACCTGCTTGGCGGACGCAATGTTTCCGGACGCGGGCAAGGCGACCGTGCGGCTCCTCGAACGGCTTGGTCAGTCGGTGGAGTTTCCTCAGGCCCAGACCTGTTGCGGGCAGATGCACATCAACACGGGTTACCAACAGGAAGCCTTCGCACTTGTCGAGCGCTTCGTTGACGTGTTCGAGCCATACCAGGCGATAGTCGCACCGTCCGGATCCTGCGTCGGTTCGGTACGGCATCAACACGAGATGCTTGCCCGCCGCTTCGGTACCGCCGAGCTGGTCGATCGGGTCGAGCGAGTGGCTTCTAGGACGTATGAGTTGTCGGAGCTGCTGGTCGATGTCCTTGGGGTCGAGGACGTTGGTGCCTACTTCCCCCACCGCGTCACGTACCACCCCACGTGTCATTCATTGCGGATGTTGCGAGTTGGTGACAAGCCGCTGCGACTGCTTCGGCATGTCAAGGGTCTTGAGCTAGTCGAGCTGGTCGAAGCCGATCAATGCTGCGGGTTTGGCGGCACCTTTGCGATCAAGAACGCGGACACGTCGACCGCGATGCTGGCCGACAAGATGCGCCACGTTCTGGACACGCAGGCTGAGTTTTGTACGGCTGGCGACAGCTCATGCTTGATGCATATCGGCGGCGGCCTCTCCCGGCTACGCAGCGGTACCAAGACAGTGCACCTCGCGCAGATCCTGGCCGCCACTCAGGAAGAGCCGATGGGCGGTCGTACCACATCGCTTTCCGGTACTTCCACCGCCCGGCCGCCGAGTGTGGGCTCAGCCAGAGGAGTCCAGTGAGCGAACCAGTTCTGCTGGGCATCCCGACCCTGCCGCCGCCGGCACCGCGAGGAGTCGGCAATCTGCGGGGCGAGGAATCCTTTCCACGAGCGGCCCGCCGCGCGCTCGCCGACTCTCAACTCCGCCGGAATCTGAGCACGGCAACCCGTACCATCCGCGCCAAGCGGGCGGCAGTGGTCGCCGAGGTGCCGCAGTGGGAGGAGCTCCGCGAAGCCGGCCGGCAACTCAAGGCGCATACGATGGCGCATCTGGCTGACTACCTCGTGCAGCTGGAGGAGCAGGTGACAGCGCGTGGCGGCATAGTCCATTGGGCACGCGACGCGACTGAAGCGAATCGCATTGTCACTGAACTCGTCCAGGCCACGGGTGCCGACGAGGTGGTCAAGGTCAAATCCATGGCCACGCAGGAGATTGGGCTGAACGAGGCTCTGGAGAACGCCGGCGTTGCGGCGCATGAAACCGATCTCGCCGAGCTCATCGTCCAGCTCGGGCATGACAAGCCATCACACATCCTGGTGCCGGCCATCCACCGGAACCGCGCCGAGATCCGGGAGATCTTCCTGCGGGAGATGGCCGACGTGGACCCTGACCTCACCGATGAACCGGCCGCGCTGGCCAGCGCTGCCCGGCAGCACCTTCGGCGAAAGTTCCTCTCCGCCAAGGTCGCCATCAGTGGGGCCAACTTCGCCGTCGCCGAAACCGGCACGCTCGCCGTGGTGGAGTCGGAGGGCAACGGGCGGATGTGCCTGACGCTGCCCGACACCTTGATCACCGTGATGGGCATCGAGAAGCTCGTGCCGCGCTGGCAGGACCTCGGAGTGTTCCTACAGCTGCTGCCTCGGTCCTCGACTGGCGAGCGGATGAACCCCTACACATCCATGTGGACCGGGGTGACGCCCGGTGACGGGCCGCAAGAGTTCCACCTGGTGCTGCTGGACAACGGACGGACGGCGGTACTCGCCGACGACCACGGCCGCGACGCACTGCACTGCATCCGATGCAGCGCCTGTCTCAATGTCTGCCCCGTGTACGAACGAACCGGTGGGCATGCGTACGGATCGGTCTATCCCGGCCCGATCGGTGCCGTATTGTCGCCGCAGCTCACCGGCGTCGAGGACAACGCCTCACTCCCCTATGCATCCTCGCTCTGCGGAGCCTGCTACGACGCCTGCCCAGTCAAGATCGACATCCCGTCGATGCTGGTCCACTTGCGCGCCCTGCACGTCGAGGCGCACCGCGCAGAGCATCGCACACCAACCCCGGAAGCCGCAGCGATGGCGGCAGCAGCCTGGGTCATGGACAACGATCGCCGCTGGGCACGGTCCATCCGGGCTGCCAGGCTTGGCCGCGCGTTCGGCCGGCGGCGGGGCGCGATCGGACCGCTGCCGTTGCCCGTCCTGAAGGAGTGGACAAGCGCCCGGGACGTTCCGCAACCGCCGCAACAGACCTTCCGGGACTGGTGGCAACGAGCGAAGGCAGATAACTCCGAATGAGCGCTCGCGAGGCGATCTTGGAGCGGATAGCGGCCGCTCACCGAGCCGCGCCGCCCACGGCCCCCGACTATGCGGACATTTCTATTGTCGAGTCAGCTCTTGATGACAACCCGCCAGTTGAGACACTGATCGAGTTGCTTGTTGATCGCCTCATCGACTACCGGGCAAGTGTGCGAACTGCGACGCTCGAGCAGCTTCCGAACGTCGTTGCCGGCGCCCTCAGCGATCAGGGCATCGCGTCGGTTGTGCTACCCGTGGGAGTGCCAGATGCATGGTTGGCGCAAGCAACATCCCAAATAATCCGGGACGAGCCAGAGAATCCCCTGACAGTTAGTGATCTTGATCGAGTGGAGGGCGTGATCACCGGGTGCGCGGCTGCCATCGCCGAAACCGGGACGCTCATCCTCGATGCATCGCCCGACCAGGGCCGGCGAGCCATCACCCTTGTCCCCGACTATCACCTCTGCGTCGTGAATCAAGATGTGATCGTGCCGGGTGTGCCGCAGGCGATCGCCCGAACAGAGCCGACCCGGCCATTGACCATGATCAGCGGGCCTAGCGCCACCAGCGATATTGAGCTCGACCGAGTAGAGGGTGTACACGGGCCTCGTACCCTCGAAGTGATCTTGGTCACCGCCACAGCGCCCTGAGCTGTTGAAGGGCGAACCCTGGAAAATCGTCCCCTCAATCATGCCGGATCGGCCGACACGCCATGAAAAGGGCAGCGGCGCCATATTGAGCGCAGGATTTCCAGGTCAACGCAGTAGCAGGTGTCCGATGAGAGTCAGAAGGTGTCGCGGCGATAACCTCGAACCAGCATGCCTATCCAGCTGAACCACACAATCGTCCGAGCGCGGGACAAGCAGGAGTCGGCCGCCTTCCTGACCGACATCCTGGGCCTACCGCCGCCGACCACGTATGGCCCGTTCCTCGTGGTCCAAGTTGACAACGACGTGTCGCTGGACTTTGCCGACGACCACGGCCCGGTCCACCCACAGCACTACGCTTTTCTGGTCGATGAGTCGGATTTCGACGACATATTCGGGCGGATCAAGGAGCGCGGGCTGACCTACTGGGCCGACCCCTTCCGGCGGCGGCCGGGCGAGTTCAACACCAACGACGGTGGCCGCGGCGTGTACTGGGAGGATCCGAATGGGCACATGCTCGAGATCATCACCCGGCCATACGGCGGCGGATAGCTGGTCGGCTAAGTTCGAGGAATGACGACCAGTGGGTTGTCCGAACTCATCGGGAGTCTGAGAGCAAAGCTTCGGTGAGGTAGTCCACCGACAGCCGCACTACGGCATCGATGTCCTCGTGACCTTTGAAGATGTGCTCGGCACCCTCGATGGGGACCAGTTCAACGGGCACCCCTGCGGCCGCCAGAGCTTGCTCCAGCAGTTCGCTTTGTCGGTACGGCACCACGGTGTCAGCCGTGCCGTGGATGAGAAGGAACGGCGGCGCCTGCGGCGAGACATAACTGATCGGGCTGGCGGCCGCACGCGCCTGTTCATCCTCACCGCCGACCAGTTGGTCCTCGGGCGGCACGAGCACCTCGGGAGGAAAGCTTCCGGCTGCCGTTCGCCACTCGCTGTGCCGAGATTGGGTCGCGATATCTGCAACGCCGTACCAGTCCACGACCACATCGACCGAGCTGGGTGGGCCTACGACGCCAACGGTTCCCTCCAGATCGGGTCGTTGGCCGGTCAGGGCGACCATCGCAGCGAGGTGGCCGCCGGCTGATTCCCCTGCGATTCCTATCCGTCTGGTGTCGATTCCGAGCACATCCGCATGCTCGCGGAGATAGCGGACGGCGGCCTTCGCGTCATGCAGCTGAGCCGGGAAGGGAGCTTCAAGGGCATGCCGGTAGTCAATGGTCGCGACGGCAAGCCCTGCCGCCAGAAGCTCCTCGAAAAGCTGGTTCGGTCGGAGGGTCTCCGGCAGATAGCGCCGGTCGCCGTGCATCCAAGCGCCTCCGTGAATCCACACCACGAGCGGGGGCGCGGTCGGGGATGCGGACACCCAGACGTCAAGCTGCAGCGGTCGATATCCCCGCTCGGCGGCGTAAGTGACGCCCTGGTACCGCCTACTGCCATCGGCCTGGACGTGCGGATCGGGCGGGGGCAGGAAGCGAACAGGCCCCGCCCACTCGGTTGTCTCAGCGGGTGTCGCGCTCATCAGGTCGTCGACTCCTCTCCATTCGTCGGCGCGGATTTCAACGATGCAGCCGGGATTGCTCCGCGCTGCGGATGTGCCGTGCCGTCTCCACCAATGGAGCCATGATGGAGCCCACGGGTGAGTACGGCCAGGTCGGGTTCCAAGATCTCGCCGTGCTGAACTTCTCCTATGCCCGTCCATCCACTCGTTGCGGCGCGGTTCCCGTTGCTCGACGGCATTCCGGTCCCGTTGATCGACGGTATTCCGGACTTCGATGAGTCGCTCAACAACCCCGAGTTCATCGAGCAATTTCTCGCTTATGCCGCTCCTTACTCGGCGTATTCGATGCCGAACGTCCATATGAGGACCTGACGATTGACGGACCACTGCGCCCCATCCCGATCAGGTTGTACCGGCCGAGATCTGGCGGCACTGATCGCCCGGGCCTGTTATGGGTGCACGGCGGAGCGTTCGTTACCGGACAGCTCGACATGACCGAAGCACACGTGGTGAGCGCCGAACTGGCTGCGCGTGGTGCTGTGGTGGCTTCGGTCGACTATCGGCTGGCCACCCGAACCCTGCGCTACCCCGCGCCGCTCGACGATGTGGACGCCGCCAGGCGCTGGTTTAGCAACGCTGCGGCGTACCTACGGACCGATGCCAGCCGGCTGGGGATCGGTGGTGCAAGTGCGGCCGGCAATCTCGCCGCCGCTGCAACTCTGCGAGCGCGTGACGGCGCCGCTCGTCTGCCTATCGCGATGCTGCTCGGGTATCCGTTATTGCATTTCCCGGTGCCAGCCCTGTCTGACACCTTGGCTGCAGAGATGCGTGAGCTGCCACGGATGGTGCGGTTCCTGCCCGAGGACATCGTCAGCATCACTCGTACGTACCTGGGCAGGCTCAGCGACATCTCGCCCCAGGCAATGCCGGGGCATGCAAACCTTGCAAGCCTGCCGGCAACGAGCATCCTCCTCAGCGAATACGACGACCTCCGAAGTTCGGGCGAGTTGTTCGAGGAGCAGCTACGCGACGTCCAGGTGCCGGTCGTCTCCACTGTTGCGGCAGGAATGCTGCACGGTCATCTCAACTTGACTCCCTGTGGAGCGATGCCTGAGATAGAGCGGTCACTGGATTTTCTCGCCGAAGCGCTGATGCCCGCCGAGGCGCTGAGAGAGTCCGACACACCAACCCGATCGCCCTCCGCCAGATAGGTGGATAACCCAATAGAACCCGAGAAGCCCTGATGCCCGGATCACCCGCCTTCGTCTATGCCGCCGTCCGGACACCGTTCGGCCGCTACGGAGGTGGCCTGTCCGAGGTGCGTACCGATGATCTTGCCGCAACAGCGCTGCGGGGTCTGCTCGCCAAGGTTCCCCTCCTCGAACCGGAGCGCATCGACGAAGTAATCCTCGGCAATGCCAACGGCGCCGGCGAGGACAACCGCAACGTCGGCCGGATGGCCGCGCTGCTGGCCCGGCTTCCGGTGAGCGTGCCGGCGGTGACCGTCAACCGGCTCTGCGGGTCCAGCCTTGATGCTGCGATGATCGCCTCCCGGATGATCGAAACCGGCGATGCCGAGATCGTCCTGACCGGCGGCGTGGAGTCCATGACACGGTCTCCGTGGGTGCTGCCGAAGCCGTCCAAGGCCTATCCCGCGGGCAACGAAACGCTGGTGTCGACCACATTGGGCTGGCGACTGGTCAACCCAGCGATGCCACAGGAATGGACGGTCTCGCTCGGCGAGGCGAACGAGCAGCTGCAGGAGAAGTTCGCCATCTCGCGGGAGCGCCAGGATGAATTTGCAGCTCGATCGCACCAGCTCGCCGACCAGGCGTGGAGCGACGGGTTCTATGACCAGTTCGCGGTGTCCGTGCCCGGATCTGACCTGTCACGCGATGAGAACATCCGTCCGGACTCGAGCCCCGAGACCCTGGCCGTGCTCAAACCTGCCTTTCGCCGCAATGGCACTATCACCGCCGGCAACGCCTCTCCCCTCAACGATGGCGCTTCGGCTGTGCTGCTCGGATCCGAACGGGCGGCAGTCATGATCGGAACAGAGCCGGTAGCCCGGATAGCCGGGCGGGGCAGCAACGCGGTGGCTCCGCAGGACTTCGGCTATGCACCCGTCGAGGCGGCGAATCGAGCGTTGGAAGCAGCTGGCATCGGCTGGCCAGATGTGGGGGCCGTCGAGCTCAATGAGGCCTTCGCCGTTCAGTCGCTAGCTTGCCTTGACGCCTGGAAGCTCGATCCGGACATCGTCAACACCCGCGGCGGCGCAATTGCCATCGGACACCCGCTCGGCGCGTCCGGTGGGCGCATCCTAGGCACCTTGACCGGTGTTCTTCGCGAGCGAGGCCTGCGCTGGGGAGTGGCTGCGATTTGTATCGGGGTCGGTCAGGGCCTGGCGGTGGTGGTTGAGAACAGTACGACAGGCTGACCCATGATTGAGATCTCGCCGGATCCGAACACCGCGCTGTACAAGGAACAGCGGACGGCTCCAAGCTCGAGGTCCCAGATGCACGTATCCGCTCACCGGCGTGGCGTGCGTGAACCGGGTCTACACCGAGCAGGCGATCTTCGACATCAGGGACGACGGGTCGGGGGTTCTGGTTCCTCGTCTCTGTTGATCGAGACCTTCGGAACCACTTATGCCGACCTTCAAGCCCGCCTCGACGTGCCCCTGAAGTCCTGCGCGCCTTGAGCAGCCCACATGCGGCCGGCTTGGACATGCACAGTCCTCGAATTGACCGCAGCCGCTCAGCCCGCCAGCTGGCGCTGCCTCTGCTTCGGCACAGTTGATCGACGCACGACCAGCTCGGGGGTGAACCGTACTTGCTGATGATCATGATCGACCTTCTGACCGACAGCCTCGATCTCCTCCAGGAGCAACTCTGCGGCGCGCCGGCCGAGGTCTGCACTCGGTTGACGGATGGAGGACAAGGGCACCGCGGCCGACGCGGCGAAGGTGATGTCGTCGTATCCGATGATCGCCACGTCGCGCGGTACCGCGAACCCGTGTGTCATGAAGCCCTGCAGCAGGCCGATCGCCACAAGATCATTGGCTGCGAACACCGCAGTCGGCCGCTCGCCCGCGGGTAGGGCGATGATCTCGTCAGCAGCAGCCACCCCGGAGGCGGTGTCGGTACCCGGTGTGGAAATGATCAACAGATTTCCCGAACCCCCGCGTTGCAGCCGCGCCAGCTCGGCACCTTGTCGTCGATCGCGAATCTGCTGCAGTCTGCTGGGGCCGCCGACGAATACAATGTTGCTGTGGCCCTGATCCAGCAGGTGCCCGACGGCCAGGCGACCACCCTCGACATCCTCAACGGACACTGAGCAGAAATCCGCTTCATTCCCAGCCCGATCGAGGAGTACTACTGGAATGCCGCGTCGGCGGAGTTGACGTACCCGCTCGTCCAGTCCCCAGATCGGCGCGTAAAGCACTCCTCTCACTCGCTGCTGCTCGAACAGCGCTAGCTGGGCACTCTCCCGACTGGGCTTTGAGGCGCTGTTAGAGACCTGCACCGAATACCCCTGCTCGTTCAGCCAGTCCTCTGCGCCGAGTACGAGGTCGGTGAAGAAGGGATTCGCAATGTCCATCACCACCATGCCGATAGATCGGCTGCGTCCAGCGCGCAATTGCCGAGCAGACTCATTCGGAACCCAGCCCAGCTTCGCAATGGCACGCTCCACTCGTTGCCGGGTCGGCTCGGCGACCATGGCTGGCGAATTCACGACGTTCGAAACCGTGCCCACCGAGACGCCCGCTAGGGCGGCGACGTCTTTCATGCTGACCGACGCATCACCCGGCATGACCTCAACTCACTTCGCTCGAATTTCTCGGTTGGGCTAAACCCAGCTTCGGCTACTCGTGTAGATAGATCGTTTCACGATAGCGCTCCAAGCAATTGTGGTCGCTTCGGCGGCAATGTCGACGCAAAAAAGTGACTCCGCTGGCGGGCGCCCCGCCTGCCGAGCCGTGGCGTTAACGGGTGACGCCAAAGTTGGCCAGAAATGCCAGGTCGTCTTCTTGATCGATTCGATAAGCACCGCTGGTTCCGGCGCAATTGATGTTTGCGGCGAACGAAATCACCGCGACCAGGGTGTTCGTTCGCGACACGAATACCGGCCCACCCGAGTCACCGAAGCAAGTGCCACCCGTGTTCGAGTTGCTCGAGTAGATCCTTACCCGCATCACTGTCCCCTTCAGTCCGTAACTGCCATGCGTGACGCGGGATCTTGCACCCGCTCACCGGTGACCTCCAGCCAACGATGCTGGATGCCGGCGACCTACCGTATCAG
>Ga0126314_10000324_pt1 | contig 23826 bp, 24 predicted proteins | sample Plot105B_FD_92535 | JGI IMG/M metagenome (GOLD analysis project Ga0126314, IMG submission 92535) | Serpentine soil microbial communities from UC McLaughlin Reserve, CA, USA - Plot105B | ecosystem: Environmental > Terrestrial > Soil > Grasslands | place: USA: UC McLaughlin Reserve, Lake County... | reverse complement strand
GACCATTCCGAGGAGGACGTAGTTCGTGCTGGCGTAGGCGTAACGCCCGCCGGGCCGAGCGACGCGACCCTCGGCGAGCGCGACAGCCACCAGCTCGCGGGGGTTCCACCGGCGCCGCGGCTGGGCAACCGTCCGGCGTACGAAATCCGGGTTGTCTGCATAGTCGGCGAGCCCGGACCTGTGTGCGAGCAGCTGTCGCACGGTGATCCGGCCGCCGTCCGGGACGAGCCCGGGCAACCACCGCTCGACGCTGTCTGCGAGCGCCAGTCGGTGCTCGGAGACGAGTTGGAGCACGACGACCGCGACGAAGGTCTTCGTGATGCTCCCGACTCGGAAGCGATCGTGAGCATCAAGCGGTACACGCGACTTAAGGACGGCGAATCCGCTCGTCTTCTCCCGACGCGAAGAGCCGTCGTCGACCAAAACGAGTGCGCCCGGAGTCCCTGCGTCGACGACGTCGTCCGCCGACGGCTTAGCGGGGCCGCTTCGGAGGGCGCTACCGCCGATGATGATCGCCAACGACGCCGCAGTCGCTAGAGCAATCAGAGCGGCCTTCACGCTGATGCCTCTCACCGCAGCAGCGTACTGGCGGTAGAGGCTGGCTCTCCCAACGATGGGTCGACAAACGTCGGATCAAGAGGAGACGGAGTCCGCGCGGTCGAAACCGCGGTCTCGCACCATCAGGCGCCACTCCTGAACACTGACCCACCGCGTCCTACAGCGACACTCGCCTGGCGCGTGGCGACGAAGTCCAAGAACGCGCTCAAGACGACGGAGTTCTTCGCGATGGTCGGGTCGTCGCGGCGATCCTTATCGCCGCCGGCTATCCGACACGCTCAACGATGTGCGCGCCTGACGCTCGTCACCGCGGTCGCGATTCCCGCACGCTGGCCCAGTCAAAAGGCAGGTGCGACTAGCTCGCACCCGAAGCGACGCGATCACCGTCACGCAGGAGCGGAACCGACTGAATCCGAGGGCCGGACCCGTCCTCGCTGAGGATCGGCTCGGGCGAGTATTGAACGACGTACGCCCGACGCAGCGCCGGTGTCGTGTTCGCTCCGCTTCGGTGGAAGACCGTGCTCGAGAAGCCCACGATGCTGCCCGCCGGGACGACGGCCGCTATGCCGACGTCGTCGCCGAAGTACCCAATCATGTCGCCTGTTGCCTCGTCTCTACGGTGTGGCACGACATCACGCGTACCCGCGCGCGAGTATGGGAGCACGTAGACGGTGCCGTTCGACTCGTCGACGTCATCGAGGGCGATCCAACACGTCAGGTACGGCGAGTGCGGGTAGGGGACGTAACCGGAGTCCTGGTGCCACGAGAACCTGGTCTCACCTTCAGTCCCCTTTACCACGTACTGGTCGTTGAAGAGGTACGCGTCCGGGCCGAGGGTCGCGCGGCAGATGTCGGCCATGCGCTCGCCGAGGACGAAGCGCCGTAGCACCCCACTCTCCGTCGAGCAGTTGTTGACGAAGTAGCGTCGGCCGCGCATGCACAGGTCGATCTGGTCGCTCCCCGCGGCATCCATCTCGGCATCGCGCTTGTCGATGAAGCGCTGGCATTCGCCCCGCAGGTCCGCGAGCTCGACGTCCCCAAGCACACCCTCGAGGACGAACCAACCTTCACGCTCGTATGCCTGCTGCTGTTCGCCGGTGATCATTTCCTGATACGTCGTCATCTCGCCCACTCCTCTCGTTTCGACCTAAGAGCCGGTACTCTGCCCGACCGCGTGTCGCCATGGCTGTTCATTTTGTGACGACTAGTGATCGTTTTTTGCTGACGTGACGAGCGCCATTCTTGCTCCGTCGGAGTACGCAGGGGCGGTCTGGCGACATACCTTCGCGCCCCCGCGCGCGCGTCTTGCCATGCACAGCCATGTGGAGCTCGAGTTCAACCTCGTGCTGCATGGCCGGGCCGCATACGTCGTCGACGACGCTCGCTACGACCTCGGCCGTGGCAGCTCGATCTGGCTTTTTCCTGCTCAGCAGCACTTGCTGATCAACCAGTCGCCCGACTTCGAGATGTGGATCGCGGTGTTTCGGCGTCAACTGGTGGAGCAGACGTGTACCAGCGATCGCGCACACCCGGCACTGGCGAAGCTGCCGGACGACCCAGCGCCTCGCGTGGTCGCCCCGGACGCCCTCGATGTCCTGCTGAAGAGCGTGGAATCGGCGCGTGCGCGCCCCGATGCCGATGCAGCGACCTTCAACGCGGGCCTTGCGTTCGCGTTGCTGGATGCGTGGAATCGACACAGAGCGGCCTCGCGTAGCGAGCCGGTGCGCCGCGTGCATCCGGCGGTCGAGCACGCCGCTCGTCTTCTGCGTGACGACGCTGCGCCCGCCACCGTTCACGAGTTGGCGGCCCGGGTGAACATGAGTCCAGCGCATCTCAGCCGCCTCTTCAAGTCGCAGATCGGTACGACGATCGTGGGCTTTCGGAACCAGCAGCGCCTCGAGCGGTTCATGCGGCTTCGCGAGTCAGGCGAAGCCTCCACGCTCACGCGAGCCGCACTCGATGCCGGCTTCGGCAGCTATCCGCAGTTCTACCGCGTGTTCAAGCGGTTGACGGGTGTCGGCCCGGCTGGCCTTCGGCTCTAGGGATATAGCGATGAGCGCGTGACGTTTGTCGAGGGCGGGGCAGAAGGTGAGCTTCGGGTTTGGCGGCGGGACACTTCACGCCTCGACTGACGTTGCCTTTCTCACTGGTATGTATGTGGTGCTTCGGAAGATCAAGCCTCACCCCGGCGCTCGCTTGCTACGTCGATCGAACCCGATGCAGAGCGGTTTCCGAGGCAGGTGGGCGCCGCTTCGCGCCGGCTCGTCTGCAACGCCCTTGACGTCGTGCAAGCCGATGGGTCAACCTCGGGCCATCGTTACCGTCCTCTGGTTCCAGTGACCGCTGGCCGCGTCATTCTCATCGTCCTCGGCAGCATCGGGGTGTTGGCTGGTATCGCCCTTCTGGCAGGGGGAGGTTTCCTGCTCTACGCCGACCGCACGCAGCGCGAAGACGGCTACCTGACGACACCGACCAAGCGGTTCGCGACGCCGACCTACGCATTGACGCGAACGCGGCTCGAAATCGATACCGACGGAGAAGGTTGGGTCTTGAACGAGAGCTGGTTCGGCAAGGTGCGGATCCGCGGCGAGAGCCCCGGCGACAAGACCCTCTTCATCGGCATTGGACCGCAGGCGGAGGTCGCCAGGTACCTCGGAGCCGTCGCCCATGCGAACGTCCAGGACATCGACTTCGATCCCTTCCGAGCTACATACCTCTCGGTCTCGGGGCGCGCGCCGCAAACGCCGCCGGTGGAGCAGCGATTCTGGGCCGCCTCGGCCTCGGGGGTCGGCACCCAGACGTTGACGTGGAAGGTGCGCGACGGCGACTGGTCAGTCGTCCTGATGAACGCCGACGGCTCACGCGTCGTCGCGGCGGACGTCGACCTCGGCGCCAAGCTGTCTTTCCTGCTTTGGGTCGCGATCGGGTTGCTCATCGGGGGCGTGCTCGTCGTTGGGGGAAGCACCGCGTTGGTTGTCCTTGCCGCGCGGAGGCGCCAGTCGCCCGCTGCGTCGTCGGTGCCGCCTAGCGCGGGCACCGGATCAGGAGGTAGGCCGGCACCCGAGCCTCCCGACCGATCGATCGAAGAGCCCCCGCCCAGCTGAGCGGCCTCCGCGGCAAGCGTTCTCAGCAAACAATGCGCAGTCCCGGCGATGCCAAATGTTTCGCCGAGATGCAATCGCCGAGGGGTCAATCTGGCTTGGCGGCAGCATTTGGGCGGAACTCAGAGCAACGCGTACACGATCGAGGCGGCTCATAACCCGGAGGTGGCAGATCGAGTCCCCGCTTGCCAGTTCGGGACCACCGCGCTCAGCGTCGACGGCTCGGCCGGCGACCGTCCTCTCTCTCGAGCCTGAACAGGAACCCGCCAATCCGACTCCTCCTCTCCGGTGGGGCCGGACGACACTTCGAGCATAAGCCGAGACCACACCGGCACGCGATTCCAGCGCCCCAGCTGCAGGGACAGCATTGGAGGATGGCGGCGTGGCGCATAGCTGCGGGCCTTTCGTTTCCGCGCAGTGAAACGCCGCGCGTGGAAGGACGGCCGCTTAGCAGCTCGTCCCCTCCGCCAAGACCACACGAGACCACACCAGGGCGGTGCGATCGAGACAGCACGCTCGCCCGAGCTCTCAAACGAAAGCGGGGCCGGCGCCCTAAGAAGGCCCCGGCCCCGCTTCTTGTTCTTCTTCTAGCTGCTTACTTCCGAAATGGGCCTGTGATCGGTTATGGCCCGGTGATCGTGATGTACGGCGAGTTGAAGCCCGTGAAGGTGAGCGTGTACGTGAAGCTCGTCAGCGCAATCGTCGAGTCCTGCGTCTCCTTCGTCCAGTTGCCGTTCGGGCAGGTTGCGTTCCGCTCGAATGCCGCATCCGACGGCACGGGGCCCGACTGGAGCTGCGGCACGTCGAGCCTGCCGTTCTTCGGGCGAAGTCTGCCGGTGGTCGTCGGCGCAGACTGGGTCTGCGACTTGACCTCGACGATCTGGCCGCCGTGGTTGCGGCATTGGACGGTCGCCGAGTAGTTCGCGTTCAAGGTCGCCGTCGCGTCCGCGTTGCCCACGCCCGCGAGCTCGAACGGGGTACAGGTGACGACGCCGCCGCTAATCGAGCAGCCGATCGCCCCCGACTGGAGATGCGTCCCCGTCGGGGCAGCCGCCGGGTTGATCGTTGTGGCTGCGAGAGCCACCGAAACCGACAACGCCATCAACAGCGTTGCCAGGGTCGTGATGATTCCTGCGCGCTTCATAGATGCTTCATCTCCTGACTTCTTGTGCTCACCCGAGTGGGGTGAACGAGGTTCAGCTCACCCAGACGGGTGAACTGGCTAACGAGATCCCTCAGCGTCCAAAGACGCCGTTAGAGTCAGCAGAACACCACCTCCCTTTACGTCCATGCACGGTCGTGAGGAAAGAGGTCGGTGTGACGCCCCGCTCCACGGCGCACCCGTGGGCGGGGCTTTTTCGTCAGCACGACCTATGGAAAAACTTTCATGCGTCCGCCCTCCCCGGTGGACACTTCCGCAGGTGCCTACCCTACGCTGGATCAGAGCCTGATTACGAGTTCAAAAGGCTGACAATTGCGGCATGGGTCTGCGCGTTTTGGTGCTCGCCACACGACCTGAGGCACCGCTACGCCAGTGTCAAGATCGCCGAGAGCGTACCCGTGACGCACCTCTCAGCTCAGCTCGGACACTCGAAGAAGTCGCTTACGCTCGATACCTATTCGCACGTGCTGGTCGATCAGAGGAAACGGCTGGCCGAGGCGTGCCTCGCTTGACAACCACGCCCTCGCGCGGCACGTTTGGGACGGCAACGGCGTAAGGGGATCTGAGGTCTGCGGCAAGTGGAAGCCCGACGCGTTCAAACCGATCTGTCCACGCTGCGCTCGTGGTCGTTCATCACCAGCCATGCGCAGGTGCTGCTGGCGGTTGCCCGCAACCCCGACGCGAGTATCGCGAAGATCGCGGAGGCGGCCGAGATCACCGAACGGACGACGTACCGCGTGCTCGCCGACCTCCAGCAGGCGGGATACGTGCGACGGAGCAGGCACGGCCGGCAGAACCGCTATGAGATCAACCGCGCCCTGCCACTGCGCGATGCGACCGTCGGGCATGGCCTGGTGGGCGACCTCCTGAAGCTCGTCGTCGAGGAAGAGGTCGAGGGGCACCGTCTGCTTCCGCGCCGCGCCTGATCGTCTGCGGCGGGGCGGCCTGGTACGCGGCTAACGCCGACCGCCTAGCGGCTGAGCGCGTGCATCTAGCCCCAGGCTCTGAGCACGTCGCGCGCCTCCTCTAAGGAGGCGACGATCCGACCGACATCCTCGATCGCGCCCTGGACGAAGAGGTTGACGCCCGTCGACTCGCCGCGCATGCCGCGGATGTCGGTGAGGAGCCCGACGATGCCCTTCTTCGACGGATCCGACTGCATCAGCGCATGAAACATCCCGATCTCGCACGCGGTGCCGTCGTCCACCGACGGGCCGTCGAGGATCGCCAGCATCGCATCGGCGCGCTCGATCGCCGGCCGGTCCTGCGCAAAAATCCACGCTGCCGTGACCTCGTCCCCTTCGAGCTCCTGCTCGTGCGGAACGAAGACCTCGAAGCCATCGGCACGCAACGCTGCGGCGCACTCGTCGATGAACGAGCGTTCGTACGGCGTGAAGAGCGGACCGGCGAAGTAAAGCTTCAGGGCGCGGACGCTACAGAACCGTAACCTGACGCCAGCATTTAGCCATGGTACGACGGTTGCTCCTAATGCTGCCTTCTACCGCGCTTCCGTCAGGGGTCATTCCCGAACACTGGCGCAGGCTGTGCTCACGCGACAGCGCGGATAGGATTCGTCTATGGGCCGGATCCTTAGGACACTGAAGACGCTGCGCTTTCGTTCCTTTGACCGCGGCGATCACGCGGATGAGTCGAGGCGCTTGGTCGAGAACCCTGATGCGCTCGCGGCAACGGGCGGTCGTGGGTATGACCCGCAAGGTGGCTCGATCCATGCAGGTGCGCCACCCGGCTACGTGAAGCCGGACGACGGCCGTCCGCGGCACTAGCACTTCTTCGGGCTTTGGGTGACATTCCCGCACGGTGGAGGGTGCCTCTGGGATGTAACGCCCCTCCGGACACTGTCCTCTGAGATCTTAAGGCGGCCGCGGTCGGCCTCCTCAAAAAGGCCGCGAGGCGTCTTGCCTCTCAGGCCTTCTTTCGCAGGGCAGAGTGCAGCGAGGTCCAATCCGCCAAAGGCAGGTTGCTCGGTTAAGCAGCCGAGGCGCTTCGAGATGAACTCGGCCTGGTAAGGCTGGGAGAACACTGCGATCGGCGCCTGGTTGCGCTCGAGGTCGGCCGCGATCCGGCCGAACGCGCGCTCGCGTGCACGACTGCTCAGCCGATCTGCGCGAGCGAGCTGCGCGTTCACCATCGCGTCGTCGAAGTAGGACACGTTGGTATTCCCGGTCGGCCGGAGAAGGCTCCCGTCGAACAATGAACGAAGGAAGCTACCCGGATCGGGAAGATCGGCGGTCGACATAAAGGGGGAGAGGTCGAAGTTCGCTTCGCGCTTGCCGATGGCGACGAGCGCGCGTCCAACGGGAAAGTCGCTCTTCACCGTCACGTGGATGCCGAGGGGGGCCAAGTTGCGGCGGATGATCTCCGCGCGGGCGCGGCAGATAGGAAGGTCGCAGGTCCAGAGTTTCGCTCGTCCGCCGCGGCCGCGCGCGAGCGCCTTCGCCCTGGCGAGGTGGCCGCCCCAGGCGATAGCGTCGTTGCCCTAGCCGCCGCGACGAGCAGTCGATGAAACGGGATCCACGCTGACAAGTTCATAGGCGTTGACCGGTCGAGCGAATCCCTTCAGGAGTTGCTCGGCGACGGGTCGCGCTTCGATTCGCCCTTCGAGTGCAGCGAATGCTCGTTGGCTCAACAGAATTTGGCCGGCAGCGGCCTCGTCGCTAAGGCGGGCGGCGAGATTGGTGACACTGCCGAGGGCACCGTAGTCGTACCGCCCAGGGAAGCCGATCCGGCCCAGAGTCGCATGACCGACCGCGACTCCAGCGCCCAGACCGAGTTGGTAACCGCGTTTGCCCCATGCGGCTGCGAGCTCGCCGACCCGGTCGCGCATCGCCAAGGCGAGCCTCGCCGCCTGAAGCTCATGTGCCTCTAGGGGCACTGGATCGTTGAAAAAGACGAGCAGCCCGTCGCCGGCAAAGTGCTCAAGCGTTCCGCCGTGGGCGAGGATGAGCTCGCCCGCCGCCTCGTGGTATTCGCGCACGACGGCAAGCAGCTCCTCGGGCTCTGCCGTCTCGGTGAACGCCGTGAATCCCCTCAGGTCGAAGTAGACGACGCTGATGTGCGCCCGATGGCCTTCGAGCAGGTGTGCTCCATCTTCGCTCGAGACGACGGAGGCAACCTCGGGCGACAGAAACTGTGCGAGCTCGCTCTTCTGCCGCTCGACAGTCTCGAACAGCTTCGCATTCGCGATCGCGACGGCGCTTTGATCGGCGAAGGTCGCCATCAGCTCGATCTCGCGGTCCTCGAACGCCCGTGCCTCGTGCCTCGCAACCCCGATCACGCCGACGAGATCGTCCTCGACGAGCACCGGGAGGCCGAGCAGCGTCCGGAACTCGTCGAGCTCCGCACTCGGGTGGGCATATGCGGGGTCCGCGTGTACGTCCGGGATGTGCACCGGTTTCCGCGTCAGCGCGACGCGGCCGGTGCAGCTGTTCGGATTTGGCCGATCAGGGTGTTGCCGCTCGTACTCGACGACGGCAGCCGGCTGACCGTAGTTCGCGCTGGCGCGAAACAGGTCGCCCTCGGCGAGATAGACGAAGCACGAGTCGGATGCGCACAGGCTCGCCGCGGTTTCGACGATGCGGTCGAGGATCGGCTGCAGCCGTAGCCCCGAGCGACTCATCGCTCTCAGCACATCTGCTACAGCCGCGTAGCGACGCCTGAGATCCTCGATTTCGGGGCTTTCGTGATTCAAGGGCTCTCGCAGGTCGGGGCGCGCACAGGAATGGACGCGCGCAGGTGGGAATGATCCCATCAGAAGCCGCGTCCTGTGAACTCTGTAGTGGCGCGGCCGCGAGCTATCTCTGCAGTGCCCCTTCTGGTCGCCGCTGGGCCCGCCCACGCCGTCTGATCCCGCAATCGGGGGTAAGTTTCGATCGCGCGCGCGGGATCCTCGCGACATTTACGGAGGCAAGATGTCGTGATTTTTCGCCGCTGAACGAACGATCTCGTCCGAGCTGGCGCTTGTCTGTCCAGAGCCTCGCTGAACGTGCTCGGCAGCCGATGACGGCACGTCCAGCCTGGACCGACCCCGTCGTGCAAAGTCACGCCTCGGCACGTGTGCGGCCGCTTGAGTTCCTGGCGCTCGCTCTAGGGTCGATCCTCGTGGCGGGTACGCCGTTCGCTCTCGCGGTGCTCGCAGCAGTTCCCGAGCGCTGAACCCACTCTGCAGAGAATGGCGAGCGCCGCGCCTGGCCGCTGACCCTTAGGCCGCAGTAGAGGAGCACGCTCGCTGCGTAGCGCCGATGAACTCGCGCCGCCTGACACCGACCTTCACGCATTTCTTTCCCGCGCGCCGGGCGGGACGCGCAACGCGGGAGGGTCAGCGTCCGGGCGGTCGTGTGACCCCGATGATCTCACTAGTCCGTCTTGACAACACGACCCAGCAGCCGAGCCGGCCTCGCGCCTTTCTGGCGGCGAGTTTTGGCGTCGACCGCCGAGGTATAGCGTCGGCACCTGACTCGCAGTGGACGCACGAAAAGGGGGTGCTGAGTGGCAAGAGAAGCCTGTCTCCCGCCATTTCGGACATGGAGGACTGATGCGACGAAGGACCTCTAATCTCGTTGTTCTATGCGTGGCGGCACTCGTCGCCGCGTTGTTCGCTGTGGTGCCGCTCGCGAGCTCGCGGGTCAAGGAAGCGCAGCCGCTGGCGCCGGGCCTGCTTGCGCATCTCTCGCAAGGCGCCGTCGGGCGGTACCAACTCTCGCATTCCGAGGCTCGCGAAGAGCGCCCGGCCACCGGCCTCACAACACGTTCCGGCGCGGGCTCGAGCGCTGCGAACGAGGCGCTGACACGCGACCTCTTCAATCACGACCAGCTGGGGTTGCCGCAAGACGAAGAGACGGTCTCAGCCTGTCGGAAGAACCCACGATACGTTGTCGGCGGAACGAACGACTACCGCGGCCTGCTCGATCCAGAGCAGAACTTCACGGGCTGGTACTTCTCGGCCGATGGTGGCCGGACGGTCAGCAAGGAGGGGCTGCTCCCCTCGCTGACGCTGAATGGCGAGCAGATACCAAGCGGCGGCGACCCGGTCGTCCAGAACGAGGATTCCTGCACCTTCTACTTCGGCTCGCTCAACTACACCAATCCGACGGAGGCCGAACCGTTCTTCGGCGGCCGCAACTCGATTGCCCTCTACAAGAGCGATCCCGCGACGCTCAGCAGCTGCCAGGGCGGCAGCGAGCCGGACAAACTGACCACGCCTGGATGCTGGCAAGGGATCCTCGTAGCGCATGAGGCGTTGAACGCTGCCGGAGCGGGACACTTCCTCGACAAGGTCTGGCTGGACGTCGGCCACAGCGGCAGTGCCGGCAAAGTCGTCTGGGTCGTCTGGTCCGACTTCGTGGAGGATCCGACCGCGCCACTCGGCTTTACGTCTGCCTCCATTAAGACCGCTCGCTGCAAGGCAGACCTGTCGTCTTGCACCAATCCGATCCTCATTTCGGGGACGCAGGCGGACATCCAGTTCGCGGATGTGACGATCGCGCGAAGCGGCCGCGTCCTGATCACCTGGGCCGAGATCCACGGTGAGCTCGAGCAGACGCGGCAGACCTTCACGATCCACGCGCGCGTTGCCGAGCCCGGAAGCACGACGTTCGGGCCGGATCATGTTGTGGCCGAGGAGGCGAACCCGCTGCCGTTCGGGGGACACCTTCATGCCGCGGACATCCGCACCGCGACCTATCCCAAGTCGATCATGCCGCGCGTCGGCAATCATGACCGCATCTACGTCACCTGGGATCGCTGTCGCTTCTTCATCGACGCCCTCGACGCGTGCGAGGAGCCAGAGATCCTGCTCGCGCACTCCGACGACCTGGGGGCGACCTGGTCGAAGCCGCAGCCGATCTCGGTTGGTGGCGACAACTTCTTCCCCGCAATCTCAGACGAAGTCGGCAACCCGAAATTCGTGATCGGGTACTACACGACCCGGCGCGACTTCTTCCATCACCGCTACGACGTGGAGCTGGTCACGGTCTCGTCGGGCAGCGGCAAGGTGACGAGGCGCCAGATCGTGACGCCGACGCCGAACGAACCGGATGCGGATCCGACGCTCGGTGGCGCCTTCATCGGCGACTACTTCGACGTCGATCTGCTCGGTAGCCGTGTCTGGGTTCACTACAACGCGAACTACCGCCGGCTCGCGGTGCTCGGTGAAGGCGTGCCCGTCGCTCAGCAGGACAACTTCTTGAGCATCAGACACCCGTAGTTCGATCGCTCGTCGGACAAGTCCCGGAGCGGCACGGCGCCGACTCCGGGACTTGTCCGGTTGCGATGAGTTCCCTCGTAGGCGGGCGGCGGAGCGGACCATGAGGCGCGTCACGCTGCGTTGTCAGCGCCTTCCAGCGGCCAGCGCCTTCGAGCGACCCCAAGCCCGAGCAGCCCTAGTTCACGCCCTCCAGAAGACGTTGGAGGGCCCGCGATTCCGCTCGTCGAAGCGTGACCGGCTTCTGCTTCGCAAGTGCGCGAGTCAGGATGACAGCAAGGTCGTTGAGGGTTACGACGAACCGGCGCACGAGAGCGCTCGCTCGCGCAGGTCGCGCCGCACGTAATTTCTGGTGGGCTGGGCCGTAGCCTCGCTGCTGCGCTTGAGCCTCGCTGTCGTTCCCTGTCTGGGCAGTAGCCGCGGGGGGTGACGTGGTGCTTGCCGCAGGGGCAGAGGAAGAGGCGGGCCATCTCGTAGGGCCTACGTCGTAGGACTGCTGGGCGCGACGCGTGCGGCAACTACTCGGCGAGCTCGACTGCCAAGGGTTCCAGCTCGCGCTCGCTTCCTGCGTCACTCCAGGCCCTCGGCTGCCAAGAATCACTCGGGCAAGGCATCGCCGCCATCAGCCGACCGTCCGACAACGCAAGAGCCGCAACGACTAGCCGCAGCCGTCCGTTCGCGGACGGTGTCGTTTCATAGAAAGGAAGGTGTCGCATGTACGGTCACTCCCATTCTGGGATTGGCGCGATCGTCCTGACGCTCGTCGCGGGCGCCAAGGGCGGAATTGGCTATCTCGTCAAGGTCATCGCACACGCTCAGCACTGAGATCCGAACCGTGAAGATTTCGGTTCTCATTCCCGCCCATAACGAGGCCGACGTCCTTCGAGAGTGTCTGGACGCCGTCCTGCACCAGACGCTCCCGGTGGATGAGATCGTTGTCGTCGCGGATTCCTGCACCGATGGCACGACTGAGGTCGCCCGGCAGTACGGGGCCGTGGTCGTCGAGACAGAGCAAGGCGGCAAGGCCGCCTCTCAAGATGCGGGTTTGCCGTACGTGACGGGCGACATTCTCGTCTGCATCGACGCCGACACGATCATTAATGCTGACGTCGTCGAGAAGTTCGTCGCCGAACTCGAGAACGGTGCAGACGCGACGTGCGCGAACATGCTGCCGATGCCCCGGCAAACGGGCTTCTGGGTGGCGAACCGTCGCTACGCCTATGCGCTCGGACGGTTCTGGTGGCGGTGGTGTCAGGCGCAGGTCGGTCGGCTGATGGTCCTCTCGGGGTGCGCCTACGCCCTCCGCACCAAAACCGTCCGCTCGATCGGCGGCTTTCCTGGGGAGCTGATCACCTGCGACATGGATCTGACTTGGAGCCTCTACGAAGCGGGCTACAAGACGACCTTCTGTCACAACGCGCTCGCCCACACGTACGACCCAGAGACACTCAAGGTCTACACGAGGCAGATGCGCAGATGGGCTTCCGGCTTCTTCCAGAACTTCCAGCGCCACAAGCTGGCGGTGGTCAAATCGCCTGCTGCGATGCTCGTTGTCGGATCGCTGCTCTTTGACCTACTGATGATGCCAGTCACCTACGCCTTCGCGATCATGTGGGTGATTCGCGATCCTTGGACGCTCAAATGGCTGGCAACGAGCATCGCGATCCACTGGCTGATCTCATTCGCGATCGTCACCCGCACGATCACCTGGAGGCAGGCGATCGTTGGCTTCCCGTGCTATTGGCTGGCCAACTGGTGGAACAAAGGGATCTACCTCTGGACGTTCATCCGCGAGTGGATCCTGGGACGTCATTACGGGTCGTGGACGGGCCGGCAAGGGAAAGCCACCGTCATCGCGCCCATGAGCCGTCCTCGAAAGATCGCTCTAATCGGCGTTGCGGCAGCCGTAGCGCTCGCCGCCGCGAGTTGGCACGCTCGTGCTGGAGAAATCTCGCTTCCCGAAGCAGCGATCCTCGTGCTCGCAATCGCTGCCGCGGCTGCGGTCGCCGTGTCTTTCTTCTACATGCCGCGATATCTCATTCTTTCGGCCTGTGTGTGCATTGGAGGCGGCGGCGGATTAGAGCTAGATCAGGTGCCGGCCGTGGCAGGTTCGCAGCTCCTCTGGTACCTCGCATTCATCGCCCTGACAATTGGTGTAGTCGGCGCCGCCTTGGCTTATCTCGGCGAGGACGCGCCAATCGATTACCAGCGAGGTGCCGCCTTCGCCGGTTCGGCTGCACGGCAGGCATCTTGAGGGCGCCAGTGACACAGGCGGGCTCGCCTTTTCCTTGACGGGGGAGGGTCGCCCGCCGCTGCGCCAAAGTCGGACGACGACCCGCCCGTCCTTCGCCTCGACGTAGCCGCCGAGTCCACGCAGGCGAGCAGGAGATCGCGCAGTCGAAGCCGCGGCGCCTGGCCTTGTCTGGCTACTAGGAGCGATGTCACGTGACCCCGCTGTCGCTGCACACGAGAGACCTGTTGCTGCGCCCAGGTCAAGTACGCCGAGCCGTCGCAGCGCGAGCTCGACGAGCGCGCAAGCGGCGCGATCCAAAGGCAAGGCGATCGTGCCGCGTCACACCGCCGCCTCGCGGCGGATGCGGATTACGTGATGTTCGTCGGGATCAGCTGATCTTCGGCCGGGACTGCGGGCCTGCGCCCGCGTGCGTGCGGAGCGGCCTCCGCATCGCCGAGCGTGCGGGATGATCCGCCTACGGGTCGGCGTGCGGATGCAGCGCGGCGTCGCAGCATGAGGCTCACGCCAGAAGTCCCATGGATTACGGCCCCACCACTCTTCACGCGTGGTCTGAACTCCGCGTCTCGGGTTCGCGACGACTTCGAAGACGCCGCTCTCCGTCGCGACGGCGACGCCTACGCGCTGCTCGTCCACAACTTCGTCTCGATGAGGCGTGCGGCCTCCATGACCGCAGATTCGCAGACAGCTCGGATAGCGCCTGTCCGCGAAGCGACGAACGCCGGCACTTTCATCGAGGCGAACCTGGACGACTCGCTTGGAACTTTACATCGCCGTTCGGCTATGACCCTGACGGCGGAATCCCCACCGGGTGCAGCTCCTTAACAGCGCCGATGAGGCCAGGAAAGGACCAGCCTGCCGCGTCCCAGATAATGCCGCCGGCCGAGTGGTCTAGCCGATCACTTCTTCTCGAAGATCACGAGGACGCTCAGCCGCTCGTAGCCGACGAAGCGGTGCTCGGCGCCGGCAGGGACGAAGACTGCGTGCCCTTGTTGCAGCTCGACCTGATCCTGCTCGACTTCGAGTGTTCCTGTGCCTTCGAGCACGACGTAGACCTCGTCGTCCTCGTGCGGCTGCTGTCTGTCCGGCTCGGGCGCGACGAGCACGTACACCCCGACCTCCAGACCTGCCGAGCGGTGCACGACCTCATAGCCTCCTGCTCCTGCAGCGAGCCGTTCCTTGGCGGCGGCGACATCGAACGGGTGCGCGGTGCGAAGCGCTTGGGGAAAGTCGTCAGGCGAGGTCATCGCCGCCAAGCATGATGGCTCGTCCAGCGCAAAGCGAGAGGCAGAGCCTGCGCGCGGTCAAGTTAGACTCAGCCGAGTCGGGCGAGTAGCTGCCCGTACTGCTCGAGGTGGCGGTCTCCCAGGAACTCCGCGCCTGCACGGGCCCGCGCGTTCGTGCCCAGCCGCTCGGCTTCCACTCGATCGCGGAGCAGCGTCTCCACCGCCGTGCCGAACGACTCGAGGTCGAGCGGATCGGCCACCAGCAGGCCATGCGCGCCACTGACGATCTGATCGGAGATACCGCCGACGGCGCTTGCGACAATCGGGCGCGCTTTCCACATCGCCTCGGCGACGGTCAATCCGAAGCCCTCTGCGATGCTCTTCTGGACGACGACCGCTGCATGGCGCTGCAGGGCATTGACGATCGCGGCCGCCTCGTCCGGGTCGGACATGGGGGTGCAGGCAAGGTGCACGCGGCTGCGGGCGGCGTGGGGCAGGGCCGTCCAGAGTTCGATGCATTCCTCGAGCACCTCGGCGGCCTCGGGATCGTCGGCGACTCCCGTTACCGCTGGCCCCGCAAGTAGCAAATGCGCGCCGAGAGAGGGATCCACGTGCTTGGCGAAGCCCTGCATCACGCCTGGCATGTCTTTCATACGATCCCACCGCGAGACCTGGACCACGAGCGGCGCGTCGGCCGGAGGCGGCGGTCCCGTCTGCAGCACGTCCACTCGGCGGTTGATGCGGCCGGGGGATCCGTCACGGCGCGCGAACGGAACGGCGGGCAGGTCGCCGTCGCCGCCGAGCAACCCGGTGTAGGCGAGGATCCTGCGCACGTTCCGCTGCGAGATCGGCTCGTTCTTGGCGGAGAAGGGGTCGATCGAAGGCGGGATCACATGGAGCCTTGATCCGTCGACCCACGGCGGCGCAAAACTGCGCCGCGAGAACACGAACGCATCCACGGTCTCCAGGTACGGGTGCAGGAATGTCCAGGAGCGATCGGTCCATTCGTTTGGCTCGTCTACTCCGACGTGACACCGCCAGACGACCTTGGCTCCTGTGCCCGTCATGGCGGCGGCGAGCCCGGCCGGCTGGTGGTCGTGGATCAGGACGACGTCGTTCGGCCGCACGAGTGCGAGCAGCTCCGCGGCGTTTCGGTGCAGCGTGCGCTCATAGTGCGCTCGCTCGGCCTCGCCCAGTTCGCCTCCGTCTCCAGGGGAACCGTAGAGCCCGTTGTGGATGCGCTTCGTGATTTCGAAGAAGGCGGGGTCACCCTGGATCACGAGCCAGCGGATGTCGAGGCCGGCGCCGCGACCGTAGGCGAGCAGGGTCTGCAGCATCTCGGCGACCCCGCCTCCCGTGGCCGTCGAGTTGACGTTCAGCACCGTCCGGCCTTCGAGCAGTGACTCGGTGGCCTCCGCGATCGCCTCGTAGCGGGCGGTCCGCTCGGGGCCGATCAACGGCTCGAGTCTCGCGGCGTCCAGCGCCTGTACGTCGACCTCCTGGAGCCTGGTTCCCTCTTTGACAGTCATCTCGTCCCTCCGATTACAGGGTCACATTCCCGCCAATCCATGACGGAGCGCGCCGACGACCGCGCGCAGGCCGACGACGCCGACCGGGTGGCCGTCCTCCGTGACGGGCAGATGGTGAAAACCGCCGCTCAACATCAGCCTCGCGGCCTCGTCGGCGGACAACTCGGGTGTGGCCGAGACGGGCGCCGCGCTCATCCATGCCCGGACACGAGCCTCGCTTGGATGGACCCGGTCGGCGACTGCCCGCACCATGTCGCGCGAGGTCAGGATTCCGGTCAGCCGCCCGGTACTCGACCACGAGGGCGGAGCCGGCGTCGGCCTCCGCGAGCCTCTCGGCCAGCTCGCCGAGCGTGTCCTCGGGAGCCACTGCGAGGAAGTGCCGCGACATCACGTCGCCGGCACGCAGCTCGTCAGTTGCGAGGCGATCCGTCATCAACTCACTGCTGCCCCGGCTGCAACGTGGGCGCCGCGAACCACGAGCACGGGCCGCCGGCTCTCGTGGAGCACGGCTCGAGAGACGCTGCCGAGCAGCACGCTGGCAATCGCCCCGTGGCCGCGGGAACCGACCACGATCAGATCGGCGTCGACCGTGTCGGCGAAGGCGACGATTTCGTCCGCCGGATTTCCTAGCAGCAAATCCGTCTTGGGCTCGATGCCCCGCCGGGTTGCTAGCTCGGCGGCTTCTGTCAAGGGCGCTCGGTCCTGCTCGTCGAGCTCGTGCGGAACAGTCGGGGCCGGAACGGCGAAGTTCGTGTACGGCAAGACTTCTACGGCCGGGGCAACGTGGACGACGAACGGCGTGGCGCCCTGTTCCTCGGCGAGGTCGAGCCCGAACTCGAGCGCCTCGTGCGCGGAGTCCGAACCATCCGTTGCGATCAGGATCTTCTTCATGGAATCCTCCTTCGGTTCCCAGTGATAGGCCTCGTGGGCGAGCCGCGGTTGCTCGGCGACGAGTGGTGCCCACCCACCGAACGACGCCGAACTGAGGCGGTCGTTCAGGAGGTGGGACAGTCGCTGCCCCACATCGTCACCCTCGAAGACGAAGACGACGATGTCGTGCCCGACGTACACGCCGTGCTGTATGAAGCCGGCTCGGCTCGGGTCAAAGGGGGGCCGGCAGCCACGAGGTCTCTGGCACGCGCTTCCGAGCCTTGCTTCAACTTCACCGTGATCGCAACACGCTCCATGCGGCGATCGTCAGCGACGACGGCGCTCGCCGCATCCGGTAGCGCGCCGACCCGACGCACGGAGAACTACCTATCTGCGTCAGCGCACTCGCCGATGTCGTTGCTTGCCGCGCGCGCTTTCCTGGCGGCAAATGAACGAGTTGGAGCAGGGCTGGATTTTTGCCATCGAGGTAGCGACGGATGCCTTGGCAGCGGGCGCGGGCGCTCGCACGCTGCCCCCTAATGAGCTCGCGCTCCGTCGGAGGCGGCTCGCGATAGAGCGCAGCTGGGTGGAAACGGTCGACTGGCCTTCATTCGAGAGCCTCGGGGCGACTGCCGCAGTCACTCGCGATACAGACGGCGAGATTGCCCCAGGCTTGTCAGTCCCTCCGGCTAGCAGCGCGGTCGGAATGAGCGCATCGACGGCGAAGCCGCTCAGGTTGGCCGCTCGCCGAAGCTCGGTACTTTCCCGCTCCGCTGATCAGCGGCAGCCCCGACGGAAAATCGCCGCCTCAGGCGGATCATTCAGCCGGAGGCAGGGGCGGCTGGGCGAGCCGCAACGCGGGAAGCTCGTCCCCTCGCGGCGGTGTCGTAGGGAGATGGAAAGGAGGCTCCGGTGACGAAGATCAAGGACGCCGCATCGGAATTTCTGAGCCACAAGCGGGTAGCAGTAACCGGCGTCTCGCGCAGTCCGGCCCATGGCGCCAACTTCGTCTACGCGCGTCTGCGGGAGCGTGGGTACGAAGTCTTCGCGGTGAACCCAAACGCGGAGGAAGTGGAGGGTGACCGGGCGTACCCCGATCTCCGCTCGATCCCGGGTGGAGTCGATGGGGTCGTGATTGGGACACGGCCGCAGATCGCCGACGAGACGATGCGCGCGTGCGCCGAGCTCGGGATCAGGCACGTCTGGATGCACCGTGGCCCTGGGGCCGGCAGCGTCTCGGACACCGCAACCGCATATGGCCGCGAGCATGGGATCAACGTGATCGACGGCGGCTGTCCGTGCATGTTCGGTCCCGCCGCCGATCCGGGCCACAGGGCGTTGCGCCTTGTCTTCACCCTGACCGGCAACGTTCCAAAGCACGTGTGATTCTTCAGGAGGTGTGTCATGACGCGCTACGAGTACAAGGTCATCGATACCGATAAGGACGCGGAGGGGCAGCTCAACGACTTGGGTGCCCAGGGTTGGCGGGTCGTGGGCGTCACCACGAAGAAGCAGCTGCTGATTGCCCCACCTCAGGCGATCATCCTGATGCGGGAGCTGCAGCCGCTCGAGGACAGGGACGTCGAAGAGTCTCTAGGTCACGCACGCGCGTAAACCGAGTTCGCCTTAGCCGCCACAGAAGAGCTCGAAGCGCGGGGATACTCAAGCCGATTTGCAGCAGTTGTCCGAGTGGGCCGGGTAGGGATCGAACCTACGACCTTGGGATTAAAAGTCCGCTCGCAACGACAGCGGTAGGGCGTGCTGAACGGAAACGGGCTGCAAGAGACACGAATCGCTGATGCAGCTAGATGCAAGGAACAGGCCGCTGTAGAGACGAACTCGTACTCTCACTCGTACTCGCGCGCGTGAACAAAGAACGTTCTGGTGAGAGGACGCTCGCCCATGCGGACGCTCTGGCCGTAGCACCGAATCAGCCAGTATCAAGAGGGCAGAACGCAGGCTTGACAGTTTCCGGAGTCGTGAGAGAGACTCGCCCAGCGGCACCGAGTCGCGGTCGTGTGCGCCTTAGCTGTGTGCCTTCAGAACGGAGTACCTATGCGGCGCGGACTTCTACTTCTCTCGACCGTTCTCATCGCACTCGCGGTTGCGCCCGCAGCAACCGCCAACAAGCCGACGCGGGAGGTCAATCCGGCCCCGGACGACAGGGTGATCACCGGCCAATGCACCTTTCCGGTCCTTGGCCACATCGAGGGTAGTGAGATCGTTACGACCTTCACCGACAAGGCCGGCAACCCCGTCAAGCTGCTCGCGGTCTTTCCCGGTAATACGCTGACGTTGACCAACCTGGATACTGGCAAGTCGATCACCGTCGGCGCGACTGGGTCGTTCCACCTCCGGGTCGAGCCCGACGGCTCGGGATCCGCCATGGTGACTGGTCAGGGCGCTTGGCCTGACGGAAACCCCATAACCGGAGAGGCAGGGATCTGGTATCAGAGCGGCCGGGTGAGTGCGACTTTCGACGCGGAAGGAAACACGACGTCGATCAAGAGCACGGGCAAGCTGGTCAATCTCTGTACCCAACTCGCGTCCTAGCTGCTCATCGAGAAGGGGGCGAATCGGCCTTTGATGCGGTTGCCCTCTTCCACTTGCTGAGATAAGACGCCCAGGAACCGTCAGGGGACATTCCCGAACGCTGGCCCAGGCGAGTGGGATCCGAACGCTCAGGCGGCAGCCGGTGCCTGCTGAGGCGCCTCCGTCGCCGCCGTCTTTGACCGCAACGCTGCGAGCGCGAGCACGACGAACCCGACGCCTGAAAGCAGCAGTGCGATCCCGACGACGAGGCTGAACAGCGCCAGGTTCGTCGCCATGTAGCTCACGTTCAACGCGGTCGCAAGTGCGGTCTCTGTCACCCAGACGTTCCGTGCGCCGTTCGGCGCTGGCTGGCCCGTCTTCGGGTCGGTCACCGCCCAGTCGGTGTTACTCGTGCCTCCGCCGGGCGAGAGTTCCGACTTCGGCGTGTCCGGCTTCGCCTGGTACTGACCCATCTGCGAGTACACGTACCCACCAGTCGCTTCGAGCGCGTGGACGTTCATGTACTGCGCGAAGCAGCGGGCGTTCGATCCGTTGTCGATCGCCTCACCCGCGACGCTGCACGTCGGCAGATCGACATCCTTCAGCCCGGCCTTGTCTGCCTCGGCCTTGATCGCCGTCGGCGTCATGTCCGGCGTGCCGGTGATCTGCTGATTCTTGAGCTCGTCCTGGACGGTGTTGTGCCCGTTGATCGCCAGCACGATCACGACGATCCCGAACGCGATCAACACGGCCCCGGCAACGACACCACCGATCCACCAAACACGGCTCTGCCCCATGAGAGCTTCCTTTCTGCCCCATTCCTGCGACGACGCGGCTACGACGCCGAGCATGACCGATCGGCTGTGTGTCATACGTCACCCGGTCGGGATGACCCTACTGACGCTCGGGTGACATTCCCGAACACTGGCGCACGCTACGAATTGGTCGCCGCACCGGGCGACCAGACATGGGGCGTCGTCGTCGTCACCGGGATGAACCCCAGCCGTTCGAGGATCGGACGGCTATCGTCGGAGGCGTCGATCTCGATGTAGCGGCGGCCGCGCGCGGCGGCGTGCTTCGCCCGGTGGGCGACGAGCGCGCGGTAGATCCCGCGTCGGCGCCAGGCCGGCAGCGTGAAGCCGCCCCAGAACGTCGCGAACTCCGTACTCGAGGGAAATCGCATCCAGCCGTCGCAGACGGTGCGACCGCCTGCCTCCGCCACGAAGATGCTGAGACCCTCGGGATCGGCGGCACGCTCGTCGGCGAGGTCATCGATCCAGCTGTGGTCTTCGTGCGACATCGCCTCGTCAAGCTGCACGAGACGTAGGAAGTCGCTGGGCTCGCGCACCTCACGGATGACCAGTCCGTCAGGCAGGCTCGGCTCGCTGGCAATCACCTCTACCGGGCCGATTACCACTGTCTCGGTTTCTTCGGGCACAAGCCCGGCCGCGCGTAGGTGTTCGGATAGGTTGGCCGGACGATCGTGCCCGTGCAGCTTCCACTCGAACGGTTCCCCACGTGTCGCGAAGACCTGCACCTGCCGGGCAATCAGCATGTCGAGTTCCTCGCCGTCGAGACCGGCGAGGTCGCGGTACTCGACAAAGCCACGCCTACCGAAGCGGAGCGTCCGAACGAGCGGCCCATCGCGCTCGACTCGGACCGAATCAGGAAGCCGACAGTGGACGTGCCCGCGCAGCTGCGTGTCGTAGGCGGCCAGAAGTTCGTCCACGTGCGACACCGATTCACCCTAACCGTCGAACCCTCCCAATCAGGCGCTGCTCTTCGTCTAGTGACATTCCCGGACGCTCGCACAGCCGAGACTTTTTGAACGTCCGTCCCCGTGCGTCGACCTTCCGCTCCTGGCCCAAACTTGTTGAGCAAAACGTCGTCTAACTGCTCGTGACGAACGGCGCAATCACGCGGAGGTCGTCCAAGCGAAACTTCCTGCTTGCCGCATTGGTGGTGGCGTGGTCGGCCATGCTTGCGGTGGCGTGGAGTTCAGCGGCTGCCAGCCAACGCGAGACGAGAGCTCAGTCTGGCTCGATCGTCGTAGCGGGTGCCGGCCTTCCCACCGCAACCGGTATCTATCGTCGCTACCCGAACGCCCGCCTCCAGCAGTTGACGACGACTGGCGAGCACGCCCCCGCTTGGTCGCGCGACGGCAGACGCATCGCTCTCATTCGCCACGAAATCGCGGAGTGCCCGGATGTCTGCCCGTTGTTGGTGATGAACAGCGACGGCAGCGATCTGCACCAGGTCGGCCAGGTAAGGACTGACTGTTCTCGCGTGAGCTGGGGCCCCGGCGACCGTCGGATCGTCTTCGGTGGCGGACGGCCGGGCCGAATCAACGATGGGCTCTGGGTCGTGAACGTGGACGGGAGCGGGCTGAAGCGCCTGCTCGGAGGTCGAGGGGCAACCGACGGCATCCATCCAGCGTGGTCTCCTGACGGGCGCACGATCATCTTCGGCTGGACGGGCCGGAGCCGACATCCGTGGGGTCGTCTGGCGGCGATTCGACCTGACGGCAGCGGCTTCCACGTCGTCGTCGGGCCACGCTCGGCGCCGCACGAGGACGAGCTATCCCTTCCCACGTGGTCTCGCGATGGCAAGCGACTCGCCTACATCCGCGTGGATCATCGCTCCGGGCACGCGCGAAGAACGCTCGAGGTCGCGGACTCTCGCGGACATCATCGACGCATGCTCGTCCGTTTGCCGATCGGCCCGGCCCGTTCAGGCGCCCCTGCCTGGTCGCCGAATGGACGCTCGATCGCCTTCTGGAGCCTGTGCCGACAAGCGTGGTGCGTCTCGACCATTCCCAGCCGCGGCGGAACGCGGCACGTGCTCATGCGCGGGTACATCGAGCCCGCGTGGGGCCCCCTAGGCACCTAGCCCTCGGGGGACATTCCCGAACGCTGGCCCAGGGCAGATCCGCGATTACCCCCCGTCACGCGAGTCACCACCAGTCGAGAAATCCCTTCGAGATACCGTTTTTGGATTGCGACCACGTGGTAGGCGCCAAGGGTGAGGATTGTCGGATCAGGCGCAGGCGGTTTCGCGACAGCAATCCGCACGCCTAGGGTCTGCGACGCTCGCACGAGTCTCGTGATCCTCAGGCCGCTGCTCCGCTGGAGACGCAAGGCCAGCACCACGCCGTAGCGCTGGAAATTGACGTGCCGCACGTCTCTCCGCGCGTGCGGCGTGAGCCAGCGCTGCCAAGGTTCGGTCGCCGCAAGACGGCGGGCGAGGTAGAGGTGGTTCGTGCGCGGGTGCTCGGTTCGCGCCCCGGCGGAGATCGAGATGAACGGCACACCCTTTGCGGCCGGTTGAGCTACTGAAGCCGTTACTGCGAACGCCAGCGCTAGAAGCAGGGTCTGGACGACAATCGCGACTTTCGGCCACACACCTGAAGCGTCCTAGCGCGGGTCGGTCATGTCAAACCTGGTTGCGGACTCCTGAGTTCGGGTGAGATTCCCGCACGCTGATCCGGGTGTCGCTTTAGGTCGCCCGATCTACAATGCGCTCAATGTCCTTCAGGCCCTATCGCCGGTGGAAGGAGCGCCGCAGGCGCGCGCTCGACCGCTACGCCGAGATGAATGACGAGCAGCGAGATGCGATCGATCGCTACAAGCACCGCCCTAAAGACGGCGCAACCACCGCCGCGCGCGACACCCGCACTTGGAGCGACACATAGCACGTAGTCGTTGTGCCGCCTAGCGAGCGCTGCTGCGTGACGCTCTGGTGACATTCCCGCACGCTGGCCCATGTGAGTACACGTCGCCTTGGAGGAGTGATAATCGCAGCGGCTCCAGGGGAGGCAGGCGTGACTCAATTCACTAGACCAGCGACCCGGGCCGTTTTGGGCTCCGCCTGCCTCGCAGCCGACGCCGTCCCGGTTGCCGTCAAAGCGATGCGGATCCGGGTTCACGACATCCAGCGAACGCGGAAGTTGCGCAAGGGGACGTGAGCACAATCGAGGTCGGGTGGGGCGGCGGGATACAGACCGTCGGATACGACGCCGCGCATTTGCCGCCCGGACGTGGCACAGGCGGAGGAGGCGGCGGCGGGAGCTTGCTCGAGAGGCAGGCGAAGCCGAGGATCGGGTGCAGCTCGATCGCGTTCGGCGCGACGCCTGTCTGTCCGTGCTTGGAATCCCAGAACGCAACGCCCACAACGCGAGCTCGTGTGCAGAGCCTCACCAGACCGCGGGCGACGCGCATCTGCTTCTTGCGGTAGGCGTCCGACGCCGTCCTGGAAGACGAGCACCAGGACTCCATAGGCGGCGGCGACCAAGCGGTCAACGGCAGGAGGACTTTGGTACCCCGCGCTCGCCGGACGGAGCGCGTCTGCCAGTTGCCGCAGTCAACCCCTGCCGCATCG
>Ga0126314_10000323_pt1 | contig 23828 bp, 24 predicted proteins | sample Plot105B_FD_92535 | JGI IMG/M metagenome (GOLD analysis project Ga0126314, IMG submission 92535) | Serpentine soil microbial communities from UC McLaughlin Reserve, CA, USA - Plot105B | ecosystem: Environmental > Terrestrial > Soil > Grasslands | place: USA: UC McLaughlin Reserve, Lake County... | reverse complement strand
TATGATCTCGGCCGGCGGCAGGGGACACACCATACTCGGCATAGACCCTGGGACGGCGACGATGGGGTGGGGAGTGATCCGGCAGGAGGGCAACCGCCTGCGTTACCTGCAACACGGGGCGATTATCACGCCTCCCGACTGGGAGATGCCCCGCAGGCTCGGGCGGCTTTTCGACGGTGTGACCGAGCTGGTGCGGGGTTACAGGCCCGAGACCGTCGCGGTCGAGGAGCTCTTCTTCAACACCAACGTGACCACGGCGATCACGGTAGGGCAGGCGAGGGGCGTCGCGCTCCTCGCGGCCTACAAGGCCGGGATCGAGGTAACCGAGTACACGCCTTTGCAGGTCAAACAGGCGATCACCTCGTACGGAAGGGCGGACAAGCGTCAGGTGCAGGAGATGGTGAAGGCTCTACTGAACCTCCCCGCCATACCCCGTCCCGACGACGCGGCCGACGGTCTCGCCATCGCTATCTGTCACGCCTTCTCCAGCAGTTTGCCCGGCAAGGTCGGGGTGGGGAAATAGTGGATCATGCACGATAATTAGCCCATGATCTACAGGTTACGCGGTACTCTGGTCGAGAAAGATACGGAAGGTGTGGTAATCGATGTGGGGGGCGTCGGCTACCGGTCCGCGGCATCGCTGACGACGCTGCGCGCGCTACCCTCGCTGGGCGAGGAGTGCGTCATCCACACCAGGTTGGTGGTGCGCGAGGACGCCATGCTCCTTTTCGGGTTTGCGGAGCGTGAGGAGCGGGCCGCGTTCGACGCGCTGACCGCCGTGAGTAAGGTCGGGCCGAAGCTGGCCCTCTCCGTGCTCTCCTCCATGTCGCCGCCGGAGATCTCCGAGGCCGTGGCCAGGGGGGATGTGATCAAGTTCTCCTCCGTACCAGGTTTGGGGAAGAAGACGGCGGAACGTCTCGTGCTCGAGCTGAAGGGCAAGAGCCTCGCCGTGTTCGGACCGGAGCCCGTCGCTGCGGGCGGCGATGGCGGGGGCGGTCCCTACATCGAGGCGAGGGATGCGCTCACTGCGCTCGGGTACAGGCTGGAGGAGGCCGAGAAGGCCCTGAACGACGTGCCGCCGCAGGATACGGTGGAGAAGTACATTAAGGAGGCCTTACGAAGGATAGGGAGCAGGCGTTGAGCGCTGAGGAGATGGACGACTTCACGGTGCGGGACGAGAGAGGAACCGAGGAGCCATTCGAGGACATCACAGGGGCGGCTGGTTTCGGGGAGCATCCGCTCGACCCCGAGGCCCACGCCGGCGACGACGAGCCCACGCTCAGGCCGAGCTCGTTTGACGACTTCGTCGGGCAGGAGGCGCTCAAGCAGAATCTCAAGATCTTCGTGCAGGCGGCCAAGCAGCGCGATGAGGCCCTGGACCACATACTGCTCGATGGTCCTCCCGGACTAGGCAAGACCACGCTCTGCCGCATCCTGGCCGAAGAGATGGAGGTCGGGATCAGGCCGACGAGCGGTCCCACGCTGGAGCGGGCCGGAGACATGGCGGCGATCCTGACCGCGCTGGAAGAGAGAGATTTCCTGTTCATAGACGAGATCCACCGCCTGAACAGGCAGATCGAAGAGGTTCTCTACCCCGCGATGGAGGACTACGCGATGGACATCGTCCTGGGCCAGGGGCCTTCGGCACGCACGATCAGGATGGATTTGCCGCGCTTCACGCTGGTCGGCGCGACCACGAGGAAGGGCCTGCTTACCAAGCCCCTGCTCGACCGCTTCGGCGTCGCCGAGAGGCTCGAATACTACGGGCCCGAAGACCTCGAGAAGATCGTGATCCGCAACGCGGGGATTCTCGGCGTCCCGATCACCGAAGGCGGTGCCACACAGCTCGCCCGCCGCAGCCGGGGGACACCGCGCATCGTCAACAGACTCCTCAAGCGGGTTCGCGATTATGCCCAGGTCGTCGGCGACGGTAAGATAGACGAAGAGACGGCGAACGCCGCGCTCGACATGCAGGGCGTCGACCAGCTCGGCCTCGATAGGGCCGACCGGGATTATCTCGGGCTCGTCATAGATAAGTTCGACGGGGGGCCCGTCGGCATCGGCACCATCTCCGTGGCCCTCGGCGAGGCTCGCGATACCGTCGAGGACGTCTACGAGCCCTACCTGCTGCAGAGCGGCCTGATCCAACGCACCCCCAGGGGCCGGATCGCCACCAGGAGGGCGTACGGTCACCTCGGCGTTCCTGTCCCGAATGGCGAACTTTAGGGGCGGTTCGCGAACCGCCCGCTAAGGCCAGGCCAGAGTGTGGCCGATATCTAAGGTATGGTGCGCTACGACGTAGAAATAGTCGACGGTTCGAGGCTCGAAAATACGAGCGATGAGGGCCTCTCCTTCGCTGCGTTCAGTCTCGCGCATGCGGCGTGTGGGGACCATGTGCTCGAGGTGCGTGTCGGAGAGCGCATGTTGCTAGAGTGGTGCATGGCCTGCGCTGTCATGCAGGTCTTCGGGCCGCCCGAGCGGTGAGTCCCGGCTTCACCGTCATGCCCGTGAAAGGGGGAATCCACTGCGTCACACGTTGGGCGACCCAATCCGGAGGAGAATTACCGCACTGCGTACCGAGTGGCCCTTCGCTGCTCGAACAGTGTCCCATGCCTTGTCTGCAAACCGCTCGTCGTGTTAGTTTCGGTTCTGCGGTAAGGGTAGGAGTACTCCCAAGCCAAGCAGAAGGGACTCTCGTTGATCGAGTGGAGGCGGAAGGCACTGGTGGTCGGACGGGCCATCGAGGAGCGCTTCGACGCGTTGAGGTTCAGCTTGAAGCGGCGCCTGGGAATGCTCGAGCCGTTCGAGATACTACCCTACCGGGGACACGGAACGACCAGGGAGCTGTTCTTGAGAGGACGCGTCCTCGAGGAGTCTGGTATCACGCATGCTGGTAGGGATGACGCGGCATGGAAGAATATTCTCAACATGGCGCGTCGCTTCGCCAGCGGTGAAGTAGCCGGCGCCCGCGTAAGGGCTTCGTTCGAAGGCTCGATGGTCGAGACCACCGCCGACGTAGAGGGTTTCTTCGAGGTGCGTTTGCAGCTTCCGGAGCCGCTCGGAGGTGCGGGCGGATGGTACCGGGTCGAGTTGGATCTCCTTTCTCCACCGTCGCCTGGTGGGGGGGAGGTCAGGTCGACGGCACACGTGCTCGTGCCGCACGCGGCCCGGTTCGGTGTGATCAGTGACCTCGACGATACGGTGGTCCATTCTCGCGCGACTAACGTGTTGAAGATGGCGTGGATAGTGGTCCGCAACAACGCCCACACGCGACTGCCGTTCGAAGGTGTCGCGGCCTTCTACAGAGCCTTGCAACTCGGCGCGGACAGACGGGCCTCCAACCCGATCTTCTACGTCTCCAGCAGTCCCTGGAACATCTACGACATGCTGGTTGACTTCCTCAACGTGCACGGAGTTCCACCCGGACCCCTGTTTCTCAAAGATTGGAGCCTGAGTGTTCTCGGGAAGCACAGGGACTACAAGATAGGGGTGATCCGTCGCCTCCTAAGCACCTACGAGGATCTCTCGTTCGTCCTGATCGGAGACTCGGGGGAGGAGGACCCGGAGATCTACCTGCAGGCGGTGCGAGAGCATCCCGGACGCATCACGGCCGTCTACATCAGGGACGTCACTTCGGTGGAGCGTGACGCCGAGGTCAGGGCGATAGCCGCCGAAGCGCGCAAGCTGGGAACGGAGATGGTGGCCGTCCCCGATACCGCGTCGGCAGCCGAGCATGCGGCCTCCATCGGCCTTATCGCGAAGGAGTAGGGGGTTTTTGCGCTGCTGTTCCTACTCACCGACTCACGAGGATTGCGAAAGTTCATCCGGATGCTTCGTCGGGATCGATGCCGAAGAGAGCTCTTACTTCGGGGCTCCGGGCGTCGTGCCAGGTTATCCCGTAGCGTGCGCCGAGCTCGGCGCGGTCCTTTCGGTGTTCCTCGTCGCTTAATTCCTGTGTGGCGATCTCCTCGTACTCGTCGAAGTATCCTTCGAAAGAGTCACCCGGGGTGAGGATCTCCATGACCCTGACGGTCCGTGCGCCGGAATTGTAGAAGGCGTGGGCCATGCCCCGTGGCTTGATGACGTAGGAACCTTGCCTGGCGAGCACGACCTCGCCGCCGACGTAGCACTTCATCTCGCCCTCCAACACGAACGAGCACTCGTCCTCGCGCGCGTGGGTGTGAGGTGGGATCATCTGTCCGGGAGGAAGACCCCACTCCTCGATCTTTAGCGAGCCGCCCGAGGCCCCGGCCGTTACCTTGTGCACTATGTCGAGCACGGGAAGGTAGGCGCCTTCTTCCGGGCCGATGATGATATCGTTCTCCGTAAGAGACACTTCACTACCTCCTGCGCGTTCATTGCTCATCTTGCCAGGCTGTGCCGTCCCGGTCGGGGAAGGCTCCCGCCGCCGGCGCGCCTTGCTCTCCAGGCGAGTCTTTTCGACCTTTTCGAGGGCCAGCAGGTATTCGCTGAGTCCATACACCGTCGACCTCCTCTCTTACAGGCCTATGTGGCACTCACCCCTCTCGCGACGTGTGCTGTCGGCGAGGCAACAGGAGATGGCGCCCTCCTTCGTACCGGCTCGCCGACAACCTTAGTACAAACCGTACAATGATGGCGGGCCCCGGTCAAACGGGCCATTGCGAGGGTTTTGCCCCGTGTAAAATATCTGTTAAATTCGCGTTACAAGCTTGGGGAGCGCCGGATGAAGGAACGCGAGGTAGAGAAGCCAATGGAGCGGACCGGGGAGGACAGGCAGGCGCGGACCGCGCGGGAACTTATCGAGTTACTGAACGAGCTGCGGATAATACTGCCAGGCGTTCAGTTCCTCTTCGCTTTCCTACTCACGGTCCCGTTTGCCCAGCGCTTTGCACAGCTGAAAGATCTGGAGACCGGCGTGTTCTTCGTGACGCTCCTGTGTACCGCCATAGCCACGGCGCTCCTCATGGCACCCTCGGCGCAGCACCGCATCCTGTGGCGTGGGGGTGTCAGGGAGCAGCGGCTGAAGCTGGGAAACAGGCTAACCATCGCTGGCCTCGTATTCCTCGTGCCAGCGATGGTCGGGGCGGTCTTCGTCGTCACGGCCTTCATTTTCGGCCCTGGTTACGGCCTTGGCGTAACGCTGGTACTTCTCCTCTTCTTCGCGCTGCTATGGTTCGTCCTTCCGCTCAGGTACCTTGGGAAAGCGGACGAAGACTGACCCCCTCAATCCACAGAACCGAGTTTGGGGTCCGTTACCGCTCCTTCCGAGGCCGAGGAGACTAGTGCCGCGTATTTGGCCATAACCCCTGTGGCGAAGCGGGGTTCGGGCTCGCGCCAGTCCGTCAGGCGAGCTTCCAGTTCTTCCTGTCGAAGGTCCGCGCTCAGGGTCCTATTCTCGATGTCGAAGGTGACAGTGTCGCCGTCTCTAAGGGCCGCTATGGGGCCGCGGTGGGACGCTTCGGGGGCGACGTGGCCGGCCATCAGGCCGCGGGTCGCACCCGAGAAACGGCCATCGGTCAGGAGGGCCACGCTCTCGCCAAGGCCCTGCCCGACGAGGGCCGCGGTGACGCCCAGCATCTCGCGCATTCCCGGACCTCCCCTGGGGCCTTCGTAGCGGATCACGACCACGTCGCCCCCGACGATGTCACCGGCCTGCACTGCGGCCATGGCATCCTCCTCGGAATCGAAGACGCGGGCCGGGCCCGTGTGTTCCAGGCGGGTGTAGCCGGCGACCTTGACCACGCAGCCTTCCGGCGCGAGGTTTCCCTTGAGAATCACGAGTCCGCCCGATGACCTAAGGGGCTCCTCGACCGTGACGATCACATCCTGTCCCGGTGTCTCCTCAGCCTCCTCGACCTCCTCGGCCAGGGTGCGGCCCGTGGTCGTAAGTTGGGTTCCGTCTATGAGGTTGGCGTCGAGCAGCCGTTTGCCCATCAGCCGGCTCCCGCCCGCGCGGTCGACGTCGACCGCGGTGTACCGGCCGCCGGGCTTCAGGTCGGCGATGATCGGGGTGCGGCTGCTCACGCTGTCGAAGTCGTCGATGTCGAGGGGGACCCCGACCTCGCGGGCTATGGCGAGCAGGTGGAGGACGAGGTTGGTCGAGCCACCGGTGGCCGCCCCGGCGGCGATGCCGTTCTCGAAGGCTTCGCGGGTCAGGATGCGTTCCGGCGTGAGGCCACGCTCGAGCAGTTCCATGACTAGCCTGCCAGCATAGGTGCAGACCTCGTCCTTACGGCCGTCCAGGGCGGGCGGGCCGGCCGAGCCCATCGGGGAGAGGCCGAGGAACTCGAGGACCATGGACATCGTGTTCGCCGTGTACTGGCCTCCGCACGCTCCCGCTCCCGGGCAGGCGTGCTCTTCGAGGTCGAGGAGGTCCTCGTCCGACATCTTACCCGCGGCGTTGGCACCGACGCCCTCGAAGACGTCCTGAATCGTTACGTCGTGTCCTTTGAAGCGGCCGGGTGCTATGGAGCCGGAATACACGATGGTACCTGGCACCCCGAGCCTCGCGTGGGCCATCGCGGCGGCCGGGATCGTCTTGTCGCAGCCGACGATCGTCACCATAGCGTCGAACATGTGGCCGCGCCCCACGAGCTCTATAGAGTCGGCGATCAACTCGCGGCTGACGAGGGAGGTCTTCATCCCCTGCGTCCCCATCGTTATGCCGTCGGAGATGGAGATGGTGTTGAGCTCCATCGGCGTGCCGCCAGCCCCCCTGATGCCGTCTTTCACTTTCTCGGCCAAGCGGCGGTGGTTGTAGTTGCAGGGCATCGTCTCGATCCAGGAGTGGGCGACCCCGACTATGGGCTTGCTCAGGTCCTCGTCGGAGAAGCCCATGCCCTTGAGGAAGGATCTCGCCGGCGCGCGATCGCGCCCCTCGAGTATGGTGCGGCTCCTGTGCCTGATGTCGGTGGTATCCATGGTTCTCTCCAAGCTCTTGGATCTCACGATAGCATCCCGAGTATAAGGAGCGGGGCCGCGCCGTGCCAGCGGTTCGCCCTGGCGGGTCGTTTAGAATGTGGTGGTGAAGAGGGCCGGGTTCGACACCACCGTGACGCTGGCGCTCGCCGCCACCGTCGTCTTCTGGGCCTCGGCGTTCGCCGGTATAAGAGCAGGGCTGGACGTTTATGGGCCAGGCCAGATCGCCCTCTTCCGGTTCGCCGTGGCCTCCGTGGTCCTCGGGGCGTTCGCCCTCGCCACGCGCATGCCGCTGCCCGAGAGGCGCGACCTCCCTGCGGTCTTTCTGGCCGGGTTTCTCGCCTTCACGGTCTATCATGTGGCCCTCAACTACGGGGAACTCGTGGTCGCGGCGGGCGCGGCGAGCGTGCTCATCAATACGGCCCCGCTGTTCACCGCGCTTCTGGCCGTGCTGTTCCTCGGCGAGCGACTGCGGTTGCTCGGCTGGGTGGGTATGGCGGTCAGCTTCTGCGGCGCTGCCCTGATCTCCGCCGGAGAGGGAGAGGGCTTCGGCCTCGCGCCCCAGGCGCTCCTGATCCTGCTCGGGGCCCTCTCTTCGAGCATCTACTTCGTGTTCCAGAAGCCCTATCTGCAGAAGTACGGCGCGCTGGCGTTCACCACCTACGCCGTGTGGGCCGGCACCCTCCTCACGCTCGTCTTCCTGCCGGGACTGATCTCTCAGGTAGCAATGGCCCCGATCGGGACCACGCTCGCGATGGTCTACCTGGGTGTCTTCCCTACCGCCATAGCCTATGCGACCTACGCCCACGCGCTCTCGCGCATGCCGGCCTCGCTGGCCGTCAGTTTCCTGTATCTCATCCCGGTGATGGCTTACCTGATCGCCTGGGTCTGGCTCGGGGAGGTACCAACGCTGCTCTCGCTCGTCGGGGGATGCGTCACGCTCTCCGGGGTCCTGATCGTAAACGCCTTCGGACGGCGGCGGTAGAATCATGGGGAGTGTGAACCAGGATCAGGAGTAGGTATGGAGACGAGCGAGCGAGCCAAGCGAATCATAAACCCCGCCACCAGCATCGGTCACGTTCATCTGAAAGTGGCGAACATCGACCGGGCTCTGGGCTTCTACAGGGATATTCTCGGGTTCGAGGTGACCCAGCGATACGGCGACCAGGCTGTCTTCCTCTCGGCGGGCGGATACCACCATCACATCGGACTCAACACCTGGATGAGCCGCAATGCCGACCCCGCGCCGCCCCATTCCGCAGGACTCTATCATCTCGCCATCCTGTATCCGGAGAGGCGGGATCTCGCCCTCGCCCTCAAGTGGCTCCTCCAGTCCGACTACCCCATCGACGGGGCCTCGGACCACGGTGTCTCCGAAGCTCTGTACCTCCAGGACCCTGACGGCAACGGCGTCGAACTGTATCGCGACAGGCCGCAAGAAGAGTGGCCCCGTACGCCAGAGGGCAGCCTCGCCATGGTGACCAGGCCCCTTGACGTCGAGGGTCTTCTCGCAGAGCTCGACGACGAAGAGACCGGGTGAGCCGACTGCTCGCAACCAGATCTTCTATGTGGACAACGGGGATGGCGAGAATAGAATAGAACCGTGGAACTCGAAGGCGTAGGGAAGTTGTTGATCGGCGGCGCGGTCGTGCTGCTCCTGCTGGGCGGTGTGTTCCTCTTGCTCGGCCGTTTCGGCGTAGATCGGTTGCCCGGCGACCTGGTATTCAGGCGTGGCAACTTTACCCTTTATTTTCCGATCGGGCTCATGATTTTGCTCTCCATCGTAGGCACCATCGTTTTGAACATCGTCTTCCGCCGCTAGGGTGTTCACTTCCGATCTCGACTACGAGCTTCCCGAGGATCTCATCGCCCAGAAGCCGGCCGAGCCACGCGACTCCTCGCGCCTGATGGTCGTGGACGTGCGTGCTGGCACGATAGCCCACCACAACTTCAGGGACCTGCCGGGTTTCTTGCGTCCCGGCGACGCGCTAGTCATAAACGAGACGAAGGTGCTCCCCGCCCGCATCGAGGCGCGTAAGCCGACCGGTGGTGAAGTGGAGTTGCTCTTACTCAGGGACCTGGGGCCGGATCGCGGCGGAGCATGGGAGGTACTCGCCAGGCCGAGCAAACGCCTCAGATCCGGCCTCGAACTCAGGGCCGGTGAGGATCATCTCGAGCTGGTCGAGAGCCTGGGGGGCGGACACTGGGTCGTCTCTGTCCCCGACGTGAAGGGCCTGCTGAAACGCAGCGGCAAGATGCCGCTCCCGCCCTACATAAGTCCTACGACCGAGGCGGAGAACCACTACCAGACTATCTTCGCGCGCAACGAAGGCTCCGCCGCGGCCCCCACGGCCGGCTTTCACTTTACAGAGAGAGTCCTCGAGGATGCGGAGCGGGCCGGAGCCAGCATCGCCAGGATCACGTTGCACGTCGGGGTGGGGACTTTCATGCCGGTGAGAACCGAGAGGCTCGAGGAACACGAGATGCACGCGGAGTACTACCGCGTGCCGGGAGAGGCGGTGCAGACCGTGCGGGACGCCCGTCGGGTGGTCGCGGCCGGCACTACTGTAGCTCGCACGCTCGAGACTTGGGCCGCGAGTGGCGAGGCAGAAGGTGAGTCCGAGCTCTTCGTGTATCCCGGCTACCGCTGGCTGGCCGTGGACACGCTGTTGACGAACTTCCACCTGCCGCGCTCCACGCTACTGGCGATGGTGATGAGCTTCGGGAGCGAGGAACTGGTGAAGGAGGCGTACAGGACGGCGGTGAGGGAGCGCTACCGCTTCTACTCTTTCGGGGATGCGATGCTACTCCTCGACGGCGGACGGCAGCGGTAGGCGTCCCCGTCTCCATACAGGTACAGGCACGTGACGGTGAGGCGCGCGCGGGGGTCCTGAGTACACCGCACGGACAGGTGGAGACCCCCGCCTTCATGCCAGTAGGGACGAAGGGCACCGTCAAGGGGCTCACACCCGGAGACCTGCGGGAGGCCGGAGCCGGCATCGTGTTGGGGAACACGTATCATCTGTACCTAAGGCCCGGATCAGACCTTATCGCGGAGGCCGGTGGGCTTCACGCTTTCATGGGCTGGGAAGGACCCATCCTCACCGACTCGGGCGGCTACCAGGTGTTCTCACTGGCCCGGACACGGCGCATCTCGGAGGAGGGGGTCGAGTTTGCCTCCGTCTACGATGGCTCACCGCACGTGTTTACCCCCGAGTTGACGACGAGGGTCCAGGAAGAGCTTGGCTCGGATCTGGCCATGGTCCTCGACGAGTGCCCGCCGGCCAACGCGGGCCGCGAGTACCACGAAGATTCACTGCGGCGTACCGCCAGGTGGGCGAAGCGGAGCAAAGAAGCCCACAAGAGGGGAGATCAGGCGCTCTTCGGGATCGTACAGGGCGGGCTGTACCCCGCCCTGAGGGAGGAGAGCCTCGCGCGGACGGTGGAGATCGGGTTCGATGGATACGCCGTGGGGGGGCTCTCCGTCGGGGAGTCGCGGGATGAGCTGCTCGAGACGTTGGCCCTCACGGCGCCCCGGCTGCCTGTGGAGAAGCCCAGGTATTTCATGGGGATCGGGGACCCCGTCGGCATTTTGCAGGTCATAGCGCTCGGGGTAGACATGTTCGACTGCGTGCTCCCCACCCGGCTCGCCCGCCACGGCGCGGCCCTGACCCAGGATGGACGTATCAACCTCAAGAACGCGAAGTATCGCTGGGACTTCGGACCGCTGGATCCCGGGTGCCTCTGCGAAACCTGTGCCGGTTACAGCAGGGCCTACCTGGCGCACCTCGTAAGGGAGAACGAACTTCTCGGCCACAGGCTCATAACGTTGCACAACGTCCGCTTTACCGTCGATCTGTGTCGTCGGGCGCGGCGCGAGATAGAAGCCGGTCATTACGAGTCGTGGTCGCGGACCTGGATCTCACGTTACACAAGGTCTGACCATAAGCGGGCAGATGAGCTAGAATGATTCTTCGATCTTATGGGTAGTCGTCGAAACAACCTGATCGTGCTGGCACTCGTGGTCGTTCTCCTCGGGGTGGCAGCCTACTTCATCTTTATAGATCAGCCCGTGACGAAGTCGACGCAGCTTGGCCTCGACCTCCAGGGCGGCGTCAGCGCGCAGCTGGAGGGATCCCAGACGGGCGGGGGCAAGGTGACCCGCGAGGAGATGGTGCAGGCGGCCGATTTGATCCGGCAGCGCATAGACCGTCTCGGCGTGGCCGAACCCGACGTCAGGGTGCAGTCGGAGAACCAGATCGTGGTCCAGATCCCCGGAGTGAAGAACCCCGACGAGGTGATCCGGATTATCGGGAGTACGGCCCAGCTCGGCTTCTACGAGGTTCTCGTCTCCGAGCCCGGGGTGACGGAGCCGCCCCAGACTGTCCCCGAGGATGAGGTGGACCAGGCTAAAAAAGACATCGAAGAGACCCTCCTGGATGATGATGCCTACAAGAAGGGGAAGACGAAGATCCTCTTCAGCGAGAACCCTTCGTTGCAGGGCGACGGTATCGACGTCAGCGGCTACATCGTTCACAAGAACCCTGACCTGACGGGAGACTCCCTGAAGCAGAATGGGGCGAACGTCGAGTTCGACCAGACTACCGGGAAGCGCATCGTTAGCCTGGAGCTAACCGCCGAGGGCGGCAGGCAGATGGGAGAGCTTACCCAGAAAATGGTGAACGAATCGCTCGCCAGCGGGGAGCCCGCGCAGCTCGCCATCGCGCTCGACCAGAATATCCAGAGCGCGCCCACCGTCGAAGACACCCTGGGCCAGAACATCTCCATCTCCAACGACAGCCTGCCCCAGGGACTACCCGAGGACGAGGCCAAACAGCTCGAAACCGTGCTCAACACGGGCGCGCTCCCGGTCAACATGCAGGTGATCTCGCAGACCACTGTAGGTCCGACGCTCGGGTTGAGTTCCCTGAAGAGCGGGCTTCTGGCCTCGCTCGTCGGGTTCGGGCTGGTGCTCTTGTTGTTGTTCGTTATCTACCGGGCGCTCGGCATCGTCGCCGACCTCGCTTTGCTGATCTACGCCTTCTTGTTGTGGGGGCTTATCGTGATCATCCCCATAACGGTGACGTTGCCAGGAATCGCCGGCATCGTTCTCTCCGTCGGGGTCGCCGCTGACGCCAACGTCGTTATCTTCGAGCGCATCAAAGAGGAGATCAGGCGCGGCAAGACGCCGCGGAGCGCGATCCAGGCCGGCTACGGCAAGGGTTACAGGGCGATCCTGGACGGCAACATAACGACCCTGATCACCGCGTTCATCCTGTTCGCGCTCTCGAGCGGGTCGGTTCGGGGCTTCGCGGTGTTGCTGGCCATCGGGGTCGTGCTCTCGATGTTCACGGCCATAGTGATCACCCGCGCCCTCCTCGGGTTGCTCTCCGACCGCGGGGTCCACCTCTCGCCGGCCCTGATGGGGGTCTCCAAGGCCAGTATCTCCGCAACGCAAGAGGCCAGGGTGAAGTAGGCGTGTTCGAGAGAGTAGATTTCGTCGGCGGCTGGAAGCTGTACTTTTCGATCTCCGGTGTCCTGCTGCTCGCCGGGGCCACCGCCATAGCGTTGGGCGGGCTCAACTTCGGGATAGACTTCCAGGGCGGGGCACAGTTCACCGTGGCGAATGCCGGACGCCAGCTCACAGACGAGCAGGTGCGCGACGCGCTGCCCCCGGAAATGGCAGGGGATGCCGTCATCACGACCCTGGGCGATAACGGCTACGAAGTGAGGACCCCGGTCGTAAGCTCTCAACAGGAGCAGAGCCAGATACGCGATTCCCTGGGCCGGGCGTTCGAGGGGGAGGTCAGCGTCACGACCGTAAGCCCCGCGTTCGGCGAGCAGCTCAGAAACCAGGCGCTACAGGCCGTGGTGGCCGCGCTGCTTATCATCGTGGCGTTTATCAGTTTCCGGTTCGAGTTCGCCTTCGCCCTCGCCGCTATGGCCGCGCTCGTACACGACATACTGATAACCGTCGGTTTCTACGCCATCGTGGGCAGGGAGGTCAGCCTCGTTACCGTCGTCGCCGTACTTACCGTGCTCGGGTACTCGATCTATGACACCATAATCATCTTCGACAGGATCAGGGAGAACGCTCCCACCGTGGGCTACAACAGGCGCCGCTTCGACGAGATGATCAATCGCTCCATCCGCCAGGTCGTGAGACGATCGATCTACACCTCGGTCTTCAGCCTCATTCCCATAGTGGCGCTCCTTATCTTCGGAGAAGCGACACTGAGCGACTTCGCCTTCGCCCTGCTCGTCGGCATCGCCGCTGGAACGTACAGCTCCATCTTTATCGCCTCGCCGGTCCTCTCGCTGTACAAGGCGTGGCGCGCAGGAAAACTCCAGGCCGCGCGCTCTTCGTAGCGCCTCGCCCCGCCTCCCTACTCTGGGGGTTATCATGTAGGTGGTGCACGCGACGATCGGGAGGTAGGTATGCGCGGAACGGTTGGCGAGACGCTAGAGCGTTTGATCCTGTTGCAGATAGGGGCTGCTGCGGCGACGCGGGACAAGGTACAGGAGATCGTGGACTCCCTCGTCGAGCAAGGCCGCGTCGAGCGCGAGGAAGGGCGCACGGTTGTCAACGACGTGATGAGCCGCGCCCGCGAGCGCTCGACGGGGGCGCGGTCGCTGGTAGACGCCTCTTTGCAGCAGGGGCTGAGGAGGGGCGGCCTTCCGACCAGGGAGGATTACGAGGACCTCTTGTTTCGCATCGAGCAGCTGGAGCACAGGGTGAGGATGCTCGAGGACCGGCCCGCGACACCACCTCCGCCCGCTGGTGAGCCCGAGGTTCCGCCCCAGCCCGACGAGCCCGAGACACCGCCGGGACTGTAGAAGATAGGATCACCTCAGCACGTGGCGAATGGAGGGATATCCCGCACCGCCAGGTCGGGAAACCTCAGGCGCTTCTCCCAGATAAGCCGCGTCCTCGTCCGGCACGGGTTCGGGTTCGTCTTCGACGTAAGGCGGGACCGGAGGGAGAAGAAGGGACTGCAGGAGTTCCTCGCGCCGAACTTCGGTGTCAGGTTACGCCGCACCCTCGACGACCTCGGGCCCACCTTCGTCAAGTTCGGGCAGGTCCTCTCCACGCGCTCGGACATACTGCCTGAAGGCGTCCTCTCCGAGCTCCAGAAGCTCCAGGACACGGCCAGACCCATGCCTGCGGGGGTGGCCCAGGAGATAATCGAGGGTGAGTTAGGGGCCCCCGTCGAGGAGATCTTTGCCTCTTTCGACCCTGTACCGCTCGGGTCGGCCAGCATCGGGCAGGTCCACAGAGCCGTGCTGCGTGGTGGCGAGAGCGTGGCCGTCAAGGTGCAGCGGCCCGAGGCCCCCGCCAGGGTAGCGGGAGACCTCGAGCTCATGCGCGACTTCGCCGCCCTGCTCGACCGGAGGTTCGGGCGCAGTCTATTCGTAGACGTGCGGGGTCTGGTGGCCGAGTTCGAGGTCGTCGTCAGGCGCGAGCTCGACTACACCGCCGAGGCGGAGAACGCGAGACGCTTCGCCGCCAACTTCGCGGGTACGCAAGTCATCATCCCAGGCGTATATCTCGAACTCTCGACCCGGAACGTACTTACCGAGGAATACATCGAGGGAACCAGGTTCAGGGACATCCGGCCGCTGATGCTCTCTCCCCCCGAGCGGCGGCGCGTCGCCGCCATGGGGGCTGAGGCGATCTTCAAGATGGCCTTCGAGGACGGGTTCTTCCACGGAGACCCCCATCCTAGCAATCTGCTCCTCACGCCCGGTGGAGACCTTGCCCTGCTCGATTTCGGCATGGTCGGCTATATGAGCCAGGGCGACATCGAGGCGCTCTCGAGGCTCTTTATCGCCGTGGTGCAGCGTGACGCCCCCGCCGCTTTGCGGGCCCTCGAACGGCTCGGCGTGCGCTATGCGACCGAGATACGCGGCGACCTGATTCGGGATCTGCGGGAGTTCCTCAACAAGTACTCGGGGCTCTCCGTCGGGGAGGTCACCCTGGGGCAGGCGCTCTCGGAGCTCGTCGCGCTCGCGCGACGCTACAGGCTAAGGATGCCCCCCGTCTTCCCGCTGCTTACCAAGGCGCTCGTGACCGCCGAAGGACTCGCCCGCTCCATTGACCCGACCATAAACGTCTACGAGGTTGCCAGGCCCTATGCGCAGAGACTCCTCTCCGAGCGCTATAGGCCGGAGGCCGTGGTCGAGTCCCTCGAGGAGCACGCGTTGGAGTACGCCCGCTACGTCGAGGACTACCCCGAGCAGATCAGACTGCTCTTGACCGAGATCGCCGACGGTGAGCTCGAGGTGCAGCTCGAGCACGGCGGCCTCGACGAACTATTCGGCAGCGTCGACGTTCTGGCGAACCGGCTGGTTTTCGCCGTCGTCACCGCCGCCCTGTTCATCGGGTCAGCGATGCTCGGCGCTTTCGACGTCGCCGGGCCTGACGTACCCCTTCTCGGCGCACCCCTCATCAGCTTCTTGGGTTTTACGCTCTCCCTGATCCTGGCCGCCATACTGTTCACGACTATTTTCAGGTCGGGGAGGTTATGAATTAGCACGCTACGCCCTTCGGGCTCCGCTTGTCAGCACGCTTCGGGCCTTGCGGCCCTCGCTTGTCAGCATTTCAGCTTTATGTTCTTGCTGAAATGCTGACAAGGTGGCGCAGCCGCCGTGCTGAAATGCTGACAAGCCTGCGGAGCAGGCGTGCTGACAAGGCGCGAAGCGCCGTGCTGATATAATTTTCCCATGGAACCCGTACGCACAGAGGAACGTCCGAGGGCGATAGCGGCACCTGGCGTAACCATATCTTCTCTTATCGAGAAGGTGTCTTCCTACGGGCCTGAGGGGACGGAGGAGTTGATCGCCGAAGCCTACAACGCGGCCCACGCGGCCCACAGGGGCCAGACCCGCAAGAGCGGCGAGCCTTTTGTCTACCATCCTCTGGCTACGGCCGACGTGCTCGCCGAGCTGCGCCTCGACCCGACGACTATCGCCGCCGCGCTCTTGCACGATGTTCTCGAGGATACGGGCGCAACCAAAGAAGAGTTGGCCCACAGGTTCGGAGACGAAGTCGCCGAGATCGTCGACGGGGTCACCAAGTTGAAGAGGCTCCCCTCGGGCAACCTCGAGGAGGCCCAGGCCGAGTCGTTGAGGAAGATGATCGTGGCCATGAGCCGCGACGTGCGCGTGATCATCATCAAGCTCGCCGACAGGTTGCACAACATGAGGACCCTCGCCTACCTCAAGCGCGAGACCCAGCTGAGGAAAGCTACGGAGACCCTGGAGATCTACGCCCCCCTCGCGCACAGGTTGGGGATCTACTCGATAAAGTGGGAGCTCGAGGACCTCTCTTTCGCCACCCTCCACCCCCGACGCTACGAGGAGATAAAGAGCCTCGTAGCCGCCAGACGTGGGGACAGGGAGGCGTTTATCAACGGGACGGCGGCCGAGCTCCTTAGGCACCTGCGTGAGTCGGGGATAGAGGCCGAGGTCCACGGGAGGGTCAAGCACTTCTACTCCATCTACAACAAGATGGTCCGGCGCAACAAGGAGTTCAACGAGATCTACGACCTCGCCGGTCTCAGGGTCGTCGTCGACGACGTGCGCGATTGCTACGGCACGCTCGGCGTCATTCATTCGATCTGGAAGCCTATCCCTGGCCGCTTCAAGGACTACATAGCCATGCCCAAGTTCAACATGTACCAGTCGCTGCACACGACCGTCATGTCCAACGAAGGGAAGCTCCTGGAGATCCAGATCCGGACCGCGGAGATGGACACGACGGCGGAGTACGGCATCGCGGCGCACTGGATGTACAAGCACGGTCTCACGGATCGTCAGGTGGACCGTCTGACTTGGCTCAAGAGTATGATGGAGTGGCAGCAGGAGGCGACCGACGCCAGCGACTTCATGGAGTCTTTGAAAGGCGAGCTCGTCGCCGATGAAGTCTTCGTCTTTACGCCCAAGGGTGATGTGGTCAGTCTTCCCAGCGCGGCGACCCCCATAGACTTCGCCTATCACGTACACACCGAGGTCGGCCACCGCACCATAGGGGCCAAGGTCAACGACCGTATCGTCCCGCTCGACTCCGAGCTCGTCTCGGGTGACAGGGTCGAGGTCATCACGGGCAAGAACTCGGGTCCGAGCCGTGATTGGCTGGCCGTGGTCCAGAGCGGACGCGCGCGGAACAAGATCAGGCAGTTCTTCAACAAGGCCGACCGTGAGGACAACCTGAGCCTGGGACGGGAGAAGATCCTGGCCCTGCTAAAGAAGCGCCGGATCGGGAAAGTGCCCTCGGGCATCCTCGAGGATGTGGCCAGGGCGACCAACCAGTCATCCCCCGACGACATGTTCGCCGCCGTCGGCGCGAGCGTGCTCTCTGCCGAGAACGTGGCTGGCCGCATAGCGGAGCAGGTACGTCCCAAAGAGGAAGAGGAACAACCAAAGGAGCAGAGTCCCGCTCTGGCTCCGCTCCCGCTCCCCGAAAGTGGTACCGACGAGCAGACCGGGGTGCGTGTCGTCGGGTCTAGCGGGATCCTGACGCGGCTGGCGCGTTGTTGTACCCCCATGCCGGGCGACGAGATCGTCGGATATGTCTCCCTGGGACGCGGTGTGGTCGTGCATTCTGCCGGATGTGCCAACGCGAGGGCGCTCCAGTCCAGGGACCCCGAACGCTTCGTCGAGGTCGCATGGGCTACGGGGTCAGACAAACTCTTCACCGTCGAGCTACTCGTCGAGGCTCTCGACAGGATGCATCTGCTCAAGGACATAACGGCGACGATCTCGGACGCCGGCGTCAACATCGTCTCTGCGAGGGTCGACACCATAGAGAGCAGGACGGCCCTCAGCAGGTTCGCCTTCAAAGCGGCTAGCGTGCAGCACGTCGAGGAGGTAATACGCAAGATCCGGAGCATCCCCGACGTCTACGACGTATACCGGGTCTCGCGCGACGGCACGCCCCTGGAGCGCCAGGAGCCTCGCCGGTGAGCGAGATCGAGCAGGTCACGCTCTCCATGGACGGCTTCGAGGTCAACTCCTACGTCGTCCACGCCCCCGAGGGCGACATCGTGGTCGACGCCGGTGCGGAACCGGAGAAGATCCTCGGTGCCATCCGCGCCCCCGCTGCGGCTATCCTGGTGACGCACGGTCACGCAGACCACGTGGATGCCCTGGAGTTCGTGCGTGGCGAGACAGGGGTGCCCGTCTACATGCATCCCGCGGACGCCGAAGGGAAGGTCGGTGGCTACGAGCCGCTCGAAGACGGGCAGTCGCTCGATGTCGCCGGGCTCGGCATCAGGGTGCTTCACACGCCGGGGCACTCGCCCGGGTCGGTGACGTTCGTGGTAGGGCACGACCAGATCGTCGGCGACCTCATCCTGCCGGGGAGCGTGGGCCGCACCGACATACCGGGCGCTTCGTGGGAGGAAATCGAAGACTCCATCCGCAAGGTGATGCCGCTCTGGGAAGAGCAGACGCGCCTCTACACGGGCCACGGTCCCGTGCTCACGGCGGTGGAAGAACTGAGATCCAATCCTTACCTGCCTCCCGGTCTCTCGTGACGGATTACCGGGGACCGCGGGGCACCTTCGACGTCTTTCCCGGCGGCAGAGAGCCGCACGAGCGGCCCGAGCTGTGGACTTATGTCGAGGACAGGGCCCGCGAGCTTTTCGCCCGTTACAACTACTCCGAGGTCCGCACGCCCATCTTCGAGGAGGCGCGACTCTTCGCCAGGACGGCGGGGGAAGGCTCTGACTTCGTCGTCCAGAAGGAGATGTTCACCTTTGTGGACCAAGGCGAGAGGGAGATGGCGCTGAGGCCGGAGGGTACGCCTGGGGCCGTGCGCGCCTACATCGAGCACAACCTCTACAAACTGGCCCAGCCCATCAAACTGTTCTACATCGGCCCCATGTTCCGCCAGGAGCGCCAGCAGAGAGGTCGTTACAGGCAGCACACCCAGATCGGGGTGGAGGCCCTGGGCACCTCCGATCCCCTGGTCGACGTGGAGGTGATCTCACTTCTCTACGCGATCCATCAGACCGTCGGTGTCAAGGATGAGGTCGTCTACCTCAACAACCTGGGGGATTTGGAGACCAGGCAGGCTTACGTCCCCGAGCTCCGCGACTACCTCCAGAGGCACCGTGGCGAGCTGGACCCCGACTCAGTTTCCCGCATGGACACCAACCCGCTTCGCACCTTCGACTCCAAGCACGAGGCGACCCAGGCCGTTCTCGTCGAGGCCCCGAAGATCTCCGGCTACCTGAGCGAAGAGGCCGCGGCGCACCTCGGTGTCGTGCGTGAAGGAATCGAGGCCCTGGGCATCCCTTATCAGATCGACGACAGTCTCGTGCGCGGCCTCGACTACTACACGATGACCGTCTTCGAGGCCAAGAGCGGGGCCCTCGGGGCGCAGGACACCGTCGGGGCGGGCGGAAGGTACAACGGATTGATCTCCGACCTGGGAGGGCCGGATCTCGGGGGTATCGGGTTCGGCTCGGGCGTGGAGCGGATGCTCCTGGCGGCGGCTTCGCAAGAGGCACACCCCAGCCTCGACGTTTTCTTCGTGACCCTGGTCCCGGGGGCACGTATCGCTGCCCTGGAGCTGGCCGGCGCCCTCAGGGAAGAGGGGATCTCGGCAGACCTGGACTACGGGGGTCGCGGCATGAGGGCGCAGTTCAAGCAGGCCGACCGTTCCGGCGCCTCATACGCCGCCGTACTCGGCGAGGACGAGCTCGCGCGCGGCGTTTGCACGGTGCGGGACATGGCTTCGGGCGAGGAGTCGGTGGTACCCGTGGCTGAGGGGGCGAAGGACCTGATCCGGGCTATTTTGCAAAGGGGCTAGGAGCCCCTTTGCACACTATCAGCCATCAGCAATCAGTCGTCAGCATTTTGTTTTGGCTGAAGGCTGATAGCTGATAGCGCGAATTGCAGAGGGTCACCCTCTGCAATTCGCTTTAGTGGTCCGTTTCACGTTGAGCACATCGGGTATGCGTACAGTTCGGAGGTACGCTAGCGAGAGGAGCACTATTCATGCCGGTAGAAGACCTGCGCCAGAGCCCGATGATGGGCCACATGCTCGATGCGCTCGACAATGGGGAAGACATAGGCCACTACGGACGCCTGGTCTTCGCGATGATCGGACGTCATTTCGTCTCCGACGATGAGCTTGTGGAGCTGTTGACGAAGGACCAGGATGCCGACGAGCAGGAGATAAGGGCCCTCGTGCAGCAAGTGGAGGACAAGGGGTACAGTCCGCCGAGGCGCGAGAAGATTCTGGAGTTCCAGGATCAGCAGGACTTCCCGATCTGCCCCAACCCCGACGACCCCGACGCGTGCAACCCTTACGCCGAGCTGCAGTTTCCCGACGAAGTCTACGAGAGCATTCAGGAGTACCAGGAAAAGAGGCAGACTTCCTGAGACCCGAAGGGCGCGGCCAGCGGCGGGCTCAGCTATGCTGTGGGCGTAACTGGCGACGTTCTCGAGGGAGGAAGGCATGTCGGAACTGGAGATACCCGAGGCCTGGGTCGGGAGGCGGGTCAGGGTGGGCCACGCCCACAGCGCCTCCACCCACACTGATGGGGTGTTACTGGGGGTGGGCGATCGCGGCATCGTAGTCGAGGGTGGAGAGCTGGTTCGCTTCTACCCCTGGTCGGCGGTGGCGAGCATCGAAGAGGTTAACGAGGAGGGTGGCGAGGATCCCGGCTACCGGATGGGAAGGACCTGGTAGACCGCGGAAGGTATTACTGCCCGAAGGCCATCCTGGATAGGTCGTAGGAGAGACCGCGTTGGGCCCTCCCTTCCAGACGGGGTGAAGTGGTGACCCTGACCGAGAGCAGGCGCTCTATCGGGACGTGTTGTCCGCGCAAGATTCTTTCGAGGCCTTCATCCTCGAGCGCGGCGAGTGGCTCGAGGCCGCCTATCTGCCTGTAGAGTTCGGCCGCGAGGCCGAGGGAGGCGCCCGAGAACTGCCAGTGCTGTGTTGCGCCCCTGGTATCGGGGTCGGAGAGAAGGCGCTCGTGGCGTAGGCGTCCCTGCTCGGCGTGCCTGCGCCTGACGTGCGCAGGCAGCGAGCCGTCGTCGGCGAGCTCGATGCGGCCACCGATGGCCCTCGCCCCCCGCGACAACGCCCCGAGTTGGGCGGCGAGCCAATCAGATGCCACCACCGTGTCGGCGTCGGTGCATGCTATGAGGCCCTGTGGGCGGCCCACCTGCAGAAGGCGGGCGCACGCGGCATCCATACCGACCCGGCGTGCCGGACCAGAACCTTCGCCAGGACCACCGAGTAGGTGCAGCCTCAAGCGAGGATGGTCTGTGGCAGCTTCGCGGGCGCGTGCTTCCGTTCTGTCCGTGCAGCGGTCGAGGATCAGCAGCACCTCGTACTCGGAGGACCCGACGCCGGCCTGCGCGGCGAGCGCCTCGAGACAAGGGCCCACGAACGCCTCCTCGTTGCGGGCTGGCACGACCACGCACGCTCTGAGTGTCGAGTCCGGAGTTGGGAGCGTCAACAGGTGAAGGACTCTCCGCCTTCGATCAGGTCGCGTCCTTGCTCGTAGTCCTCGTCCTTACCGTGCGAGAGAATCCCGACGAGCACACCATCCTTGCCGTACCAGACAGTAAAGGCTTCGCCTTCGTTTTCGAAGATCTCCTCATCCCAGCCATCACCCCAGGCCCAGTATTTGAGCGTCTTGTCGCCGATCGTGGACCAGAAGCCCGGAGCCATGCTCCAAACAGCTTCGCCGCCGGAGATCACGGTCCCCGCGATCCGCCCGTGCTCCAGGGCGTCGCCCCAGTGCTCGACGCTGAGGTGGCGTCCAGCGGCCTCGTTGTAGGCCTGGGCGATGTCCCCGACCGCGAAGATTCCAGGGGCGCTCGTGCGCATGGAGGAGTCCGTTATGATCCCGTGGTCCACCTCCAGACCGGCTTCGGAGGCGAGTCGGATGCGGGGTCTGACGCCGGTCGCGAAGAGGACGGTTCCCGTTTCGACCGTTTTCCCGTCGCCGAGCCTCACCGCGTGGTCGCCATCCGTGTGTTCGATACCCTCGATCTTCGTGCCGAGGCGAAGGTCCACACCGTAGTCACGAAGCCAGCCTTCGATGCGTTCCCCTACCTCGCGACCGAGCCGTCTCCCCTGGGGCGACGTATCGCGGCTGAGCAAGGTCACCTCAGCGCCACGCAGGGAGAGGGACGCCGCAGCCTCGCACCCGATAAAGCCGCTCCCCACGACGACGACCCGGCCGTCTTCTCCCATGCGCTCCTGGAGGCGGGTCGAATTCTCTATGGTCCTCATCGTCAGGATCTCGGGATCGTCGCTCCCTGGAACGGGAGGACGCACGGGCTCCGAGCCCGTGGCCAGCACGCAGAAATCGTAGGCCAGCTCTTCACCTTCGTCCGTTACGACAACGCGCCGTTCTCTGTCTATGGCACTGGCGTTGGTGAAGAGCCTTAGCTCCACATCGTTCTCCACGTACCAGTCGTCGCTTTCGAGGGGTAGATCCTCGCGGAGCGCCTCGCCCCTCAGGTATGTTTTCGTCAGCGGAGGGCGGTTGTACGGTGCGTATGGTTCCGGGGTAAGCATCGTGACGCGGCCCCTGCCGCCACCTTCTCTGTAGGCGCGGGCCGTCGCCAGGCCGGAGGGGCCAGCGCCCACGATCAGCAGGCGTTCATCTCTATTCATGCCCGGTCCTCGAAAAGGTCAAGGCGGTAATCTTGCTCAGCGATGGTCTTGGTGTTCTGGAGTCGCGTGTTTTCCGTGAGTAGCTCGTGCACTTCGTCTCCCTGCAGTGGGTAAGTCCTGGTCTCCCTGCGCCAGTGCACGGCGAGCAGGGCTCCGTCTGGGGCCAGCTCGCGCTCGAAGCTCCCTAGCACCGCGAGCATCTCTTCCCTCGTGAAGTAATACAAAACCTCCGAGGCGACGATCAGGTCGAACGGACCCTGGGGCATCTCCTCGGGTAGGGTGCGACGCTCGACACGAACGTGCTCGCGGCCAGAGAGGCGTTTGCGTGCCTCGGCCACGGCCCGCTCCGAAACGTCTACTGCGAGCAACTCGTCGCAGGAATCGGCCAGCATTTCCGTAAAGACGCCGATCGACGCCCCCGCTTCCAGAGCCCTCCTGAAGCGGCGTCCGCCCAGAGCTTCCAACGTGCGTTCGTACTTCTTGCGTTCGTACTCGCTGGTTTCGAAGTTCCAGGGATCGTCTGAGTGGGCGTAAAGTTCTTTGAAGTACTCGCGTCCCAACCGTCCCCTCAAGACCGCCGGTCCGATATCGCCTGCCGCCCGCGGTGTACCAGGGCAGGCTCCAGGCGGTGCTGGAGCAGGAACAGTTCCAGATCCCGCCTCGCCCGGTCCAGGGGGCCGGAGACGGCGAACGGGCGCGAGCCCACGGCCCTGGCCGCCTCGTCGAGGATCATCCGGCACGAGAGGGCCACGGACTCGCGAAGCTCCGTCGAAATTCCCGGCAGAGAGGATGGGTCCTCGTCGGCCCTGTCAGTGGCGTACGCGAGCCAGCTATCGATGGTGCCCCTGGCCGCGAGCATGCGGCCTGCCGCGAGAGAGACTACGTCATCGGGTTCTCCTTTGGCTGCCAGAACGTCGAGTGCGGCCTCGAGGGCGGTGTCGGAGATCCCGGCCCACGTTACACTGGTACGGATGGCGTCCCTGCTGAAGTAGGGCTCCCGAAGGAGTTCGCCGGGTTCTCCCGGCACCGCGAGCACCGGCGTCCCTGCGAAGACGACGCGATGGCTCTCCGAAGCTCGCATGCCCGCGCCCGAAAACCAGCCTGTGTCTACGTCCATGTTTTCGGAGAGGTCGATGTAGGCGAGTAGGGGCGGTCCCTGGGCCGGGCCACGGACTAGGACGACGGCGCGATCCAGGCCCGTGGATCCGGAACAGAAGGTCTTGATACCGACGAGCTTCGCTCCATGGTCGTCTTCTACGAGCCGGGCTGGCTCCCCCTC
>Ga0126314_10000322_pt1 | contig 23902 bp, 25 predicted proteins | sample Plot105B_FD_92535 | JGI IMG/M metagenome (GOLD analysis project Ga0126314, IMG submission 92535) | Serpentine soil microbial communities from UC McLaughlin Reserve, CA, USA - Plot105B | ecosystem: Environmental > Terrestrial > Soil > Grasslands | place: USA: UC McLaughlin Reserve, Lake County... | reverse complement strand
GCGTGGAAGGGCCATCGCTCAACGGATAAAAGGTACTCTAGGGATAACAGGCTGATTTTGCCCAAGAGTCCATATCGACGGCAAAGTTTGGCACCTCGATGTCGGCTCATCACATCCTGGGGCTGGAGCAGGTCCCAAGGGTTCGGCTGTTCGCCGATTAAAGTGGTACGTGAGCTGGGTTCAGAACGTCGTGAGACAGTTTGGTCCCTATCTGCCGTGGGTGTACGAAGCTTGAGAGGATCTGTCCCTAGTACGAGAGGACCGGGATGGACACACCTCTGGTGGACCTGTCGTGGCGCCAGCCGCGCAGCAGGGTAGCTAAGTGTGGAATAGATAACCGCTGAAAGCATCTAAGCGGGAAACTAACCTCAAAACAAGGCTTCGCCGAGAGCCGTGGTAGACTACCACGTTGATAGGCCAGGTGTGGAAGTGCCGCGAGGCATGCAGCTTACTGGTACTAATCGCTCGATAGGCTTGATCGTTCTTAGTTGAACTCATGAAGCGCACTCTATTAATTGTATATGTCATTCGATGATGTCTTCTCGCATCCCTTCCGCCGACCTGGTGGCTATGCCGGGGGCTCCCCACCCGATCCCATTCCGAACTCGGTCGTTAAGTCCCCCAGGGCCGATGGTACTTCGTCTTAAGGCGCGGGAGAGTAGGTCGCCGCCAGGTCCGCCGAAGGGATGCAAACAACAGTCTTCTCAAGCTCACAGAACTTGGATGACTGCGTCCGACTGACCCTTCCTTTACGATATCGATCTCCGGTTTGCCGCGGGATGGAGCAGCCCGGTAGCTCGTCAGGCTCATAACCTGAAGGTCGCAGGTTCAAATCCTGCTCCCGCACCCAAGATCAAAGGCCCAGCTCTTACGAGCTGGGCCTTTTTCTTTGTCCGGAGCACTGGGAATGTCGTCTCAGGGCCGGTTGATCGCCAGAATACCGACGATGAAAGGCGCTTCACGGGCTGTGGACAGCGGGGGCGGCGCATCTGCGTCCACCCGAACTGTCACCGTAAGCCGCCGCGCACCCGGAGCAGGTCGCGGGCGCCGCCGATTAGAACTCGACCCCCGCCTGCGCCTTCACGCCCGCCTTGAAGGGATGTTTGAGCTGGGTCATCTCGGTGACCAGGTCAGCCATTTCGATCAGCGCCGCCGGCGCATTGCGGCCGGTGATGACCACGTGGGTGTCGTCCGGCTTGTTCGCCAATACTTCCAGAACCTCTTCCAGGGGCAAGTAATCGTAGCGCAGCACGATGTTGAGCTCGTCGCAGATGACCATTTTCCAGGCTGGATCGGCGATCCGCGCCTTCACCGCCTCCCAGGCTTCGCGGCACTTTTCGATGTCGCGCGCTCGGTCCTGAGTGTCCCAGGTGAAGCCCTCGCCCATCGCCCGCATCTCGCACCGGTCGGGGAAGGCGGCGAACACGGCCGCTTCGCCGGTGGTCATCGCGCCCTTGATGAACTGGATGATCGAGACGTTCATCCCGTGGCCGATGATACGCAGGGCCATGCCCAGCGCGGCGGTCGTCTTGCCCTTGCCTGGCCCGGTGTGGACGATGATCAGGCCGCGTTCGACGGTTTTGTCGGCCATCAGCCGCGTCCGCGCCGCCTGCACCTTTTTCATGCGGGCGTTGTGGCGTTCGTTGACGGCGTCTTCGCCCTGGCTGTCTGTCATGCTCGTCTCCCTGTGCGCGGGCGAGACGGCGAGCAGGCGCAGATCGCCCGCATCCAGCCGCCGGGCGCCCGCCGCGCCTTGCGTCATCCGTTCGTCGAGGCCGGTCTCCTGGCTGACGCTCTCGAAGGCGGCGCCTTCCCGGGGCAGGGCCCCAGTGGCATGCCGCCGCCTTCTGATGGCGAGCGATCACAGTTGCGGGGGCAGCCGCGGTGTCACACCGCATTCCCACGGAGGACGGCTGTCCTCCTAACCTCGACGGCGCAGCGATAGGCTCCGCCGCGACGACGGGTCAAGGCTCCCCGGATCTTAAGCCTGGGGCTTCATCCGCAGCGGCAACCCGGCGGCGATCAGGAACACGGTGTCGGCAACGGCGGCGATTCGCTGATGCAGGCGACCCGCCTCGTCGCGGAAACGGCGGCCCAGCGGCGTCTCCGGGACCAGTCCCCAGCCGACCTCGTTGGTCACCAGCCACAGCCGGGCAGGGCAGTCGATCAAGGCCGCCAGCAGACGTTCGATCTCCGCCGGAAGATCCGCCTCGGCCAGCATCTGGTTGGTCAGCCACAGGGTCAGACAGTCGACCACCGCGATGTCGTCGGCGGTCAGCCCACGGACCGTTTCCGCAAGGGCCATCGGCGCTTCGAGCGTCCGCCAGCGCTCGCCGCGATCCTCGACATGCCGGGCGATCCGCTCAAGCATTTCGTCGTCGAAGGCCTGGGCGGTGACGATCATCAGCGGGACGAGGCCGCCTCGCGCCGCCGCTTCGGCTTCGGCCGCCTGCTGAGCGAAGGCGCTCTTGCCCGACCGTGCGCCGCCGAGAACCAGGGTGAGCGCCATCGGGCCTCCAATTGACGGTGTGCGGCGCAGCATATACCCCTCCGCCTGCGTCAGGTTCCTCGAAAGAGGATGAATAGGGAACGGGGTTGAAAACTCCCCGGCTGCCCCCGCAACTGTAAGCGGTGAGCGCGCGTGTCAACGGCCACTGGATCGATCCTCGATCTGGGAAGGCGACACGTAACGCTAGGACCCGTGAGCCAGGAGACCTGCCAGGCGCGGTCGTTCTTCGTGTGGCCGGGGTGCGCCAGACGGACGGGATCTCCCGAGAGACGACATGTCAGCAAAGCCGCGTCCAGCGGCCAGCTCCGCGCGTCTCGACGTTCGGGGAAGGTCGCTGTGCGCGGGTCGTCAAAAGGAAGAAGACATGACCCGAGCACTCCTCTGCTCAACCGCGATCGCCACCCTGCTGCTCGCCGTTCCGGCGTTCGCGGCGGAGGCGCCGACGGCCTCCGACCCCGACGTGGGCGGCCAGGCCGGCGCTGCTTCGGTCGACACCATCATCGTCACCGCGACCCGCTCGCCGCAGTCGGCCGACAAGATCGGTTCCGCCGTCACTGTGCTGAACCAGCAGGCCATCGAGGCCGCGCAGTCCCCGGCCGTGGTCGAGATCCTGGCCACCACCCCCGCCGTCAGCTTCACCCGCAACGGCGGTCCCGGGACCAGCACCAGCCTCAGCATCCGCGGCGCCGAGGGCCAGCACACCATTGTGCTCATCGACGGCGTGAAGCTCAACGACCCGTCCTCGACCCAGGGCGGCTACAACTTCGGCAACCTGCTGGTCGGCGACATCTCGCGCATCGAGGTCCTGCGCGGCGCCCAGTCGACCCTGTGGAGCAGCCAGGCCATCGGCGGCGTCGTCAACGTCGTCACCGCCGAACCGACCAAGCCTTTCCAGGGCACGCTCGACGTGGAGGGCGGGGCGCGTGACACCGCCTATCTGCGCGCCGGCGTCGGCGGCATCACCGACCGCGTCGACTGGCGCCTGGCCGGCAGCTACTACACCACCCGCGGCTTCTCCGCCTTCGCGGCGGGGACAGAGGACGACGGCTACCAGAACAACGGCCTCGCCGGCCGTGTTCGGGTGAAGCTGACCGAGGCCGCGTCGGTCGAGGCGCGCGCGGTCTATTCCGACGGCGAGTATGACTTCGACGCCTTCAACGGCGACTCCCGCGAGTACGGCAAGACCAAGGAACTGGTGGTCTATACCGGCCTCAACTTCGGTTTGCTCGACGGGCGGCTGAAGAACCGGATCGGCTTCGCCTATACGGACACCGAGCGCCAGAACATCAACCCGGCGCGTGTCGCCCGGCCACTGACCTTCGACGCGACCGGCCAGAACGAGCGCTGGGAGTATCAGGGCACGTTCGCGATCAGCGAAGGCTGGAGCGCAGTCTTCGGCGCCGAGACCGAAGACTCCGAGATGAAAACCCGCTCGCCGTCGGTCGCCAGGCCAAATCCGCCTTTCGGTACGGGCAAGGCCGGCATCGACAGCGTCTACGTCCAGTTGCAAGGCGAGGTTCTGCCGGGCCTGACCCTGACCGGCGGCCTGCGTCGCGACAGCCACGACACCTACGGCGATCACACCCTCGGGCAGGTCGCGGCGGCATGGGTGCTGAACGACGGCGCCACCGTGCTGCGCGCCAGCTTCGGCCAGGGCTTCCGGGCCCCGGGGCTCTACGAGCTCTACAGCGAATACGGCAACCTCGACCTGCAGCCGGAAGAGTTCGACAGCTGGGAACTGGGTGTCGAGCAGTCCTTGTTCGCCGACGCGGTGACCGTCACGGCCACCTACTTCAAGCGCGAGGCCGACAACGAGATCCGCTACGAGTCCTGCGCCTTCGGCTCGGTCGCGCCGATCTGCAATCCGGGCGGCGTGTATCGGTTCGGCTACTACCTCAATCTCCAGAAGACCGAGACCCAGGGGATCGAACTGATCGGCAAGGCCAGTCTCGGTGATCAACTGAGCCTCTCCGCCAACTACACCTGGACCGACGCCCAGAACGCCTCTGGGCCCAACGACGGCAAGCAACTGACCCGCCGTCCCGAGCACATGGGCAACCTGTCGGCCAGCTGGGCCTGGACGCCGGACGTCTCGACCACGGCCTCGCTGCGCTACGTCGGCGAGACCTTCAACAACGCCACCAACACCCAGGTGGTCGACGCCTACACCCTGGTCGACCTGAGGGCCTCCTGGCAGGTGAACGGGACGATCGAACTCTACGGCCGGGTCGAGAACCTGTTCGACGAAGACTATGCGACCGTCCTGAACTACGGCGTGCCGGGACGCGGGGCCTTCGTCGGCCTGCGCGCTCGCTTCTAGGCGCGCCGCGTGGCGTCCTTCGCAGGCGCCTTGCGGCATGGCGGTCGTCTCTCCGAGGCGGCCGCCGTCTTTCCGCACGCGCCGACGCCGTGGCTGGACCTGTCCACCGGGATCAACCCGGTGGTCTGGACCGGTCCGCGCGCGACGTTGGAAGACCTGCGACGGCTGCCTGACCCTGAAGGGTTGAAGGCGCTGGAGGCCGCCGCCGCGGCGGCCTTCGGCGTCGCCGACCCCGGCCGGGTGGTCGCTGTCCCGGGCGCCGAGGCCGGGCTGCGGTTGCTTCCCGAACTCCTGAAGATTTCCGGCGTCGAGATCGCCGTCCCGACCTACGGCGGTCATGAGGACGCCTGGCGCGCCGCGGGGGTGTCGATCGTGGCGGGCGGTGATGCCCTGGTCGTGGTCAATCCCAACAATCCCGACGGCCGGATGCTGTCGCGCGAGGCGCTGACCGATCTGGCCTGGGAAGGCCGCTGGCTGATCGTCGACGAGTCCTTCGGCGAGGTCACCCCGGCCTTGAGCGTCGCTGGCTTGGAGGCCGAGCGGCTGATCGTGCTGCGCTCGTTCGGCAAATTTTATGGCCTGCCGGGGGTGCGGCTCGGTTTCGTCGTCGCCACGCCCGAACTGGCCGAGCGTCTGCGTCAGCGTCTGGGTGACTGGCCAGTGTCTGCGGAGGCCATTGTCATGGGCCGCGCGGCCTATGCCGACGTGGCCTGGCAGGCGGCGGCCCGGACACGGCTCGACCGCGATGCAGACCGTCTCGACACGGTCCTGACCGCCGCAGGCTTCGAGATCGTCGGCGGCACGAGCCTGTTTCGGCTGGCCGCCGCGCCGGATGCCGCCCAGCGCTTCACGCGGCTTTGCGAGGCGGGGATCCTGACCCGCCCCTTCGCCTATGCGCCGACCTGGCTGCGGTTCGGCCTTCCCGGGCCGAGCGATTTCGATCGACTGGAGGCGGCGCTGTGACGACCCGGCGAAACGCCATTCTCGGCGGCCTGGCCGCTGGCGGGCTCGGCGTGAGCCCCGCCTTCGCTGCTGGCGCGCGCCGGGTGGTGTCACTTAACAACTGCCTCGATGCGCTGTTGGCAAATCTGGCCGACCGTCGCCAGATCGTGGCGCTGAGCCACTGGGCGCGGGAGCCGCAGGGCTCGACCATTCCAGACCTGGCGATGACCTTCCCTTTCACCTGGGAGACGGCCGAGGAGGTCATCGCCTTGCGCCCTGACCTAGTGGTGACCAGCGAGCATTCCTCACTGGCGACGCGAAACGCGCTGAAGCGTCTCGATGTCCGCGTCGAGCGCTTCAAGGTCCCACGAAGCATCGCCGAAAGTCATGAGCAGGTGCTGCGGATGGCCGATCTGGTCGGCCGGCCCGAGCGGGGCGTAAGCCTGAACGCCCGCATCGAGGCCGCTATCGCCGCCGCGGCGCCGCCGCCCGGGACCCGTCCGATAAAGGCGCTGATCTATCAGCCCAACGGCTTCGCGGCGGGTGAGGGCACGCTGATGAGCGAGATGATGACCCGCTGCGGGTTCGAGAACGTCGCTGCGCGCTACGGTTTGAAGAAGTGGGGCAATGTCCCGCTTGAGCGGCTGCTTGCCGATCCCCCGGAAGTGCTGCTGACCGGCGTGGTCTCGCCCGGCGCGCGCAACTGGGCTGACCGCGTCATGACCCATCCGGCGCTCAGGCGCGTCGCCCACCGCATGCGCACGGCGACCGTGCCGGAGCGGTTGCTGTATTGCGGTGGTCCGGTGCTGATCCAGACCGCCGCCACCCTCGCCGCCGCCCGCCGGGGAGCCCGCGCATGAAGACCCTGCCCAAATCCCTGCTGTATGGCGGACTGGCGTTGCTGCTGGTCCTGCTCTCGATCGCCAGCCTGAGCGCCGGACGTGTGTGGGTGCCATGGGAAGCCTGGCTGTCGGCCGGTGAGGATCCCCGCTGGGCGATCGTGTTCGAGCTACGCGTGCCGCGCACGCTGCTGGCCATCCTGGTCGGCGGCGCGCTGGGGCTCAGTGGCGCGGCGCTGCAGGGCTACACCCGCAACCCGCTTGCCGACGCGGGAGTGCTCGGTGTCTCGGCGGTGGCGGCGCTGGGCGCTGTGCTGACCCTCTATCTCGGCGTCGCGGCGTCGGCGATCTGGGTGCTGCCGGCGGCGGCGATGTTCGGGGCGGGTCTTGGCGTCGTGCTGCTGCTGGCCCTGGCCGGCGCGACCTCCAGCGTCATCACCTTCATCCTCGCCGGCGTCATCGTGCAGACGGTCGCCGGCGCCGGCGTGGCCCTGGCGCTCAACCTCGCGCCCAATCCTTGGGCGGTGAACGAGATCGTCAACTGGCTGCTCGGCTCGCTGGCCGATCGCAGCGTCGAGGAGCTGCGGATCGCCGCGCCCGGCATCCTGATCGGCGGCGCGGTGCTGCTGACCACGGCCAAGGCGCTGGACGCCCTGACGCTCGGTGAAACCGGAGCCCGGTCGCTCGGCGTGAACCTGACCTGGACCCGGCTAGCCATGGCGGTGGGCATCGCCTGCTCTGTCGGCTCGAGCGTCGCGGTGACGGGCATCATCAGCTTCGTCGGCCTGGTCGTGCCGCACCTTCTCAGACCCGTGGTCGGAGCCAGGCCCGGGGCGTTGCTGATGCCGTCGGCGCTGGGCGGCGCGGCGCTGACCCTGGCGGCGGACATGCTGGTGCGGGTGACGCCGGCCGCCACCGAGGTCAAGCTGGGCGTGGCCATGGCCGCGCTGGGCGGGCCTTTCTTCCTCTTCACCCTGATCTCGATGCGTCGGAGGCTGGCATGAGCGCACTGATCGCCCAAGATCTGAAGGTTCGGCTCGGCCAGCGCCAGGTTCTGGACGGGGTCAGCGCGACCTTCGCCGCCGGGCAGGTCACCGCCGTGGTCGGCCCCAACGGCGCCGGCAAGTCGACGCTGCTGGCCTGCCTCGCGGGGCTTCGCAAGCCGGACGCCGGGGCGGTCAGCCTCGACGACGAGCCGCTGCTGGACGTCCCCGCGCGGGATCGCGCCAAGCGGCTGGCCTTCCTGCCGCAGGCGCCGGAGATCGCCTGGGACGTGGATGTCCGCACCTACGTCGGCCTTGGCCGTACGCCGCACACCGGCGCCTGGGGCCTCGGCGCCGAGGATCGCGCTGCGGTGGAAGCAGCGCTGGAGCAAACCGGGGTAACCCAGTTCGCAGACCGGGTCATCACCACCCTGTCCGGCGGAGAGCGGGCGCGGGCGGTGATCGCCCGCGCCCTTGCCGGAGCGCCGCGCTGGCTGCTGGCCGACGAGCCGATGGCGGGGCTGGATCCCGGCCATGCGCTTGACGCCTCCGACCTGTTCCGCGGCCTGGTCGCCGACGGCGAGCGCGGCGTGATCGTCACCTTGCACGACCTCGACATCGCCCTGCGGCTCGCCGACCGGGTGGTTGTGCTGGCCGACGGCCGGGTGCTGGCCGACGCCGCGCCCGCCGAGGCGCTGTCGCCCGAGATCCTTGCCAAGGCATACGGCATCCGCGCGCGAGTGCTGCAGGGCGAGGCCGGGGCGGTGATCGAGGTGGTGGGACGTGCCGGCTGATCCCTGGATCGTGCTGGCGGCCCTCGCGGTCGAGGCGCTGGTCGGCTACCCGGCCGCGCTGCACCGCCGCGTTCCACACCCTGTCGTCTGGTTGGGGAACGCAATCTCGGCGCTTGAAGCGCGCTGGAACGACGCTGGAGCGACGCCGCGCTGGCGTCGGGCGCTCGGCCTCGCCACCCTCGCCATCGTCGCGGGTTTGGCCGCGCTCGCTGGCCTGGTGATCGAGCTGGCGCCGCTGCCGGAGATCGCGCTTTTCGTGCTGGTCATCGTGGTCGGTACGCTCGGCCTGGCTCAGCGCAGCCTCTACGACCACGTCGCCGCGGTGGCCCGGCCGTTGGCGCAGGGAGACCTCGAAGCGGCGCGGACGGCGGTCGGCATGATCGTCGGACGCGACACGGCCCCACTCGACGGTGGCGGGGTGGCGACGGCGGCGCTGGAGAGCCTGGCGGAGAGCTTCAACGACGGCGTCGTAGCGCCGGCCTTCTGGTTCTTGGTCGGCGGGTTGCCTGGGCTGTTCGCCTATAAGGCCGTCAACACCGCCGACAGCCTGATCGGCCACATGGAGCCGCGCTGGCGGGACTTCGGCCGGGCGACGGCGAAGACCGACGACCTGATGAACTGGATCCCCGCCCGCATCGCCGGCGGCCTGATCGCGCTCGCCGGAGGCGGTGGCTGGCGGGTGATGCTGCGCGACGCGGCCAAGCATGCCTCGCCCAACGCCGGCTGGCCCGAGGCGGCGATGGCCGGGGCGCTGCGCATACGGCTGGGCGGCGCGACCACCTACGATGGCGTCGTCACCGAGCGGCCGGTGTTCGGGGACGGCCCGGCGCCCGTCGCGGCAGAGCTGCCGCGTGGCCTTTGCGTCTACATCCGCGCCTGCGGCCTGCTATGGCTGCTGCTGTTGCTGGGAGGGCTCGCATGGCCGCGTTGATGATCCAGGGCTGCGGGTCGGACGTCGGCAAATCGGTGCTGGTCGCCGGTCTGTGCCGGCTGTTCGCCAATCGCGGCCTGACCGTGCGGCCGTTCAAGCCGCAGAACATGTCCAACAACGCCGCCGTCACCGCAGACGGCGGCGAGATCGGCCGGGCCCAGGCGCTGCAGGCGATCGCCTGCCGCACCCCGCCGACCGTCGACATGAACCCCGTCCTGCTCAAGCCGCAGAGCGATGTCGGCGCCCAGCTGATCGTGCGCGGCAAGATGGCCGGGACCTGGAAAGCGCGCGGTTATCAGGAGGCCAAGATCGGCCTGCTCGACACCGTGGTCGACAGCTTCCGCAGGCTCGAAGCCGAGGCGGACCTCGTCATTGTCGAAGGCGCCGGCAGTCCGGCCGAGATCAACCTGCGCACCGGCGACATCGCCAACATGGGCTTCGCGATCGCGGCGGACGTGCCGGTGGTGCTGGTCGGCGACATCGATCGCGGCCACGTCATCGCCGCCCTGGTCGGCGCCCATGCGGTGCTGGACGAAGCCGACCGCTCGATGATCCGCGGTTTCCTGATCAACAAGTTCCGCGGCGACCCGACCCTGTTCCAGGACGGCCGAGCCGAGATCGTGCGCCGCACCGGCTGGCCGGACTTGGGCATGGCGTCCTGGCTGGCGGCGGCGAAGAGTCTGCCGGCCGAGGACGCGGTGGTGCTGGATCGCGTCGCGGCCGGAGAGGGCCGCAAGGTTCGCATCGCCGTGCCGATGCTGTCGCGGATCGCCAACTTCGACGACTTCGACCCGCTGCGGGCCGAGCCCGAAGTCGACTTCGGCTTCGTCCCCCCGGGCAAGCCGCTGCCGGGCGACGCCGACCTGGTGATCCTGCCTGGGACCAAGGCGACGCTCGCCGATCTCGCCTTCCTGCGCACGCAGGGGTGGGACATCGACCTCGCCGCCCATGTGCGGCGTGGCGGTCGGGTGCTGGGCATCTGCGGCGGCTACCAGATGCTGGGCCGCCGGATCGCCGACCCTCAGGGCGTCGAAGGCCCCGCGGGCGAGGCCGAGGGGCTGGGCCTGCTCGAGGTCGAGACCGTGCTGACCGGCGAAAAGACCCTGGAAGCGGTAACCGGTACGCTGAACGGCGCGCGGTTCGAGGGCTACGAGATGCATGTCGGCCGCACCGACGGGCCGGCGACATCGCGGCCGATGCTGGTGTTCGACGGCGGCGCCGGAGAGGGCGCGGTCTCAGCCAACGGTCGCATCGCCGGCGCCTATGTCCACGGCCTGTTCAACGCCGGGGCGGCACGCGCGGCCTTCTTGGCGCAGCTTGGTGCGACCTCGCACGGCGCCGATCAGGCCGAGGCGGTTGACGCGGCGCTCGACGCCATCGCCGCCGCGCTGGAGACGGCCTTCGACATTTCCGCCCTTACGGCCATCGCCGGACTGAAAGCCTGAGCATGTACGAGCTTCCCGCCATTCCCCGCCTCGACGACAGTCTCGAGCCGCGACTGCGGGCGCTGATCGACGGCAAGGCCAAGCCGCCCGGCGCGCTTGGCAGGATCGAGGATCTGGCCGTCCGGCTGGCGCTCGTCGCGGGCGACGCGACGCCGCGCACTGGCGACGCGACCCTGCTGGTGTTCGCCGGCGACCACGGCCTGACCGAGTCCGGCGTCTCCAGCTATCCGCGCGAGGTGACCACGGCGATGGTCGCCACCTTCCTGGCCGGCAAGGCCAGCGCCAACGCCTTCGCCCGCGCGGTCGGCGCGACGGTGAAGGTGGTCGACGCCGGCGTCGCCGCCGACCTGGCGCCTCACCCGGACCTGATCGCCGCCAAGGTGCGCAAGGGTACGAGGAACGCCGCCATCGAGCCGGCCCTCACGCCCGAGGACGTCGACCAGGCGCTGGAGCGCGGCGTCCGCATCGCCGCCGACCTCGCCACCGATGTGATGCTGCTCGGCGAGATGGGCATCGGCAACACCGCTTCGGCCGCGCTGCTGATGCACCGTCTCGCGCCCGCGCCGTTGGCGGACTGCGTCGGTGTCGGCGCCGGCCATGACGCGGCCGGGCTGGCGCGCAAGCTTGCGGTCCTGGAACAGGCCGCCGCCCGCTCTGATGCGACCGAACCTCGCGACGTGCTGGCCCAGTTCGGCGGTCTGGAGATCGCGATGATGGTCGGCGCCATCTTCGGCGCGGCGGCGTCGCGCAGGCCGGTGATCGTCGATGGCTTCATCTGCACCGCCGCGGCGCTGGTCGCGGTGAGGCTGGACCCGGCGGTCCTCCCGTTCCTGATCTTCGCCCATAGCTCGGAAGAGCGTGGCCATGCTTTGATGCTCGAGGCGCTCGGCGCCGACCCACTGCTCGATCTCGGCCTGCGGCTGGGAGAGGGGACCGGCGCGTTGCTGGCGCTGCCACTCGTGCGGGCGGCGGCGGGTCTGCTGACCGAGGTCGCCAGCCTCGACGACGTGCTCGCCGGTCGGCTCTAGATGCGGCGACAGGTCGAGCTCTTCCTCTGCGCGGTGCAGTTCCTGACCCGGATCCCGATGCCGGTGCTGAGCCGGTTCGAGCCGGACTGGGTGACCCGCTCGGCGCGGTACTTCCCGCTGGTCGGGCAACTCGTCGGCCTGATCTGCGCGACGGCGCTGCTCGGCGCGACGCAGCTGTGGAACGGCTGGATCGCGGCGTTGCTGGCGGTTGGCGTCGGGCTGATGGCCACCGGCTGTTTTCACGAGGACGGCCTCGCCGATAGCTTCGACGGCCTCGGCGGCGGCCAGACCCGCGAGCGCCGGCTGGACATCATGAAAGACAGCCGCGTCGGGACCTACGGCGTCGCGGCGCTGCTCGTAACCCTGGCGCTGAAGGTCGCCGTACTGGCGACGATGCCGCCGCTGCTGGCGGCTATCGGACTGTTCGCGGCGCATGGCCTGGGGCGCGGCGCGGCCGTGGTCGCCATGCGGCTGACTCTCTACGCCGTCGAGGGCGAGGCGACCAAGTGGAAGCCCGTGCCGCAGGGCGTGACGCGCGGCGAGATGTCGGCAGCGGTGCTGCTGGCGGCATGGCCTGTGGCGCTGCTGCCCTGGCCGTCGGCCGGGCTGGGCCTCGCGCTGGGCGCTGCGTTCGCGGGTCTGCTGCTGGTCGCGGCCAAGCGGCTGATCGGCGGCCATACCGGCGACGTGCTCGGCGGTGTCGAGCAGCTGTTCGAGGTCGGCTTCCTGCTCGGGCTGGCGGCGGTGCTTCGATGATCATCGCCTGTCCGGCCAATCGGCTCGACGAGGTGTGGCGATTGCATCGTCCCTCGCATCTGGTCAGCCTGGTCTCGCCCGACACGGAGCCGCTGGAGCTTCCGGGCGTCGAGCGCCTGGTGCTGCGCTTCAACGACATCGCCGAGCCCCGGCCGGGACTGGTTGCGCCGGACGATGCCCTGATCCGCCGCCTGCTCGACTTCGCCCAAGGCTGGCCGGCGACGGAGCCGCTGGCGGTGCACTGCTTCGCCGGCGTCAGCCGCTCGCCGGCGGCGGCCTACATCCTCGCCAGCGCGCGGGCCGGTGCGGGGAGTGAGGGCGAGCTGGCGAGCCTGCTGCGCGAGCGCTCGCCGGAAGCCACGCCCAACGCCCTGATGATCAGCCTCGCCGACGACATCCTCGGCCGCGGCGGGGCGATGCGAGCCGCCATCGCCGGGATCGGTCGCGGCGCCGACGCCTTCGAAGGGCCGGTGTTCAGCCTGCCCGGTTAAGCCTCGATATCGACGTCCTTGGTTTCCTTCAGGAACAGCGCCCCGACCACGAAGGTCACCAGCGCGATCACGACCGGATACCAGAGGCCGTAGTAGATGTTGCCCGTGGCGGCGACCATGGCGAAGGCGGTGGTCGGCAGGAAGCCGCCGAACCAGCCGTTGCCGATGTGGTAGGGCAGGCTCATCGAGGTGTAGCGGATGTTGGTCGGGAACAACTCCACCAGCATCGCCGCGATCGGGCCGTAGACCATGGTCACGTAGATCACCAGGATGGCCAGGATCAGCACCACCATCGGCTTGTCGACCAGATCGCTGTCGGCCTTGGCCGGATAGCCGACCGCGCTCAGCGCGCCGCCGAGCTGCTTTTCCCAGGCAGTCTTGCGGTCCTTGAACGTGGCCCTGTCGAGCGCCTCGCCGCGGAACGACGTCACTGTCTCCGCGCCGATCCGAACGGTGGCGACCGCGCCGGCCGGGGCCTCGCGGTTCTCGTAGGTGACGCCGGCCTTGGCGAGATAGGACTTGGCCAGGTCGCAACTGGTGTTGAACACGGTCTTGCCGATCGGATCGAACTGCACCGAGCAGTCGGCCGGATCGGCGATCACCGTCACCGGCGAGGTCGCCACGGCGCGGGCCAGCTGCGGGTTGGCGGCGACGGTCAGGGTCTGGAACAGCGGGAAGTAGGTCAACGCCGCCAGCAGGCAGCCGGCCAGGATGATCCACTTGCGGCCGATCTTGTCCGACAGCCAGCCGAAGACGATGAAGAACGGCGTGCCGATCAACAGGGCGATGGCGACCAGGCCGTTGGTCAGGGCCCCGTCGACCTTCAGCGTCTTCTCGAGGAAGAACAGGGCGTAGAACTGGCCGGTGTACCAGACCACCGCCTGGCCGGCGGTCAGGCCGACCAGGGCCAGCAGCACGATCTTGAGGTTGGGCCAGCGGCCGAAGGAGTCCTTCAGAGGCTGCTTGCTGGCCTTGCCCTCGTCGACCATGCGCTGGAAGGCCGGGCTCTCGTTGAGCTGCAGCCGGATCCACAGCGAGACGCCCAGCAACAGGATCGAGATCAGGAACGGAATGCGCCAGCCCCAGGCCTGGAACGTCTCCTCGCCGACCGCGCCGCGGGTCATCAGGATCACGACCAGGCTCAGGAACAGGCCGAAGGTGGCGGTGATCTGGATGAAGCTGGTGTAGAGACCGCGCCGCCCCGGCGGCGCGTGTTCGGCGACGTAGGTGGCGGCGCCGCCGTACTCGCCGCCGAGCGCCAGGCCCTGCACCAGCCGCATCAGCACCAGCAGGATCGGCGCGGCGACGCCGATCTGTTCGTAGGACGGCAGCAGCCCGACCACAAAGGTCGACAGCCCCATCAGCAACATGGTGACGAGGAAGGTGTTCTTTCGGCCCCAGAGGTCGCCGAGCCGGCCGAACACCAGCGCCCCGAACGGCCGCACAGCGAAGCCGGCCGCGAAAGCCAGCAGCGCAAAGATGTAGCCGGTGGTCTCATTCACCCCGGAGAAGAAGTGGTGGGTGATGTAGGTCGCCAGCGAGCCGTAGAGGTAGAAGTCGTACCACTCGAACACTGTGCCGACCGAGGCCGCGCCGATGACCAGGCCGTCCTTGCGGCCGACGGTCTTGCCGTCCGTCTGCGTGGCTGTGTCCGCCATTGTCCCCTCCTGGAATCCCCGGACGCAGGTTGGCAGACCCGAAGACGGAAACGGAGCGTGATTTTCGCTGCCCCGCGATTTCCCGCTAGAAAGGACCATGCCAACCGTCATCGCCGTCAGCCGAAGCGCTTCGCACACGATGTCGAAGCCCAGCGTCGATGCCATCCGGCTGGTCGCGGGACTTGGGGTGGAAGGCGATGCCCATGCCGGAGAGAGGGTGAGGCATCGCTCCCGGGTCAGGCGCGATCCCACCCAGCCGAACCTGCGGCAGGTGCATCTGATCCACGCCGAGCTGCACGACGAACTGCGCGCCGCGGGGTTCGAGGTCACGCCGGGCCTGATGGGCGAGAACGTCACCACACGGGGCGTCGATCTGCTCGGTCTGCCGACGGGCGCGCGGTTGCATCTGGGCGCCGAGGTGGTGGTGGAAGTCACCGGCCTGCGCAATCCCTGCCTCCAGCTCAACGGCCTGCAGTCCGGCCTGATGAACGCGGTGCTGGGCCGCGACGCCGACGGCGGCCTGATCCGCAAGGCAGGTGTGATGGCCGTGGTGGTGACGGGCGGCATCGTGGGGCCGGGCGACGCCATCCGCGTCGAGCTGCCGGCCGGGCCTCATCGCCCGCTGGAACCGGTCTGACGCCGGGGCAGGTGACGGCAGACCGCCGTCGTGCCACATCGACGGGCATGACCGACGTCATCATCATCGGAGCCGGCCACAATGGCCTCGTCTGCGCCTTCTACCTGGCCAAGGCCGGGCTGAAGGTCACCGTGCTGGAGAAGCGCGATGTCGTCGGCGGGGCGGCGGTGACCGAGGAATTCCATCCCGGCTTCCGCAACTCGGTGGCGGCCTACACCGTCAGCCTGCTCAATCCCAAGGTCATCGCCGACCTCGACCTGCCACGCCACGGCCTGAAGGTGGTCGAGCGCCGGGCGGCCAACTTCCTGCCGCTGGACGACCGTGGCTATCTGCTGACCGGCGAGGGGCGCACCCACGCCGAGGTGGCGAAGTTCTCGACGAAGGACGCTGACCGGCTCGACGCCTACAACGACCGGCTCGAGGCCATCGCCGACGTTCTGCGCGACATCATCCTGCAGACGCCGCCGAACATGGTCGAGGGCGGGCTGATGGCCGCCATTCCCGAACTACTCAAGAGCGCCGGCCTGGGCCGCCGGCTGGCCAAGCTCGACACGACCGCGCGCCGTGACCTGCTGGCGCTGTTCTCGCAGTCGGCGGGCGACTGGCTGGACGGCTGGTTCGAGAGCGACCCGATCAAGGCGGTGCTGGGCTTCGACGGCATCGTCGGCAACTACGCCAGCCCCTATGCGGCGGGCTCGGCCTATGTGCTGCTGCATCACGTCTTCGGCGAGGTGAACGGCAAGAAGGGCGCCTGGGGCCACGCCGTCGGCGGCATGGGCGCGATCACTCAGGCCATGGCCGCCGCCTGCCGCGAAAAGGGCGTCGAGATCCGTACGGGCGAGGGTGTCGCCGAGGTCCTGACCGAGAAGGGCCGGGCGGTGGGTGTGGTCACCTCCAGCGGTCAGACGCTGCGGGCGCGGACGGTGATCTCCAACACTCATCCCAAAATCCTGTTCGAGCGGCTGCTCGATCCGGCGGTGCTGCCGACGGATTTCAAGGAGCGCATCAGCCGCTATCGCTCGGGCTCGGGCACCTTCCGGATGAACGTCGCGCTGTCGGCGCTGCCGCGCTTCAGCTGTCTGCCGGAGCCGGGCGATCACCTGACGGCCGGGATCATCATCGCGCCCAGCCTGGCCTACATGGACCGCGCCTATACCGACGCGCGGGTGCACGGCTGGTCGAAAGAGCCGATCGTCGAGATGCTGATCCCCTCGACACTGGACGACAGCCTCGCACCGGCGGGGCAGCATGTGGCCAGCCTGTTCTGCCAGCATGTCGCGCCGACCCTGTCGGATGGCCGCTCCTGGGACGACTGCCGCGAAGAGGTCGCGGACCTGATGATCGAGACCGTCGACAGGCGCGCACCCGGCTTCAAGGCCTCGGTGCTCGGCCGGCAGATCAAGAGCCCGCTCGATCTGGAGCGCGACTTCGGCCTGATCGGCGGCGACATCTTCCACGGCGCCCTGAGCCTGGATCAGCTGTTCTCGGCCCGGCCGGTGCTCGGTCACGGGGATCATCGCTCGCCCGTGCCCGGCCTCTACATGTGCGGGGCGGGGACCCACCCGGGCGGCGGAGTCACCGGTGCGCCGGGCCACAACGCGGCCCGGGAAGTGCTCCGCGACCTGCGCCGCCGCTAGTCTATTCACTCGCGTCGAAGCCAAGCCGTTGTTCGTCGCAAGATATATGTAGATGCCGCGTCTCGCCTTTAGAGAGAAATAGTGGCGAGTGAAGCCACCCTCAGCAGCGGCGACAGTCCTTCAAGAAAGAACGTGCGTCCAAGTTGAATGAGGGCCGGTCCTCGATGTTCGACCTATGCGTGAATTCACGCAAGGTCGTGCTCTCACCACAATCGTCGGTGCAAATAACTGGCGATCTATCAAAAGTTTGGTATATCGACGATATCCAAGCGGTGGCGTGGAGAGGTGAAAAGCTCATGTTTGGACAGCTCGGCGGCAAGGGAGACTTTCATCGCGACGTCGCTGTCGAGATGGATTACCTGACCCGGCTTCACGGCGATGATGCTCTGCGCGTTGCGCGCGAGAAGGCCGCGCGCCCCAATATTCGCACTGCCCGCCGCAAGATCCTGGAAGCGGCCGCCCAGCGGCTGGAGAATCCGGGAAAGCTCCCCAACAAACGCTTCCTTGGCCTTTTCGGCAGTTGATCCGAGCCCTTTAGAGCCCGGCTGACGACTCCCTGATTGACTCCTCGTGGCTGGTAATGTTCCGTGTTTGTTCTCACGGACGTATCGCCATGCAGCCCACGCTTCCCTTCGACCTGAATCCGATGCTGCCGCGTGTTCGCGGCGCGCTTCGTCCACTGTTCGAGGACTTGCGGCCGCGCGACCGCCTGTCGCCTCTCGATCAGCTGGTGCGCTCGGAACTCGGGGGGCGGACCTACGACGAGATATCCTGGGCCGCCTTCCACCGGTTAAAGGCCCGCTTCTCCGACTGGGACGCCCTGGTCGAGGCCGGGCCGGCCGAGGTCGAGCCGCTGATCGCCGACGTCACCTACGCCCGGGCCAAGGCCGTGTGGATGGTCGAGGCGTTGCGGACGATCAAGGCTTGGCGCGGTGAGCTGAGCCTGGACTTCCTCGGCGAGCTGCCGACCGAGATCGCCTTCCGCAAATTGAAGAACCTGATGGGTGTCGGCTCGAAGGTCGCCGCCTCGGTGCTGAACTTCAGCACTTTCGCCAGGCCGCTGCTGGTGGTGGACACGCACGTGGCGCGGGTGGCGAGGCGGCTGGGCCTGACCTCGACCGACGATCTAGACCGCGCGCATGAGGAGCTGATGGGGCTGGTCCAGCCGACCTGGGACGCCACCGACCTCTACGAGCTCCACAGGCTGATGAAACGGTTTGGCCAGACCATCTGCCGTCATCATGAGACGGCCTGCCACCGTTGCCCGCTGGCCCCCGGATGTCCGTCGGCCGCCACACGGCACTAGGCGGCTTCGAGCATCCGCAGGACCGCCGTCTCGAAACCGCGTTCCGAGCCGGACGGTTTCAGGGTCAGCCGTCCCTCGGTGAAGGCCGCGAGCACGGCGGGATGGATGTAGGCCTTGCGGCAGACGGCGGGGGTGTTGCCGAGCACACCGGCCACCGCCTTGATGCACACGTTCACCGCCTGCTTCGCGGCGGTCGCACTGTCCGGCGCCGGTTGCAGGCACAGCGCCCGCGCCGCGCCGACCGTGCCGAACCAGGTGCGGAAGTCCTTGGCGGTGAAGTCGTCGCCCATGGCCTGGCGTAGGTAGTCGTTGACGTCGCCCGAGGTGATCCCGTGGCGCTCGCCGTCTTCGTCCACATATTGGAACAGCCGTTGCCCGCGCAGTTCGGCGCAGGCGCGCACGATCCGCGCCAGCCGACGGTCGGCGAAGCCGGTCTGGTGCTGTTTGCCGCTCTTGCCCCGGAAGCTGAACACCGCGCCGGCGCCGCTCAGCTTCACATGGCGCTTCTGCATCGTGGTCAGGCCGAAGCTCTTGTTGGTCTTGGCGTACTCGTCGTTGCCGACCCGGATCAAAGTGATCTCGAGCATCCGCACCACCGCGGCCACCACCTTCTCGCGGGGCAGGCCGCGCCGGGCCATGTCGATCTCGACCTGTTTGCGCAGGCGGGGAAGGGCGCGTCCGAAGGCGAGCATGCGGTCGAACTTCCCCTCGCCTCGGGCCGCGCTCCAGTCGACGTGATAGCGGTATTGCTTGCGGCCGCGCACGTCGCGGCCGGTGGCCTGGATGTGGCAGCTGGCCTTGGGCGCGATCCAGACGTCCGTCCAGGCGGGCGGGATCACCAGCTTGCCGATGCGGTCGAGGGTGGCGTCGTCCTTGACCGGCTTGTCGTCGGGTCCGCGATAGGACCACTTCGGCGCGGCGCCCTTGCGGGTGATGCCAGGTCCGTCGTCGGCGCAGTAGGTCAGGTGTTCCGGAAGGTCCGCGGGGCCAAGGTCAACGCTGTCCCGGGCCATCTCAGCCGACCATCGACAGTTCGGACCGCGACTTGAGCACGCGGTCGCCGTCTTCCTGCTTTACCAGGTAGGCCGGATCGTCCTCGCTGGCGTTGCGGGTGACCCTGGCGCCCTTGATCATGCGCGTGACCGGGGCGGTGAAGCGACGGACGATCTGGCCCTCGGCCTCATGCTTGCCCCAGGTCCATTTGACCCGACTCCCGACCCTGAACGACACGGCGCCCTCCTTTCGACGGCAGCGGAACGTGATAGGGAAACCCCGGTTCCTTTCCGTGCGAGAACAGCGTCTTGAACTACCGCCACGCCTTCCACGCCGGGAACTTCGCCGACCTGGTGAAGCACGCGACCCTGACCCAGCTGCTGGGCGCGCTGCTGGCCGACGCTTCGCCGCTGACGGTGGTCGACACCCATGCCGGCGCTGGCGGCTATGACCTCGATGGCGAGATGTCCCGCCGAACGGCCGAGGCGGCGCAGGGGATCTTCCGGCTGATGCAGGACGATGCCGCGCCGCCGGCCTTCGACACGCTCAAGGCGGCGGTGCGGGCGGGCAATCCGGGCGGTGGCGTGCGCTTTTACCCCGGCTCTCCGAGCCTGATCGGCGCCACCCTGCGCAAGGGCGACCGCTACACCGCCTGCGAGCTGCGCGACGACGACCACGCCCTGCTGGCCCAGACCCTGGCGCCCTGGAGCGGAGCGCGGGCGGTTCAGGACGACGGCTTCGGCATCGCCGGGCGCGAGGCGGGCAAGGGTGGACGGCTGTTCGTGCTGATCGATCCGCCGTTCGAGCGCGCCGACGACTACGAGCGCATCGCCACGACGCTGTCCTCGGTGCTGCAGCTGAACCCCGAGGCCTGTGTCGCCGTCTGGCTGCCGCTCAAGGATCTGGAGACCTTCGACAGCTTCCTGCGCGCGGTCGAGCCGGCAGCCCCGTCGCTGCTGATCGCCGAGGCGCGGCTGAAGCCTCTGACCGACCCGATGAAGATGTACGGCTGCGCCATGGTCATCGCCAATCCGCCGGCGGGTCTCGAGCCGGGGCTTGAGGCGCTGTGCGGCTGGGTGGCGGCCCAGCTGGGCGAAGCCGGCGGCAAGGCCAGCGTCTGGTCCACGGACGGCTGACGAATCTTTCGCAGTTGCGAAGGCGAAAACCGTGTTACGCTGCGCCGCACAATAGCGCTCAGCCCCGGAGGCCGCACGCATGTCCAAGCTCACTCCTGAAACCGAAACCGCCCTGCGCCTGCCGATCGGCGTGGTCTCGCCCCTGTGGCTGATGTTCGCCGGCGCCGCCGCGACGGGTGCGGCCTTCTACTGGGCCAGGACCTGGTTCAAGCCGATCAATCTCGAAGCCGTGACGCCGCTGCCCGAAGTCCTGGCCGAACCGATTGTCGAGCCGGAGGCGGTGGTCGAAGAGATCGTCGCGATCGCCGAGCCGGTGGTCGAGACCGTCGCCGAAACCGTCCCGGAGATCGTCGAGCAGGCGGCTCTGGTAGTGGAAGCCCAGGCCGACGACCTGACCCGGCTGACCGGCATCGGTCCCAAGCTGGCCTTGGCCCTGGCCGAGCGGGGCGTCACCCGCTTCGCCGACATCGCCGCCTGGAGCGAGGACGACATCGCCCGCTTCGACAAGGACCTGAAGCTGATGGGCCGCGTCGGCCGCGAAGCCTGGCTGGCTCAGGCCAAGCGCTTCTCGGACGCCGCTGCGCATTAGGCCCTAAAGGCCGAACGCCTTCAGCAGCCGGTCCGCCGCCGCCGAGGCGGGAGTGTGGCCGGCGCGAACCTCGCGCTCCATCTCGCCGGACATCGCCGCCACCTCGGGGTGTTCGCGGAAGGCCTCGTCGAGCCGGTCGCGGACCATGGCCCACATCCAGCGCGCATTCTGGGCCGCCCGACGCGATACGCGGTCGCCGTTGGCGGTCATCACCTCGCGGTGGCGCTCGACCTGCTGCCACAGGTGATCGAGGCCGGCGTTGTTCAGCCCCGAGGCGGTGATCACCGGCGGCGTCCAGTCGGGCGAGGCGGGGGTGAGGATATGCAGCGCCGTGCGGTACTCGCGGGCCGAGCGCTCGGCCCGCGCCGGATCGGCGTCGGCTTTGTTGATCACGATCAGGTCGGCGATCTCGATCAGGCCCTTCTTGATGCCCTGCAACTCGTCCCCGCCGCCCGGGATCAGCAGGGCCAGGAAGATGTCGACCATGTCGGCGACCACGGTCTCCGACTGACCCACGCCCACAGTCTCGACGATGACCACGTCAAAGCCTGCGGCCTCGCACAGCAGCATCGCCTCGCGGGTCTTGCGGGTGACGCCGCCCAGCGTGCCGCTGGACGGGGAGGGGCGGATGAAGGCGTTCGGATCGGTCGACAGCCGCTCCATCCGCGTCTTGTCGCCGAGGATCGAACCGCCGGTGCGGCTGGAGGACGGGTCGATGGCCAACACCGCGACCTTGTGGCCGGCGGTGGTCAGGTTGACGCCCAACGCCTCGATGGTCGTCGACTTGCCGGCGCCGGGCACGCCGGTGATGCCGACCCGCTGGGCGCGGCCGGTCAGCGGCATGATGGCTTCGAGCAGGGCGCGCGCCGCTTCCTGGTGATCGCCGCGGCGGCTCTCGACCAGGGTGATGGCCTGGGCCAACGCGGCGCGGTCGCCGGCCGTCAGGCGCTGTTCGAGGTCGACAATGTCGGGAATCCGGCTCACCGGACCGGTCTAGAGGACGACCGCCGTCCCTGAAACCGAAACCATCAGCATCTGCGCCTGCGGGCCGACGGTGTTGTAGTCGAGGTCGACGGCGATGATGGCGTTGGCGCCGACCTTCTCGGCTTCCTTGACCAGCGCCTTCATGGCGTCCTCGCGGGCGCGGGCCAGCACCCGTTCGTAGGACTTCGAATGGCCGCCGATGAAGTCACGGATCGCGCCCATCAGGTCGATGACCACGTTCGCGCCGAGGATCGACTGGGCATAGATCGCGCCCTTGTACTCCCGGACGGGCTGGCCCTCGATGAACGGGGTGGTGGTGATCAGCATCCTTGGATCTCGCGGAGGGCGCCTGAGTATTAAGGCTAAACGCGCCGGGGCGCGAGGGTTCTCCTGTGAGGCGAACCCTGCCCGGCAAGGGGTTGCGCGGCGCGAGAAAAACAGACCGACGGTCTTTGAGACGATACAGGGTTATTGCACAGTGCGGCCGCGCTGCCCGGAGACCTCGATGTTCCTCGCCCGATCGCACCTCGATCTGCACAACATCCGTAACAGCATCGACCGGACGAAGAAGATGTCGGACGGCGTCATCAAGATCGGTCCGTTCGGGATCGGCCTCGACGGCCTGCTCGGCTTCGTGCCTTGGGCCGGGGGGCTGTACAGCGCCGGGGCCGGGCTGGTGCTGGTCGTCGACGGCCTGCGAGCGCGGGCGACGCCGATGGTGCTGGCCGAGATGACCCTGATCCTGGCGGTCGACACCGCCGCGCCGTTCCTGCCCAAGGCCGGCGGCATCATCGACGCGCTGTTCACCGGCCATAAGTGGGCGGCCGACCTGTTGCTGCGCCACATGGACGAGACCATCTACTTCGAGGGCTCTCGCGAGCAGGCGATGAACAGCGCCGAGTACCGCGACCTGATGGCCCGGGTCCGCGCCGGCAAGGAGAAGCGCCGCGTGGTGTTCCTGGGCCGGAGCCCGAAGACGGCGACGATCTGATTTGGCGCTGGTCGAACCCTTCGGCCTCGCACTACGTTAACCGCCCATGAGCAGGGAACGCGCCCACAGCGCCTACAAGTCGGCCGAGACGCTGAAGAAGCTCTCGGACCGCGTGATCGGCTTCGGGCCGTTCGGGATCGGGCTCGACGGCCTGCTGACCTGGATCCCCGGCGCGGGCATCGTCTACGGCGTCGGCGCGGGTGGTTATCTGATCGTGCAGGCGTTCCAGGCCAAGGCCGGCGCGCTGACCGTGCTGCGCATGCTCGGCTATCTGATCGTCGACACCGCGACCTCCGAGGTCCCGATCGTCGGCGACGCCATCGACCTGCTGTTCCCGGGACATCTGCTGGCGGCGACCGCCCTTCAGAAGGACATCGAAGGTCGGCACGGCGTGCCCGAGGGCATGGACTCGGTCCTGCGCCGCCCGCGCCGCCGCCGCACCGGGCTGGGGTGGGTGGCGCTGCTGCTGGTGATCCTGATCGGCGTGGCGATCTGGCAGTCGAACTTCGGCGACCTCATCAGCGAGGGCCTGATCCACGCCCTGTCCAACGCCCGTCTGCCGATGATGGGCGTCTCCGTGGCGCTGCCGTGGATCCTTGGTGTGGGCATGGTGCTGCTGTTTGTGCTCAGCGTGGTTCGCAAGGGGCTGCAGAGGCGCGGGGTGGGGGCCGGGGTTTCGCGGTAGGCGCTTTACGTCCTTCGAGACGCTCGCTTGAGGCTCGCTCCTCAGGATGACTAGCGTGGGTGGGCCGCAAAAGTTTGTCATCCTGAGGAGCGCCTGAAAGGCACGTCTCGAAGGACGCACGGCGTCGCCGCCTCACGCTGAACAGCCATGAAGGTGGGGAGGTGGTGCGGAGCGCTCCCGGCTTCGTCCGGGATTGTCGGTGGTGGAAGCTACGAAGCTGAGACGAAACAGCAGCGCTCCGCGAAGTC
>Ga0126314_10000321_pt1 | contig 23921 bp, 17 predicted proteins | sample Plot105B_FD_92535 | JGI IMG/M metagenome (GOLD analysis project Ga0126314, IMG submission 92535) | Serpentine soil microbial communities from UC McLaughlin Reserve, CA, USA - Plot105B | ecosystem: Environmental > Terrestrial > Soil > Grasslands | place: USA: UC McLaughlin Reserve, Lake County... | reverse complement strand
CCTGCTTCCCGCGGTGCGCCTGGGCGACAGGTTCTCGGTGGCCGCGGGGCTTCACGCGGGGCACAGCAGCCTGGAGGGCTCCTCGCGGTGGGTGTGGACGGGCACGGTGCGCCCGGCGGTCCGAATCGTGGGTGGGCTGGAGGTGGCGGCGGAGCTGGCCCGTCGGACGGCTTCACCAGAGGGTGACCGCCTGACAGCGGTGCGCGCGGAAGTGGCATATCGGATGGATGAGAAGCTCCGAATGGCTGTCGGGTACACACTGCTGGGCTTCAGCGGTTTGGGTTTGGGCTCCGAGTCGTCCGAAGATCAGGACCGGCTCTACCTCCGGGCTGAGCTCGCCTACTAGGAGTGACTCGTGCGCGCCGGCATCCTCATCTGCCTCTGTCTGGGACTGTCATCGGTGGCGTCCGCGGAGTGGAAGGAAGGCCTGACGGTCCCGGGAGAGCCTCGTGACGTGAGGGCATGGGAACCCTTCACCGTCGCCATCGCTCACTCCACGGGCGCGGAACTGCACATCAACGAGGAGCAGAGGGCCAACCGCAACCTGTCGCCCGCCGTGGGCACGTTGCTGTTGACCTCGGGTTGCTTCGCGGGCGTGCGCAACGACGGCGTCATCTTCGCCTTCGACAACTGTCTGCCGGGCGGCAGCATCATCCCCGACCTGCCCACCGCGACGACGTCGGAGGTTCGCCGGGTGATGCAGACCGCGTCGGGCACGGGCTATGCCGCCATCGCCGTCGACACGAACGACCTTCTGCTGCTGCATGCGACGGCGTCCCAGACGGCCACCTTCCCCTGGCCCACCCGCATCCTGGAGACAAGCGAGTTCAGGGCCACGTCGGTGATGGGGGTGACGGAGTCCGCGGGTGGAGTGTCGCATGCGGTCGTCCCGGTCATCGGCCCGCAGAACCTCCTCTACATTCGAGGCGACAAGCGCGAGGCCTCGTTCAGCATGAACACCGCGCTGACGACGCAGCCGCTCCAGACGGTGGACCTCATCCCCACGAGCGGGCTGTTTCCCATCCTCCTGGCGGGCAACGCGGACGGCCTCTTCCGGGCGCCCCTCTCCGCAGCGCCAGTTCCCGGGGATTTCAGTCGAGTCACCCTGGTGGACTCGGGGCCGGTGAACATCGTCTCCGTCGATGTGAACACCGAGCAGAGCACCGGCCGGGGAACGGGCTTTGGCCTCGCGGTGGGCACGCGCAATGGCGGAGAGCATGTCGTGCTCGGCGCCGTGCCGACGGGAAGCGCCAGCGACTCCGGCATGACGTGGCGAGTGCATCCCGCGTTCGCCAACGCGTCGCTGCCCGTATCGGACCCGTTCGACCAGGTGTCCTGCGTGGACTCCTCCTTCTGCGTCATCACGCTGCGCAACCAGGGGCAGAACGTCATCTACTACGTCAACGCCGTGGCCCCGGTGTTCGGCACGATTCCGGACCCTGTCCTCATCGACGAGGGAACGACGCGGATACTGGACGTCACCGCGAGCGACGAGGACGGCGACGCGGTGCGGGTCTCCGCCGACGTGGGGGCGACGCCGCTGACCGTCAACGCCACGCCTGGGATGGACGCGGTGTCGCTGTCCCTCACCGCCCCGGAGGTCTGCGAGACGACCACGACCCAGTTCACCGTGTTCGCCTCGGATGGTCTGGGCGCGCATGACCGTCAGACTCAGGTGACGGTGCGAATCGAGAACACGGAAGGGCCCGGAGCGCCCGGAGTGCTGCCGTCTCAGGGCACCACCTCCGCCGGAGGCTCCTCGCTCGTGTTCACCGCATCCCCGAGTGCTGGGGTCTGCGAGTCGGTGGACTACGTGTGGAGCACGCCCCCGGGGCAGCCGATGTTGCAGACAGAAGAGGCAGGCCGCATCGCGACCTTCGCGCCTCCGGAGTTCCTCTGCTCCGCGACGGGCGCGCGCTACACCTACGAAGTCCGGGCACGGGATACGGGGCGGATTCCATCCGAGCCCACGGCCATCTCCGTGGACGTGCGGCCCTGGGGCAAGCCGGCCGCGCCCTTCGCGCTGAACACGGTTCGCCAGGTGAGGTCGGGGAGCACCGTGGAGCTGCGTCCCGAGGCGCTGCACGCCTGCGAGGCGACGGCGGGGCTGCCCCAGGTGGACACGGTGTGGCGGCTTCAGGGTGGAAGCTCCGTGCCGCCAGGGCTCACGGTGAAGGACGGTGCCGGTACTCCCGTCGACCTCTCGTCGCCCGTCACGGCGCCGGTGCTCCAGGTGTCGGCCGAGGGCTGCGGGCTGGCGTCACTGACGCTGGTGGCGCGCAACCGGATGACGGTCGCCGGAGTCGGCGTGGTGGAGGGGCCCGAGGTTCCCGTGCGAGTGGAGGCCCAGCCGGAAGCGGAGGACGTGTCCGCCGCGAGCCTCGACCTGTCGATGAGCGTCACCGGAGGCGGCCAGGACGTCGAGGCGACCCTGGGCACGTCGCTGCGCTGCCCCGGTGCGTACGCGCTCAAGGCGCGCATGTTCCTGGAGTCCGCGGAAGGCGTGCAGCTCGCCTCCCAGGTGGTGCCCGTGCCCGGCGTGTGGCGCTTCCAGTTGCCCGCGGTCTGCTCGCCCACCGCGTACACGGTGCGCGGCGAGCTGTTCTCCGACGTCGCCACGCCCGTGGAGGCGGGCCGCGCGCGACAGACGCTGACCGCGGAGGCTCGGGCCGTGTCCCTGGGGGAGGTGGAGGGTGAGGCGCTGGTGGCGCGTTGTGGTGAAGGCGCGAAGACCACCCTCACGCAGCGGATTCCTCCCGATGCGTGCGCTGACGTGAATGTCTCCTGGTCCCGGGAGAGTGGCCCCGCGCTCGCGCAGGATGAATTGTCGGGCCCGAGCGTCACCGTGGCCACGCGCGAGACGGGCCTGCAGGAACTGGTGGGGACGTCCCTCGCCCTGCGCGTCACCGCCGACGCGGGTGGAGGCAACGCGGCCACGCGGGTACACACGGTGCCGATTGTCGCGGACCCCTTCGTCGAGGTGGCGCACTCCACGGAGGCCTCTTCCGGCCAGGAGACGGGGCTGGTGGGCGTGGTGGTGCAGCTGAGCAACACCACGGACTGCGGTGTCACCGGCTTGCGGTATGTCGAGCGCGTCGAGGGCATGGAGCTGGTGCCGGGCAGCGTGAAGGTGGCGGGCGCGACGCTGGCGGAGCAGTCCGTCGAGGGCGGCTTCCAGGTGGAGGGCGTGGCGCTGGCCGCTCACGAGACGCGCACGCTGACGTACGTGGTCCGTCCCCGGCTGCTGTCGTCGCCGCGCTTCGCCGGTGAGGTGTTCCTCAACGGAGTGCCCGTGTCCGGTGCGTCGTTGAGTGAGGAACCGTCGTCCTGTGGTTGCTCGCAGGGAGGCTCGGGCGCCGCGCTGTTCGGACTGCTCGCGGTGGCTCAGTGGCTGCGCCGCCGTCGCAACGGCACGCTGCGCTGACTCAGAAACCGAAGTGGCTGCGCTGTCATCGCGACGGCACGCTGCGCAGACTCAGAGGCCGAACGAGATGCGATGGCGGCGGCTCGGTGTCTCCGGCCGCTCCTCCAGCACGCCGAGCAACTCCAGGCCCCGCAGCGTCGCCAGCGCCTGCCGCTCCGACAGGTCCGTCAGCGCGAGCAGGTCCTCCACCGTCTTGCTGCCGTCCGCGTAGGCCAGGAGCAGCGCCTGCGGCCCTTGCAGCTTCAGCTCGTGCAGGCCATACGGCGGGTCGGCGGTGGGGAAGAGGCGGCGGCCTTGCCCCATGCGCTGCCGCAGGGCCACCAGCGTCTCCGTCTTCTCCACGCCCTCCAGCACCAGGTCGCCCGGGAACACGGACAGCTTCACCAGGTCCGCGCGCTGCGGCCTCATGGCGCTGAAGCCGTAGGCGCCCTCTGTCCAGGTGAAGGTGGACCAGAGCAGCTCGCGGACCTGCTCCTCCAAGAGCTGTCGCCGACGAGGTGCATCCAACACGCCCTGGCGAATCATCGCCTCGCCGGTGCGCAGGCCCTCCTGCCGGGCGAAGGCGGCCACCTCCGCGAGCTTCTGCTCCGTGAGCACGCCCTTGCGGACGCAGAAGCGACCGAAGCGCTCATGGGCCAGATTGGAGGCCGCGTACACGATGCGGCCGGACTCGAAGTAGACGACCTTGAGGATGGAGCCCTGCTGGAGCTTCAGCTCTCCGTGGTGACGCGCCTCGTAGTAGGCGTTGAGCAGCCGCGCCACGGAGGTGTCCTTCAAATCTCCCCCGAGGGACCACTCGGGCAGCGCGCGCCGGGTCTTCGCCGCATCGGGCTGCGTGCGCGTCCACACCTTCTCCCGGTGCGCGAAGGGCAGCGGCAGGGCGGGCTCCTCGCTCTCCAGCCCGGGCAGCGGCGCGGAGTCGGGGATGGCCTGCATTGGCGCGCTGGCGTCGCCCGCTTCCTCTCCGTCGGGAATCAGCTCCTCCAGGACGATGAGGTCCGCGTCGTCGAGCAGCTCGTCCTGGGCCGCGCCGTCCTCCACGGGCGGTGGCGTGCGGGGCGAGGGCTCCACGCCTCCTGCCTGCTCCAGGGCCTCCATCACCTGGATGAGCTCGAAGGGCTTCTCGAAGAAGGCCCGGGCGCCATGGACCTGCACGGCCTCCTGCGCGAAGCGGTCCCCCTTGTACACACCGCTCACGGCGATGGCGGGGATGGCGTGGGCCCGCAGGGCGGCGAGCACCTCGCTGCCCCGGATGTCCGGCAGGAGCAGATCCACCAGCGCCGCGTCCCACCGGGTGCCGGGGCTGAGCGCCTCCAGCGCGGCCTCGCCGGTGTGCACGGCGCGCGCGTCGTGGCCCCGGCTCTGGGCCGTGGAGACGATGAGGGAGGCCAGCTCGTGGTTGTCCTCGACGATGAGCAGTCGCGCCATGGGCGGCGGGACCATACCATCCGCTCTCATGAACGTTCAGGGCTTCCACCATGTCGCAATCCAGGCGGAGGACATCGAGCGGGTGACGGCCTTCTACAGGGACTTGCTGGGCTTCCCCGAACTCACCCGCCATCTGCGCCCGGATGGCTCCCTGCGGAGCATCTGGGTGGGCGTGCCCGCGGGCGGCTTCCTGGCCATCGAGGCGGCGGGCATGGCGCCGGAGCCGCTCCCGTTCCGCCACGAGCGCCCGGGCCTGCTGATGCTCGCGTTCCGTATCGCCAGGACGGAGCGGGACGCGGTGGTGTCCGAGCTTACTCAGGCGGGCGTCCCGCTGGAGCACGAGACGCGGTGGACGGTGTACGTGCGGGACCCGGAGGGCAACCGGGTGGCGCTCAGTCACCACCCGGAGGACTAGGGGCCCTGGGTGTGCGTGCTTGCGGAGCGGGATGGGGCGCGGCTACAAGCCGGTCATGCGCCTGGGCGAACAGCTCCTGAAGGATGGCCTCGTCACCGCGGAGGGACTCGAGGAGGCACTCGAGGCCCAGGTGGTGCATGGCGGCCGGCTCGGGACGAACCTGGTGGAGCTGGGGCTGCTGTCCGAGGTGGACCTGGCCAAGACGCTGGGGACGCTGCACAACAGCGCGTTCGCCTCCGGGGAGATGGTGCCGGACCCCAAGGCGATGGAGCTGGTGCCGCCCAACCAGGCGGATGACAAGGAGCTGCTCCCCATGCGGGTGGATGCGACGCGCCTGAGCGTCGCCGTCGTCAACCCGCACGACTTCACGACGTTGGACGCGATTGCCTTCAAGACGGGCAAGCGGGTGGTGCCGGTGGTCATCCCCGAGTTCCGGATGAACCAGCTGCTGCGCCGCTACACCAAGGCCTTCCGCCCGCTGCGCGCCATCGACATGAACGCGGTGCGGCCTCGCCCCAAGCCCGGCTCGCAGGCCGCGGCGGAGATCGCCAAGGCGACGGAGAAGCCGCCCGACCTGATGAGCGAGGAGGAGTTCCAGTCCGTCTACGCGCAGGCGCTGCGCGGTGGCGCGGACTACGAAGGGGACATGGGCGAGGAGGAGGTCATCACCGGCGTCGAGGTGGTGGAAGCCCTCCCCGAGCTCCCGCCGATGCCCATGCCGACGGCGCCCGTGGCTCGTCCGGTGGTGGCTCCGCCTCCCGCGATGCAGGCGCAGCCTCCCGCGCCGCGCCCGGTGGCTCCGCCTCCGCCGACTCCTCCCGCGCAGGTGGACATTCCCGTGGCCCCCATGGCGCCAGTCGCGCCCCCGGCCATGGCCGCCGCGCCCGTGCAGCGCGCGCCCGAGCCTCCACCCACGCCGCTGACGTTCGCGGAGGCGCAGGCGGAGCTGGCGCGCAGCACGGACCGCGAGGACGTGGCGCGCACGGTGCTGCGCTTCGCGTTGGGCAAGTGGCGGCGCAACCTGCTTCTGTCGGTGCAGGGCAGTCTCGTCACCGGCTGGCACGGCATGGGGCCGGGAGTGCGCGAGGCGGCGGTGCGTCGCATCGGCGTGGCGCTCAGAGAGCAGAGCACGTTCCGGTTGGTGCGAGACACGCGCTCGCACTACGTAGGGCCGGTGCGCCGGGATGCGGCGATGGGCGTGTTCTACAAGCTGCTGGGAGGCGGCTTCCCGACGACGGCCGTCATCCTGCCGCTGCTGGTCCGAGGCAAGGTGGTCCACCTCTTGTACGTGGACAACGGGCCGGATCAGCTCACGCCCCCGGACGTGGGCGAGTTGATGATCCTCTCGCAGAGCGTGGGTCGTTCGTACGAGGCGATGATGCGGCGCCGCAAGAGCGCGTAGTCGTCATCCGGGATTCTGGGAGCCGGCTCGTCTGTTCGGTGTCGCCGCGATGTCGTGGCGTCGAGGGGACGGGGTGTGCTCCGGCCCTGTGACGGATGCGGATTCACGGGAGCAACGCGTGGAAGAGGATGGCAACCAAGGGAGCGCACGGCAGGCCGCTTGGCTACAAGACCTCCTGGCCGCGATGGAGGCCGCCAACCGGGGCGACTTCTCGCGGCGCGTGCTCGTCCGGGGAGCGAGCACGCTGGAAGACCGGCTGGCGGAGACCTTCAACGCGGGCGCGGAGCGCATGTCGTCCCTCGCTCGGGACGTGGCGCGCGTGGGCCGTGAGGTGGGCGTCGAAGGGCGGCTGGGGGCTCGCGTCGATGTGGCGGGAACCGAGGGCGCGTGGCGGGAGCTGGGCGACGGGGTGAACGTGCTCGCCGGGAGCCTCGCGTCGCAGGTGCGAGACCTCATCCGGGTGAGCGGCGCGGTGGCGCGGGGAGACCTGTCGCAGATGCTCACCTCGGACGTCCGGGGCGAGTCGCTGGAGCTGAAGAACCTCGTCAATGGGATGGTGGCGCGACTGACGACCTTCGCCAGCGAGGTGAGTCGCGTCGCGCGTCACGTGGGCGTGGAGGGCGGGACGGAGGCCGGACACTCCGGCGTGTGGAAGGACTTCAACGACAACGTGGGCTTCACGGAGAAGCTCGCGCTGGCCTCGCGGCACAAGAGCGAGTTCCTGGCGAACATCACCCACGAGCTGCGCACGCCGCTCAACAGCCTGCTCATCCTCGCGAAGATGTTGTCGGAGGACTCGGACCATCGCCTGGGGCCGAAGGAGGCGGAGTACGCGCGGACCATCCATGCCTCGGGCGTGGACCTGCTCAGCCTCATCAATGACTTGTTGGATTTGTCCAAGGTGGAGGCGGGGAAGCTGCAGGTCGAACCGGAGGACGTGCCGCTCGCGGAGGTGAAGGCGCTCATCGAGCGCGACTTCCAGCACGTCGCCGAGCAGAAGGGGCTGGGCTTCGCGGTCGTGCTCTCCACCTCGCTGCCCCGGACGATACGCACCGACTCGTTGCGCTTGCGGCAGGTGCTCAAGAACCTGCTCTCGAACGGCTTCAAGTTCACCGATTCGGGGCGGGTGGAGCTGCGCGTCGCGCTGATGGGCCGGGGGCTGCTCCATTTCGAGAGCCCCGTGCTGAATCGCGCCGAAGGGGTGCTGGCGTTCAGCGTGGTGGATACGGGCATCGGCGTCGCGCAGGACAAGCTCCAGCGCATCTTCGATGCCTTCCAGCAGGCGGAGCCGGGCACGAGCCGCAAGTACGGTGGCACGGGCCTGGGTTTGTCCATCAGCCGCGAGCTGGCGCACCTGCTGGGAGGAGAGCTGCACGTCGCCAGCGACCTGGGGCGGGGCAGCACCTTCACGCTCTACGTGCCCGACGTCTACGCAGGCGAGGAGGGCGAGGCGGGGGGACAGCGGGACTTCGTGCGGGCGGGGGACTCGATGGTGGAGGTCTCCGCGGTCGAAATCCCCGCGTTCGCGAGCGGTGATGAGTCGACGCGGGGAGGTCCACGCGCGCCGGGCGAGGTGCCGCGGTCCGAGTTCTTCGCGGGGTCTTCGTTCCTGGAAGGGGAGCAGGCGCGGACCACTCGGCGTCGTCGCGTGCTGGTCGCGGACGACAACATCCGTGAGGCGTTCTCGCTCATCAGCGTGTTGGAGTCGCGGGGCCTGGAGGTCCTCCACGCGGAGAGCATGGGGGAGACGCTGCGTGTCCTGTGGGACTCCCCGGAGGTCGATGGCGTGCTGCTGCTGCTCCCGATGACGGAGGAGGGCCAGACCGTCTTGAAGAAGCTCCGCGAGGATGCGCGCTTCGCCGACATGCCCATCATCTTCGTCACGGCCCAGTCGAGCGACGACGAGCGGGCGAGGTGTCTGGCCGCGGGTGTCAGCGACTTCGTGACGCGGCCCCTGGACACCGACCGGGTCCTGGAGCTCTTGCGCCTGGGGCGTCGCGAGTAGTCACGGCGCACCAAGGGCGAGGCGTCACGTCGGACGAGGCACGCTGGCAGGGCTCGGGGTGACGAGCCGCTGCCAGCGGAGACCGAGGCGGCCTACTCCTCGGAGGGCGACTCGAAGTCCACGTCGAACGAGACGCGCTGGCCGGGCTCCAGCTTGAACGTCTTCGCCCACCGTGCGCCGTTGGCGATGACGAGGAGCTGATGCGTGCCCTCGTAGGCGTCCTGCTCCTCCACGGGCGCGGCGCCAATGAGCCGGCCGTTGAGCGTGACGATGGCGTCCTTCGGCGCGCGGATGTTGATGAAGCCCTTGTTCAGGAAGAGCTGCTGCGCGTTGCGCCCGCCCGCGGTGATGGTGAACGTGCGAGCCACCTGGATGCCGAGCACGGCGTTGGTGAGCGTGAACACATGTCGGCCCGCGGGCAGCGCCACGCTGAGCGGCGTGCGACCCAGGAATCCACCCGGATAGGACACGTCCACGCGGGGATCCACGGTGAGGTCCAGATAGCCGGTCGCAATCACCTCGGCGCCCGCGTCCGCGCCACCGTCGGCGCTTGCTCCCGCGTCCTCCAGGCCGCCCATCGCGATGGACGGAGGCCCGGCGTCCTCCAGCTCCGCTTCAATCCGGGCCGGCAGGCGCTGGACGATGACGGCCGCGCCACCGAGCGCGAGCACCGTGCCCACGCCGACGACGGCGACCCAGGCGCGGGAGGACTTCCGAGGCGTACCGGCCGCTGGCGGCACGGAGCTCGAAGCCGGCACCGCGCCCACTGGATGCACCGCGCCCGCTTGCGCCACCGGAGCTCCGGTCGCACCGGCTCCGTTCGTGACGGGCGTGGGCGTGGGCTGGGTCGACGGCGCGGTGCTCGCGAGCGGCGTGGCGCTCGGAGTCGAGGACGCAGTCGCGGCTCCGGCCGGAGTCGGCCCCGAGCTCGCGGTGGTCGCTACAGCGGCGGTGGGAGCCACCGTGCTCGTGGCCGTATCGGAGGTCCCCGTCGAGGCCGTAGCGCTCTCCGAGGAGGCGCTCGCCGCCGGAATCGTCGCGACGGAGGTCAGCGTGGGGTTGGACGCCGTGGTGCTCGTGGCCTCGGGGGCGGGTGCGGCCTCCGGTGCCGGTGCGACCACCGCGGAGGAACCCGTGGGCTCTGCCGACGGTGCCGCGCTGGCCCCGGTGAGCTGCACGCCACTGGTGCCGCCGGACACGGCCGCGAGGATGGAGAGCTGGCCCTGCATCGCCGGCCACACCTTCGGAATCGCCGAGGGGGGCAGGGTGCCCGTGACGAGGAACTCCGCCACGGCGGGAGGCGAGACACCGACCTTCTGGAGCACGTCCGCGATGCCCGCGTCGATGACCCGACGCCGCGCCGCGCGGGCCTCGTTCTCCGGAGGGAAGAGCTTGGCCAGGTAGTCCGCCATCGACGTGTGCGCGGGCAGCGTGCCCACCGCATCCACAATCGCTTCGCGGAAGGAGTGCGCGGACGGGTACCGGTCATACGCGCGCTTCGCCGTCGCCTTGCGCACCACCGCGTCCAGCTTCAGCGGCACGTCCTGGGACATCGTCGGCAGCGTGCGCGTGAGCGTCGCCTTGTCCGGGTCCGCGTTCTCCTTGAAGGGCATCTTCCCGGAGAGGCACTCGTGCAGCACCAGCCCGAGCAGGAACACGTCCGACTGGACATTCACGGCCTCGCGACCGCCCAGCAACTGCTCCGGGGCGCTGTACGCGCGGCGGTTCTTCACGCGCTTTCCATCGCGCTCGCGCGGGGCCACGCTGAGGGCGCCGTAGCCCGTCACCTTCGTCAGGCCGCTGAAGGAGAGCATCAGCGTCTCCGGCCGCACGTCGCCGTGCACCAGCGGCGTGCCGTCGTCGTTGCCGGCCATGTGCGCGTAGTGCAGACCCGTGGCGGCATCCGCGGCCACCAACGCGGCCAGCGGCGGGGGCAGCCGAGGGCTCGCCTCCAGCACGCGCCGCAGGGGCTCGCCGTCGGCGAACTCGGTGACGCGCGCCAGGCCGCCGTCCTGGGCCGCGAGGCTGTGGACGCGGAGGATGTTCGGGTGCTCGAAGACGAGCGCTCGCGCCGTCTCCCGCGTCAGCTTCGCCGTCAGCTCAGGGCTCTGGACGACCTCTTGCGGAGCCCAGATGAGAACCACTGGGCGAGGGGGCAGGCCATCCTCGAGGGCAAGCCCCAGGAAGGCTCGGGAGCCCGCCCCGGCGAGCAGGGGACCAAGTGACAGGTAGCGCACGGTGCTCATGGGGCACGCATGCTAGTGCGAGTTGAGCGCCCTCCGAAATCCGAGGAACCCGCTGCCATGCCTGCCCGGAGGCCAACCCTACAGGCTTGTACCCCGGTCCTGCTCGAAGGGCAGCGTGATGTGGTACCCGTAGCGGCCCCTCCGCACGAGCAACAACACGCTCCGTCCGCGCCGCGCCGTAATCAGGGCCTCCTTGAACGCGTCCGCCGACGTCACCGGCTGGTTGTTCACCCGGAGGATGATGTCCCCCGGCTCCAGCCCCACCTCCGCCGCCGCGCTCCCCGCCCTCACCCCACTCAGGGCCAGCACCCCCCGCGTCTCCTTCACTTTGAGTCCTAGTCGGTCCCAGGCGAGGGATTCCACCATGCGTGGGGGGAACTCGGAGGGGGTGAGCTGGAGGGTGCGGGTGGCGCCCTCGCGGAAGAGGACGAGGGGGAAGGCGGAGCGGGCGGGGTAGCCGCGCACGCGGGTGTCGAAGTCCTCGGCGTCCTGGATGCGGGAGCCGCCCAGCTCCGCGACGATGTCCCCGCGCTTCACGCCCGCCTGGTCCGCGGGGCTGCCCGCCTCCACGGCCGTTACCAGCGCGCCGTAGGAGCGGTCCCACCCGAGCTGCCGGGCCGCGCGCGGCGTCAGGTCCACCGCATCCAGGCCCACCCAGGACGGGCGCACCTTTCCGAAGCGGGTCAGCTCGTCGACGATGCGGCGCACCTTGTCGGCGGGGATGGCGAAGCCGATGCCCTGCGCGCCGCCGCCGAAGATGGCGGTGTTGATGCCGATGATTTCGCCGTCCACGTTGAGCAGCGGGCCGCCGGAGTTGCCGGGGTTGATGGCCGCGTCTGTCTGGACAAAGTCGTTGTACACGCGGTTGTCCGCGCGGAAGGTGCGGCCCACGGCGGAGACGACGCCCGCCGTCACCGTCTTGCTCAGGCCGAACGGGCTGCCGATGGCGACCACCGTCTCGCCAATCATCAGGTCCGCGCTGGTGCCCAGCTTCGCGATGGGCAGCGCCTCCTTCGCCGCCACCTTGAGCACGGCCAAATCGTTGCCCGCGTCGCTGCCGATGACCTCCGCGTCGAACGAGCGACCGTCCGCGAGCACGACGTGGATGGCGGACGCGCCCCGGATGACGTGGTCATTGGTGACGATGATGCCCGTCGGGTCGATGATGACGCCGCTGCCCAGGCCCTCGATTTTCTGGCGGCCCTGCTCGCCGCCCATGCCTCCGAAGAACTCCTCCAGCGGAGAACGGCGGCGGAAGCGCGACTCCACCTCCTGTTCGGTGCCGATGTAGACGACGGCCGGGGAGACCTTCTGGACGACCTCCACGACGGCGTCGCGACGCCGCGCCATGTCCGCGCTCGCGCCGCTGGACGCCAGCAGCGCCACCACCAGGGGTCCCCACCTCATGACTCCAGCCTTCATGTATGCCCTCCGTGCGCCCGCAGCGGATTGTCCGGCGAATGACACGCAGACTGTCGGGAAGCTGGCGTCATTCCCACGATTCGCTGGAGGCGGTGCGGTGCCTTTCATAAACCAGTCCGCGCGTCCGTGAACGATTGCATCTCCAGGAGGCGGCCGTTCCCCGAGGATTTGGGTTCATCCCAGGGGCAGGTCGAAGTCCTGGCGGCGTGGCTTGGGGGCCGCGCCGGTGCGGAGGAGCGGAAGAATGAGTCTCGTCCTGGTCGCGGATGATGAGCCCGCGGTGCTGGAAGTTCTCGGTCAGGTGGTGGAGGACCTGGGTCACGAGGTGGTGAAGGCGAGAGACGGTGAGGAGGCCCTGGAGCTGGCCCGGGAGTGTCGCCCACACCTGGTGGTGACGGACCACATGATGCCTCGGCTGAGCGGGGTGGAGCTGTGCCGCCGGCTGAAGCGGGACGCGGACCTCCAGGACGTGCCCGTCATCCTGCTGAGCGCGGTGTTGCCGCAGGGCGCGCCGGAGGCGGATGCGTTCCTGCACAAGCCCTTCGAAATCACGGACTTCGAGGCGCTCATCCACCGGTCGCTCGCGAACGCGCCGAAGTCCGCGTCGAGGGTGGAGGGCCCGCCAGGGGCCACGCTGAGCCAGTGGGCGGCGAGGGCGCTGCAGGGGCCGCTGGAGGAGGCGCGGCGGCAGCTCCTCCGGCTGGAGTCGGGGCCGGTGGTGGACCGAGCCGCGCTGGAGATGTTGCGAGCGCAGCTCGAGTCGATGGACGTGGTGGCGTCGGAGCTGGCGCGCCTGCAGGGGGGCGCGCTGCCCGTGGAGTCGCAGGCGGTGCGAGGCCTGACGTCTGGCTCGCGGGTGCTGAAGGGGAGCGTGAGCTGAGGGGCTCAGGCCTTCTGGGACTTCAGCATCCAGCCAATCATCTTGTAGAGCAGGCGGGCGCCGACGTTGCCGTCCCACTCGCTGCCTTCGGGGTCGGGGGCGACTTCCGTCAGGTCGAAGCCGACGATGGTGCGTCCGGAGCGGACGACGCCGGAGATGAGCGCGATGGCCTCCGGGAAGGACAGGCCGCCGGGCACGGGCGTGCCGGTGTGGGGGCAGAGGACGGGGTCCAGGCCGTCGATGTCGAAGGAGAGGTAGACCTGCTGCGGGAGCAGGGCGACCATCTCATCGACCTGTCGGTTCCAGGGGATGCCGTCGAAGCGCTTGTTCTGGAGGGCGGCGTCGAAGAAGCCGTGGACGCGACCCTGGGAGTCCTCGATGTAGCGGTGCTCTTCCTGGCTCATGTCGCGCAGGCCGACCTGGACGAGCGTCTTCACGCCGGGGATGCGCTCGGAGACGTTGTACATGATGGACGCGTGGGACCAGGTGAAGCCCTCGTAGGCGACGCGCAGGTCGGCGTGGGCGTCGAGGTGGAGGACGCCCAGGCCGGGGTACTTCTCCGCGTGGGCGCGGATGATGCCGAAGGAGATGGAGTGGTCTCCGCCGACGGCGGCCACGCGCTTGCCCTGGTCCAGCCAGTGCTTCGTGGTGCGGTAGACCAGCTCGTTCATCTGGTCGCAGAGGGCGTTGACGTCGCGCGCAGCGGCGAGGAGCTCGGGCTCGCCGGAGTGGATGCCGCCGGCCTCGATGACGACCTGGGCGCGCTCCTTGGCGCGGGTGTTCCAGTCGCGGAGCTCCTCGGACTCGGGGAGCATGGCGATGCCGCGCTCGTAGGGACGGCCGGTCTCCACGTCGAAGAGGTCGACCTGGCGGCTGGCGTCGAGGACGGCGGCGGGCCCCTCGGAGGTGCCGCCGCCGTAGCTGGTGGTGGCCTCGAAGGGGACGGGGATGAGGACGACGTGCGCCTCATCGGGGGAGTGGGGGAGTCCGAAGACGCCGGAGCCCGGCTGCGCCGCGGCGCTGGGGTCGAAGTGGGTGGCCATGGCGGCGGAGGATATGGGCCCGGGAAGCGGGTGCAACTGTCCGTTAGGGGCGCGGGCCACACTTCCCCACGGGCTGGGTGTCGTCTTTCACGCACGTGAGGGTGCCGTCGCCTGGGTCGCAGTCAGCGGGCTGCGTGCATCCCGAGTCGACGGGGCAGTCGTAGCCGGCGCCTCCGCTCATGGTGGTCACCGTGAATTTCGGGTCCGCGACGGACTCGATGATGGGCTGGTTGCCTGCTGAGCCCGGGTCCATGGCGGTCAGCTTCACGGTGGAGCTTCCTTTGACCTGGCTGGCTTTGATTCTAAGGGGCTCTCCCTGGTCGTTTCGGGTCGTGGACTCGATGGCGCTCAGGATGGCTGTCGCGATGGCGGCGTTGCTGGTCAGTCCTGGAATCCGAATGGCGACATGTGAAGCAGGGGTGGTTCCAGTTCTGGTGAACTCGAAGGTGCGACGAACGCCCCTGATGCCGATGGAGACAATCTCTCCTTCAACAATCGCTCCGTCGACAGCGATGGCTCCCTTGGCCAGGCCTGGCTCTTGAGCCCTGGTGCAGGAGGAGTTGCATGAGCCACAAGCGCTGGTGTTTCCGTCGTCGCAGGCCTCTGGCGAAAGGCCGGTGGATTTAAGGTATCCATCGCCACACGTCGCGATCCGGCATGTATTCAGGCAGTCGTCGTCGTTCTTGTGGTTTCCGTCATCGCATTGTTCTTGGGTGTCTCGGATGCCATTGCCGCAGCCTTCGAGGGAGCGACAGTTGGCGCTGCATCCATCGCCATCGTCTGTGTTGCTGTCATCACACAGTTCGCCTTCGCTCACGTCAACGGTGCCGTTGCCGCACCGCTCGGTGGAGCGACAGTCGGAGCTACAGCCATCACCGTTGTTCGTGTTTCCATCGTCGCAGAGTTCACCCGGGCCTGAGTCGAGAACGCCGTTTCCGCACGCTTCGTTGGAAAGGCAGTCTGGATTGCACCCGTCGCCACTGCTTCGATTGCCGTCATCACAGACTTCGTCCGCGGCCGAATCGATGACTCCGTTGCCGCAGACTTCAGTGGACTTGCAGTCGCCACTGCAGCCGTCACCCGATTCTTTGTTGCCGTCGTCGCACCTCTCGCCCTGGGCGAGGTCCAAGGTGAAATTGCCGCATGACTCGTCCGAGAGACAGTCCTTGCTGCATGCGTCGCCGTCGACCGTGTTCCCGTCATCGCAGAGTTCGCCTGAGTCCGTGGTTCCATTGCCACAAGTCTCGTTGGAGCCGCAGGTTGAACTGCAGCCATCGCCACTGTGGATGTTGCCATCATCACAGGCCTCGCCGGCTTGGATGACTCCATCGCCGCAGTTGTTGGTGATGCATATCTCCTGGGCCGCTGCGCACCGTTCGCCCGAGGGGCACACGATTCCCGTGGGGCAGACGGTGCTCCCGGGCTGGATGCAGGCGAGCGGGCCGACGGACAGGGCCGACAGGGCGAGTGAAGTGAGGATGCCGCGAAAGAGCGAATGCTGGTTCATGAGCCACCTCTTCAGAAACGGACCGAACCCACGACGCCCTTCGACTCGGAGTCGACGACGGGGGCGATGACCATGGATGGACCCAGTTCATCCGGATTGAGTCGATAGGCCCGCTGCCGATTGAGATAGAGCAGCACCGTCCCTGTCATGACGGCGGCGCCTCCCAGGGAATAGGCGCCCACGGCTCCCGCCTGGAACCTGGAGCCCGTTCTTCGAAGCCCCGCCAGGTCCCTGGTCAGAGGACTCCCAGTGGGTGTGATACGCGAGTCGAAATCCCGGAAGGCCTCATTCGCCTTCCTGTGCATCAATCCGCCCCCGCCCCCCATGACGAGCCCCGCCCCCAGCACCGTCCATGGCACCCAGGCCGACCACCGACGCTTGTAACGGATGACCTCGTCCTCCGTGTACAGCTCCAGATCCACCTCCGCCTTCTCACCCGGCATCAACGGCTGACGCTTCTCCGTCGGCAGATGCCCATCCTTGAAGGCCACGATGCTGTGCACACCGGGCCGGATGAACGCCTGATATCTCCCGGGCGCCTTGAACAACGATTGCCCGTTCAAGGTCACAATCGCGCCCTCTTCGTCACACTTCACGTCCACCCAGGCAAGCTGCTTCTCCAGGAGCGCATTGTACGAGCGCGCATGCTCATACCTGCCGACGTCGAGCGGCTCTGGCCCATGACCCATTGCCGACTTCAAGTGCTTGTAGACCTCGATGGGCTGGTCGAGGTTCATCAACGCCAGCGCCAGGTTGTAGTGAATCGCCGGGTGATTCCAGTGCCTCAGGGCCCGGCGGTAGTTCCGGGTCGCCTCGACGAAGACCGACTCCCGCAGGCGCTCATTGCCCTCGAAGAAGAGCGCCTGGGCAGCCTGCTGCTCATCCGGTGGAACTCCCAGCGCCCACGGCCGGTTTCCTCCGACATCCAGTGGCGTGTCCACACGCTGCGCCATGGCCGCGCTCGCCCACGACAGAATCAACACCACGGCCAGCCCGCGTCCACGCGAGCCACATTCCTGAATCGCAGTCATTGGGCCTCGGGCCTACTTCAAGGTTTCGATGAAAGAGCTTCCGAGCGAGGACTGGATGCGCAGCGTCCGTTCCTGCTCACGTTGCAGCAGTCGTTCGGCCTCGGCGCGCGCCTGTCGCGCCTGCTGGGCACTGTGCTCGGCTTGTCGCAATGCCTCGTTCGCCCGGTACTGCGCCCACCGCGCCCGGAGAACCGCCCTGCTCAGCTCGGAGTTCTTCTTCACCAGTTCGTCGTGGGTCGATTCGATTCGCAGATTGGCCGCATCGACCTGAAGCTGGGCCTCCTGCCGGGCCAGCTCCTTGGCCTGGACCTCCGCCAGTCGCTCCTTCGCCTCCGCCGCGGAACGCTTCGCCAGGAACTCCGCGTTGCGCGCCGAAGCCTCCGCGCGCAGCGCGATGATGGCCTGCTGTTCCGCCTCCCGCTGCGCCTCCCGGATGACCACCAGCGCCACCGCCGCGGAGGCGAACAACACTGTCACCAGCGTCACCGCTCCAACAACGAACGCGCGCTTCATCCGAGCCGACCGCGTCGCCTGCGCCGACACCGCCTCCAGAAACGCCCGTTGCAGCACCGGCAGCTCCCCTCGATATCGCCGCTGGAACCGCCGCGCCTCATCCGCCATCTCGCCGCGCCAGAGCAGTCCACTGTCCCGAGCCTTCGCCTGCCACTGCCGCGCCGCGTTCCGCAGTTGCTCCAGGAACGCCGAGTCCTCCAGTCCCTCCTCGAGCCACCTGCGCAGCGTGGGCCAGCCCGAGATGAGCGACTCATGGACCAGCTCCACAGACGCGCCCGTGGCCTTGGTCCCCGTCTGGATGACGAGCAGTCGCGCCTGGACCAGGCTGTCGATGAGCCGCTGAAGCTCGTCCGCGTCCCGGGTCAGCTCGCGCAGCTCCTCCAGAGACACAATCGCGCGCGTCTTCTCCGACGTGACGAGCCGCAGGAAGATGGCCCGAGCCAGGGCCCGCTCCGGAGAAGACATCCTCGCGAGCACGCTGTCCGCATGCGTGGCGAGCGCCCCCGCGATTCCGCCGAGCTGCTGGAAGGCGCTCTCCGTCAACATCCGGCGCGAGGGGTCTCTCGCCTCCCACAGTCGGGTGGCCGCGAACTGGAGCAAGGGCAGGGCGCCCGGCGTCGTCTCCAGGTGCTGGAGCATCTGGTCCACCATCTGGGGAGACTCGAAGCGATAGCCCGCCATCTCCGCGGGCTGCACGAGCGCGTCCCGCAGTCCCTCCTTCTGGGGCGCCGTCAGGAAGAACAGTCCCGGAGACAGCTCCGCCATGAAGCGCTCGTCCTCCGAGACGCGGTCCAGGAAGTCGGAGCGCAAGGACAGCACGACGCGGATGGGAGACGTCGCATCGTCGGCGATGCCAGACAGGCAGGCCGTGAAGGCACGGCGCTCCCGCGCATCGGGCACCTGCGTATAGAGCTCCTCGAACTGGTCGATGAACAACACGATGCGCCGACGCTCGCGACGGGCACGGGCTCGCAAGACGGCGCCCACGTAGCCCGGCTCCACCCGCAGATGCGCGGTGATCTGCTGCTGCTTCTGGAGGTCCTCCTCCAGCGTGGGCGACGAGGTGACGAGCGGCGCCACCATGCTGGCCAGGGCCCCGAGCGGGTCTCGACCGGGGCGGATGATGAGCGACTCCCAGGGGATTCCCGTCCGCTTCAACACGGGCACCAGGCCCGCGCGCACGAAGGAGGACTTGCCCGCACCCGATGGACCGACGACCGCGAGCAGCGGCTGGTCCTGCAGCCGATTGACGAGCGCGGCGGTCTCCCGCGAGCGGCCGAAGAACCGCGCCGAGTCCGCCTCCTGGAACGAGCCGAGGCCCGCATACGGACTCTCATCGTGCCCCGCCTCATGGACGAACCGGCCGGGGAGGAACGGCTCCAGGGCCCGCAGCACCGCGAGCGCATCCGGGAAGCGCTGCTCCTTGTGCTTGAGCAGGCACCGGTCGACGACGGCGGCGAGCTCGGCGGGGACGTCCGGGAGCACGGCCCGAAGGGACGGCATGGGCTCCTCGAGCAACGCGGTGACCATCAACTGCGGACCCCGCAGGGGCTCCAGGGGATGACGTCCCGTGAGCATGCTGAACAGCAGGATGCCGACCGCCCAGATGTCCGTGCGGTGGTCGACGGGGATGCCGTTGCCCCACTGCTCCGGGGACATGTACGCGAGCGTCCCCAGCAACGCGCCCTGGCGCGTCAGGTGGATGGACTCATTCCGGGGCCCCGGTGGAGGAAGCAGCCGCAGCCCTTCGAGGAGCGCGCGTGGGTCCGTCTCACCGCGCTGCTCGTCGCCCTGGAGCACCTTCGCGATGCCGAAGTCCAACACCTTGATGGTGCCGGAGTCCGTCACGATGATGTTCTCCGGCTTGAGGTCGCGGTGGACGATTTTGTGCGCGTGCGCGCAGGACAGGGCGCGGAGGACGGGGGACACCAGCTCCACGGCGCGCGACGGAGGCAGTCGCGGGCTGCTCTTCAGAAGCTTGTTGAGCGGCTGGCCCTGCAGGTACTCCAGCACCATGTAGGGGGTGCCGTGGGCCTCACCGACTTCGTAGATGATGACAATGTTTTCATGGCCGCACCGCGCCGTGGTGCGGGCCTCGAGGATGAAGCGGCGGGCGAACTGCGCATCCTGCGTGTGCAACAGCTTGATGGCGACGCGCCGGCCCAGCCGGGTGTCTCGCGCGAGGAAGACGGTCCCCATGCCTCCGCTGCCGAGCTGTCGAATCAGCTCGTAGTGCTGGATGCGGGTGCCGGGGCCAAAGGCAGTCAGCGTCCCGGGCGGGGGAACAAGGGGAATGGGCGCACTGCGGGCGGTTTGAGTGGGTTCTGGCTTCATGGGGGTACTCGGAGAGGCAGGGGGGCCTCGGGAAAGCGCGAGCGGCCCATCGCCCCCGCGAAGGGTGCGGGCCGTGCTTCAGCGAATCTCGATGAGGGCGGGCCGACAGGGAGGGGCCGCTGATGAATCCCTGTTCGCGGAGAACGGACGTCCGCCGATGGACGAGAGCTCTAGGGGGGAGGTCCGATTTTCCGGAGAAAGCTCTCGTTGCCAATCTTGACCGTACTTGCCTGCTTGCCTATGTGAACGCGAGGGCAGGGCTGTGTCGTGTGATTGGCGATTGGGTGCAGTTGTACATCCTGGACGGAAACAGGCCTCGAACGGGGCGTCGGCTGCGCGACATCAGGTCATTCCCGACTGCTACGGTGACGGGATGACACGTTGGCTTCTGCCCGTCCTGGTGCTGCTGGGGGCGGCGACGATGACGCTGCTGGGACATCTCTCGTTCAACGCGGCGCTGCTGGTGCCGTTCCTGGTGCTGGGGGGAGGGGTGCTGGCGCTGGTGACGCTCGTCCGCGCGCTCCTGCCCGGCCGGAGGTCCGTGAACTTCGTCACCCCGGCGTACCTGCTGGGCGGAATGGCGCTGGCCTATGCTGGCATGACGCGGGGGATGTCCTGGCGGTTCGACCGCATCGAAGAGGAGTTCGCCCCCCTCATCCATGCGCTGGACGCCTACCATGCCGAGACGGGGCAGTACCCCGAGTCGGTGGCGGAGCTGATTCCCGCGCACCTGTCGAAGGCGCCCTCGTGCGAGCTGGAGGATTCACCCGAGCACCGGCCAGGAATCGTCGACGGCGGCTATTTCCGCAGGACGGCTGACACCTACGGCATCACCTGCATGACCATCGTCTTCTGGAAGTACTCCTACAATCCCAAGGAGAAGTATTGGTACGGCTGGGATTGACGGAGCGCCCGAGCAGGAGGAACCCGGGCGCCCCGGTGAATCAGAAGCCCACGCGAGTCATCGTGAAGGGCTGCGAGTTGTTGACGCCCTTCTGGAGGATGATGCCGGTGATCTTCCCGGTGAAGAGGCTGCGCTGAATCTGATTGATGGAATAGACGTCGCGAGTCACGCCGGCCAGGTCCCTGAACGCGATGAATGAGCCGATGGCGGGGTTGTTGGGGAGCGCGTAGAAGCTGCCCGTCTCCGTGTTGCAGCCCAGCACGGGGCAGGTGCGGCTCACCGTGCGCACGTAGCTGCCCTCCACGCGGTCGATGTACTCGGTGCCCGTCAGCGTCATCGTGAGCAGCTCCTCCGTCGCCGCCAGAGGCCAGCTGCGCGAGTAGGTGCCTACCAGTCCCGCCAGGCTGTCCGGAGACTCATAGAGGGCGGCCTCGACGGTGCCGGTGGCCTCGGGGTGCTCCGCCCCGACCTCCGCGCCCTCCTGTCCTCCACATCCCGCGAGCAGCGCCAAGCCGATGACCATGCCATGCCGAAGGTGTCCCATGTAGCGCATTGCCTTCCCGGGCCGCACGTGTGCGGCGAATTCGTGAGTTGAGGGGTGATTCAGTCTTCAGCTAAGTCGCCACGCCTGACGCCGTCAAGGACCGTGCGCGGCGTTCCACGACACGGGGATGTGACCTCCCAGGGACTGATGCACCGCGTTGCCGCGTCACGACATTCCATCGGCTGCGCGAAAAAGGCCACGCCAGCGGAAATGACAATCTCAGACGTGAGGGTGTGGATGCCATCCACCATTGACTGACAGGGGTTGATGGGTGCGGGTCTGCATTCGGCTGTACCCAGACAAGCCACTCCAAAGAGGAGCGGCGGGCGCGTCGATACGACGGCGGACGGGCGCATCCGCGTGGGCCGCCTCGGGCCTCCCTGAGCTGAGCTGAGCTGAGCGGGCTCCTCGGGTCCGAGATTCAGGCCTGGGGCGCCACCGCGCGCGGACGAGCGTGGCCATGGCGAGAAGAACGTCTTGCCGGCATCGTTCATCGAGATGCCGACAAGCGCGTCGCACGCCTTCATCCGCGCGATGGCATGCAACGGGCCCCGCTCACTCCCAGCGCACCACCAGCTTGCCCACCGAGTCATTGCGCGCCATGCGCTCCAATCCCTGACGCAGCTCCGCCTTGGGCAGCACCGCGTCCACCACGGCACGCAGCGCGCCCGTGCGGAACAAGGGGAGCAGGTGGCGCTCCGCGCTCTGTGTCAGGGCCATCTTCTCCTCCACGGGACGGCTGCGCAGCACCGTGCCCGTCAGGCTCAGCCGCTTCGTCAGCAGCAGCCCCAGGTTCAGGTCGGCCTGGAGTCCCGCCACCAGACCCACCAGCATCATCCGCCCCTTGGGGGCCAGGGCCTGCAGCGACTCCGGCACGTAGTCTCCGCCCACCAGGTCCAGACACAGGTCCGCGCCCCGGCCACCCGTCTCCTCGCGCACGGCGTCCGCGAAGCGCGGGGGCGATGACTCGCACAGCACCGTGCGCGCCACGCCCCACTCGGAGGCCCGCGCCAGCTTGGCCGCGTTGCGGCCCGTGCCCACCACGCGCGCGCCCGAGGCCCGACACAGCAGCGCCGCCGCGGAGCCCACTCCGCTGGCCACCGCGTGCACGAGCACCGTCTCCCCCGGCTTCAATCCCCCCTGGAGCACCAGCGCGTCGTACGCGGTGAGGTACGCCTCCGGCAGCGCGGCGGCGTCCGTGAAGTCCATGCCCTCCGGCATCGCCAGGGCCTCGCGCTCGTGCGTGAGCAGCATCTCCGCCCAGGCGCCGCCGCCCACCAGCCCCATCACCCTGTCACCGACCTTGAAGCGGCGCGTGCGGGGACCCACGGCGACGACCTCGCCCGCGTACTCGAGGCCGGGGACGTCCGGGGCCACGTCCGGCGGGGCGGGGTAGTGCCCGCGAATCTGGAGCAGGTCCGCGCGGTTGAGGGCGGTGGCCCTGACGCGCACCCGCAGCTCGCCGGGACCGGGCGTGGGCTCGGGGCGCTCCTCCTCCGCGAGGACTTCGGGGCCTCCCGGCTCGGTGATTCTCATGACCTTCATGGCGCGGACCTCTCCCTGGGGCGAGCGGGCACGAAACGTCCTGGCCCGCGAGAGCCTCAAGGCATATCTAAGGACTGGCCCATCATGAGCACCATTACGTGTCCCATCTGTAAGAAGCAGTCCCCTCCGAGGGCCGAGAACCCGGCCTTCCCGTTCTGTTCCCGGCGTTGCCGCTCCGTGGACCTGGGGCGGTGGTTGGGGGAGGAGTACCGGATGCCCGACCGCCAGGCCGAGCAGACGGAGGATGAGCTGCCCTCCGGCAGCCACCCCGACCGCCAGCGCGAGGATGCGTGAGCGGTTTCGTCGACCTGCACTGCCACCTGCTGCCCGCCGTGGACGATGGCGCGCGCACCCTGGAGGACGCGCTGGAGATGGCGCGCGCGCTGGTCGACCTGGGCTTCTCCACCGTGGCGCCCAGCCCCCACGCCCGCCCCGAGTACGCGCCCGTCGACGTCGTGGAGGCCCGGCTCGCGGAGCTGACGGCCGCGCTGGAGCACGCGCGAATCCCGCTGTCACTCGGCCGCAACGCGGAGAACCTCCTGGATGACGCCTTCCTGCGTGGCCTGGGGACCCCCTCGGCGCGCATGCTGGGCACCGGGCGCGTGACGCTGGTGGAGCTGCCCTACACCGCGCCCGTTCCCGCGCTTCCGGACATCCTCTTCCGCATCCGCACCAAGGGCGTGGTGCCCCTCATCGCCCATCCCGAGCGGTGCCTGGAGTTCGAGCGCAAGGGCCGCGCCGCGGAGGCCGTGCGCGCGGGCGCCCACCTGCAGCTCGACGTGGGGGCGCTCATCGGCCGCTATGGCCCCCTGGCGAAGAAGCTGGCCCGGACCTTCCTGGACGACGGCCTCTACGCCGTGGCCGCCACGGACCTGCACGGCCCCGTGGGAGCGAGGGAATGGGTGGGCCAGGCGCTCGGGGAGCTGAGGAGCCGGGTGGGGGAGGAGGCGTCCGGCCGCCTCCTTCGGGGCAACCCGTCCCGCCTGCTGGCCGGCGAGTCGCTGGAGTCTGACCAGGACTGACGGTATACCCGGCCGCCGTGAAACGCGCCGTCAAGCTCACAGCCAGCCTGCTGGTCACCGTCCTCTTCCTGTGGTGGGCCTTCCGGGACACCGATTGGGGGACCCAACTCGCCAGCCTGAAGTCGGCCAACTACGTCTGGTTGGTGCCGTACTTCTGCTGCCTCTTCGCCATCCACGTGTTCCGCACGCTGCGCTGGGGGAGCCTGCTGTCGGGCATGGAGCGCATCCCCTTCCGCAAGCTGAACGAGGCCTCCGG
>Ga0126314_10000320_pt1 | contig 23971 bp, 24 predicted proteins | sample Plot105B_FD_92535 | JGI IMG/M metagenome (GOLD analysis project Ga0126314, IMG submission 92535) | Serpentine soil microbial communities from UC McLaughlin Reserve, CA, USA - Plot105B | ecosystem: Environmental > Terrestrial > Soil > Grasslands | place: USA: UC McLaughlin Reserve, Lake County... | reverse complement strand
TATTTTTTAACCAGGCCTGCCAGATACGCTGAGCAGTAGTTGATATCGGCTGCATCGTAAGTGCCAATCCTTCTGCCTGGTAAAGAACCGTCTTTCATAGAAAACTCAGGATCGATACCCAGGTGTACATTGGGGAGTTTCAGGTAGGGTTCAAGTTCAGGAAGTTCGTCTTTGATACTTCCAAGGGCTACCTGGATATCAAGAAATACGATCATATTTTTGTGCATCCTTGAAATGGCCATCACAGAATCTATTTGTTTAAAGGGCATTCTGGTGCGGTATTTTTTTGCTTTGCCAGGGTCGCCGGCGGCAACTACGGCAATGTAATGCAGACCTGGCTGTACGGGCGTAGCCGGATCAGCTTTTTCCCATCTTTTTACTTCAGCATCGAGTCTGGAAAGCATGTCTTTAGGCGCGTATTCGCCCAGTGCTCCCATCTTTTTTGAGTAAAGATTACCATAATAAACTACGATACGTTTAAACGGAAGGATAGCACCTGCAAGTGGATAAGGCTGTTTTTTTACAGGCCATTTACCTGTGGTATCACCGTTTGCCAGTTTTTTCAGCAGCGCATCATATTTGGCGGTATCTACAGGTAACCGTGCGGCGGTCGTGTCTTCGGTAAGGGTCGAATCTCCTTCAATGGTAGTTTTCGTTTTTCCTTTGGTGGTTTTTCCGTCAGACGTACAGCTTGTGAATACTCCTATGGAGGTTATTCCGACTAAAAGCATCCCTGCTAGGTGAGATAATTTCATTTCTTGAATGTGTTTTTTATGGTAAGATTTAAATTTTACAAGTATAACACTCTTGGCACGAATAAAAAAGCGGTTCCAAAAAGAGAATGTGAAATAAAAATAAATATTGTTTGGAATTATTCTAAATAAGTTGCTATACTTGCAGTGTTATTTGAAATGATTCTAAATTATAAATGTTCGGATTTACGGAGTAGATCGGGCACTGATTAAAATATAAATATTTGGTTTAGTTTGGTTAGAAATGAGGATACTTCCGGCGCCCTCCGGAAGTTCCTCTATTCAATAGAATCATTTGTAATCTGCCGTTGCAGAGAGGATACTATTCAGTAAGGTGTTACTGATTTAGGTGTGTTATAGGCGTCGGAATAGGTCCCCGGCGCCTTCTTTTTGAATTGACAGCAGTTTTTGCGGGGAAAACAACCGCTTCCATGATGTTTCTTTGAGGGAAAATGGTTCCTTCAAATTGAATTGAATTTTAAAAGGCGCTGTTAAGCCAGCGGAAATGCCAGACTATTTGAAGGTGTTGAACTTACCAAATACGCCCAAGGGCAATTTGGTCCCTGATTTAGCCTGAAGGTATAGTTCGCCGGTTTCCAGATTTCTTACCTGCGGATAGGAGGTTTTGATCAGGTTTTCTACAATTACCGATGAAAATCCGAGCGAGTAGGTATTCAGGATCAAAAAGTGTTCTTCTTCATCCAGCAGCTGGACTACATCGTGCATCATTTCCTGAATGTGGTCTTCCAGTTTCCATTTCTCGCCATTTGGCCCGTGACCAAAAGCAGGGGGGTCGAGGATGATTCCATTATATTTTTTGCTGCGTTTCAGTTCTCTTTTAACAAACTTTAAAGCATCCTCTACTACCCAGCGAACGTCTTTAAGTTTAGACAGTTCCTGGTTTTCGTTGGCCCAGTTGACTACCTGTTTTATAGAATCTACGTGTGTGGTATCTGCTCCCGCGGCTTTTGCGATCAGCGAGGCCGCGCCGGTATAAGCAAAAAGGTTCAGTACTTTCGGGCTTTGTGCCTTCATTTTCCGGATAGATGAAGAAATATAGTCCCAATTCACTGCTTGTTCGGGAAATACGCCTACATGTTTGAATGAAGTAAGTCCGAGCCGAAGGTTAATGCTTACGTCGTCATTTTTGTATTCCACATTCCATCGGTCGGGCAGGTGTGCTGAATTCTTGATCCATTCTCCTGATGTGGCCGAACGGCCCTTGAACCTGATGTGGGTTTGTTTTTTCCATTCCTGTTCGGACAGGGTCTTTCTCCAGACAGCCTGGGGCTCCGGTCTGGACAGTACCAGGTTGCCAAAGCGTTCTAATTTTTCAAAATCACCACAATCGAGCAACTCATAGTCTTTCCAGTGTGTGGGTGTAAGCAGGCTTATCATAAAAAAGCGGGTATATTAAAATTTGCCTTTTGCAGCTTTCATAAAGCGGCTCGCAAAAACAAAGTCGTTTAGTTCTTGTACATCTGTATGGGCGATTTCTTTATTTGAGCCTTCCCAGAATTTCTTTCCTTCGTGCAAAAATAGAATATAATCTCCAATACCCATAACAGAGTTCATATCGTGCGTTACTACAATAGTGGTGGTATTGTATTCTTCGGTCAGTTCCTTGATCAGCTCATCGATTACGATGGATGTTTTGGGATCCAGACCGGAGTTGGGTTCGTCGACAAAAAGATATTTTGGATTCATTGCGATCGCGCGTGCAATGCCCACACGTTTCTTCATCCCTCCGGAAAGCTCTGCAGGAAAAAGCTTATTCTTCCCCTCCAGGTTCACCCGGTCGAGGCAAAAGTTCACACGGTCCAGCTTTTCAGTTCTGCTCTGGTCGGTGAACATATTTAAGGGAAACATGATGTTTTCTTCAACGGTCATGGAATCAAACAGTGCCGAGCCCTGGAACAGCATCCCGATCTCTTTTCTGATTTCAATCTTTTCTTCGAAGGTCATAGTGGTGAATTCCCTGTCATCGTATTCCACGCTTCCTTTTTCCGGCTGATGCAAACCGATCATACATTTAAGCAGGGTAGTTTTTCCTGAGCCTGAACCTCCGATGATCAGGTTGGTCACACCTGCTTCAAACTTGCCCGATATGCCCTGAAGTACGTCGTTGCTGCCAAACGATTTATGAATGTCTTTGATCTCGATCATAGTAATAGCTGGGTTACAATATAATCACAGGCCAGGATGGAAATACAGCTAACCACGACTGCTCGGGTACTGGCCTGGGCCACTTCAAGTGCGCCGCCCTTTACATAAAAGCCTTCATAGGCTGGCACTGAAGTAATAATGAAACCAAATACAAATGCTTTGACGAGGGCCACGACGATGGTATATGGGTTGAAATCTGTTGTGATCCCCTCCATGTATTCGGCAGGAGATACAGCGCCTGATAGCGTTCCGCCGATATAACCACCGGTGATGCTCAGAAACATCGAGATGATTACCAGTACGGGAACCATGGTGATGCCTGCAATAATTTTAGGCAGGATCAGGTAACCGGGAGAGTTGATGCCCATAATTTCCAATGCATCTATTTGCTCACTTACCCGCATGGTACCGATCTCGGATGATATGGCCGAGCCGATCTTTCCGGCAAGTACAATTGCGCTGATGGTGGGGCTAAGTTCAAGTATTGAGGAGTCGCGGTTTACAGAGCCAATGATCGTTTTAGGAATGAAATCACTTACCAGCTGAAAGGCGATCTGAAGGGTCATAACCGCACCAATAAAAGTGGAAATAATGGCAATGAGCCCTAAGGAGCCTACACCGATGAAGTCCATCTGCTTAAAAATAGCTTTCAAATAGATCTTAAATTTCTCGGGTCTTCTGAATACCGCTTTTAATAACAGAAGGTACTTGCCAAAATTGGTAAAATTCATTCTTGAAAAATTAGCTGTAGTATAGATGCAATATTAGTACAAAGAAACAATAAAATTTGAATAAGACAGCATTCAGAGGGTCTAACAAATCTTTAAGCTCCAAAGTTTTGCCATGTTTTGGTTTTTTGTAATATTGTGCAAAATAAAGATGTTTGAACAATGAATGCAATCATTACAGCAGCGACTAAGGGCATTGGCCGGGCAATTGCGATCAAACTGGCGGAAAGTGGCTACGATCTTGCCGTCTGTGCAAGGGGAAAAGCCGCGCTGGAAGAACTTAGGAGCACACTTAGCCATACGGGGCGGAAGATATTTCTTTATGAGGCGGATTGCAGTGTAAAGGCAGAGGTAGATGGCTTTTGTGAAGCTGTTAAAAAACAAATGCCATCTGTAGATGTTCTGGTGAACAATGCTGGAACTTATCTGACCGGGGCTATACTGGATGAGGCTGATGATCAGCTTGAAAAGCAAATTGATCTTAACCTTAAATGTGCTTATTATACCAGTAAGTTTTTTGGTAAAATGATGCGTGAGCAGGCTTACGGCCATATTTTTAACATTTGTTCGATTGCCAGTAAACAAATCGTTGAAAATGCTGGTGGATATAGTGTAACTAAAGCGGCATTGCTTAGTCTTAATGATGTATTTAGGGATGAGTTATCAAAATACAACGTAAAGGTAACAGCTGTTTTGCCGGGTTCTACATTAACGTCGTCATGGGAAGGGACAACAATACCTGCCGAACGTTTTGTGCAGCCGGAAGATATTGCGAATACCATTCACAGCATATTAAATCTAAGTGCTGGCGTAAATGTTGATGAGATAACCATAAAACCAGTACAGTTTTAAACATAGGAGGAGTAATTATGGACAAGAGATTATTTAGAAATGAGCACGATAAGGTGGTTGCGGGAGTGTCATCCGGGGTTGCTGAGTATATGGAGGTGGATGTAACTATAATCAGGTTATTGTTCGTGCTCTCAACAGTATTTTTAGTGGGAACAGGTATTCTGGTATACATTGTCATGTGGATCGTGGTGCCGGTTAACAATGATCCCGCAAAGCGGTTTTCAAAATTCAATGATTTTTATGCGGGCAGTAACCCGTTTAATTCACCGAATGCATATGCGCAGCCGCCGAATACGCCGGAAACTCCGCCGCCTTCGGCCGGCAGCTGGACTTCATCGACTATAAATGAGGAACCTTTTAAAGCTGGTGGCAAGGCGCAGGATTTTAAACCCTATCAGAAGAATAACAATGAGACAGGGCGCACGGTAGGAGGATTGTTCCTGCTGGTGATCGGTATCTATTTTCTGATGAACGAGTTTAATTTTATTCCGTTCTGGTTCAGTATCAGTAAGCTGTGGCCCCTGGTCTTTGTTGCGATCGGTGTAAGCTTTATCCTGAAGTCCAAGCGTAAAAACGCATGGGAGGACTGGAAGGCGCAACAGGAACAGCAAATGAATGCAGACACAGCGGCAACTACACAGGAAACGCCGGTATCTCCGGCAGCTGATGTTCCGCCGGCAGAAAATAAAGCAGACGATAGATTCACTAAAAAAGACTTATAGAGATGAAACTGGATAGGATAATGTGGGGTATAGTACTGCTGTTCATTGGTGGTGTACTCCTTTTGGAAAACTTTGATATCATTGAATTCTACTGGGGAAATGTTTGGCGCTTCTGGCCGATATTTCTGATCATAGCGGGTGTAAATATTCTTTTCAATAAGAACAAATCGCAGATTGGTGGTATTGTTTCCATCGCTGTTCTGGTTGTAACCCTGGGTATATTGTTTTATAAGGGTCAGCAGCCGCGCGGGGGCGGGAACTGGGTAAACCATCATTTCCATGACGACCACGATAACGACAATGATCACGACAATAATGACCGTCAATTTGAATCTCTGGATTTTTCTTCGCCTTATGTGGCGGCGCTGAACGGACGTACGACTTTGAACATCTCTGGTGGAGGAACATCATTTCAGCTTAAGGGAGCCAGCGATAGCCTGATTAATGCCCACGTGGAAAGGAAGGCGGGTAATTTTACACTGGAGACTGTACAGAATGATAGCCTCACTACCGTAAATTTTAAAATGAAGGGCAAGTCGAGCTGGAATATGGGTGATGGTAGCAATGATGTCGATTTCAGGCTAAACACGGGGCCTGTCTGGGAGATCCGCATGAATATGGGTGCCGGCGAGGTAGATTTTGATCTTTCGCCTTATAAGGTTCGTGCTTTTAATTTTGATGGTGGTGCCGCTGCACTGGATATTAAGTTTGGCGACCTGCTGCCCATAACCGACGTAAATGTAAAAACAGGTGTCGCCGAGGTAAAGATCAATGTTCCTGAAGCTTCAGGTTGCAGGATCAGAACTAAAACAGGTCTGTCATCAAAAGATTTCATTGGTTTTAACAAATTGCAGGATGGAACTTATGAGACCCCGAACTATGGCAGCGCTGCGAAAAAGATTTTTATCAATTTGGATGGCGGATTAAGTAGCTTTGAGGTCAAAAGATATTAATGCAGGCTGATACCATTGAATATACTGTAGTCATAGACGGAAAACCCGCAGGGCCTTATTTGCTGACTCAATTACAGGATTTGAACATCCAGCCCGGGACCTTCATCAGGAAGCCGGGAATGGACGATTATAAAGAAGCTCACGAGTTCTCCGAACTGCGTGAGCTTCTTGGTTTTAGTTTCCAGCAGACGGCTCCTCAGTATTTTGCTTCTTTTGACCAGCGCCTGATGGCCTGGACGATAGATTACTTTGTTATTGTACTGGTGTTTGCTGTGGTTCTTCTCATGATCATTTTGGTTATGAACGATAAGGGACCACTGTTCTTTCTGGTGTTCTGGGCGGCGCTGCTTATTCCTGTTGTTAAAATGATATACGGGAGTATTGGAGATGCTTCAGAAAAACAGGGTACGATCGGTAAACGGCTGCTCAATATAAAAGTAACGGATCTGATGGGCAACAGAATTTCTTTTCCGGTTTCACTTCTGCGTAACATTGCTAAAATAATCTCTGCGGCGCCCCTTTGTTTTGGCTATTTATATAGCTTTTTAAATAAAAAGCAGCAGTGTTTTCATGACCTGGCCGCGGGTACACTGGTTATAAAAGACAGATTGATCTGACCAGTCTTTATAAACTTAATCTTTATCTTTGCATCATTATTTGCAGGTCATAATGGAAGAAATTCAATATTCACGTTTTTTAACCCGGGAAGTTCAGATTGGTGATGTGCCGATGGGTGGTTTAAATCCGATCCGGATCCAGTCTATGACTACTACAGATACAATGGATACTAAAGCTACCGTAGCGCAGACCATCAGGATGGTCGAGTCCGGCTGCGAGTATGTGCGCATTACTGCGCCGAGCATGAAGGAAGCGGAGAATCTGGCCAATATTAAAAGGGAGCTCCGGCTGAGGGGATATCATGTGCCACTGGTAGCGGATATTCACTTTACGCCGAACGCGGCTGAGGCTGCCGCCCGCATTGTGGAAAAGGTTAGGGTGAACCCGGGCAATTATGCTGATAAAAAACGTTTTGAGAATATAGAATATACAAGTCTGGCTTACCAGGCTGAGCTGGACCGGATCTATAAGAAATTTATACCGCTGGTGAAAATCTGTAAGGAATATGGTACGGCCATGCGGATCGGTACCAATCATGGTTCTCTGTCTGACCGGATCATGAGCCATTATGGAGATACGCCGCGCGGGATGGTGGAGTCGGCGATGGAGTTTATCCGGATGTGCGAGGACCAGAATTTTTACAACCTGGTGATCTCTATGAAGGCAAGCAATACCCAGGTGATGGTACAAGCTTACCGTTTGCTGGTAGAGACCATGATAAAGGAGGGAATGAATTATCCTTTGCATCTTGGGGTTACTGAAGCAGGGGATGGTGAGGATGGAAGAATTAAATCTGCAGTGGGTATTGGTACTTTGCTGGAAGACGGGCTGGGCGATACGATCAGGGTTTCGCTGACTGAAGATCCTGAATTTGAGGCTCCGGTTGCAAAGGCCCTGGCCTTACGGTATGAAAAACGGGCCATTGATCTGTACGGGAAGCCCCTGTTTATAGGATCGGCACTGCATTTCGGTAGTGAAAGGCTGCCCTATAATCCTTTTGAATACCAGCGCAGGTCTACGGTTCCTGTTCAGCACATTGGTGGTCATCACCATCCGGTTGTAATGCTGGATGTATCCGGACAAAACCTTAAGGATCCTTTTTTTCTCACTTCGGTGGGATATAAATACAGTGCTGGCCTGGATAAGTATAATATGGCCGATCAGGCTTGTGATATGGTTTACCTTGGTGATGCGCTGCCGTCTTTTTCGTTTCCGGGCAACCTGAGACAGATTTATAATTATAGGACCTGGCTGGCTCTTGCTGATAAAAGTAATTGTCACCCTTTGCTCAGTTATCATGATTACCTACTTGCCGGAGCACTGGATGATCAGCTGAATTTTGTAAGCGTTGATGCCGGATCGGATGCAGATCTTTCTGTATTGAAGGATAATGTAATCCTGGTGCTGAATACCACTGCATTACACGGCATGGCTGAACAGCGTGAATTTTTTATCTCCATGATTGACCGCGGCATAAAAATACCGGTAATCATTAAAAGGACTTATGCCGGAATAAAGCCTGATGACCTGATGCTGTATGCGGCTACGGATCTTGGGGCCTTATTGACCGACGGAATGGGCGACGGTGTCTGGATCAGTACGGATGGCAATATTGATCTGTCGCTGATCAACAGTACCAGTTTCGGAATCCTGCAGGCTACACGTACACGCATTTCTAAAACGGAATACATTTCCTGCCCCAGCTGCGGGCGTACTTTGTTCGATCTGCAGGAAACGACTCAGCTGATCCGTTCACGTACAGATCATTTGAAGGGGATTAAGATCGGTATCATGGGTTGTATTGTTAATGGGCCGGGTGAAATGGCCGATGCGGACTACGGTTACGTAGGGACGGGCCCGGATAAGATTACCCTATACAGGGGCAGGGAAGTGGTAAAAAAGAACGTGAATACTGCCCGGGCACTTGATGATCTGATCGATCTGATTAAAGAAGACGGCAACTGGACTGAAGTAAAATAATGCAAATATTTGTATATTCAGCGTTCAAAACTGAATATACAATGAAACTGAAATCTGTTTTAATATTTGTATTGCTGATGACCATATGCTGTACAGGCAGCTTTGCCAGGCAATACACCATAGGTTCTTTTAATGTGCGTTACGACAACGCCGGCGATGTTGGTAATCGCTGGGCTCAGCGGGCACCCGTTGCGGCTAATCTCATAAAATTTCACGGGTATGATGTTTTCGGAGTACAGGAGGCGTTGAAGGGCCAGATCGATGACCTTAGCAATATGCTGCCTGAATTCGGACATTATGGGCTTGGGCGTGATGACGGCAAGGATGCGGGAGAGCATTCTTCTGTCTTTTACCGCAAAGACAAGTTTAAACTATTGAACAAGGGCGATTTCTGGTTATCTGAAACGCCTGACAAGCCTGGTAAAGGCTGGGATGCGAAATGTTGTAACCGTATTTGCAGCTGGGTGTATCTTCAGGATATCAATACGGGTAAAAAATTCTATTTTTTCAACGCTCATTTTGACCATGAAGGAAAAATAGCCAGGGTGGAAAGCGGGAGGCTGATCGTTAAAAAGATTTCGGAGATTGCCGGAGCTGCGCCTGCTATATTTACCGGAGACCTGAACGGTGGCCAAAAAAGTGAATGGTACCTGACGCTGGCCAATTCGGGAATGCTTACCGATACCTATACACAGGTGAAGGAGCCGTACGCAAATAATTCTTCTTTTAATGCCTGGGGTAAAAGTGTGGATGGCAATGAGATCATTGATCATGTTTTCGTAACAAAAGCGTTCACTGCCAAAAGATGGGGCCTACTTACAGATACCTATCACGGGAAGTTTGTTTCAGATCATTTCCCTGTTCTGGTAGATGTGATGCTGAAATAGGTGAAGGTTTAGTTGTTAAACTATTTTTCGTTATCTTAGTAGAGATCAAAAGAAAATTAAATTGTTATGAAAAAAGTATTTCTATCCCTGTTCGTGGCTTTGGTGACCACCGTAACAGTTTCAGCTCAGGACAAGCCTAAAGAGGATAAAAGCAAAAGGCCTAGCCCTCCGGCAGTGGTTACCGAAACCATCAAATCGGGTGCTAAGGTAACGATTGACTATAGCCAGCCTTCGGTAAAAGGAAGGACTATCGGAAAGGAAATTGCTCCTTATGATGGTAAGGTATGGCGTACCGGTGCCAATGAGGCAACTATTTTTGAAGTCAGCAAAGATGTTACAATCGACGGAAAGGCTTTGCCTGCCGGTAAATACTCACTGCACTCTGTTCCCGGTGAAACGGAATGGGTATGGATTTTCAACAAGAGTGCTAACCAATGGGGTTCTTATGAGTACAAGGAAGCAGAAGATGCCCTGCGTGTGACAGCAAAACCTGGTAAGGCAGCGGCTGCTACTGAAAAGATGACCTTTAAGGTTGATAAATCTGGTAAGGTTACCTTGCTTTGGGGTAATATCTCCGTGCCCTTTACTGTGAAATAAATTCTAAAGTCTTATCGGCCACCTGTTGCAGATGCTCAGGGAGGTCGTTTGAAGTATAAGGATGGGAGGCGCCAAATACATGATTGGCGCCTTCTATTTTTTGAATTTTCGCCCTGATCTGCCTCTGTGCCAGTTGCTGGGCTACACTAAAATCTACATTTACATCCTGATCTCCGTGCAGAATAAGCCATGGTTGCTTGACCGCTGCCGCTGCCTTTAATACATCATATGCTTCCCTATGCTCGCGCAGATCATACAACAGGGTTTTGTTCAATGGCATTTCTTCTTTAGTACGTGCGTTGACCACATGGATCTGCCCGGTATGTATCCATTCCTTTTCTTGTTCTTTCTTCCACAAAGAAGAAAAGTCTGCGATGGAAGACCAGGTAATGAGCTTGCTGATGCGTCTGTCTTTTGCTGCTTTTACGATGACTAATCCGCCTCCGCGACTGTGGCCAATAAGATTGACAGAACTTTCGGGAAAGTGCTCCTGATGATAGCTGATCACGGCATCTATATCAAACAGTTCCTTACTGATGGTATTTGACGCAAAGGTTTCCATGTCGGTTACGTCATTAGGATTGGCTGTTGTAACTCCGCTGTGGGACAGGTTGAATTTTAGATAACGATAACCTTTTTCGGCAAACCAGGAGGCGAGAAGGTTGTGCGCACCCCAGTCTTTGAAGCCTTTAAATCCGTGAACAAATATAATGGTGCCTTTTATTGTGTTTTTATCGTCATATATATAATCTCCGTATATCGTTTTTCCTTCTGCTCCGGGCAATGTGAACTGCTCTTTTTGTATCATATAATGCTGTTGTTATGTGGCTTACCCAATATAACAAAAATATTGAACGGATGTTTATGTCAAAATTACTCAATTTAAAATCTTTCTAAATAGCTCTTAATTACAGCATAATGACAGTGGAACAACTACTGGTTATTACTTTTGTTTCGCTAAAAATAAACAGGGTAATACATTTTGGAATATTTAAAGATCATTGCTTTTACACATAAACACATTGACCTGCAGTCGCTGGGAAAATTGGTAATATGTGAGCAGACGCTGGACGATAGGTTGAGGAATATCCAATCTGCATTGGGCGTTAAAGAAATATTCTATGTAGGAACGTGTAACCGGGTTGAATTCGTGTTTACTTCTTCAAGTATTATTGACAAAGATTTTATCCGCCATTTTCTGACGGTACTCAATATGGGGCTGCCCGAGAAATATATGGACGACTTTATTGATAAGGTTTCTGTATATGAGCAGGCTGAAGCTTTTAATCACCTGCTGCGTACTTCCTGTTCGCTGGAGAGTCTGGTGGTGGGTGAGAAGGAGATCCTGGCACAGATCCGTAAGGCTTATGAGGCATGTCGTGTGGCTGGCTTTACGGGTGACTATATGCGGATGATCATGAACCGTGTTGTCAAAACGGCGAAGGAAGTGTATACACATACCAATATCTCCAAGAACCCCGTCTCTATTGTCTCTCTTGCTTACCGCAAGCTCCGAGATCTCAAGATGTGTTCGAGTGAAGCGAGACTCCTGATCATCGGTGCCGGAGAAACCAATAAACTCCTTGCGCAATACCTTAAAAAACATAAATACTCCAATTTCTCTGTGTTCAACAGAAGCCTGGCAAATGCACAGGTGCTGGCAAAAGACCTCAACGGTACTGCTTACCCACTCTCAGAATTAGAAAATTACAAAGACGGTTTTGATGTCATCATTACCTGTACCGGTGCTACAGAGCCGATCATTACAGAAGAAATTTATAAAAAGCTGCTGAATGGTGATACCGGTAAAAAAGTGATCGTGGATCTGGCTGTACCTAATGATACGGCTTCAGGAGTTCCGGAGAACTTTCCTGTACATTTTATTGAGGTGGAGTCTTTGAAAGAGATCGCACGTAAAAATATTCAGGAACGCTATGATGAGCTGGTAAATGCCGAGCACATTATAGAAGAAAATATCAAAGATTTTGAACTGGTTTTGCGCCAGCGGGAAATTGAGATCGCTATGAGCGTTGTTCCTCAAAAGATCAAAGAAATTAAGCAGACTGCAATCAATGGTGTCTTTGCCGACGAAATTAATAACCTGGATGAAAACTCGAGGATGGTACTGGAACGTGTAATGAATTACATGGAAAAGAAATACATCAGTGTACCGATGGTTATGGCAAAGGAGATATTGGTAAAGAATAGCTAGATTTGCGAAAAAAATACCATCAACGTGAAAAGACTTACTATAGGTACGAGAGGCAGCGACCTGGCTTTATGGCAAGCCAACTTCATTAAAGATAAACTTGCGGGTATCGGTGCGGAAGCCGAACTCAAGATCATCAAAACGCAGGGCGACAAAATTTTAAATTTACGACTGGATAAACTTGAAGGCAAAGGTTTTTTTACCAAGGAACTGGAAGAAGAACTTTTGGGTGGTACGATTGATATTGCGGTTCATTCTCATAAGGATCTGCCAACTGTACACCCAGAGGGTCTGACCATTGCGGCGGTAACTGAACGTGAGGATCCTGCAGAACTGTTGCTGATCCTTAAGGATTGTGTGGATGAGACACAAAATCTTTCTTTGAAAACCGGTGCTATGGTGGGGACTTCATCCAACAGGCGCAAAGCCCAGTTGCTGGCCCTGCGTCCTGATCTGAATATTGAAGATTTGAGGGGCAACGTGCCTACCCGGATCGGTAAACTGAGGGATGAGGATTATGATGCGATCATGATTGCAAAGGCTGGTGTGAACCGCTTGAATATAGATCTTTCGGAATTTCATGTAGAGGTAATTGATCCTGTTGAGATCGTTCCGGCTCCTGCACAGGGTGCGCTTGCGATACAGATCAGGGAAAATGATACAGAACTTGCTGCTTTGCTTGAGCAGATCAATCACGCTGAAACGGCTGAGGAGATTGCTGTGGAGCGTCGGGTGCTGAATTTGTTTGAGGGCGGTTGCCATATGCCCCTGGGCTGTTATTGCAAAAAGGAAGACGGTAAGTATGAGGTCTGGACTTCTAAGGCTGAGACGGATGAGGATTTTCCTGATCGCTTGTTCTTAAGGGTTGATAGCCTGGACGGCCTTGCTGAAAAGATTGTAAGTAAGTTTGCCGCCGACCGGAAAAAGCCTTCATCGGTGTTTATTTCCAGAGAGATCGGCGAAAATAACTATTTTAGAAAAGCACTGGAGAAACACGGAATTCAGATCGAAGGCAGATCGCTGATCAAAACCTTTCCGATCGTAAACGTACTGGATCCTTTTTACCTTAAAAACATTGACTGGATCTTTTTCAGCAGCAGAAATGCCGTAGAGTATTTTTTTAAGCTGAATCCTGTCTTGTCTAAAAAAGTAAAGTTTGGTGTTGTGGGCAGGGGATCTGAAGATTCGTTGCGCAAACAAGGGCATCCTGCTGATTTTGTCGGCGAAAGCGGTGACATCACTGAAGTTGCCGAGGCTTTTGCTGAACTGGCGACCGGCATGACCGTATTATTTCCAAGGGCACAGGATTCTTTGCAGAGTATTCAGAAATCGCTGAAAGCAGATACTAAAGTAATAGACCTGCCGATTTATGAAACTGTGGTAGAAGATGAGATTGACCAGACCTATGCCGATATTCTGATCTTTACGAGCCCGAGTAATGTAGATGCGTATTTCGCTGATAATTTACTGGATCCGGGACAACAGGTGATCGCAATTGGAAATTCTACAGGCAAGAAATTTGATGAGATGGGTGTTAGTTACGCACTTCCATATTCTCCTGACGAAATCGGGCTTGCCGAAGCTGTATTCGGAATCGATATAAAATAGACTGCTTTGTGCAGCATTATAAATAAATAGCATATGTTACACCGTCCGCGCAGACTGAGAAAGAACCCTTTGGTAAGGGAGATGATAGCTGAAACGAGGTTGTCTAAAGACATGTTCATATATCCGTACTTTGTAGTGCCGGGTAAAAATGTAGTTCATGCCCTGGATGCTATGCCGGGGATCAGTCATTTTTCTGAAGATACACTGATCAGGGATGTTGAAAAGGGCTTGAAGCTGGGCATAAATAAAATTATGCTTTTTGGTGTCGGTGATGAGAAAAGTGAGGATGCGAAATCTGCTTATCATGACCATTCACTGGTGCCTTCTGCTGTTCGCCTGCTGAAAAGTAATTTTGGTGATGATCTTTATGTAGTAACTGATGTTTGTGTGTGTTCTTATACTACACACGGGCATTGTGGTATTATGGAAAATGATTATGTGCAGAATGACGCTACTGTGGAACTGATCTCCAGAATGGGACTAACCCATGCGCAGGCTGGTGCGGATATGCTGGCGCCATCGGATATGATGGATGGCAGGGTAGGGGTGATGCGAAGTGTGCTGGATGGAGCAGGCTTTGAGAATACGGCGATCATGAGCCATGCGACTAAGTTTGCCTCTGCCTATTATGGCCCTTTCAGGGAAGCGGCCGATTGTGCGCCAAGTAAGGGCGACAGGAAATCCTACCAGATGGATTTCAGAAATGGCGGAGAGGCCCTGAGGGAGGCTTTACTGGATGAAAGTGAAGGTGCGGATGTGCTGATGGTTAAGCCAGCCCTGGCTTATCTGGATGTGATCCATAACCTGAAGCAGCATACTGATGTGCCTATTGCCTGCTATAATGTATCAGGAGAATACTCCATGATCAAGGCGGCGGCGGAAAAGGGTTGGATAGATGAACAGAAAGTGGTGATGGAGACCATGCATGCCTTTGCGCGTGCGGGTGCAAGTATCATTACCACGTACCATATAAGAGATATTGTAGAAAAGAACTGGTTGTAATATGTTGGAGTCATTAAAAAAAATGTTTTCGGGAAATGAAGGTGAACTGCCGGTAAATACGGGAAGTAAGCCAGATATTTCGAGAGAAAAGTCAGCGGAACTGTACGCGAAAGCTAAAAAATATTTTCCTGGTGGTGTCAATTCCCCTGTGAGGGCTTTTAAGTCGGTTTACGGAACTCCTTTGTTTATACAGAAAGGTGACGGTTGTTTTGTGTGGGATGCGGATGGCAATCAGTTTATCGATTTTTGCGGAAGCTGGGGCCCGCTGATCTTGGGTCACAACCATGCGAAAGTGCGTGAGAAAGTAGCTGAGGCAATGCAGAACGGGATGAGTTTTGGTGCGCCGACCGCACTGGAAAATGAACTGGCTGAACTGATTATTAAAAATAACAGGTTTGTTGAAAAGATCAGGTTTACGAGTTCAGGTACTGAAGCGGTGATGTCGGCGATAAGACTGGCGCGCGGTTATACCGGTAAAGATAAGATCATCAAGTTTGAAGGCTGTTATCACGGCCATAGTGATTCATTGCTGGTTAAGGCCGGTTCGGGATTGGTGACTTTTGGTGAGACTTCTTCTGCAGGGGTTCCTAAATCTTTTGCGGAAGAGACGATAGTAGTTCCTTTGAACGATACTGCGGCTGTAGAGCAGGCTTTTGCTCAGTTTCAAGGTCAGATAGCCGCTGTAATCATCGAAGGAATACCTGCAAATAACGGATTGCTGATGCAGGATGTTGAGTATGTTCAGTTTCTTCAAAAGATCTGCAATGACAATCAGGCACTGCTGATCTTCGATGAGGTGATCACTGGTTTCAGGCTGGGCTTCGAGGGTGCGGCCGGACATTATGACATTAAACCTGACATAGTTACCTATGGTAAAATTATTGGTGGTGGATTGCCTGTAGGAATGTATGGCGCTTCTGCAGAAATCATGGCCCATATTTCTCCGGACGGTGGTGTTTATCAGGCAGGTACTTTATCGGGTAATCCTGTGGCAATGGCTGCCGGAATAGCTCAGCTTACGGAATTGCTGCGTTCGGGTTTTTATAAGGAGCTGAATGCTAAGGCAACGGAATTTGCGGAGAGCATCCAAAGATTCGCTACAGCGAGAAATTATAGGCTAAAGGTGTTTCATGTGGGTTCTATCTTCTGGATTGCCTTTACCGATAGGGACAAGATCCAGACTGCGGAAGATATAGATCCGGACAGCATGGAGAAATTTAAAATGATGCACAGGGAGCTGCTGAACAGGGGTATTTACCTTGGCCCTTCGGGATATGAGGTAGGTTTTGTATCTGCTGCACACACCAAAATAGAACTGGAAAAGGCCAAAAGGGCAATTTTTGACAGCCTTGATGTGGTTTTCAGGAATAAATAATTAATGGGTATATTTATAGGATTAAGCGCATAATTTTGAAAAAATCGATCATCATATTTTACTTCCTTTTGCTGTATTCTCTGGTGCAGCTCATTTCCTGGGGGACCCTGGTGGTTAAGCTGGAGCGGGATCGCATGGCAATGGTTATGGGGGAAGGATCGGTCTTTTTATTCCTGCTGTGTGTTGGCGCTTATTTTTTACACCGCGCCATCAGTAAGGAAGACAGGTTGAGGGAGCAGCAACAAAATTTCCTGCTTTCGGTGACTCATGAACTGAAATCGCCGCTGGCAGCGATCAAGCTGTCTCTGCAGACCATTGTTAAACGCGATCTGGATAAGGCAAGGCAGACGTCTTTGCTTAATAATTCACTTAAAGATATTGAGCGCCTGGACGATTTGGTGGAAAACATGCTGCTGGCAACAAAAATTGAAAACCGCTCTTATTCGTTCCCTAAAGAGGAATTTGACCTTTCCGAGCTGGTTACAAAGATAACTGACCGCTTGCAGATCCATTCCTGCGGATGTGAACAGGTAATAAGTCCGGTGATAAAGCCGGGCGTGAAAGTAGTGGGAGATCAGTTCGCGCTATCATCGGTAGTGACAAATCTTGTGGAAAATGCAGTTAAATATTCAGGCCCTTGTGCGGAGGTAGGAGTAGAATTGACAAATAAGGATGGCCATCCTTTTCTGAGGGTGTCTGATAAAGGGCCAGGCATACCTGATCATGAAAAGATGCTTGTTTTTGACAAATTTTACCGGGTTGGTGATGAGAATGTCAGAAAATCGAAAGGAACTGGTTTAGGCCTGTTTATTGTTAAAGAAGTTCTACAAAGTCATGACGCGGACATCAGCGTTAAAGATAACGTACCGCATGGTGCAATTTTTGAAATAACATTTAATTGATATGCCACAGAAATTAAGAATATTACTGGTTGAGGATGAAGACCATCTATTGGACGCAATAAAATTAAACCTTGAACTTGAGGGCTATAAAGTTCATGCTGTAAAAGACGGAAAAACGGCGCTTAAAGTATTCAAGGAAGAACGCTTTAACCTGATCATTCTGGATGTAATGCTGCCGGAGATGGATGGCTTCCAGGTATGTGAAACCATCCGCCTGGAAAACACAGAAGTGCCTATTCTTTTTCTGACCGCTAAAAACACAAGTGAAGATCGCGTTTTGGGATTGAAAAAGGGTGCTGACGATTACCTTGTAAAACCGTTTAATCTTGAGGAGCTTATCCTGAGGGTTGGTATCCTGGTAAAACGCAGCATGAAGGCAGATGACCTTAAAGAACTGAACTCCTATAAAATCGGTGACAAAACAATTTACTTCAATTCATTCGAACTGAAACAGGACGATGGTGTAATTGTTCCGTTGACCAAGAAAGAAACCATGCTGCTGAAGCTGCTGATCGAACGCAAGAATGAAGCGGTGTCGCGTGAGCAGATCCTGGAGACCGTATGGAACTATGATGTTTATCCATCGACCCGTACAATTGATAACTTTATCCTGACCTTCCGTAAGTATTTTGAACCGGATCAGAAAAACCCGGTTTATTTTCACTCAATACGTGGTGTTGGCTATAAATTCACTGATATTCATTAATGTACAATAACAAGGGCAGGTATGCACTGATGGCATTGTTTGTAACTGCCGCCGCTGCATGCCTTTTTTATGATCAGATACAGCTGGCCGCTTTGGCGGGGCTGTTTTTTGCTTTCGTACTCTGGAGTCATTTTAAGCACAGTTCGATCGTAATGGCTTCTAAGTATTTTCAAAGTGGCGATCATGAAAGGGCCACGCGCTTGCTTGCAGAAGTACCTAATCCGGACAGGCTGGCGCGCAACAGACGTGGATATTATGAATTTATGAAGGCTAATATTGCCTTGAAACGCGAGGAGTATGAGGCTGCAGAGCAGCACTTTCAGATCGCAAGCCGTTTTCCGCTTGGCGGGAAAAATGACAAGGCGTTTGTAATGATCCATCTGGCCAACCTCGCCCTGAGGAAAAAGGATGGCGAAAGGAGCAGGACTTATATCGCGAAAGCGAGGGAAATGGCGAGCACGCCAAAAGCACAAGAGATAATTAATAAAATAGAGATAGAAGCAAACCGCTTATAAACCAATTAGAATTTAGATGAACAATTTATTTTTAGACGCAGCATTCTCCAAGCAAACAGAACGTCCGCCGGTATGGATGATGCGCCAGGCAGGTCGTTTTATGCCCGAGTACTGGGAAATCAAAAACAAGTATTCTTTCCTTGAAATGTGCAAGACTCCGGAGATCGCTGCTGATGTAACGATGTTGCCGGTTGATCTGCTCGGTATTGACGCTGCCATCCTGTTCTCTGATATATTGGTAACTGGTGAAGCAATGGGCGGTGATCTGAGCTTTACGCAGGGTGTTGGGCCCAGGTTTGCCAATCCTGTTCGTACTGCTGCTGATGTGGATGCTTTGGAGGTTGATGTGATGGATCGTTTGCAGTATGTGGCTGATGCAATTAAGGTTATCCAGCAGCGCCTGAACGGCAGCATTCCCCTGATCGGATTTGCCGGAGCACCTTTTACTGTTATGAGCTATCTGGTTGAAGGGGGGTCATCAAAAGATTTTAAAACAACAAAGTTATTAATGCACAACCAGCCTGAGCTGGCACATAAGTTATTGGCCAAGATCGCTGCGGTAACGGCAGATTACCTGAATCTGCAGATCGCCGCTGGTGTGAATGCGGTACAGATCTTTGACAGCTGGGCACTTGCGCTTTCATGGAATGATTACCAGGAGTTTTCTCACCGTTACATTCAGGAGATCATCGCCAAGCTAAACCGTAAGGACATTCCTGTGATCTCATTCTGTAAGGGCAGCTCGGTTTTTGCGCCGATCATGGCGGAAGCTAAACCTGATGTGATCTCGGTAGACTGGAACGCCGATCTGCTGAACATTAAAAACAGCTTGCCTGCTGGTATCGCGGTACAGGGTAATCTTGATCCGCATATTCTGTATGCCGATAAACCTGTCATCAAAAGAGAGATCCTTAGATTGTTTGAGCGCATGCGCGGGGAGCAGGGCTTTATCTTTAACTTAGGTCATGGCATTATGCCTGACATCCCTTTCGACAATGTTAAATTTGCGATAGAGACCATTAAGGAATTTAAATATTAACAAGAACAATGGCACAATATTACCTGTACGTTCTTTCGGTTCATATCATCTTTGTTGTAAGCTGGATGGCTGGATTGTTTTACAGTGTACGTTTGTTCATTTATCATACTGAGGCAAATGACCGTCCGGAGCTGGAACGTGTTATTCTTCAGAAAGAGTATGAAAAAATAGAAGCTAAACTTTGGTACATCATCACTACACCTGCAATGATACTGACAGTATCTGCAGGTGTAACGATGATATGCATTAACCCGGCCCTGCTGCAATTGCCATGGTTTCATGTAAAACTTTGCTTTGTGGTTTTACTGCTGGTTTACCATTTTATCTGCCAGCGTATCATGAAGCAGCTAAAACAGGGTAAATTTAAAATTAGCTCTTTCAGATTGCGTTTATGGAACGAGGTGGCAACGGTGCTGCTGGTGGCTATAGTGTTCACTGTAATTCTTAAAAGCGCGGTAAACTGGGTCTATGGCCTTCTGGGCCTCATTGTTTTTTCTGTGGTCATCATGGCCGCAGTGAAATGGTATAAGCATTACAGAAAAAAACACGACTGTTAATTCGCCCGGAAGTTTTCCATATCTTTCTCTTTCAGAGAAATCTTCTTTCTTTTTTACAATAAACACTTTTTTTTAAAATGCTTGCAACCTTTTTTGGGCCTGCTCCATCTTCTATATACCAAACACTATGAAATTGACGCAATATAGTATAGATGAACTGCTGGAAGGCTGCAAAGCTGGACATCGAAAGATGCAGGAAGCGCTGTATAAGCAAACTTCCGGTAAGATGATGGCTGTTTGCATGCGGTATGCGAAGGATAAAATGGAGGCTGAGGATACCTTGCAAATGGGGTATATTAAAGTATTCCAAAAAGTGAAAGAATACAGGGGTGATGGATCTTTTGAGGGTTGGATCAGGAAGATTATGGTAAATACAGCGATTGAAAGTTACCGGAAAAACCTGAAGGCGATGAATATTGTTCCTATTGAAGCTGCATATGAGCAACCGGCTACCGGATTTGACTTTAGCCGGCTCGGGATGCAGGATCTGATGAAGGTGATCCAGAAACTGGCCGACGGGTATAGACTGGTATTCAATATGTATATCATTGAGGGATATTCTCATAAGGAAATAGCGGATGCGCTGGGTATTACTGAGGGTGCAAGTAAATCGCAGCTTTCGAGGGCAAGAGCGATATTAAGAGAAGAGATTATAAAAATGGAGGGCATAAATTATGCGACACATGCAGGATAAAGAATTTGATCAGTTGTTTAAGGACCGCTTTGGAGATGCAGAAATTCTGCCATCTGCGGGGTTATGGAACAATATTGCTGAGGATTTGGAGCCGAAGCCTAAAAGAGGCGGTACGATTATCTACTGGATGTCTGCGGCGGCGGTGGTACTGCTGACGTTAGCAATTTGGATATTTACGCCCGGATCTGAAAAGATCAGGTTGCAGGCTTCTGGGCTGACCGCCGATATGAAGGAGGTTCCGGCGGAGTCCTCAGAGGAACAGATAACTGATGGCACGGAACCGGTTAATCGCGCTGAGGTCATCAGGGTAAGTACAAGTACGCCATTGGTGATCGCACCGCGGCTTAATCAGAAAGAAAGTAAAAATGAGCTTGCGGCTATGCAACCTGCAGAAGAAATAATTCATCCTGTTAATAAGCAGCAGGAGGGGCAGACTGCAATGAAAGTGCCTGCTAATGACGTGCAGCCTGCTAATGAAGTGATGATGGCAAGTGCTGATGTGACTACAGGTAAGGAGTCTGATGAAGTGCCGGATAACGCATCACAGGAGCGGAGAGGAATAAGAAATGTTGGCGACCTGGTGAATTTTGTGGTAAATAAAGTAGACAAGAGAGAAAATAAGATCGTACAATTCGATACCGATGATGACAATTCCTCGCTGGTATCGCTGAACCTGGGAATTATAAAATTTAATAAGAGAACAAATAAATAACACAATACACACGAGATATGAAACGTCTGATATTAACAGCACTTATGGTAGGCGGACTTGCCGGTGCTTTCGCTCAAAATGCCTTTGCTCAGGAGGATGATACTACCGGGACCACCGTAAATAAAAAGAAAAAATTTACATTATCCCTGGGTTTTGGCAACGATCATGAAAATCAGGATACCACCACTTATAACGGAAGAAAAGCTTCTCCGGGATTCAAATGGGTAAATGGAGTTGAGGTGCCCATAGAGCGGGACAGGAGCAGAGATGATAGTTTGAAGCGCGCTAAAGAGAACAAAGCCCGTTTTGTTGGAGGGGTTACGCTGACCCGGTTTGACCTGGGCTTCTCCAAGCTGATCGATAACGGTAGCTTCACGCTATCGCCGGAAAATGAATTCCTGGATTACCGGGCAAGTAAGACGAGTACGGTTTCATTTGATGTACTGCAGATTGGCTACAGGTTTAATGCTAATTTTAAGGTCTATATAGCAGGCGGCTTTGACTGGACGTTGATCAGGTTGAAGAAGAACATTACTATGCAGCCCAACACACCGGCATTAACTTATATAACAGATACGATTCAGTTTTCTAAAAACAGGTTTTCGAATAGTTATGTACACATTCCCCTGAATTTTGAGATCCGTACAAAAGAGAACGACAATGGTAAGCGTTTCTACTTTGTATTTGGCCCTGAAGTGAGCTTTCTCCTGAATGGTAAGGTAAAACAAATCAGCAATGAGCGTGGCAAGGAAAAGTTTAAGGATGATTATAATTTTGAGCCTTTTCGCTACGGCGGCACAGTAAGGCTTGGCTATGGCGGGCTGGGCATATTTGCCAAATATTATATGAATGATATGTTTGCCAGCGCACCCCAGAAAGGCTTAAAGAATATGTCTTTTGGCATTACCCTAGGTCTGAATTAAACATACACACACCAATAAAACCAGGGTTCTGCAGTATTTATGCTGCAGGACCTTTTTTTTGTGGAAAGACCTTTGTGCGCTGGCTGCAGCTGAATGTTTTCTTTTATCTTTGATGTGTGGAAGACCAGATCATCAGTGTAAATAACCTTAGCAAACAATACCAGGCCGGACAGGCGTCGGGAGTGCGGGACATTAGCTTTTCTATCAAAAGGGGAACTATTGTAGCCATTATCGGAGAAAGCGGAAGTGGTAAGTCTACTTTATTGAAGTGTATGTATGGCTTGCTCAAAGTGGATTCGGGGGAGGTACTTTTGAATGGGAAGAGAATCCCGGGCCCTGATGAGCAATTGATACCCGGGCACAAGGCAATGAAAATGGTAACCCAGGATTTTTCTCTCAACATCTACGCAAAGGTGTATGATAACATTGCTGCTATGCTTTCGAATACTGATGTGAAGCTTAAGCAGGAGAAAACGGTTGAAATGATGCAGCATCTGCACATTGAGCACCTGAAGGATAAAAAGATCACCCAGCTGAGCGGTGGCGAGCAGCAGCGGGTTGCAATAGCAAAAGCGCTGATCAGTGATACTTCTGTGCTGTTGCTCGATGAACCTTTTAGCCAGGTAGACGCGCTGCTCAAAAATCAGTTGCGTGCCGACATCAAAAGAATAGCGGCCGAAACCGGAGTTACCGTAGTAATGGTATCACATGATCCTGCCGACGGATTGTTCCTTGCCGATGAGCTGCTGATCATCAGGGACGGGGCTTTGTTGCAAAAGGGAAAGCCTGCTGATATTTATAGTCATCCCGATCATATTTATACCGCCCAGATCCTGGGTAATGCTGTAGTATTGAATGCTGATGAGGCCAGGAAGCTAGGACTGGCGATCAGTGGAGGGCAGGCGGTTTTTTATCCGGAATGGGTGGAACTGAAAAGTTCCTGGAACAGCAGGCGGTTTGAGGTTAAAGATGTATACTATAAAGGTTTTTATGAGGAATTGCTTCTGGAGCGGAACGGCGTGGCCATAAGGGCGATACAGCTCAATAGGGGAGCGCATAAAAAGAATGACCATGTGCAGGCCAGTATCGGTCATTTTCTGACTTTCAGCTAGGTTCTTTTATTGATAGATTGCCTGCCGTGCAGCACCTTCACAAAAAAAGCGGGTGATCTGGTTAGGATCACCCGCTTTTTATATCTTATACCAAGCCACTAGGTAACATCTTGTGAGGGAATCAGCACCACTTTAAGCCTGATCGCAACAGTTGGTTTCAGCGGATCTTCATTGGCGAAATCGGGTTTCTGTATATCGATACGAATCCCCCCATCCATGTGTTCGTAGCTGTAAGAAATGCCTTCGTAAGTATATGGTAATTGAATATAGCTGTTCTTGTTTGCCGGGTGATCCAGATAGACTAAAATACCTTCGATATCCACATTCAGCGCGTCTATTTCCGGGATATCTATATCAGCGGT